>Ga0172371_10000265_pt1 | contig 78146 bp, 76 predicted proteins | sample Lak12m_FD_114543 | JGI IMG/M metagenome (GOLD analysis project Ga0172371, IMG submission 114543) | Freshwater microbial communities from Kabuno Bay, South-Kivu, Congo - kab_022012_12m | ecosystem: Environmental > Aquatic > Freshwater > Lake | place: Democratic Republic of the Congo: South-Kivu...
ATCCGGCTTAACATATTTAACTAATAGTTGGAAAAAATCCGGCTTTTCTCCTTTTATTAAATCGGCGCCTGATTTGAATTTATATCGATTATATTTTTTCATTATTGACAATAAAATTATTAATTAACTATATAATCAAAGCTCTTTTTTGTCAAATTTACTACATACTCAACACTCCACCACCAACGGCAAATGATCGGAAACAACATCCTGAAGTACTTCAAAATGTTTTTCTTTTATTTCTGGGGAAACCATGATGTAGTCGGCAAATTTATGAGCTTTGGTATAAAAATGATTTCTAGTGGTAATAACTTTATATTCCTTAACTAAATTTCTTAAAGAAGTCTCTAAAATAGCTATACTTTCGGTATCGGAGGCCATATTAAAATCTCCACAAAGTATTTTACTGCCCTTAAAACTATCAAAAAACTTTTTAATATTTCTGGACTGTTCTAATCTGGCCGGATTATCTCCCTTGAAATCAGGAGTCCAGTGACCATGTAAATTACCAACTAAATAATTTTGCCCATTTTTATTAAACTTTATATACTGCACATTTATTCCATAGGTGCTAGCATCATTATTTTCCATAGCATTCTTCCAACGATGAACATATTGTTCTCCTATTTCATAGAGACCAAAGCCTTTTCTAATAAACATACATAAACTTTCTTCCCCTTCCTGAGAGGGCATCATATAACCATCAAAATCAATTAATATTTTAGCGATATCTTGATAAATATCCTGCTTCTTATCATTAGTTATTTTACTTTTTAGCTGTGGTGGATTATCAAAAACCTCTTGCAAACAAAAGATGTCAGTATCAACGGCCTGTTTTCTAAAAAACTCCATTAATGGTTCAAATACTTTTCCACCCCAAATGTTTAGGGTAATGATTTTCATATTTTTAATGTTGATAAAAGTCTTTCACCAGCTGATTAAATTCCACCACTTTCTGATTGTGGGCTGCTAATTTAGTTTGGTAGATCTGCAGATCATTATTATATTGATCAGCTAAATTATTATAGGTCGGCACTAAACTATTATACTCAGCAATCTGACCACTATTATAATAGCTAGTTAACTGAGCTTTGAGAGTATCTAACTCTATTGCCTTGGCATCCAGAGCATCACCGAGAGCATTCAATTCTGTTTCGCCAGTATCTAGCTCTGCTTTGCGGTTTTGCAAGGTAGTCACCTGTTCCCTGATTAAACTAATTCTTTGATAACTTTGCCCGCTGGTGGCCTGCTTGATGTCCATGTTTCCTAGCCCAGAACTGTTAAATAGATTGGTAAAATTATTACCAGTCGATTGAGCCTGACCCTCAATGGTCTGGGGAATAACTCCAAAGGGGAAATAATTGGTAGTTTCCACATAACAATAGCCAGAATTATTAACTGAATATTGAGCCGGACAGGCAATGCCGGCAGCCGTATGATTAATTTCGGGAAAATCTAAAATAGCTGCTCCATAACCCAACTTCCTTAATAAAGCCACCGCCAAAAAAGTCTTGTCCGAACAAACACCTTTATTTAAATAAAGAGTTTCATAGGGGTAATAGGGGATGGTATTGCTGCCATTAACCAGTTTAGCCTGATCATAGGGGATCTGCTGCACCCAGGCTAACAGAAATTCCATCACCTGATCAGTGGTCCAATTATTTTGCGCACCCAGAGCCTGGGCTTGTTTAATCATATTGTCCAACACAGTATCATTGTTTTTAATATTAAAAAACAAACCATAGAAGGCGTCGCGAACGTCAGTTGGCGTCTGATTGGCGTAGTAGGTATAGACCTTGGGTGAATTTTGATAAGCAGTAAATAAATTAGAATCCAATTGAAGTGATAGATTATATTCCTTGTTCTGATAGCGAAAACTATAATTATGAAGGCTGGTAGTAATTTCCCGAGGACTAGCCGCTGCCACTGCTATTTTAGCTAGATCAGTATTGGTGATCCCCAATCCTCTGGAACGCATTAAATTAAAAGCATCTGTCGGTCTTCCCAGATAATATAATTTCAACTCCACTGGATCAACGTAGTAGGCCTGGCCCTTATCTTGCACCTGCAACAAAATCCGGCCAGCTAAACGGCTAGGCGCTTGTTTAAGAAAAACCGCCAAATCACTATTAGATACCCCTAAACCCAAGGAACGCATTACCTGGAAAGCATCATCGGGACGACCTAAATAATAGCGCTGGCTATTTAGGGGATTCACATACCAGGCCTGACCCCTGTCCTGCACCTGTAACAAAATCCGACCATTTAAATTAGTGGCCGCCTGACCATAGCTAAAATCAGCGCCAAAAATTAGGGCGCTGAACAGAAAAAATAATAAACAATGTTTCAATATTTTCATAATTAATCTACTAGGGTAATAAAAAGATCTTCCCGAGGTGGATAGGGCAAGTGACTGGCGTCGTTGATATAACCAATCTTCACATAACCATCTCGATCAATCACCAATTTACTAATAGAAGATTGAAAAATCTCTAGAGACAGAAAACCAATTACATCGGTATTAAGAATACCAGTTAGCAGGGCTTTGATAAAATTACCGTGGGAAAAAATAGCAATTCTTTTTCCCTTTCCCTTGCGAAAAATATCGGCCAGAGCCCGGCGAGCCGTGGTTTGCATTTTCTCCAATTGTTGATTTAAAATTTGATGATGCTGAAGTTTTTTCTCCCGAGTCCGATCGGACATATTAAAGTATTTAACTCGATACCAGTGGGACCAATTAATCTCATCCAAACGCTTATCCAAATAGACGGCCTGTTTAGTTTTTTTAATGTATTCCAAGGCTGTTTCCTGGGAACGCACCAAACCACTAACATAAATTTGATCTAAACCCAGAGCCAGTAATTTTTTAGTTAAATACTGCCGTTGTCTTTTACCAATGATCGACAGGGGCATATAGTATTCCCCGACTTTCTTTTCCTGGGAATAATCGGGATTACAATGACGAATTAGATAAATTTCAGTATAAGGCTGCCGAGTTGGCGGTTTCAGCTTAGCATAGGGATTTTGGTACATAGAAGATTAAAGATTATTCTTAATAAATTCCCAATTAATTAAATTCCGCAAAATGGCTTCAATAAAATCAGCCCGGCGATTTTGATAATCTAGATAGTAGGCGTGCTCCCAGACATCAATGGTTAATAGGGGCTTTAGTCCTTGAGTTAGCGGATTATCAGCATTACTGGTCTTAACAATTTTCAACCTCTCCCCCTCTTTAACTAGCCAAGTCCAACCGCTGCCAAATTGTGACATAGCTACAGTTTTAAATTCATTAAAAAAATTATCTAAAGAACCAAAACTATTGTTAATTACTGCTAAAACTTCCTGAGATGGTTCTAGGGTAGCATCAACCGGACGAAGGCTGTTCCAGAAAAAGGTATGGTTATAGACCTGAGCCGCATTGTTAAAGATAGCGGCCCTATCAGCACTACCCTTGGTTTTCATGATAATATCTTCCAAACTGGCTGTTTCTAAATCAGTGCCGACAATCAATTTATTAAGGTTATCAATATAAGCTTGATGATGTTTGCCATAGTGAAATTCTAAAGTCTTAGCGGAAATATGAGGCTCCAGAGTGTTTTTATTAAAGGGTAGATTAGGTAGAGTAAACATATGATTAAAGTTAGTGAATTAGCTTCTAGTATTATAACAAATAATCCCCCATCTAACCAAACTTGACGAAAGACAACAATTATTCTAAAATAATCTATTACCTTGAAAGTCAATCAATTCTTTAACAATAACCCAAAATCCTCCCATCATGAAAAAGCTTTTTCTGTTATTCATCGGCCTCATGGCCATTAATAGCCTTTGGGCTGTTGATCAATTTACCACGGTAAAATATGATACCCTGGTTAAAACCACTTCCCAGGGAGTCCAGATTGTTCTGGAAACCACCACCGAAGAGATTCTGGCTGATTACCAGTCAACCTATTCTTTAGAGGGCCGGGAATGGTTGGAGATGTATGAGAATGAGATCTGGGAAAAAAGAGATTCAGTAAATATTCTGAGTCAAATTTTCCCACCGAGAACCAAGGTCATTCAAATCATTGATTCCTATTACCCCAGTGATGGAGTGATAGAAAACAACATTGAACTAATGATCTCGGGGAAAGAAAAATCTAACGCCTGGTATACTTGGTTTCTGATTATTTTCCCTCTAGCCTTCTTTATTGACGTGGCCTTGTTTAGCCGGAAACAGACTTGGCGGTTCATGCTAATTATGCAAATGATAGCTATCGCTATTATTGCTATTACTATTTTTTTTAGCAAAATTAACCATAACATGGTCAGCCCGGCATTTGGCCTACTATTATGTTTTGCCTGTCTCATATTTGGCAGTTTTAAAGAAGTAAAAAAATACGGAATTTATACTTTATTTCTAATATTGCTGCCAACGGCTTTTTTAATAGGCCTGGGTTCTTCTTATTACTATCAATACGGCCAAGCCCTAGGTCTGGAACCGGTTCACTGGCAGTACTTGATTGTCCTGGCTGTTTTCTGTGCCATTGGCTGGATTTTTCGCTTTTTATTTAAGGCTCTTTCCGCCCGCAAAAGAAATCGGCAGGCCAAAGAAAAAATCTTGGCCAGTCAGAAACAATGATCATAAAATCCCTGGATAATATTACCAACCAGGGATTTTTTATTTAATATTACATAAGTATATTTCTGTGGACAACTAAGCCATAAAAACCTTGACATAATAGTAACTAAGTGATAATATAAAGCAACCTTTACAATTATAAAAATATCGCAACTGCGGGCCGTGGCTCAAGCTCCCCCATGGGAGATCGGCTGTTATTTGGCCGATAAAGGACCCGCCGCCGCCTTGCGATGCTAGAGTAAATTCGGATAGGCAAATAGATGGGAAGATCAAATAGGTACAAAAGTTTATCTTACCGCGGATGGCGTTAAATTTTTGAACAAACGCCAAAGATAGAATTTTGGGAACTTATAATCGGATGACTTAACCCTAGGAAGCCGACATTTTTCGTTCGGCCAACAGCCCGGGGTAATCTCCGAATAAAAAAAGAGGACCAGGCATCGTTGCCGTGAAACATTCGGTGACACCCGGAGACCGCGCCATAGTGTCCTGCCCATCCCTCCGAATTCACTCAGAGCCCTCCTAGTTTTGCGGACGCACCAACGTGTTCGAAAGATTAGAGGGCTTCTTTTTTTAATCAAAACTAATTACCTGCAAACCTTTGTCTTGAATTTCTTCTAGGGGCCAAAATAATTCACCAATTTTAAATTGACGAACATCTGTCGAAATCTTCTCAACTTGCCGACCAGTATATTCTTTAGTTTGAGGATTCCATTCCTGGAGCACTAAAGTATCTCCTTCTTTGATCACAAAATCATTGAGGCGTAACTCAAATTTCTTTTTACCCGCCTGGACATCGTCAAACCAGCCAGGCCAAGTTTTTTTATAAATCACTGCCATATAATTAATATAATTTATTTCTTAATTGTTTTCTTAGTTGATTATAATCAGGAATCCTTTGACTAACTAACTTCCAAAAATGAACCGAATGATTCATTTCTTTAAGATGACAAAGTTCATGGACAATAATGTAATCCTGTAATCTATCCGGTAAATGAATTAGATGATAACTAAAATTCAGATTACCCTGTTTAGAGCAACTCCCCCAGCGGGAACGCTGGTTGCGAATACTCACTCGTTGATATGGAAAATGATAGAACTGATTAAAATATTTCAAACGAGCCAGAACTAAATCTCTGGCTTTTTCTTTATTATCTAAATAATCCTGGCGACTACCTTGCTGCAAAATATCGGGCGGCTGGCTGTTAATATGTTTCAGTTTAGTAATAATCCAGTCAGCTTTTTGGCGAATAAATTTTTCAGCTATTTTTTCATTTAACCAGCGGGGTCGGGAAACTGATAGCTGCCCTCCGGAATCTATGGTCAGTCTAAGACGACGGGAACGAGACTGGGAACGGGATAGATAGCTAATAATCTGATTATTGATGTTAATAGTTTTTTGCCTAATCATATCTCTATTATGCCAAAAAGGTCTTAGAATAACAATAAATCTTGACCAATCTAATTTAATGTGATAGATTTCTAAGAAGTTCTTTAAACAATTACTCTAAAATGTCCGTCATGACAACAATATATTTCAACCCCAACAACGTAGATCTGATCTACGCTATTGTCGCCATTATGGATCATTACTCCGAAGAAAGCGACAACGTACTATTGGCCAGTGAAACGGTTAATTGTTTTGAAAAACATCCCCCTGAAGCAGACAGTAATGTCTTCATCTTTAACATCGGACCTCGCAACGAACAGGAGGTGACAATTGTGGATAATTTTCTTAATAACTACGGTCATCAATTGGAACTCTGGATCAATAAGGATAAATTTGATTCGGTCAACTGGATAGACGGTGGCGGAGAAACGATCCAGACATATTCCGAGGCTTCTTGTTTACTAGATTTAATGGAATCTGGTTATAATACCAATGAAAGCTGGACAAAAATGGCCAATGATTTGGCTAGCGGTAACTACGAAGAGAGTCGCCAATTAGTCAGATTATATCGGGCCTGGTGGGCTACCAGAATTCTTTGGAATAATGGCGATTCCACCAGATTTTCAATTTTCCTTCAAGCGGTTCACGCTGAAATTATTTCCGACATCAGAAATTCAGAAATCAGTCGATTGAACGAGGTCTATACGAGGATCCGTAACAACACCACCCAGGCTCATCGAAAAATAATCTGTCAGGCACCATTTCGGGGAATCGTCAAGCGGGAAATCGGCTACGCTGACCTGGGAGAAATTTCCATTGAAATCGACATTGATCAGGTGATCCGAACTGGTAAGATTCGCTTTCCCTGGCTGTCCATCGTTCAGTATGTCTACCAGGGGCAGCAATATACCGCCGTTTTTTCCGACCAACTAAAACCAATGAAAAAACTGCTAGGAACAAAGGGGCAAACCTTGGCTATGGAAAAACAGGCGGCTATCAATTTCTTGATGAAAAAAATTAAGGAGTGGGACAAAAAAACGGTCTAGTAAAACTAGACCGCTTTTTATGTTTTAAAGATTATTTTTCGGCTTTATGGCGTGACTGACAATATTGACAATAGTCGCAGTCCTTCCCGGAAGCTGGTAGTTTATCATGTTCTAAACATTTCCAGGCGTCTTTAATGGCTTTTTCTACCCAGGCGTCATTGCCCTCATAGGGGATAATTTTTATATCAAATTCCAGCTTGCCATCAAAGGCCTGGCGATCTGTTTTGCCATTACAGTAGACAAAGTAGCCGGTGTTAGAAACCAGCAAACCATTGCGTCGTAAGAGCCATTGATAGATTTCCATCTGCCGCTTATAGCCAATCTGCCAATCAGCCTCAATATTGACTTCAGTCTCTTTGCTAGTAGACTTATAATCAACCACATAGACTGTTCCCTGTTTATCAATCCAAAGATCATCAACGGCTCCAGTGATTAATAGGTTGGTAGGGGTATGTAAATATTGAACACCCTTAAAATTTTCTCGCCATTCGTCCAGCATCCTATGGCTAAAGGGCACTAAATCTAATCCATAGACTTTCATTAGGGGATGGGTTTTATTCTTAGCTCTATGCAGATCAAACTCTTTTTTTAATAAAGTATCAACGGCTGAATTCAGAGCAAAGGGAAAACCAGGAGGTTGAGCTACCCCCAGGCGACGATCCAGATAAAAACAACGGGGGCAATTCAAAAATAAATCTAACTTGGAACGAGATAGCTTAAAGGGTTCGGCTGAATGGGGTTGATAGAGTCCTCTGGTTCGTTGGGAATTATAGTATTGGGACATATTATTGATCAATATTTAAAAACTTTAAAACTCCAGCCACATCATTATTAAAAACATCATCTTCGGTAATACCTAATTCAGCGAACCTAGCTATTACTTCTTCAAATCTACCTACTTCTGAAGAATGATGGGCGTCGGAACCAATAATCATTTTTTGATTATTTTCTTTAAAAATTCTAATCATGGTTGTTAATCTCTCCCAACAACCCTCTCTTTTAATATAATTTCGATAAAAATAAGAAGCATTTATTTCTAACAAAACATTATTCGTAATAGAAGCTAAAGCGACTTTCTCCATATCAATTGCTATTTTATTGTTATAGGGATGAACAATAATTTTTACATAGGGTTTTTGCATAACCTTAATTAATACTTCGGTGTCTTTTTCTATGCCTTGTTCAACATAACCACAATCAGCATGAAAACCAACGGCTACAAAATCCAATTTATTTAGAAGTTCCTCGGACAAATCTAAATCACCATCGGCATTAATGATATTGGCTTCTACCCCAAATAAAACTCGAACCCCATGAATAATTTGGGGGGTTCTATTTTTGCAATCAAAAAAATAAGGATTAACTAGCGAACCAAGAACAGCCGGACCATGATCAGTGACGGCTAATAACTTAATACCTTTTTCAGAGGCAGCCTGAGCATTTTCATTGATAGTGCTAAAAGCATGACCACTGGAAATAGTATGAGTATGTAAATCAACTTTCATATAAAATTATATTATGTAATCGGATGTTATTAATATAACTTAATTCTTTTTTATTTGTCAAAATTATATTATAACACTTTCAAATCTTCAGTGATGGCCGCTCGCAACTCCTCAACATTTCTAAACCGCTTCACTTCCCTGATCTTTTTTAACACCTGAACGCCAATCTCCTGGCCGTAGAGATCGCCGGAAAAATCTTTAATTAATACTTCCAGAGAAACCGGCCCCTGGAAAATCTCCTTAAAACCAAAATGCATTAAACCGCGATATTTTTTATTATCAATCTCCAAATTCACTTGATAAACTCCGTGGGGGATGTCTAGGTCTGTTTTATCGAGATTAGCCGTGGGATAACCCCAGGTTCGACCCCTGCCCTGTCCGCTGATAACCTGGGCGCGGAAAGAAACTCGTAGCTTGCTTAGAGCCGATACCCGCAGAAAACAAATTAATAAAATAATGGCGGCAATTATCTGCAGGTTGCTAAGATAATTATGATTAAAAATGTAATCTAAAATCAAAGCTGAAAAGGGCCAAAATAATTCCAAAATGGTCGCCGTGGAAGCAGTTACCCGGCGCAACCCAAAATAATAGACAAACATGGCACCAGCCCCACTGGTTATTACAATTAAGCCCAGTAGCCACCAGTGAGTGGCGGTAATTAAATTAATCTTTAGAAAATCTCCAGTAACCAAAAGCAAAATTAAAGCCAGAATGGTGGTCAAGCCAAACCGCAAAGCGGCTACGGCTTGAAAATTCAAATGATTGGCAATGCGCTTGCCGAAAACCGTTGAAGAGCCAAAGGCAAAGGCCGCAATAATAGCAAAGACAGCCGCATTGTGAAACCAATCAATATTACTTAAATTTAAACCGCTTGAGGCAAAGGCTAAAAAATAACTGGCGATAATAGCTAAAATCGCCCAAAAATAAAATTGGCGAGGTAATTTTTCCCGAAGAATTAGGCGGGCCAAAAGAATGGCAAAAACCGGTTGTAATTTTTGTAAAATAACGACCGTGGCAAAACTAACTTCCCCATCAATGGCGGCAAAAAAGGCTTTGGTGATCATGATGGTGCCGATCAGACCGCCGAAAATGCTAATCCAAATAATTGCCCCCAAACTTTTTCGACTCAACTTTTTTATTTTTCCCCAATTGAAAATAATAAAAGGACTCAATACTATGAATCCTAATAAATGTTCCCAAAATACTACCAGGGTGGCTGGCAAAATATAAAAGGCCGGACGAATAAATAGACCGTCAATGCTCCACAGAAGAGCCGCTAAAATAATAGCTAGAGAACCAATGATAAGGGATTTATTTTTAAACATGTTATTTTTTATTGCCCCTCAGCTGACCGCAGGCCGCTGCAATATCTTGGCCATAGGAGTGGCGAAAAGTTACCGGCACCTGATTATCTTCGAGAATTTTTTGAAATTCTTTCATTCGGGCTGGCAGACTGGGCTGATATTTTTTACTGGTAGGATTATAGGGAATGAGATTAACAAAATAAAGTGGTTTTTTTATAAGTTTGGTCAATTCCTGGGCAACGGTGGCGCTATCATTGAGATCTTTAATTAGTAGATATTCAAACATTACTCGACGACCAGTCTTTCTAATATAATCGTCGACCTCTTTTAAAATATCTTTAATCTTATACTTCTGGGCACTGGGAATTAATCTTCCCCGAAGGACATCGTTGGGAGCGTGAAGAGAAATGGCTAAATTAATTTGTATTTTTTCACTGGCTAATTTCTTTATTCCCTCTACCACGCCCACTGTGGATACAGATATTCGGCGAGCGCCGATGTTAAGAGTCTCCGGATTATTAATAAATTTAACAGCTTTTATAAATTCGGAATAATTATTAAACGGTTCACCCATGCCCATAAAAACCAAATTATCTATTTTCTGTTGCTTTGGTTTTAAATACCTCTGCCAAAAGACCACCTGCTCTACCATTTCGGCACTACTAAGATTGCGTCTAAAGCCAGCCTGGCCGGTAGCACAGAAGGAGCAATTCATAGCACAGCCCACCTGACTGGACAGACAAACGGTATTTCTTTGATCCGTGCCAATAATTAAAACCGTTTCAATTTGTTCTCCGTCAGCCAAAGTAATCAGAGCTTTGTCGCTACGATTTTTCCCAGTTCCCTGGTAGACTCCGACTTTAATTTCCAAAGGACAAGCCATGGCCAATTTCTCCCGTAGAACTTTGGGTAAATTAGAAACCTCTGACCAATCACTAATATAGTCCTGAAAAAGAGCTTGATTAATCTGCTGAAAACGATATTTTGGTTCAGCGGCCAGAATGGTCGACAACTTTTCAATATTCATAAAATTATTGGGTTTTAGTTTTTAGGGTTATTTTGACAATTTCACTGTAACCGATCGTTTTCATGGCTGGTCCCCAGGTGCCGACCCCGCTGCTAACAATTAAATTAAAATTACCGTCTCGAAATAGACCATAGCCATAGCCCTGGTGGGACCATTTGGCCAACCAATTAAGAGGAAATAATTGGCCCCGATGGGTGTGGCCAGATAATTGCAAGTCAATTTCCGCTTGTTTGGCCCGATCAATGTCTTTGGGGGCATGAAATAGAAGAATACTAGGCTTAGCCTTATCGTAGCCGACTTTATCTAGAATAGCCTGATGAAGATCAAAATATTTATCAAAAGAATAATTGATGCCAATGATCTGCAAACCGTTTACTTCTTCTAATTTATTATCCAAAATTTTTACCGGGTTCCCTTCCAATAATTGCTTGGCACGCTTAAAGCCTAAATACTGATCATGATTACCAAAGGAATAATAGATACCCTGATTAGTTTTTAGTTTAGTGAAAGGATGATTAAGCCAACTAAAATCTCCCTCCATGCCATCGAATAAATCGCCGGTGATAAAAACGGCTTCCGGTTGCAGTTGATTAATTTTCTCAATAACCCGGGAAAAAAATTTTTTACGATAGACTGGCCCCAGATGAACATCGGAAATTTGCACCACCGTTTTATTATCCCAGGCGGCTGGCAAATCCTTAATATAGACTTCATATTCCTTGACCTGGGGTAACCAGGCATTACAGATTCCCCAGAGAGATAATAGCAGGGCGCCGCCGAAAAAAATCAGACGGATATAAAAACCAGGTAAGGTGAAATCAAAACCCAGACCGATTAATTTAATTACCAAAATAAGACCGGTCATTAAACCAAAATTAACCAACAGACCAATCCAAAAACCGGACAAGATATAATACCAGCGGGTTAAAAAAACATCCCATTTATGAATTAGATAGGAAGAGATAATAACTGACAGGAAGAAAAAAACAATAATAATACCAGCGACAATTTGATATTGTAGAGAATCTATCCCTAATAATCTAACAAATATTAGCCAAAAAATAATATGTCCCAATAATAGGACAATTAGTGAAACGGCAAAAAATATTAATTGCATCATATGATTTTTCTAATAAATATACACCTTACTCCCTAACTGAATATTTTTCAATAGCTTAAACTATTTTTAAAATTATAATTATTCCCTATCTACCTCGAATATTTTTAAGTAGTTGCTGATAAAACTCCAGGTTATTTAGGCTAGCTAATTTTTGACCCAAAGATTCTTTCAGCCGGAAAAGATGATGTAAATAGGCTTTGGAATAGGTCTTTAATTCATTAATCTGACTATTTCCATTGATCGCCGACCAATCATTGGTAAAACGAGCATTATTGATATTAATAGTCTGACATTTATTACTCTGCTGTTTTAGAAATAAACGACCATGGCGTCCTTCCCTGGTAGGGATTACACAATCAAACATGTCCCAGCCCATGGCAGTGCAACGACGAATATCTTCCGGGGTGCCGATTCCCAGGGCAAAGCGTAAAGCTTTTTCAGGAATAAAGCTGGCAGTTTTTTTTAGGACTCTTTGTAAAAACTTGCCTTCACTATCCACTGGTCGAGCTCCAAAACCATAGCCGTCAAAACCGATTTTAACTAATTCTTTGGTGCAATATTCCCGTAAATCAATTTCCGCGCCACCCTGAATGACGGCAAACAGCAAGGGTTTTTTCCGACCACTTAATTTTCTTTTTTTAATTTGCTTCAGATATTCTACCTTGCATCTTTTGGCCCAGACAATGGTTCGCTCCACAGCTTTAATTAAATCTTTTCTATAAAAATCGTTGGGCGGACAATCATCTAGGCAAACCATCATATCCACACCCAAATCAAACTGAATTTGAATAGATTTTTCCGGAGTCAATTCCTGACGAGAACCATCCAGGGGCGATCTAAAAATAACTTTCTCATCATTAATCTGCCCCATCTTTTTATTCCTATGAATTAGAGAAAAAACCTGGTAGCCGCCGGAATCCGATAAAATTGGTCCGGTCCAATTCATAAATTTGTGCAAACCGCCAGCCTTGGCAATGGTTTTAATCCCCGGCTGTAAATAAAGATGGAAGGTGTTAGCCACCAAAACCGCCGTACCGGTCTGTTTAATTTCCGAATTGGTCATTAATTTTATATAACCCCGGGTGGCATCCGGCATAAAAAAAGGGGTTTCTAAAGAACCGTGAGCAGTTTGCAGAATGCCCACGCGTAAACCAGCCTTATTTTGCTTTAATATTTTAAACATATTATTCCACCCGACCGGAATTATTTAAACCAGCAATATCATCATCTTCTAATTTAGTTGTTTTAGCTTCGGTCTTCTTGGAGATAGTATCTCGAGTTTCAATGTCGGTGGCCGTAACCGTAGAACCCGGCGAAAGAATTAAAATTTTATTACGATCATTTTCTCCGGGAGTAATACTAATGCTAAATTCAGCTCTAGCTTCATAGACTGAAACTGGCAAGCGGCCGATCTCCCAAATAACCTGATGGGTGTTGTTATCGTAGTAAATATTCCCCACGCTGGTGGAAGTCTTTTCATCCCAGCCTACGTAGCTGGGTAGCGATAAAACTACTCGGGTACCGGATAATTCATGAAGATTATTTCTAACTACCCAATAAATTCGAAAACCAGTTTTTTCATAAACTTTAGGTGGTAGCGGTCCGTAACCAACGGGGGCGTTATCATCATTGAAATAGCGAATCTGTTCGCCCAGTGATAAATCACTATTAATACGAGTGGTAATGGTATTGCTTTTATTATCATCACCCTTAATTGTTTGATTGTTAACACTATATTGAGCATAGGAAACAACCGACAGATCTTTGCCTAAATCAGCTTCCCGAAAGGGTTTAAGATTAAGGGTAAAATTAATCTCTCCCTCCTGGCCGGGCTTGACTTCCGCCAAGGCTGGAATCTCATTTTTAGTCCAGATGATGGAATTATTATTATGAACTTCACCATCGGAAGAATTCTGCAAACTACTCCAATTTAGAAAATCCCCCTTAAGTACGGCCATAATTACTACTTCCTGAAAAGAATTTTCCCCTCTATTACTATAATTCAAAGTATAGTTCAATGATTGACCAAAATTAATAGCATTATCATTCTTGACTCCGTTCAAAAAAATAACTAGATTAAGATCGCTGTTAACAATCTCCGGCTTCAGGGATTTCTCCCAAAAAATATAACTTTCTCCGCTCTCCAATCGTTTTTCTAGACGTACTAAAATCTCCGTCGACTCCTTTTTATCAGTAAGGCGATAACCCAGAGGAATTTCCTGGCGGCCCAATTCCTGACTCCAACCGCTTAGCTGCCAACTGGTACTCCCAATTTTCTCCACTTTTATTTTTTTTGCTTCCGGTCCTGAACTAGTTGCCGTGCTGGTAGCTACCCAGGCTTCGGTTCCCTCGGGTAATACAAAATTTAAATTAAAATCACCTAGATAATTATTTTCCAAATCGGATAAAACTAAAATCATATCATTTTCCTGATTTAGAAAAGCCGTATTACTGGTTTCCAAATCAGTGCGCCAACCAGATCCACTAACCAGGGTGGAAACCGAGGTTTCCTTCTTGTATTGACTAGAATAATTCATTGGCTGGTAACTTAGACGGGCGGAAATAATGTTAACCGAGTCAGCCTTAGCAATTAACTGACCGGTAACTGACAGGGTGGCGCTTTGGCCAGCCGGTAGGTCGGCTAAAGCAAAACCATAGTTCCCGGTTTTAGGGGCCACCGAGGAACTACTATAGATAAAGCTCTCGGGATATTTTACCTCCAAATAAATATTAGTCAGGGTAAATTTAGTAGGATTGGTGTAATTAACTTCGTAGGAAAATTCTTCGCCGGCAACAATTTTTTCTGGAGCTGTAATGTCTAATTCCAGGGCCGTAATATCATTACTCTGATGGAAAAAATAAATATAGGCAGAATAAACTATCAAGCCCAGAATTCCCACCACCAATAAATTACGAAACCAACGGATAATAAATAATTGGCGACGCTTAATCTTCATTTTCTGAACATTAATTAAATCACCCCGCTCATCCCGATAAATTTCAGATAGATTAGAGTCAATTTCCTGATGACGTGCTTGGCGCTTGACCACCTTTTCAAAGCTGGCCACCTCCTTGTCTGTGGGAATGGGTCGCTCCACAAAAGCTGACAAACTGGAATTAGCTTGTTTATTGATTCGTAATTTTTTGTTTATCTTTTTTTCCATGGACATATTTTTAAATTATTTTTTTTCTAATAAAACAGACCAATATTGATCGGCATCTAGATTAGTTTGAATATCCCAGTCGGTTTTACCTAATAAATTATCAGGATGGCGCCAAAAAATTTGCCAACCAGCGGGTAGCTGCAGGTGACTGGAGAACTGACTAGCTGGCGCACCCGGCTGTTTTTGAACTAACAAAGAATGGGGTAATAGTTCAGCAGAATCGGGATTAAGTAATTGGTTGAGGCGTTTCAACCAACTGTCACTGATCGGTCTGTCAAAAAAATTAAAGGGTAAACGGTAGCGAAAGGTAATTAGAGTGGTTTCTCCGGGATCAACCATCACCCAGTTGGCAAAAACGGTTTTGTTATTTTCTGAATACATCTTCACTCCACTCATCGGATCGGTGATCGCTGTTGCCTCATTTTTCAAAAGAGGATTTTTCAACCAACCAGCTTCCGGCTCTTCAAAATAATGAGCATCGGGTATTCGGAAACCATCGGCGGACAACAATTCGCTGCCCTGGGGGACATAAATTCGCAGCCAATCAACGTTGCGTACGCCCACCAGGGGTTCATTTTTAATGCCGCCGTGGGTACGATAGAGACGAACCGTATTAATAATACTACCATCGGTTGATACTTCACTGAAATGTTCGATCCTGTCTTGCATTTTACGATCCGACTTTTGGCCGGCAATGTTACTGTGAACAATCATTAAATAATCGCGGGAAGTATCTTTGATTTCTCCGGCCCAATTACGCTGGGCGACTTCATTCTGCAGATTAGAATCACTAAAATAGAATAAAATTTGTTTTTCAGCTAAACTCTGCTCAAATAAACTAATAATTTTCAAAAGATTATCTTTATTTAACTTACCGGGCAGAACTTCCAAGATTTTAGCCATTAGATCACCAATAATTTTCTTGGGTTTATTGTCGGAATTAACTTCCAACCCTTGTTCTAGGGGTAAAGAAGAATTAATGGGCTGAGAAGTAACCGGCAAATCAGCTACAATATCCGGATTAACCTTACTTAAATTCTGATGTTCCACAATTTTCTGAACGGTATCCCAAAAATTATTAGCGTCAATAACCAAACCATATTCCTGACTAAGATCAATGGGGCCGGTTACTTCCAATAATCTTTCCACCACCATTGGCGTCACACTAATAACTCCATCCACTGTTGGTCCGTCGCTTTTTTCATAGAACCACATTAGATTCTGGGCGGTGGTTGGCCAGTCGGGCCACCAATTGGCGTCCCAGAAATGCCAGAGAGGATTAACCAACCAGAGTGGTTCTGGAGCTATCACCTGGACCTTGAGGCCGGCCTCGGTGTCATAGGAACCACCCCCGGGTACTTCCAGATTTTTAATCTGCCCATTACTGAAATCAACTAAAGCATAGCTGCCTAAAAAGCCACCGCTAGCTCGCAGTTCGGAATTGTTTTGAAAAACTAATAAATAACGTTTATCTTGGCTCAACCCTAAAATTTCTTTAAGACGATCAGCCGCTTTAACAAACTCGACTAAATTGTTACCTAGCAGCGTAGCCTGTTGGCTAAGCGTTTGAAATTTAGCTTGATATTCCAGGGGCAGGTTATCAATATTAATGCGAGCTAACTCTTTTTTAAGAGCCTGGGCGTCGTCCACGGCCAATTGACCATGACGAGAAAAATTATCTAGAGTTTGAGAGAAATTATCGGTTTCACCCTTAAATAAACTGTCGGTGGCTAACACTAAATTACGCCCCAGAGAGGAAACCAGAGCGCCGGCAGTTAAAAACTTCTTACTTTCGGCGGCCAGCTTAATCTTGGGATTATTGGAGAGAGCGGCCAAAGATAAAATAGTATCACTGATTTTATTCAAATCTGCCTGAGCCTCTAAAAATCCTTGACCGGCCTGCTGAAAACTGGAGTCAGCCTGAACAAAATCGAGTTTGGAGACAGAATCGGCGGCGGCCATGAGACTGCTGAGGGCCGACTGGGAACGGCTTAAAATTTTGTTTTCCAAACTTTTCAGATTAAAAAATTCAAAATAGGAAAGAATTTTTAAGGGAATTATGAGTAGGAGAAGAACGACCATAAAAGACAGGAGCGAACGATACCAAACTATTTTTTCTTCGGCCCGTCGGGTTCTTTCCTGGGCCTCTCTAACTCTAGCTTTGGCTCCAAAAATTTTCTGTTGCTCGGCAATCACTTTGTCGAAAAAATTAACCCGGGAAGGAGAAAATAGAGATTGAAAATATTTCCAGGAAAACCGCCAGGAGATTTGTTGGGTACCTAAAAACGAACGATGTTTTTTAAAATAATTATTTTTTAACAAATTAGGTTTCATTTTTTCAATCCTTTTGCCCAACTCTTTGGTCTGCTGGCTAATCTGCTGTTTAATTTGTTTTTCTTTTTTAGCAATTTGTTTCTCAATTTTTTCTTCGGTCCGACTAACAACCTGACGTAAATCAACTACAAAACCAGAGGATCTGTCCTGATCCCACCTATTGGATGAGTGTTGTTGACGATTAGTGGACATTAATTTTTGATTTTAAGGGCCTGTTGATAGACCAATAGAGTTTGGTTGGCGCATTCCCACCAATTATATTTTTTAGCCTGTTCTTGACCGTAATTTATTAATTCCTGGCGTCGTCCATCATCTTCTAAAATCTCCCTGATCTTTAACAGCATCTCGGTTTCATCTTCGGGATTAAAATAAATGGCAGCTTGGCCCAAAACTTCCGGCAGGCTGGTTCGATCAGAGCTTATCACTGGACAACCCTTGGCCATGGCCTCCAGCGGTGGCAAACCGAAACCCTCATATAATGAAGGGAAAACATAGGCCCGAGCTTCCTGATAGAGAATTTCTAACTGGGCGTCGGGCACATAGCCGGGAAAAACTACCGGACTATTAACATTTTCCCTCTGCCAAAGATTCAAGGAGCGGGCATAATCTTGAGCCCGTTGGTAGAAATAATCTTGTTTGCCAACCAAGACTAAACGTAATTCTGGTTTTTCTTTATGTAACCTACCGAAAACTCTTAATAAAGTTTCCAAATTTTTATGGGGATAGGCATTGCCGACGTAAAGGAGAAAATTTTTAGCAATATGATATTGTTCCAGGGTTTCCTGGTTATCTAATTTAGCCACAAACAATGAATCTCGACCCTTGGCTAGATTAGCCACACCTTCATAGGTAACAACGATTTTTTCTGATCTAACTTTTAATTTACTAATGATATCATCCCTAGTAAATTGAGAAACGGCAATAATTTTACTGGCTCTGATAACGGCTATTTTAATCACCAAACGATAGGCTAAATTTTTTAAAAAATACCAAAAATGATTACGGGTGGTGGCACGAACTGTGGGAAAATGAGTTAAAATTAAATCATGAATGGTGACCACAAATTTAGTGGGGGTAAGGATGGGAATATTAAAATGAGGAAAATGAATCAAGTCCAGTTTTTCTCGCCACAAATAAACTGGCATAATCAATTGCTCGGCCCAGGAATACCAGCGAATTTTTAACTTCACTTTCTTGACGAATGGCTGGTCACAAATAAATTCATCGAAATTTTCTGGACTTAAAAAGATTACATAATTAAAACCGGCGCCCCCGTTGGCGCTGGTAATTTTCATTAAATTGTCTACCACTTCCTGGGTATAGCGACCTAAGCCTTTGCCAATGGGACCATAGAAGCGGGCGTCAATGCCAATGCGCATGAATTTAATTATACAGTTGGTAAATTGGTCGGCGGAGCGGCGTCACGGTGATCCAACTCACTGTGATTATTGCTACCGGGCACTTGATTTTTAAAAATATTGGCTTTGAAGAAATCATCCGGTGTGGTGGTCAACTCTGCAGCCAGTGGTAAGGAAGAAGGAGCATCAGCCTTACGACCGGGCGCCTTTTGAATAAGAGGAGATTTAACATTAGCCTCAATGGGGAAATGCCATAGGGTAGCTAATTCTTCAATGTTAAATATGCCAGCCTTACGACCACGATTATCAGAGCGGTTAACGTAGGCACGAAAAATCCGTCGCTTTTTTTCCTGTAATCTTAAGTCTTTGAAAAAATATTGAGTTTTGGTCATGGTTTTGTCCACATCCGGCTTAAGATTATTTAAATCGAGAGCAGCAAATTGCTTCATATAACCGACAATGCCATTGGCCACCTTGGCCTTGTTAAAAACTTCTTTTTTGGCAACATAAATCATGCGAATTTTAGCTTCAAAGCCTAACCCGGAAAGTTTTTCATGGATACCTTCCACCCGACGCTTTTCGGTGGGAGTCAAATCCATCATGGTGCGGGGCCGCTCTTCTTTTTTAGGATCCTTTTTTTCAATGTCGCCCCAAATACTGTAGAGAATTTCGCTGGCCTCACCCATGGCCTCTACGCCTTGCATGGCCAAGCCTTTTTTAGTTTTATTTTTACGACCAAAAATCTTATTCATTTCCTCTTCGGCTTTTTCAGGCCAATCAAAACCAATTGGTATGACAATAATCTGATACCACAATTGTTCCCCCTGACGCAGTGAGCCGCAGAGATCCATGAGAGCAGCCATGGGATCCTTGAACTGGGTTTCACTGGGACCCATATTATGTTCAAAATCACGATACACCTTAATGGGGTACATCCAGGGTAAATGCTGAATAAATTCCACACCCCAAAGATCATATTCTTCATCGGGCCAACGTTGGGGCACCGTATCCACATAATCATCAACCTCGGAAATTTCCGCATCCGGATACTGGGAATAGACCGATGATTCCACTAAATTACGAAATTCGGCTGGCGTTCGAATTAGAAACTGGGTATAGCCCTCCAAACTAACTACTTCATAGCTAAAAGACTTTTGAAATATTCCTTCGAACCATTTCTCAAAAAAATTAATGGAACCATGGGCGCCGGCTAAATAGGTAAACATGTTTTCCACGGCCTTGGGTGACTGCTCATTGCCCTTGGGAATATCAATGGCGAGAATAATATTTTTGTGAGTTTTTTCCCATTTTTCTCTGATCCAAAAAAGATAGACCTGGAGGACGCCAATAATAAAAGTGATACCGATAATAATCCAGCCAATAGTATCCATGAATACCCAAAACATCTGCTCCGGGGGCAGATTAAAAAATCGTTCAATGGCGGCCGTATTAATGACTATGTCCATAGAATTAATTTACTTATATTTTAACATATTTTGGAAAAAATAAAAAATCCGATTTGGGTTAATCGGATTTTTTATTATTACAGTAAAATTATGCTTATTTTTGCCATTCTTTCAAGCCGTAGGTACCACGGCTGACTAGGTTATAACGATCATCTAAAATTAATTCGTTATGAACAGTAGCCGCATTGGCGTTCTTGCGATCAAATTTCATTTCATTGATTTTGTTGGCAATTTCTGTGAAGTGAAGGGGTTTACCTTCGTGTTTTAAGATTAAGTAAATCTTATCATTAACTGTTTTGGGATTAATTTCTTGCCAATCAGCCAAACCCCATTCACCATACTTATTCTGCTCCAGATTTTTAATGGCCTGCATTAGGGAATATAAAACTTTATTGCTATTGATGATAGCGGCTTTATCAGGAAAAACTTGACTCTTGAAAACTCGGGAAATATCCGTTGATTGTTGATTGACTAATTTTTCCTGATGTTTATTATAGGTTTCCAATTGCTTTAATAATTCCAGCAACTCTTCGGTGGTTAAGGTCTTTTTTAAACTATCAACTTTATTTAATAGATCGCTGGCCAACTCTTCCAAATGATTAACTTCTTCAGTTTTTAATTTAAAAGCTGGGGTAAATCTATCATGATCATTAACCAGTTCTAAATCATCACCCATTAATTTAGAAATTAAGAAATTAAAATGATTACGATAGGAGGCTCGATTCTTTTCATAGTCGGCATCGCTAACGTCATTATCGTTATTTAATTCCAGGGCCATAACCGTTAAAATATCTAACAAATAATCGCGTCTTACTAAACCACCATGTTCTTCCATGAGGTGTCGAACTGTTTGCTTAAGGGTGGCAATATAATTTTCTAAATTTTCTAATTTCTTGATTTTTTTAATGCTAGCGGCTTCAATTTGACGAACACGTTCTCGGGTTAATTTATGAAGACTACCAATTTTCTCTAAGGTTTCACCCTTATCACCCTTTAGACCAAAACGACGAGTCAGAATGTCCTTTTCACGATCTAATAACTCGGCGAATAAAGATTCTACGATATTAATGGCGTCCAAACGAGCTAACTCTTCGGACTTTTCCTCTTTAATGAGTTTTTCTAGTAGGTTTTCCATATAAAAAATAAAGTTTTAATTTATTATTAATTCCTACTTAATTTATCACATTATTTTACATTAGTCAAGGGGTAGCGAGACATCCAAATTCGATAATACTCTTTTAGAAGAAATTGTTCTAATATAAGCGAAAAAATAAAAAAAGAGAATATCCTAAAAATAATTATAATTCTATTGACAAAATTTTGTTTTGACCAATGTTTGACAAAAAGAAAATGTTGATTACGAAAGGACCAGGTCCGGATTTGACGGCTTTTTTGACCACGATTAGCCACCTGCTTAGCTAAATTTGAGCCACGAGAAACAGCGCTGCGATCATGATAAACAACCGCTTCACTAACCAATTGGGATTTATAGCCCTGGAGAAAGAGACGGTAAACTAAATCGCAATCTTCCTTATACATAAAAAAACGCTCATCAAAATATTGATTATTCTCCTTAACTTTCTCTAGAGCTGACAAACGAAATAGACCGGCGGCCCCCGACGGCCCTAAAATATTAACCGGGTAAACCAAGCTCTCGGTTTCCTCTCTGCCCTGTTCCAAATCAACAAATTTAAGACCGGGCTTTAAAGCTAAACCCAAAGAATCAATAATCTTGGTTGGCTGTTGATTAACAAAATCCCAGCGAAGAATTTTAGGAGCGACTGATCCCAAAGAATTATCTCCATCTAAAACCTCTAATAATCGACTGATAACTTCCGACTCTATTATAGTATCGGGATTAATCATAAAAAAATAATCAGCCTTTAATTTAACAGCTTGGTTAATAAGGATATTATAGGCTCGACTAAAGCCTAGATTCTCGCCGACACTAAAATATTGAATTAAATTACCATGTTGATGATTAAAAAACTCAATGGCTAGACGATTTAAATTATTTTCCGGCTGACTATTATCAAAAACAAGTATTTGATAGTCCGAAGATGGCAAAAACTCCAAAGCTTTCTTTAGGCTTGGTAAAAAATCTGATAAATATTTAGAACTAAATTCATTGTAGGTTAGAAAACCAACCACTAATTTCATAAAAGCCTTGACAAATAATTAAAATAACTCTATATTATTTTCATTGTGTAAAAAAAATTGTTCTTTTTAAAATTCTGATTTGAAACCCTAAAAAGAAAGAAAGATATGAAAGAAAAACTCAGAAAAGATGTGAAGACAGTTTGTGAGACTGCTCAAACATCAGCTGAAGCCCTAGCCAAGCTCCACACCAATTATCCCGGGAAGAGGATAAATATTTGTGAAGCACGGGCCACCGGAGCAACTACCTTCTGCGTACCTATGGGAGGTGGACAGAAAATTACGATTTGCCACCGTTTCCCACACTGACAAACAAGGAGCTGAACAGCTCCTTTTTATTAGATCACCATTTTCTCCGCCAATCTGTCTTTGGCTAAATTCTGGGCTTTCAACAGACTGTCAAAGGTGCCAGCGTCCAACCATTCCCCTTGAATTAAAGAAACCTCCAATTCTCCTTTGGCTAAATACCAATTGTTAACATCAGTTATTTCTAATTCGCCCCGGGGACTGGGTTTCATGTTCTTAGCAATCTCAATCACTCGCTTATCATAAACATAAAGGCCGGTCACGGCATAATCACTTAGGAATTCCTGAGGTTTTTCCAAAATTTTCTCGGCTTTTAAATTATTATCAAATTTCACTACCCCGAATCTTTCAGGGTCAGGTACTTGCTTGGCAAAAATCTTAGCTCCACCTTTAAAACTCTTGATCGCTTCAGAAACATCATCCTCAAAAATATTATCACCCAAAATCATGACCACATCTTCATTATCAATAAAATTTTCACCAATAATAAAGGCCTGGGCTAAACCTTCAGGCTTATCTTGAATTTCATAGGTAAATTTACAACCAAACTCCTTGCCAGAGCCCAGGAGATTAAGATAGTCACCAGCACTCTCCGGAGCAACAATAATTAAAATCTCTTTTATTCCCGCTTTGATTAAAGTATTAAGGGGGTAGTAAATCATCGGTCGATTATAGATTGGTAGTAATTGCTTACTAGTTATTTTAGTGAGCGGCCGCAGGCGGGTACCAGAACCGCCAGATAAAATGATTCCTCGCATATAATTAATTATTTAAATATTCACGAAGCGCCTCTTTCCAGGGACGCAATTTTTTTACTTTAGTATTAACTAAAACGGAAAATTTAGGGCGTCGGGCCAGCCGGACCAAATTTTCGCTGCGCACTGGTCGAATGGTCGCCTTAATTTTTTTCAAACGAAATAACTCCATCACTCCATCATACCAGGTACAGGCGCCCTCATTGATTAAATGATAGATGCCAAAGGGAGCTTTGGTGGCAATTAATCTTTCGGTAGCTCGAGCTAAATCGGGTGTATAGGTAAAACAACTTAATTCTTCATTGACTACCGTCAAATCTTTTTTATTTTGCGCTAAATTTAACATTATGTCAAAAAAACTTGGCTTAGCTGCCAGACTGATTCCTCGGGGCCCAAATAATTTAGAAGTGCGAATTAAATAATATTGTAAACCATAGCCAGCCCGCTTTAATATTTCTACTTCCCCTAAAAACTTGCTTTCCCCATATTTATTAATAGGATTAGGTGTATTATCTTCACTAAATTCTTTTTTATCAACGGTTCCATTGAAAACATAGTCTGTGGAATAGTGGATCAGGAGGCCTTTTAATTCCCGGGCCAAATCAGCTAATACGGCCGGTAGTTCACAGTTAAGTCGCCAGGCGATTTCATAGTCACTCTTATTCTCGCAGCCGTCAACATTGTTATAGGCAACAGCGTTAATGATGACTTGAGGCTTTAATTCCCTGACCCTATCAACTAATAAATGAAAATCTAAAACATCCAGGTCGTCCCGATCCCAAGAAACTATTTCATAGTCTTCCAATAAAATTTTAGTTAACTGCGATCCCAGATTTCCCTGGCCGCCTAAAATAAGAATAGTCATAGTTCTAGTATAGTATAAAAAGCCTTAGATTGACAATTAGGGGGATAAATATTAAGATGGGAACTAACCCGGGTAAGAGTTGGCTTATAAAACAACAATTGTTGTGGTCGTTAGCAACTAGCGACTGTAGAAACACCTGAAATCGCGGTGTCGAAACATCAGAACAGGTAATAACCTCATCTTTTTCTGGAATGATTAAGTGACTGGTTATAAACCTTTTTGGAAAGCAACTTAGGAGTTGTCTCGGACAACTCCACACCAGGCTTTTTTCTTTAACAACCAAAAAATAAACACCATGAATGAGATTCCTGTTTTTCAAATCGGAGCAGCTCGATTAGTGACCGATTTGTTAAAAATCGGAACAACTAATTACCGACGGGCTCTCGAAGAGACGAAATTCTACAAAATTCGTCGCAAAAAGAAAAAAAGTGGTGGTTATCGAACATTTCATATTTCGCCGCCAGAACTAAAAAGACTTCAAAAACGTCTATTAAAAAATTTCTTTTATCGAATCTACAAACGTAATCTTCTTGATCCAAGAATTCACAGTTTTCTGCCTGGACACTCTATTTTTTCTAACGCCAAAGCTCACACTCATAAAAATTGGCGCTATACCCTCAGATTTGATCTGAAAGATGCTTTTCCGTCAGTAAATTCCTTAATGGTTAGAGGGGCCTTGAATAAAATTATTGACCAAGAAATAAACCTATTTACTCCAATAATTTTCCCCGAGGATACTCCTGGCCGTTATCATAGAGTTTTTAAAGAGAAAAGTATTAATTTAGATCCCCCTCTCTTCCCAATAAAAAGAGTGCGTTGGTTCCGAGGAATAATTAATAAAAATGAATTTCGAGCCCGAGATATAGCGGCTCGCTTCGTTGATCTTATTGTTGATCTAACTACCTATCAAAACTTTCTTCCTCAGGGCGCCCCAACATCACCCTTTCTATTGAATCTAGTAATTTCACAGGCTAACATCTTGGAAAAAATCCATTTTCTCCTGGAACAAAGCGGATACACCAACGAAATTACTGTTTACGCCGACGACTTTGTCATCTCTAGTTTTCGAAAAATTAAACCAGAGATGATGGAAAAAATCACTGCAATTATTGAAGAAGCTAATCTGAAAATTAATTCTCAAAAAACAATCCATTTCAATCATCGAACAATTGCCCCCTTAATTACCGGATTAAAAATAGCTACCATCAAAATTTCTGGTAATAAATTAGATAGATTGCGCGGCACTAACAATCAATTGATTTCTGGGGTAAAAAAACGAATTAGAAATAAAGGCTCCTGGGAATTAAAGAAGGTAGTGGTTTCTAAAAATTACATTAAACAGACCAGAGGGATGATTAATCGAGCCATCTACCATCCCGATGATCAAAAATTAATTCAGAAGCTAGAAGGTAGAATTAATTATCTAAAAAGTGTTTATCCTCATCCTGTTGATAGCTATGGGCTACCAAATCAAATCCTAACTCCCTATTTAAAATATCTGGAACTAACAGAGCCACCACCAATAGGAAACTAATACCCCGTGTCTAAACTTGGCACGGGTTTTTAAAACTCCTCTCTTCAAATCTTGATTATTTTATATAATAATGTTAAATTAATCTATTCCTTAACAATTAAAATTATCTCTAAAAATCCATAGAAGTTTCACCAAAAACCAATGAAATGAAAACGATTCCATCAACCCCCTGGCTTTTTCCCGAAGAACACGCGGAAATTGTCAAATTCCTTTTCTATAACGGTTTGCTGAAATACAGCAACCAGAGAGACCTCCCCTTGAAAAGTGGGGGAAAAACCGACGTTTATATCAACCTGCGGGACGCCCGCAACAATCATCAGGCCATCAAATTCATTTCTGAATTGTTTGCTATTCCACTACAACGTATACGACCAGACCGTTTCATCGAAGTACCCGATTCGGTGTCGACATTTGCTGGCCCTTTGGCGATCCAAACCGGAATCCCCTACCTCACCATTCGCGGCGAAGAAAAAGGGGGACGGGTAGCTGATGCCAAGATGATTGGCAGTTCCAAACCGGGAGAAAACGTCTGTATCATTGATGATGTCATCACCAATGGAGCTTCAAAAATTGCTGCTCACCAAATCTGCAAAAAGTTAAGTTTGAATAACCAAACCTTAATTGTTCTGGTGGACAGGCAACAGGGTTGGGAAAAATACCTGGCTGATCACAACTGTCAAATGCCGGTCTGGCCGGGGATGACTCTCCACGACGTTCGCTACCAACTGATCAATCTGGGGATGATGCAACGCTGCGCACCAGAAATTGAAGAAAAGAACCCCATTATTGTGGCCCTGGATGGAAAATCATGGGAATATATTCTGCCGCTTGTTGATCAGCTGAGAACAATTGGCTGCACGTTTAAGGTTAATGATCTTCTCTTCAGCAAAGGATTTGAAGATTTGATCCCCAAGCTTTCCGTTTACGGACGAGTGATGGCTGACCTTAAGGGGCATGATATACCCAACACCATACAGAATACCTGCCAAAAATTGAAAAAGTTTTCTCCCTGGGCCGTTACCGTCCATGCATCCGGAGGTAAAGAAATGGTGGGGGCGGCGGTGAAAACGTTGGACGGAAGTGGCACCAAAGTTCTGGCCGTGACCGTTTTAACCTCAATCGATGAAAAAACCTGCGAAGAAATCTATATCCGTCTTCCGCTTGACCAGGTTATGGCTTTGGCGGAAATTGCCGACGGTGCCGGAGCCCACGGTTTTGTTTGCTCGCCCGAAGAAGTGGCCGTGCTGAAAGAAAAATATCCCGGGAAAGAACTGGTAACTCCGGGGATTAGATCGGAGGGCAAAGAAAAACAGGATCAATCCAGAATATCGACCCCTAAAGGTGCCACGGATAACGGTGCTACTAAATTGGTTATGGGTCGTCAGATTTTGAATGCCGATGACCCCATCGCCGAAGTAAAAAGAGTTTTGAATGAAGAACTGGGAATAAAGATATAATTCCAATTCATTCAACCAAGGATAAGCCCCAATCCTAACTGGGGCTTTTTTATTTTCTAAATCTTGATTATTTTATATAATAATGTTACAGTAATTTATTCTTTGACAATATAAATATAACAATAAACATAACATAACCAAAAATCGCTGCGACATGAAAAACTTTTTTGAACTTGTAGAAAAATTTCTACAGGAAAATGGCTTGCCAGCCAACCGCTATGCTTCCTGTCCTCTCGACAAACTGGTAAAAATCCGGCCCTATGATTCTTCTCTGAAGAAACTGGCAACATTACGTGACAAAGCCGAAGAAAAAGGCTTCGCAGTAAAAATAACTGAACCAGATCATGAACATCCTGACATCAAGGAACTAATCTTCACTAAAGATTCATCTGACTGGGTCAAGCTTCGGGAAAACTATCCAGAATATTTTTTCCTTGATTCTGCTACTGCTCAACTTGATGATTGTGAATTTCAGGAACGTTATGAGGGATAGCCCGCAAAAACAAAACCGCCTTTCAGCGGTTTTTTTATTATCCCTAATATAATTTATTATTTATTTTCCCATTCCGGCTCCTGGCGAACTAATAGCTCGGCGGCCCGATCTGGTTCAGCCATTAGCTCCTTCACAACCTTTTCCAAGCGAGCTGCCTGGGAGCCCTTTACTAAAAGAACGTCACCTTCTTTAATTCGGTTCTGCAGAAAACGACCAGCTTCTTCGGCTTTGTCGAAATAGAAAATATAATCATCTTCCATGCCGGCTTCCTTGGCGCCAGTGATAAAGTTGTGAGCTTTTTCACCCACCGCGATCAAGTGTTTAATACCACTCTGGGCAACCTTTTTCCCCACCAATTGATGACCTTCTTCGGTATAATGACCGATCTCCATAATATCACCTAGAACAGCATATTTTTCAGCATTAGCTTCAACCTTAATCTGTCTCAATACTTCCACAGCAGCTAGTGCCGACTCCGGCGAAGAATTATAGGTGTCATCAATAATAAAAGAATGTTTAATACCCGGCAAAAGATTCATCCGCCCCAGCGGCAAACTAAAATCGTTCAGCGATTTAGCAATATCAATTAAATTAAAATTAAAATAAAGAGCCGTAGCAGCCGCAGCCAGAGCGGCATAAAGAGCGGTTTCACTCATCACATTTTTCATGTTTACCGGCACAATGGAACCATTGTAGTTTAATTTAAAATGGATACCGGTTAATTCATAGTCACCGCGGCTAAACCGGTAGTTAATATCTTGGGCACATAAATTAGCTCCCTCTTGTAAACCAAAGCTAAAGACACGGGCCTTACTGATTTCAGCTATTTCCCGAGTTAATTGATTATCATAATTCAAAACTGCCAAACCCTTAGTATCTAATTTTTCTACAATAACTTGTTTTTCCTTTTTTATGTTCTGAAGACTGCCAAAATATTCCACGTGGGAATGACTAATAGCCGTGACAATGCCAATATTAACCGGAGCGATGGAAAGAAGATAGGCCATGTCGCCGGGACGATCAACGCCCATTTCTAAAATCAACACCTGGGGATAATTTTTATCTTTAATTAATAATAATTCCAGAGCTTTGGCAAAAACCATCAACCAACCGAATAGATTGCTGCCCGGCGATTCCCGGCCAATAATTGTTAGTGGCAAACCGATTTCATTATTATAATTTTTAAAACTAGTTCGCACTTTTAGTTTACTTTTCAAAACATGATAGACGGCTTCCTTGGTACTGGTTTTCCCTACCGAACCGGTAATGCCAATAACTACCGGCTGATATTTATGAATCAGCAGCCGGGCGATAATTTTCAATTTTAATTGGAGTATCTTACGCATAATTATTGTCTAGTTTTAGGAATACCGTAGTATTTAAGGATAAAATCAGCGATATCTCGCCAAAGAGGCACGGCCGAACCTTCGGCAAATTCCACATCCTGAGGATTGTCTATCTTTGTTAACATGACAAAAGCCGGTTCGTCAATGGGAGCGATGCCAATGAAGGTATGAATATATTGATCCTGGCTATAGCCGCCCGCCGTGGCCACCTGAGCCGTTCCCGTCTTACCACCAATATAATAACCGCCAATAGCGGCTCGCTTGGAATGGCCGGACTCCACCACTTTCACTAACATAGCCGAAACTGTGGCGGCTGTTTTCTCTGAAATAATTCGACGAATTTGTTTGGGCAATGTTTCTTCCTGGCGACCATCATTGCGGATAATAGTTTTAACAATATATGGTTTCATTAGGATACCGCCATTAGCAAATACCTGATAGGGCATAATCATCTGCAAGGGCGTAACGGCAATACCCTGGCCAAAGGAAGCTGTGGCTGCATCAATTTCCTTCACTTTGTTAACTAAAAGATTATCAATATTGCCAGCGCTTTCGGAACCCAATTCAATACCAGTAATCTCTCCAAAGCCATAATTGCGAACATATTCAGAAAAAACTTTTGACCCCACTTGATTCATGGCAAAAATGGCTCCGGTGTTCAAAGAATTTTCTAGTACCGATACCATATCGACTACGCCGTGGGGACCGTGACTGGAAAAGTCTGAATTTTTAATCGGCTTGGGCCAACCCTTAATCATGATTTGGCCCTCGTCGCGATAGGTCGTGCTGGGCGTAACTTTGCCCTGATCAATGGCGATAGACATGGTTACTGGTTTAAAAACTGAGCCCGGCTCATATTGATAGAAAATAGCCGAATTATTATAGTAACTAATATCTTCAACATCCTTATAGTTATTGGGGTCAAAGCTAGGCTCAGAACACATGGCAATAATAGCTCCAGTTTTGGAATCCATGACAATCACACTGCCGCCACTGGCGCCATGCTGTTTAACAGCTTCCTTAAGTTTCTCACAGGCTAAAAACTGAATATTGCGATCAATGGTTAAAACTAAATCATAGCCCGACTCTGGCTTAACATATTCTCGATCATTAACAATCATTAAACTGCCACTACCGCCCTTCTCTGATTTTACTGAACCATATTTGCCAAATAGCTCCTCGTTAAAAAATTCTTCTAGGCCATAATTACCCTTTTCTTCCTCATCAACATAGCTAACAAAACCCAATAAATTAGCTCCCTTTTCACCCTCTGGATAATAGCGATATTGTTTTAGATCAAAACTTAGGCCGGGTATTATTAATTCCTGGCCAGGATCATTTTTATAGACCACCTGGCCATTTTTTAATTCCAATTCTTCGCTACTAATGGGGGTGGAGCTGGAGCTGCCCAAAAAAGCATAGAGACGCAATAGATCGTTGTCAATCACTTTATTTTCCAGAGGTTCATAGGGATCGCCCGGTTTATTAAGTTTACTAAGATATTTATTTAAAATTTCTTCTTTGGTAGAACTGGCGATGGTGACCGTTCCAATATTAGGGTTATCTTTTTTTATCTCTTTTTCCAGACGAGGCAAATCAAAAAATTGAAAAAACTTCTCAGCCATCTCCGAAGAACTGGCAATATCCTTGGGAACCACATAAACAACGGCAAAATCTTTATTGGTGGCAATGGGATATAATTTACCCGGTTTTGTGGCGTCACTTAAAAATATCTTCCCCCTTTCTGGCTTAAGCTGACTATAAATTTGATGCTGAGAAGAAGCCATGGCCGTATAGAGATCACACTGCCTGATTTGGACAGTGAATAGTTTATAGGTTAGGGCGGCTGACAATAAAAAAATAATCGCCACTACCAAACGCAGACGATTATTACTAATCTTTTCCCGCACCGAACGACTTTTGTCTTTAAGATCACGCCACATATAAATAAAGACGCTTAAAAATCATTCTCTAAGCGCCCATGAGGTTATTTTTTAGCAACCGTGGACCCGGAAACAGCTAGGTATTCAATGTCACCGATGGCTACCATGTTAAGTTTTTCAGCTCGGGAATTAAGAGAATAATAGGACTGAAGGCTATTAACCTTTTCTTCATTGGTTAATTTCTCGCTGGCTAGGGAGGAAGCTTGAATTTTTAATTCCCGCAGAGCAAAACCTTTAACAGTTAAATCACTAATATTAATTAGATAAAGAAAACCGCTAACCAAAATTAGGCAGAAAATGCTGACGTTAAAAAATTTGAGATTAAAACTACGCTTTTGAGAATTAGCTCTCGTTTGGTAGCAGTTAACGATTTTGGTCATAGGGCTTAACAGAATAAATTATATTAATTTAAAAATTATTTAATTTTTTGGGCGGCTCGGAGCTTGGCACTTCTGGCCCGGGAATTGTCGGCGGTTTCTTCTTCACTGGGAATTAATGGTTTTTTAGTCAAAACTTGCAAATAAGGATTTTCCTTAAAAAATCTTTTAACAATTCGATCTTCTCCGCTGTGGAAAGAAACAACCACCAATTTCCCCTTCTCTTCCAATAGCTCAACGGCCTGGGATAGAGCTTGGGCTAAACTAACTAATTCCTCATTGGTTTCCAGACGGAGCGCCTGGAAAACTCTGGTAGCCGGATGGATCTTGGAGTAGAAGCGGAAAGGAACCACCTGTTCGATGATGGCCACCAAATCAGCGGTGGTCACGATTCTTTTCTTTTTCCGGGCAGCGACAATGGCTTTGGCAATTTGATAGGCGCGACGCTCTTCACCATATTCTCGAAAAATTTTGGTTAGTTCCAAGAGAGAATAGTGGTTAACAATGTCTTCGGTGAAGCGCTGGTTGTCGGGACCGAAGGACATATCCAGGGGTCGTTCCCCTTGGAAAGAAAATCCCCGGGCTTGATCAGCCAACTGAGCAGAGGACAGACCGAGATCAAAGACAATGCCAGCAAATTTACTTCCCCGGGGGAAATTATCGGCCACAATGGTGCTTAGATTTTTAAAGTTAGCCTGAACTAAAATTATATTTTTAAATTTACTTTCTGTTATTCTTTGCTGGGCATTACGAATGGCTAAATCATCTAAATCAATGCCTAGTATTTTTCCCTGTTCACCAACTTGGGCAGCAATGGCTAGAGTATAGCCAGCGCCTCCGAGGGTGCAATCAATAAATTTCTGGCCAATCTGCGGTTGAAGATATTTCAGAACTTCGGCCAACATGACCGGCGAGTGCTGATAGGCCATATTAAATTCCTAGATCCCCTAACTCTTCAGCAATGGCGTTACTATTCTTTTCGGATTCTGACTTATATTTTAACCAGGTAGTTTCGTCCCAAATTTCCAAATGATTATATAAACCAGCAATCACTACTTTTTTCTTTAGGCTGGAAAATTTTCTTAAATAATCCGGCAAAGTGATTCTTCCCTGATTATCAAAATCAACATCCATGGCTCCGGCTAGCATGTGACGACTAAAAGCTCGGGCCTTAGCTTGGCTAATGGGTAAAGCGGCAAACTTAGCAGCAATCTGAGAAAACTGTTCCTTGGAATACAAAAATAAGCAGTTATCCAAACCTTTGGTAACAACTGCTCCTTTTTTTAGGATAGCGCGAAACTTAGCTGGTATAGCTAAGCGACCCTTATCATCTAGGTTGTGTTGATATTCGCCGATGAACATTTTGCTTAAAGTTTAGTTGGGAGGAGATGAAAAATAAATTAATTCACCACCATTCCCCACATTTCACCTTACAAGTATAATTATACACCACTTAACCCCTCGGGTCAACACTTTAGTTTTAACTAAAATAAGCTAAAAAAACAAACAAAAAAGCTACTTTTCAACAAGTAGCTTTCTCAATTAAATAAATTTGCCAAAAATGTCCAAAAGTTTTACACAATTAATGCACAGGGCTAAACAACAACTTTTTTAGAAATTCCAATGTTAGGCGGTCGATCATAGTGTGGTTCTACCAAAGAATAGCCGGCAAATTTTTTACTAAATCTCTTCCCCGTTGATTCAGCTTCCACCGGAATTCTCAGGGCATAGGCTAAGGCGTTGGCGGTAATCACGCCAATTCTTAAAGCCGTAAAACTACCGCCGGAATTAGCTACCACAATTTTTCTGATGGCTGACAGTTTTATCTTTTTAGTCTTTAATAGCTTATCAATGGCTGGCAATAATTTTTCCGCTTGACTTTGGGGGGCGGCAAGTTTTTTTTGTCCAATTATTTTTTGTCCATCTTGCAGAGCAATAATTATTTCCGCCTGGGAAGCAGTATTGATATATAATGTCATATTAATTATTTTTTAAAATATCCTTAACATCTTTTAGATTATTAATTTTGACCAACTGGCTGCGCAATTGGCTAGCTCCCGGTAGTCCAGCCGCATACCAAACTAAATGTTTTCGTAATTCCACAATTCCCGTCTTCCCCTTTAACTTATAATTCAGTTCTGCCTGTTTTAATATTAATTTAAAAATCTGCTGGCGGGAAAAATTAATAATCTTATTTTGTTTTATTTCCCTAAATAACCAGGGTCGCCCCAAGGCGCCTCGAGCAATCCCCAGGCCGTCAGCTTGACTACGATGCAAAGCTTTTTGGGTAGTGGTTAGATCGCTAATTCCTCCATTAGCTAAAATTATCCCAGAAAAATATTTTCGAGCCTGCTTAATTATTTTCCAGTCGGGCTGACCAACAAATCCCTGCTTGAGGGTGCGTCCATGAATCATGACGGCCGCTATTTTTAGATCACTAATAGTTTTAAGAAGCTCCAAGGCGTTGATTTCACCGGCTCCGGCTCTAATCTTGATTGAAACTGGTAAATCAGTATTAGCTAAAATAGCTTCAATGGCTAAGCGGGCTTGTTTTAAATTCTTCATTAAACCAGCTCCGGCTCCCTGTCTAATAACCTTGGGGACTGGGCAACCCAGATTCAAATCAATTCCAGCTGGCTTAACGCTCTGACTAATAATTCTGGTGGCCACGGCTAAATGCTGTGGATTGGAACCAAACAACTGAACAACGTAATATTTTTCTTTGAGGCGATTGAATTTAAGCAACGCCAAAGTTTTATTACCCCTAATCTTTTGACTATAATAGAGGGCCGTAGCTGAAACCATTTCGCTATATAAAACATCCGCCCCATAGCCTTTGGCTATTTGGCGGAAAGCCGAATCCGTGAAACCGGCCATGGGCGCCAAAGCTAAAATCGGCCGTTTTATTTTTAACCAGAAATTATTAGACATATTTAGGAGTAGATGCGAGGACCAGTGGGTGTATCTTCTAGAATATAGCCAAGGTCTTCAATTTCCTGCCGAAGTTGATCAGATTCAAACCAATTTTTATTTTCCCGAGCTTTATTTCTCTGCTTAATCAGAGTTTGTACTTCCGAAGGTAAATCTTCCAATTCTAAAATTTTTCTGGTCATTTGTTGAGCTTTGGCTAATCCCAAACCCAAAACTTGATCAAAATCTAAAATAGTAGCCAATTGATCGGCCTCACTTAAATCTGACTTTAGAACCGCAAATAAAACAGCTAGCGCTTGGGGGGCGTTCAAATCATCATTAATAGCTTCAAGAAATTTCTTTTTATAATCCAAACTAATTTTTCCCGATTCGCTACCCAAAAGAGCCACCTGGCCATAGAGATTCATGAGGCCATCATTAGCCTGTTTGAGGCTAGCCTCACTGTACTCCATGGGCTTGCGATAGTGTACCTGCAGACTGGCGAAACGATAGATTAGAGGGTTTAGGCCGGCCTCCAAAAGAGCTTTTTCTAGGGTGAGAAAATTATTTTCACTTTTACCCATGCGCTTACCGCCGACAATATTCAGGAAGGCGTTGTGCAGCCAATAATTAAAAAATTTCTGACCGGTAGCCGCTTCGCTCTGGGCAATTTCATTGGTATGATGAACATTAATATGATCAATACCGCCGCAGTGAATATCTAATTGATCCTTTAAATATTGCAAACTCATGGCCGAACATTCAATGTGCCAGCCGGGAAAACCAGTTCCCCAGGGTGATTCCCATTCCATTTGTCGCTGTTCATTTTTAGGAGAAAATTTCCAAACTGCAAAATCAGTGGGATTCTTTTTTTCCGGATTCTTTTCTACCCGGGCACCTTCTTTTAATTCTTCTAGGGGCAGATGACTTAACTTATTATAATCCTTGATTTTTGAGGTATCAAAATAAAGACCATCGCTGGTTTGATAGGTATAACCTTTTTTTTCTAATTCTTTAATCAGGGCAATTTGCTCTTTGATGTGATCAGTGGCTTTACACCAAATAGTTGGCTCCAGGATATTAAGTTTTTGCAAATCAGCTTTGAAAGCTTGGCTATAGAACTCAGCAATTTCCCAGGCACTTTTCCCTTCCCGCTGGGCACCCACTTCCAATTTATCCTGCCCCATATCCATGTCGCCGGTTAGATGGCCAACGTCGGTAATGTTCATGACATGCTTAACTTCATAGCCATTATAGAGCAAAGTTCTTTTTAATAAATCTTCAAACAGATAGGAACGCAGATTGCCCAGATGGGCGTAATTATAGACAGTCGGGCCGCAGGTGTATAAACCGACTTGATTATCTTTGATGGGTTTAAATTCCTCCTTCTGGCGGGATAGGGTATTGTATAAAAATAATTGAGACATAATTATATGATTAGGCGGCTAGCTGTTTTCTAAAAGAATTTTGCAATTTATCTATGGCTAATTGAGATTTAGCCCGGAGAGACCAATTGGCATCGGCCTGATTAGTTTGTTCTTTTAGAGAATCTAGTAATTTATTAAAAATATTAATTTCCACGGCGCTAATAGCTTCGCCTTGATCGACTAAAGCCTCTAATAAATCTTTCAATTCTTCCTTACTGAGAGATAAATAGAAGGCAGGCACATTTTTGATAGATGAAGGGACTAACCGGCCATTTTCCAGGGAGGCGCCATATTTTATTTGTACACCGCCCTTCTCTCTTATCCTCTCCATTTTTTTCTTTTTCTTTTCACCACCATCATCACCCTGATGCCCCAAAACTTCATCAAAGCCGCAAATTACATCGCCGGTTTGTTTGTCGACAATCACCTGATCAACCCCGTTATTATAATCATCAAAGCGAGAAGCGCGGGCCACAATAAAATCATTTCCCAAAAACTTGTGCAAACTGACTGTCAAAGCCATTTCCGTTAAATTGGCCGGATTTCTTTCACCATCCCGCTGCCATTGTTCCAGGCTTTTCCCTTGATTTTGACTGAAAACTTTTTCCTGCTGATCAACTAGCTGTTGATCCTGTTTGCTTTCCGGACCAACTAGGGCAATACGACCATCGACTTCTAAAAAATTGGGGATTTCTTGATTAACCTGCCGAGATAAATTTTCTAGTTGGGCATGCAGAGGGTTAACATATTTTTCCCAGACTACTTTTGGTTCTGGTTTATTCTTTTGAAAACGGTTCAAATCAATCCTATCGCCAGACTGTAAATTTGGTAAATATTCAATGGTCATATTATTTAAACTTAATGGGAATTTTAACGGCAGCATCGTTTTCTGGTAAACCAGAAGGATTATCCTTGGAAATCACTAAATAGCCGGACTCAACTGTGGTAGCGAAATCTAATATCGCTTTGAAAGGTACCATCTCTTCGGTCATCCAATCGCTCTGTGCCTGTCCGTAATGAGCTAAAATAACATTATCATTCAAATCAACTAATTTAATAGATATAACAGCTTCAAAGAACCAGGTTCCCCCAGCCTGTCCGCTGACTGTCAGGGGTGAAGTAATTATTTGATTGGGTTGGGGGTTGCTAACGGAAACTTCGTCCTCATAAGAAATGGTTATTAAACCTTCGCAGGTTTCTTCCCAAACTCGCAAACATTTCTGTTTGGCCTCGCACCAAGTGTAACCAGCTGAACCCAGACAACCATGTTCATCCTGATCATTACCCACCAGGGGTTGTTCGGCTGGTGAACCATTATTTAATTCCTGTACAATTTCAGCACCGGGACAGGTGGTGGTCGGTTGGGGAGCGCTAGGTGAGCCATGTTTAACCCATTCACCATTTTGGCAAACCCAATCATCCTCCGAAGAAGTAATTCGTAAAACAATAGCGACCACGATGATAATAATACCAATGATTAAAAGAAAATGATCTTTTTTCATATATTTAAAATTAAAATTCGTCAGCCAATTTAGAGAAATCTGGTTTATGTTTTGGTTTCTGACGTTTAGGGTTTTGGTGAACTTGTTCTTTTAGGGAACGGCTATTTTGCTGGCTTTGCCAGGCCGCTCGCCCCAAACCCCTGACCACTGCTTCTTTTAGATCTTGCTCTTTGATTTTTATAATCTCTTTTTTCATTATTATACGATAAAACTACTTTTATTTTATCACATCTGCCTAAAAAGGGCATATCTTGACAAAAGAGTGATTTTTATATATAATATTAACACTATTTATTGACCTTTGGAATGATTTTGGTCGCCGGGCATCAGCGCGGCCAACAAAGAAAGGTGGTTTACGGAGGTTCCTCCTACAGTCTGCAACCTATTCCTTCGTCCTCTCTTGGCTGACCCCAATTGCGTCAGTCTCAAAAGAACCAACTTTTGCCATGCAAAAAGGCTCAGACATGTTTCTCTGAGCCTTTTTCCTTTAGTGGTCGTTAGTGGATTCGAACCACTGACCTCGGCGATGTGAACGCCGCGCTCTAACCAGCTGAGCCAAACGACCGCTTATTTGATTTTGGCAAAAATACAATCATCTGTCCAACGACCATTCTTAAGATGCTCTTTCTTTAAAATACCTTTTATTGGTGGTTTCATGGATTACTCTAAACCAATATAATCATTATTAACGATATCCATTAAATTTTGGGTGATCTTGATATGATTAGCTTCATCCGTAATAATCTTTTTTAAATCTTCCTTATCATCTTCATTGTCGACTAATAATAACAATTCATTACATAAATTCATGGCTCGATGTTCGCTTTCCAAGCCCTTCTCTAAATTACTCAAGATCCCCGACTTAGTCATGTTGCATTGTGTATTGATCATAAATTTAAATTTTATACTTTTCTTTAATCTTATCAATTGTCAACCGATGTTCCCGCGATTCATCGGCTAAAATTTTCATACCGGCACGAAGTTGTTGACCACGATCCGGCGGGAAACAATTCTCCACTCCCATGCCTAGCAGAGAGTCATAGAGCCAAATTAAATTACTCTCGGTGGCCTCTTCGGCCGCCAATTTATCTAATAATTCAGCTCGGTCTTGTGTTTGATCCATATAATTATAATTAATAATATATTAATAATATATTAATATTATATCATAAATATTCTAATTATATAAAACCCCGATCAACTGATCGGGGTTAGTGATTAGGCGCTCAGAACCTCTTCTTTTTCTTTGATTGGTCGAAAATATTCCGACCAGCTGTCAACGGGCCAACCAAACAAATCCACTGCCTTCATATAGGCTTCGTAGTATCTTCGCATCAAAGGATGCTGAAAATGAGTTGTCAGACTAACAGAGATATCCTGATAGTATTTAGCGATATCTTCTTCGGAAGCGTTAAATTTTTCCCAAATTTTTTGATCAAAATTAACATAATCGTCAACCAGTGACATCAGATTATCAATTTTGTCAGCCACGAAAATCATTTGCCCGCTCAATTTCATTTGAGGAAACTTTTGCAGAGCCTGATACTTGCGTTCTTTCCAGGTAATCTTTTCCTGACCTTTGGGACAATGATACTCACTGACGTCTCTGACTATGGAAGCGATGCTAGGGCCAAATTCTTGAGCCAACTTCCGATGGCTATACTTTTTAGCCTCCTTGGTCTCCTTGAAAACATCATGCAATAAACCACCGACTAAAATGGCTTCATCCTTGGTAACGTCCTGAAGAATAAAAAGGACGTTAAGGGGGTGGGAAGCAAATGGCCGACCGCTACCCTTCCGTTTTTCACCATCATGTAGCTCTAACATTCTATTGATGGCTCGCGATACTAATTCTGAATACATAAATCCTCCTTTTTTTATGTAATTTGTTAATGAATATAAATAACTGTGCCCAGAGAGGGACTCGAACCCTCATGGAATTGCTCCCACAGCGCCCTGAACGCTGCGCGTCTACCAATTTCGCCATCTGGGCGAGGCTTGGAACTATATAAGTGTGCCACATAAAAATAAATTTGTAAATATTGGTAAGATTAGAGAAATACAGCCTTTTATTTTTCTCTGTGATATAATATAAAAATAATATGTTAGATCTACAAATCGAAAATGAATACTTCTCCCTGGGCTATAACTACATCGGCGGCGTTGATGAGGCCGGCCGTGGCCCTCTAGCCGGACCAGTGGTAGCGGCCTGCGTGGTTATTAATCGTGATTTTAAAATTGATCAGGCTGATTTAGAATTGGTTAAAGATTCTAAAAAATTAACCGCTAAAAAACGAGAGCAGCTTTTCAAGGTCATTCGAGAAAAAGTAGCCGCTGTGGAAATTGGCGTAGTTAGTAATCAGACAATTGATAAAATAAATATTCTCCAGGCTAGTTTTCTGGCCATGCGCCGGGCCATTAATAAATTAAAAGTTGAGCCAGAATATATCTTATTGGACGGGGCCTTTAAAATTCCTAAACTAAGTAAACCGCAAACTGCGATTGTCAGGGGCGACGCCACTGTCTTTGCCATCGCCGCCGCTTCCATTATTGCTAAAGTTAGCCGAGATTGGCTAATGACTGAACTAGACAAACAATATCCCCAATATTCATTTGCTAAACATAAGGGCTATGGCACCAAGTTACATCTAGTAAAAATTCAGGAACATGGCCCCTGCCCCATCCATCGTTTTAGCTTCGCACCCCTAAAAGAGCTATTTAAAAAATAATAAATAAATCTTTGACAAAAATATAACCCAATGCTATATTTTTTCGATTGTTATTTAAAAATAAACCAAACAAAATCGCCATGATGATTATTGCTATAATCCTGATTTTTTCTGCTTTCCTGCTCTATTCCCTGTCCATCTGGTCAGAAAGGTTTAAAAAAGGTTTGCAATCTTGGATGATTAAAGTATTCATTGTCGCCTTTAGCTGCGATCTAATGGGTACCGCCATCATGTTCTTTCGAGCTGAAGCTAAATTAACGGCTAACATCCACATTCTTTGCGGCTATGCGGCTTTGATTATTATGGGGCTTCATTTACTTTGGGCCCTGATTACTCTTTCTCGACGCGGTCGGGCTGAACATTATTTCCATCGCTTCTCAATCTGGGCCTGGGTAGTTTGGCTTTCCGCTCTGGGCAGTGGTTTTGTAGTAATGTAATAAAATAGGACCGGTTTTTACCAGTCCTTTTTGATTTTAATTCGCTTCTTATAAATTACGCTTAACCCGTTTCTTATATTTCTTCCACAACCAAAAAAACAATAAAGCTGCTCCTGTCCCCAAAAGAACTGAGGGGATCGTCAGCGCCAACGAATTAAAGCCAGCAACCATACTTAAGAAAGCTGGAAAGATTAAAACTACGACGATAATAAGATTAATTAATTTTTTTCGATCCTTAACAAGCAAAAACTTAACCATACCAGCGACACCCAAAAATAAAATAATAAACAAAATAAGGGGTGTAATATAATTACTTCTCTCCACCAACGAAGAAGTAAACAGCACTTGATGGTTAATCAGGGTATACCGGTCACGTTGATAAGTCGTCCTGAAAACAAAGCCACAAAATGACTTTTCTCCTGGCTTTTTGAAGTATATTTCGCCCTTTTTTTTAAAATAGACTAGCTCCTTTTCCTTCTTTTTGGTTATCGCCAGCTCCTTCCAGTATTCCCAAGGAACGAGCGGAGAATAATAGTCGATATAATCGACTATTGGGAATGATATTAATTGATCAGATAAGACCAGCGGAGAACCGAGATCATAGATATAATAGCGACCATCGGTCGCTTTGGTAATTTCCCAATTCGAGGAATCGGCGGTCCGAACTTGTTCGGCCAGGGAATCTTTTAAAATTATTCGAAGCATTAAAGCTTCGCCGCCTTCCAGGGGTAGGGCCAATTTAACAAGAAAAAACATCAAAATAATTAATACCACTTTTTTCATGATAATTAGAATTTGTTATGGTTTGTAATGAACTAATTAATTTTAACTTTCTAAATTATCATATTAGCTAAGTTTAGTCAACAAAAAAGAACTGGTTTTCACCAGTCCTTTTTTATATAATCAATTTCTATTACTATCTTGTAGCGCCAGAATAGGCGATAGCCCGTACAATATCCCAAGCCGTAGCTGATACTGGATCATAGCCATAGATATAGCGGAAACTCTTGATAGCGGCTTTTTCACTGTTTAAATTACGATCTACTGGACGTAGGCCGTAGGCGATAATTACTACTGCGGCATCATCATGGGGATTGTTTCGATTGGGGGCTCGTAGATAAATCTTCTTAAAGGCTAATTCGGCATTAGCTTCACTAACCGCATTGGTTTCACTCGGCCAACGACCATTGCCAATCTTAATCACATCGCTCCATTCACTTTCCGTGGTCGGTAGTTTACCAAAAGCCGCCTTATAGGAATTAACCACACCGGCTCTTTCACCCGCTCCTAATTTTTTAGTAGTAGCGGTGCCGTAGACAATGAAATTATTCATGGCTTCTTTCTGTTCAGTCGTTATGGTGGCTGTACCCACAATCTTATTAGTGTATTTAGTCATACCAGCTGTTTCTTGAGCTTGATTTCTAGTTTGACCAGTGTTGGCTAATAAATTATTAACTGCCCCCGAAGTAACCACTACTGATTCAGTCGTAATAGCTTGCACATTCTGATCAGCAGTTGAAGTTGTGGTGGTAGTCGTGGTGCTAGGAGTTTCTGTAGTAGTTGTCGTAGTCGTAACTGTGCATTGCTGTTGGGCAGCTAACTGTTGGGCAGTAGTCATCAGACAACCGGCCGGAGAAGAAGTAACGCTTCTTAGTTGCCATCCGCCAAGACAACTTTGCTAGCTGCCATAGGTAACGGAAGTACAATAGCCGGAAGAACCACCACCACCGCCGCCTCCACCGCCGCTACTAGCCGCACTAATAGTATAGGCGTTACTAGAAACTGTACTAGCAGAACCGTTACTATAACAAGAAATCGCTTTGACTGTCGCCGTTGAACTAACGGAAATAGCGGAACTATATACTGTACCCGTAGTACAAGTAGTCGGTGTGGCGCAGGCTGGCGTGCTACCACTAGTTGTATAACAAATAGCGGTTGAACCAGCAGCTGTTAAAGAAACACTTTGGGTGGAAGTATAAGTACCGGCCGCCGGTGAAACAGCCGGAGCAGCGATTACCACGCCGTCCATACTGCCAATTCCACTTTGAATACCGGTATTTAGTGTTCCAGTAACCTCGGAAGCCTGAACTAAATAACCGCCAAAAGTAAAAATTAAAGCCATCATTAAAAATAAAAGAAGAATTTTTTTGGTCATATTTTTATATTTTTTAATAAATAACCTAATAATTAATCTAGCCGGGGGAAGAAGTAAACTTCTTCCCCTAATAGATTAACTATTTTAACTTAATCCTATTCAGAATAAGCAGCGTAGGCCGTGGAATAGGAACCGCCGGATGAACCAACTGGAACCTTAGCGTCAACCGTTACCATAATTTGACGGCCAGCTGTCGTGGCGTCTAAATCGCTGGAAAGAGTCATGCCAGTGCTATAGGTACCAGAAGCAGTAATAGTAATCGCATTATCAGCGTCAACAGCAGTAGCAGCCTGAGCTGAATAGAAACGCATATTATTGGTCACTGCGATGGTGTTAGAACCACTAATCCAATCATCAAATTTCATTTTAAAGGTTGTTTCAGAAGTGGGAACAGTGATATAGAAGTTCCAAGACCAACCATTAGTATAGGAGGCATCGGCTGTAGCATAAGATTTGGTGGTGGTGACGCTAGTAACTGCTAAACTGCCATCGGATTGGGCTACAGTCGTGAATTCTTGACTGGCCTTAGTGGTGTAAGCGGTCACACTATTACCAGCGGCATCTTTAGCACCTGATACCCAGATATAATATTGAGTATTATTAGACAGGCTAGCAACTGGGTCGATAGTGGCTACGTAGGTACCAGTATTATAAGTTACCACTGAATTAATAATGGAATCGTCGCTATACAGTCTTAATTGAACAGTATTAGTGTTAATTGTATCGACATCCATGGCCTCACTAAAGGTTACGGTTGGAGAAACTGTAATAGCTTGTCCAGTAGCATTATCTAATGGAGTTTGGGCCGTTACTGTCGGAGCAGTTACATCAGCCGTGCTGGTGTAGAAATCCTGATTAGCTTTAGTAGCATAGGCAGTAGCAGCTGTACCAGCCATATCCAAAGCACCAGTGGTGACTTGAACATAGTAGTGACCGTTAGCGCTTAAAGCGGTTTGGGGTCGGATTATAGCCGTAGTACCAGCTTCGCCTAAATCAACAGTCGCGGTAACGGCTACATCAGTATCATAGTCTTTCAATAACACCGTAGTACTGTCAATATAAGCATCATCCATAGCTTCACTGAATACTACATAGGGATTAACATTAACTGAAATGCCGGTAGCGCCATCAACGGGATACTGAGAACTGACGGTTGGAGCAGTGGTATCAGCCGTATAGGTAGTAGCTTGAACGCCGGCTCCATCAGCAATAGCGGTAACATCATTACTAGCTAAATCGTTAATTAAAGTAGCGGCAATGACGATATAGGAAGAACCTCTAGCCCAAGCTAATAAACGATTAGCTTTAATAGCGTTTAAGTCAGCGGCGATCATGGCTACATCAATCGCAGTACCATCAGTGCTAGCAGTCGTACCACCAGTTAAGGTGCGGTAACCATAGGTAGCTGTGGCAGCATCTTGAATAGTAATAGCTGTTGGGCTAAAGGTACTGGCATCAACCGGCTCACTAAAGGTAAGGACTAGGTGACCGGTATTCATGTTAAGGGTCCAACTGGATAAGGTTGGGGCAACTGCTTCCGGAGAAACTGACGCCGAATAAACTTCTGAACCAGCTTCGGCATTGCCGACTAAATCAGTGACTGATGCCAAAGTAACACCAATATATTTACCAGCTGGAATATAGGCGAGATCTGTAGTTTCATCTAAAGTGATGGTAGCAACTGTTTTTCCTGTCCAGGCAACAGTGGCATTGGTGGTGGTAATATCAACAGCATTGGTATTACCAGCATCGTCAGAATAATCTAATAGAATATTTGAACCAGCTTGTAAAATAGCAGTCGTGATAGTGGTAACATCCATTGGTTCGCTAAAGGTTAAGGCGATAGTATCACCGGCGTTATTTACAGACGTGCCAGCTACTGTAAAGGTGGGAACAGTTACTTCTTTACTAACGGCAGCTGAATAAATTTCGGTAGTAGCAACTGCATTACCAGCTAAATCAGTAATACTTCCATCAGTACTAGCGCCAATGTATTTACCGTTAGGAATATAGGCACCATCAGTAGCCTCATTTAAAGTAATGGTAAAGATTTTTCCAGTAGCGTCCCAGACAGCGGTAGCATTAGTAGTAACAATGTCCGCTTGATTAGTATTGCCAGCGTCATCAGAATAATCAAGGGCTAAGACAGTTCCGGCGCGAACATCAGCTTGAGTAAGTGTAGACTGGGCAATAGCTTCATTAAAGGCTAAGACGATGGTATCGCCAGCATTATTTACTGAAGTTCCGGTAACTGTAAAAGTGGAAGCTGTGCCCTCCTTAGTAATTCCAGCTGCCGTATAAACCTCAGCTCCAGCCTCAGCATTACCAACTAAATCAGTGACTGATGCCAAAGTAACCCCAATAAATTTACCATCCGGAATATAAGCTAAGTCAGTTTCTTCATCCAAAGTGATGGTGGCGACTGTACTCCCTGTCCAAGCGACAGTAGCGTTAGTGACTGTAATGTTAGCAGCATTAGTGTTACCAGCATCATCAGAGTAATCTAAAGTAATATTGGTATTAGCTCGTAATAAAGCCGTGGTAATAGTGTTAACATTCATTGGCTCATTGAAAGTTAAGACGATGGTATCACCAGCAGCATGATTAGAAACAGCGGTAACAACTACCGTAGGAGCATTAACTTCCTTGCTCACAGCGGCCGAATATACTTCAGAACCAGCTTCAGCATTACCCACTAAGTCAGTGACTGAAGCCAAGGTAACACCAACATATTTACCATCGGGAATATAGGCGCCATCTGTGGTTTCATCTAGAGTAATGGTAGCAACCGTTAATCCTGTCCAAGCAACGGTAGCGTTAGTAGTGGTAATATTAGCTTCATTGGTATTACCAGCATTATCAGAATAATCTAACAAAATATTTGAACCAGCTTGTAAAATAGCAGTTGTGATAGTAGTAACATCCATCGGCTCACTGAAGGTAAGTTCAATAGTATCACCAGCATCGTTAACTGAAGTACCCACGACTGTATAAGTAGGGACAGTGGCCTCCTTGGTAACGGCGGCGGAATATATTTCACTGGTAGCTACAGTATTTCCTAATAAATCTGTGGTGCTACCATCTAGGGTGACGCCAATATATTTACCATTGGGAATATAAGCACCATCAGTAGTTTCATTAAGAGTAATCGTAAAAATCTTGCCAGTAGCATCCCAAGCAGCAGTGGCACTAGTAGTTGTAATATCAACCTGGTTGGTATTACCAGCATCATCGGAATAATCCAATAAAATCACAGACCCAGCTTGAACATCAGCTTGAGTTAAAGTAGCTTGAGCAACAGCTTCATCAAAAGTCAAAGCAATGGTGTCACCAGCGTTAGTAATCGAAGTGCCAACGACTGTGAAGGTAGGAGCAGTGGTTTCAGTAGTAATTGCAGAAGACGTATAAATTTCAGTCCCAGCCGCAGCCACAGCAGCCATATCAGTCACTGAAGCTAAAGTAACGCCAATAAATTTACCACTAGGAATATAGGCTAAATTCGTTTCTTCATCTAAAGTAAGGGTAACGATGGTATTACCGGTCCAAGCAGCTGTAGCATTGGTGACAGTAATGTTAGCCTCGCCAGTATTACCAGCATCATCAGAATAATCTAAAGTAATATTAGTATCAGCTTGTAATAAAGCCGTGGTAATAGTAGTTACATCCATCGGTTCATTAAAGGTTAAGACAATGGTATCGCCGGCCGCGTTAACCGAGGTAGCAGCAACTGTAAAAGTAGGAGCAGTAGTATCAGCTGTAAAGGTGGTGGCGTCAATACAAGCGCCGTCAGTAACATTGGTTAAATCAAGGGCGAACCCAGCATCATCAGTAATTCCACTACCAGCTACTATTTCTAAAAATGAAGTAATAGTAGAAACGCCCAAGCCAGAATCTGATTTAATTGCATTTAAATCAGTGGAAGACAAAGTAATTAATAAAGTATCACTATCTGACCAAGCAGAAGTACTATCAGTTAAAGTATATATTTCTCCTACTGTGTCAGTGTCAGCGCTCTGCTGAATAGTAATCTTAGTTTCATCAACATCTATGGCTGTATCCATGGCTTCACTAAAATTGATAGTGATGGTGCTAGCATTCATATTTAGAACCCAGTCATCAGAAACGGTTGGAGCGGCAGCATCAATGGTTTGAGTGTTAGATACTCCCTCGCCAACATCTCCGTCAGCTAGAGCAACTCCTGACCCCATAGTAACATCAGCTCCTAAAACAATATTTTGAATGATAGTTTCAGCATCAGAAGCAGAATCGGCTAAGTTGTATACTACCCAAACTTTAGTGGTTCCATTTTGAGCTACTTTAATGCCACCAGTGATAGTAAAGTCTTCTTTTGTATCATTAGTGCTAAAAGTAGTTGGACTTGAAGTTAAAAGATTATCAGATCCGGCAGAAAAGTATCATCACCATCATCAATGTAGAATTTAACCGAAGTGATGTCAGTTGACTCATCAATGGTACCAGTAGGAGTAATACCGACTATTCTGACTGTATCCCCCGCTCCTGTGCCAGCAGCTGCTTCGGTAATGTTCCACTCTTGAATAGCCAGGTTGGAAGCGTTCTTCAAAACCTTGGCAGCCGCTGGCTGACCAGTGCCATCGGTGAAAGTAATATCCGGATCATCAGCTTCTAGGGTATGAATGTTACCAGAAGCCGTACCACTTTGAGCATCGTCACCTTCGACTGTAAAAATGGCATCAGAGAGAACATTTAATCTAATAGTGTCACCATCGGTTGGGTCAGCGGTAGCGTTTTTACCTAAAACAATAACATTATGTTCAGTAGCAGCCGAAAGACTTAAATTGCTTGAAAAATCAAAAAGCTGAGCATTACCATTAGTAGCCGTTAAAACGGTATAGGCTAAAAGCGCCGTATCCCCGTTAGATACAATTCCATCATCATCTACATCAGAATAGAAGGCTAATGAATAATCATTCTCGGCTCCTGTTCCAGTATAAATAGGCGTAATTCTAATACCATCCATAGTTTCAGCGCCTGTACTATTAAAACTAAATTGTAACAGCACCTCGTCTTGAAAAACGTTATGAATAGTTTTAGCAGCTGGATTAGAACCTCCAGCAGCTACAGTGATCGTGCTAGCCGCAGCTGAAACTGGCCCAGCTGAAAATCCTACTCCAATTACCATCATAGCGATTAGAGCGGAAAGTAATATTTTACCTAGCAGTTTGTTTTTATAAATTTTTTCATAGTTTTAGAAACTAGACTTAGTAATTTTCTAGATTTAAACGTTCGACTACGTTTTTAAAATAGGTTACTGGTCTAATTTATTTTTAATTTTTATATTTTTTATAATTTTTTATATAAAAAAGCACCACAAAAAATAGCTCCAGAGCTTTTCGTGATGCTTTGTAAATAAATAATTGATTTTAAATTTAAAAGTTTCAGCATGGGAATATTTATGGCCACAAATTTTCTTTCTGGCCATAAGTATTCTCTGAGCTAATCTTAATAAAAATTTTATTATTTTTTTTAGTTTTATTTTACTTTCTATATTATAAAACTTTTTGACAAAGAGCGCAAGAGTTTTCTTATCCACAAATCAATATCTCATCTCCTGGTAAAATAAAACGTTTAATTTTAGCTATTTTTATCTTTTTTTATCCCCCTTTACTATAATAAAAGTTTCTGATGATAAATTAATTAAATTAATAAGATTAAATTAATTATTTAAATAATAATTAAAAAAAATTTAGTACTTATTTTAATTTAAAGCTCTGTCCAATTTGATATAATAGATCTTTGTTATCCAGCCAATCTTCTTGAAGGGTGTTAAAAGACATTATCCAAATATCTTTGTCTCGGCCAGCAATCATAAAAATCAAGACTTTAAAATCAACTCCCTGTTGCCTCAGATCACCTTCCAGGACTCGAGTTTCTTGTCCATTTATCAAAATAGAACTTGGGGTAGTAAAACTAATATCTGGAGCCACCTGTTTAATTTGCTTCTTGAGGACTTCCAATTGTTCCTCCAAATTTCTTTCTCCCAATTGATCGTAGGAAACTGAAAAATAACTCCGGAAATTTATTTTTTGAGCAGCCGAATTAGTGGGTCTTTCTTGACTATTAATCATCATCAAAGAAACACCGGGCAGGCTTTCTGATTCTAACCAGGCTTCCGGCGCCTCCAGAGTAAAGTCTTCTTTAATCACTGAACGCATTTGGTTGGCGGATTTAGCTGGAGCTTCGTCGCTAATTTTATTTTTTGACTCCTGGAGAGGAGTTACCGTTGTTTTTGCTTCCTTTTTGGTACAGCCGGAGATAATTAAAAGAGAAAAAAACAAAATTAAAATTAATAATTTTTTCATAGTTTTATTTTTAAAATTTTCATTTTAAAACTAAGCCCCTGATCAAGAGCGATCGATTTGATTATTTCAGACTAATTTCAAAAACTGTTAAAAAGAAAATTACCGTTACAATAATTCCGGCGATAAAACCGGACAAAGATGAGGCTAAAACTTTTCCCAGACGCCATTTAAAACGACGACGTTCATGGGAAACAAAACTCTCTTTAAGGTCTTCCATAGTTTTAAATAATTAACAGGTTGCCAATTAATTAAATAATTATAATTTTTTTTCTAGTTCTTCCCCACTTTCCATGTCCTTGATCTTATAAACTTTCCTGGTTATCTCATCATCACCGAGAATAATTACCTTAGCAATTTTCTTTTTGTTAGCAAATTCCAAAGCTTTGCCAATTTTTTGCTCTTCTAGCCCAACCAAAACATCCAGACCCTGCCCGCGCAATTCTTTGGCTAAAATACTGGTTTCTCTGGTTAATTTAGAATTAAGAAGTGGTAGATAATATTTAATTGCTTGTTTAATTTTATCTAATAAGCCCCAGCCCTCCAAAAATAAGCGGGTAGTTTCATCCCCCTGGGCAATCCCCACAGCTGGAAAATTCTTTTCCCCAAAAATCTCGGCTAAACCATTATAGCGACCACCGCCAAACATGGCGCGACGATTATCCGGATTTTTATCAAATACTTCAAAGACCAAGCCATCATAATAATCAAAACCGCGAATGACCATGGGATTAAATTCAATCCAATCTCCATAACCTAGTTCTTCCAGAGCCTTTAATACTCCCTGAATTTCTAACAATCCTGGGTCATTTTTTAGAGACGGCAACTCGCCTACTAATTTTTCTAAACTTGAGCTGGACATAAACTTAGATAACACCGAAAAAGATTTATCATCCAGGCCAACCGAAGATAGACGGCTTTTAATTTCCTGTTCGTCAATCTTCAGCCATTTATCCAGAGTCCTAACAACTACTAATTTATTTTCTTCCGACAATTTAGCCACTCCCGCTAAGTTTAAAACCGCATCAATCAGGCGACGATTATTAATCGCCAACACAAAGGAATCCTGGGGTGGATCAAATTCCAACATTACATCTAAAGTTAATTGCAAAATTTCAATGTCAGCGGCCAAAGATTCACTACCAAAAATATCACAATTCAATTGCCAAAATTCTCGATTACGTCCCCGCTGAGGTTTTTCATTGCGCATGAAATTGGCAATGGAAAAATATTTCAGAGGCTTGGCAGCACCACGATAGATTTTAGTAACCATTCGAGTGACCGAAGGGGTCATTTCTGGGCGGATAGACAGTTCCCGATCTCCTAAATCACGGAAGGTGACTAATTCTTTGCCGCCCACATCTTCCCCGGACTTAGCCCGATAGATATCCGCTCCTTCTACCAGAGGGGTGAGATATTCTTCAAAACCATAGCGCAGACAAACCTGGCGCCAAATATCAAAAATATATTTCCTAATTAAAAACTCCTCGGGCAACCAGTCCCGGGTTCCTTTGGGTTCTTGATTGGATAAAATTTTGGCCATATTTTTCTTATTTTTTACCATTTTATTATACTATTTCCTGATATTTTAGGCAAATTTATTCCTTCATTTTTTCTTTAGGAAAAATTTAAGCTGTCTTTATCCTGCTAAAGATATAATATAACTATTAATTATTAAATAAAATCCTATGAAAATTTTAATCATTGATGACGAAGCTCCTTTGGTAGAGTTTTTGAAAAAAGGTTTGGAGGCTCAATTCTTTATGGTGGAAACCGCCTCCGACGGTGAACGAGGGGCCTTCCTCGGCCGCACCGGCAACTATGACCTAATCATTTTAGATTATGTTTTGCCTCAATTAAATGGCCCCGAAGTACTGCGAGAAATCCGTCGCGAGAAAAGACATATTCCAGTAATCATGCTAACCGTCAAATCTGAACTAACTAACAAACAGGAAATGTTCGACCTGGATGTTGATGATTATCTAACCAAACCTTTTTTATTTGAGGAATTACTTCTCCACATTAAAGCCATTCTCCAACGACCAGCTAAAATTGAAGCAGAAATCATTAAAATAGATAACCTGACGTTTAATTCCCAAAGAAAGAGCGTCAAACGAGGTGGCCGAGAAATTTATCTAACCAAAAGAGAATTCTGTTTATTGGAATATTTATTACAGCAGCGAGATAAAATTGTTTCCCGCACCCAACTTCTGGAACATGTCTGGGATTTTAATGCCGATCCCTTTTCCAACTCCATTGAAACACATATTGCTAGTTTACGGCGCAAACTAAATGTAAATAAAAACCGCAACCTGATTCATACTTTCAATGGTCGCGGCTATAAAATTGCGCTGAGAAAATTAAATTAGAGGAATTTCCGACCTTCTATCTTACCCGGCATATACTCCTGCTGACTATCATCTTCCAGGGGGGTATATTTATAATCCTTGCCATAATTCAAGTCTTTCATTAATTTGGTGGGGGCATTGCGAAGATGTAAAGGAACCGGCAAATTACCAGACTCATTGATTTCTTGGCGAACTCTTTCATAGGCCTGATAGGCAACAATGCTTTTAGTTGATTTAGCTAAATAGATCACACAGTGAGCTAAATTCACCCCGCATTCTGGCAGACCAATTTTATGGCAGGCATCATAGGTGACATTAGCTAACATCAGAGCACTATTATTAGCTAAGCCAATATCTTCGCTAGCGAAACGAATTAAGCGACGGGCAATATAAAGGGGATCTTCACCGGCCTCAATCATCCGCCCCAGATAATAGACAGCGGCATCAGCCTGACCGCCCCGCATGGATTTATGAAGGGCGGAAATTAAATTATAGTGCTCTTCTCCGTCTCGATCGTATAATAAATTAGGTTTATTAATTATTTCTTTAATTAATTGGCTGCTAATCAGGCCACCATGCTCCACGGCGCTTTCCAATAAGTTTAAGGCTTTGCGCGCATCGCCATTGGCCAACTGAGCGATTAGGCCACTCACTTCGGCCGTAATCTTGGCTTTCAATTCTCCGGCGGCTCGTTTAATAATCTTTTCTAAATCAACCGCTCCCAGGGCCTCCAAAACAACTACCTTTAAACGGGACAACAGAGCACCGTTAACCGCAAAACTGGGATTTTCAGTGGTAGCACCGATTAAGATAATGGTACCATTTTCCACCTGGGGCAACAGAGCATCCTGCTGAGCTTTATTCCAACGATGAATTTCGTCAATGAATAAAATAGTTTTGGTGCCCAATCTTTTTCCCTCCTTGGCTCGCTCCACAATCTTTTTGAGATCTTTCACTCCGCTAGAAGTGGCACTTAGCTCTACAAATTCAGCCTTGGTTTCTTTGGCGATAATAAAAGCTAGGGTCGTTTTGCCACTACCCGGCGGACCCCAGAAAATTAAAGACGGCACCTGATCATTCTTAATAGCTTGATAGAGCCAGCCAGCTTTTTTAATAATTTTTTCTTGACCGACAAACTCCTCCAGAGTTTTGGGACGGAAATAGGTGGCCAAGGGAATATTCTTTAACATAATACCTTCCTATTTTACACTGTTTAGAAACTTAATAAAACCTTGACAAAAAATAATTTTGATGATAAGATAAAATGATAATTTTCGAACCTTCACAATTTTATATAATCAAAAATTGACACCATGAAAGCAATTAAAAACCTTTGGAACAACCATTTTAATGCCATCCTGGTTACAGGCTGTTCTCTAGCCCTTTTGATTCTCCTCTATTTTCTGGAGATCAGCACCAAAACACTACTTCATATCGGCTTCTGGGCCGGATTCATTGTTTTTCTGATTGTTGGCCTGAGTTTAACCAACAATGATGTTGACCGATCTCGGACCAAAAAACAAAAATTTTTTTGGATCTGCTCTGGAGTCGTCACCACTCTTTTTCTGTTATTTTCACTTTCCTTCCTGGAAATAATGGCCGATAGCTGGATAGCGAAATTACGTTGGTCTTTATTCGTCGGTGACCTGCTTCTCTACGCCCTGATAACTTTTGAAATCAGCGAAAGCAAAGAAAACACTGCTCGCCGACAAGCCGGTTTAAGGGAATGGCGCTATATCATCAACAATACCGCCTTTACCGCCGCCCTATTTGCCCTAGTTCTCAATTTTTTCAATCTGGAGAACCGGACAATCAATGATTATCTGATCATCTCCTTTATTGTTATGGGGATTGGTTATGTGATAACCATGCTACCGAATAAACGATTCTTTCATGCTTCCTTGGGTGGATTATTGGTTATTTTGGTGGCTTTCATTCTTATCGCTGTTTTTGCTGCTAGTAATAATCCAATGGGTGATATCATCAACCATTTCGGTGATCCGTTGACGCTAAAAATTGTATCCATCATAAACGCCGGGCTATTGGTCATGGGATTAATATTGGTTCCAACCAGAAGAAAAGATCGGCGAGGCATGGAATATTGTGGTTAAAACATAACCTTCGGAAATTAATCCGAAGGTTTTTAAATTCTTGACAAAAAAAATTTAAAATGATGAAATAAAATAATTCGTTATTTAACAATATTAACCTAACCATAAAACTTGACACCATGAAAAAATTAACCTTAATCTGGAAATTGATTGCTGTTATAAGCTGTGTAAGTTGGTTTTTTTATAGCCTTAAAAAATATCCCAAAACTATTCTGGGGATTGTTGCCACAATTATCTTGTTTGCCCTGGCTAAAATTATTAATAGCCTTGTTCCTTTTCTAACCACGGAAGAACAAACTATTATAAATTACGCTGCTGGTTTTTCCAGCTTCATTGTATTTGGAGCCTTGGTTACTTCTTCTATGAAAAAAGATTTAATTTATTCCTTCCTGATGATGTGTTGGATAATCTCCGGCACTCTACTTTCTTTATTCATTTTTTCCCTCTGGGAAATATACGAGCCCCTCAGCCAAGCTATATTTGGCTGGCCCGCTCTGGCTTCATCTATTGCGCTAGCTGTATTAATCATAGCTGGTTTGGCGGAATATTATTATATTGCTCCTCGCAAATATAGTTCTCCGGATACTTCCAAAACAAGCAAGCGGGCAATGCTAAGTATTGGACTAACATTAATGATTATTAGTTTGGCCGGATTAATAACCAGATGCTGCCAAAAAGAACCAATAATTAATAATCTAGGCGCAATTAGCCTGACGATGTTAACTGCTTCGATAATTATAATCTTCCTTTCTTTTCTCATTGAAAATTGGGATGATTATATTGAAATAATTGAAATAAATGAAGAAAAGACAAAAGAACAAATTTTCGAAATTTATCATCCTAATGAAATTTGGTACCCCTAAAACCTGAGACCATGAACACTGAAAAAATCTGGCTATCATTGATGAAAAAAATCGTCATAATAGCTATAATTTTTATCGCTGTCACCAAACTAACCCATTGGTTTGACGGACAATCAACCGTCTGTTGGTTATATTGTTTGGCATCGTTGACTTCCCTGCTGATTTTGGGAGGAACCTTCTTCCAAAAATTTTTCACCATTCGGGTGGTCAGGGAATTCTTAAATTTATGCCAAATACTGGCCATCTTTATGTTTATTATCTTCCTGATCTCCTTCAGCGACATTTTTGACGGACCCTACGGCTCTATTTGTCGCTGGCCCCTTTTCACCAGCCTCCTGATTTGGGAATTATTTATTGTTGCCGGCTGGATTATATTGAAAATCAATGAGGGTCTATTTAATCTTTTTTTTAATATAAGATACTATGACCCTTATTAGAAAACCTCAAATCAATTGGCCCTTGGTCATCATCCTAATACCCTGCTTGATGGGATTCCTCTTCATCCTGGGAGTATCAATAGCTGCTTTTTTCTGGATTAAAGAGGTGGCCATTCTCTATTTTTCCGATGACACGATGACCAAGGCTGCCTTTTTCCTGGGAATCATTACTCTTATGTTCCTGATCTTCCTGCTATTAGTGGTGGTAAAAGGCCGAACCGCTACCAAAATATTCATTGTCCTTTCCCTGCTAACCAGTGTTGGTCTAGTAATTGTCGGACTATTGTCCATCTTTGGCGTTTACGCTGGTTTAGCTAAAATTATTTTTTCCTGGCCGGCTGGATTGGGTGGAGTTTGCCTAGGTATTTTTACCTTTATCATGTTCTTCACCAATGCCCCTCGCCTTCTGGAAACTTCCCTAAAAATTCCTGGGAAAAGAAAAAAGGCCTACTCAGCCTAGCAAAAACCCCGCTCTATTGAAGCGGGGCTTTTTATTTGGGTTACTAAATTATTAATTATTTATTATCTTTATTTTTCCCTTCCTGGACATAGAGAACATAGGAATAGATTGGTAGAGCCAAAACAATTAAAGCAATTACTAAAACAAATAAAACAATTTTAATTTTTGCTGGCACAAAAGCAGTGGCAGCCATCAACACGCCGGAAAACATTAACACCCGGCTACTTAGTTTATGGGTTTTAGCCCAGACCGTTTCCGAGGATAAAGTCCAGGGAGTTCGGATGCCCAGAAACCAATTCATTTTTACTTTCTCCAGTAACCCGCCAATACTAATAAATAATAGGCCAACTAAAATTGGCGTCCAAAAGCCAACGGCAATGGGACGACCAATACCATTCAAGCCAATCATTAAATTGATAATAAATAGAAAGCCAATAATTAAATCTTTAAATTTATGATAAATCGTGGCAAAACTACCATACTGATCTCGTTTGGGGTCCAAATAGGGGATAAACAGAAAAACTAAATAAATGACCAACATCATGACTGGCACTAAAAAGGCAGCCAACAGAGGTGAACTGTAGCCGTCAATCTGGCCCTGAAAATTCCAATGGGTCGGCACCTGGGCAGGAAAACGTTGCAAAAAATAAACACCGGCCAGAAAAGTTAGAATTATAAAGACGATGGAAAACCATTCGGTCTTAGCAGTTGGTTTAATGGGATTAGACATATTTTTTTAAATTAATAATATCTCTTTTTATCTTTAACAAAACTCATAAATATGGTAGGGACAACAAACAGCGTCAGGAAGGAGGAAAGCATTAGACCAAAAATAATTGCTCCTCCCAAAGCTCGCCAAACTTCGTTGGACATGGTAATGGGGATAATACCAAAAATAGTACAAATGGAAGTAATAAAGATGGCTTCCAAACGAGCCTTGCCGGCGTCCACAATGGATTCCTTAAAGGCAATGCCACTCTTCAAATTTAAATTAATTTTATCCACTAAGATAATGGCGTTTTTCACCACAATACCAAAGAGAGCCAAAATACCGATTAATCCTGGAAAAGACAGACTGATACCAGTTATAGCTAGGCCGAAAAAGACCCCAATTAAAGCCAGTGGAATGGTTACCAAGACGATCAGGGCTTTGCGCAAAGAATTAAATTGAACAATTAAAGTAGAAACGATTAGTAGACAGGCGACCACCATGGCTCGTAGAATGGACATGACTGATTCTTGGTTTTGTTCATTTTCTCCGCCATAGAAAATTTCATAGCCGTCGGGAAGTTGATAATCTTTAACTCTATTTTGAAAATCGCTTAGAATTAGGGCAGCGTTGGCATTGCCTTCTACGGCGGCTGATAGCAAAACAGTTCTCTTTTGATTAATTCTGGTAATAGTTTCCACCGAAGGTTTTAATTCAATTCTCGCTACATCTTTTAGAAAGACCGGCTCCTGGCGCAGATTGAGAATTTGCAGATTCTCCAAGGCCTCCAGGGACGGAACCCGCTCCTTGGAAAAACGAGCGATAACTTTTACTTCCTCACCTTCTCTTAGGATGGTAGTGACTTCGGTGCCGGCAATGGCCATGCGCAACACAGAACCGACATAGGCGGCATTAAGATTATACAGTTCCAAACGATTGGGATCCAGGATAAAGGTATAGTCTGCCGGCGATTCCTTAAGTGAAATTTTAGCGTTAACCACGTTGGGTATGGCTTCCAAAGAAGGCTTCAACTCATTGGCAATCCGATCTAGGGTCTGCAAATCATCACCGCTAATTCGGGCTTCAAAGGCAGCTCCACCGGGCGGGCCGCTCTCGGGAACGTCAACGCTCACGTTAGCTCCCTGAATATCAACCATTTCATCACGAATAATTTTGGCTAATTCATAGGATTTTAATTCTCTTTGCTTCACCTTAACTAATTTCAAAGTAATGGAAGCCAGATGGGAAGAGCTGCCCGAAGGTGAGTACATACTTTCATCACTGGCGGCTCCACCCACAATGGTGGAAAAATTTTCAATTTCCGGATGTTTTAATAATTTAGCTTCCACCTCCCTGGTAATTTTATCGGTTTCTTCCAATCTCAACCCGGCCGGACCTTCAATGTTAACATAAATATATTCCTGGTCGGCGACGGGGAAAAACTCATTGGGGACAACTCCCGTAGCCGGTAGAGCCACGGCAATAATAAATAAAATACCGACAATGGTCATGGTTAGACGACGAGTTTTTTTGCTAGCTAAAATTCGATTAAGATATTTTTCATAAATTGGCAGGATTCTATTGAAATGGACTAAACCATGTAATAGACGATCTAAAAAATTAGTATTATGACCGGCCCCCTGTTTTCTTAACTTCTCTTTTATTAATTCCTCGTCCGCCCATTCCCGATCTACTAATTCACTATTGTATTTTAAATAGCTCTTTCCTCGACGGAAATACCAAATAATCATGGCCACCGCTATCCCCAAAAATATCAAGGACAACAGAATGGCGATAATCTTATTACTAATCCCCAGACAAACGATAGCCAGAATAATTACCAGCAACAAAAAGAAGGAAAATAGTTTTTTTGTTAAACGCACTCTTTCCAAAACCGCTGACAGAGGATGGTTAATAACCAAAGCAATAATTAAAGAGGAAATCAAGGTGACGGAGACCGTAATGGGAATGGATTTAATGAATTCGCCAATAATACCAGAGGCGGATAGCAGCGGCAGAAAAGCCCAAACTGTAGTTAGGGTAGTGGTGGTTAAAACTACCTTAAAGTCATTTAACACCAACAAAACCGCTTCTTCGGGGGTAAATTTGCCGGTCCCCAAATACTGTTTGGTAGCCGAAACCACCACGATGGCATCGTCAACCAATAACCCCAAAGCTAAGATCAAAGAGAAGACTGATAAAAAATTAAGGCTGATGCCGGTGGCCAACATCACCCCAAAAGTCGAAAAGAATACCAGTGGAATGGCTAGGCCAGCCACCAAGGCTTCTTTGAAACCAACTATTAAAAACAATAGACCAGCGACTAAAATCAAAGTTAAAACAAAATCATGGGTCAGGCGACCAAAATCATCATCAATAAACTGAGCCATGTCCAAAGTAACATTATACTCAATACCAGACGGTAATTTGTCTAAAGTTTGATCAGTGATGACACGAGCCTGTTCCACCGTATCAATAATGGAACTGCCAGTTTTTTTCAAAACCTGAATCGTAATATTATCCTGGGGTTCCTGACCGCCGGCCGATAAACGAGAATAAACCGTTTTTTCCACGGCCTTCTCCCGCACTTCGGCCACATCCCTAAGAGTAATAATCGCTCCATTGGGACTGTGAAAAATCGGCAAAGCGGCTAGGGTTTTAGTATCAAAAAAACGTCCATCAACTCGCAGCGGATAGAGATACTTTTCTCCCTGAAAATTACCAGCGGGAATAGCCAGATTAGCCCCCTGAATAGCTTGATTTACTTGATTGGGCGAGAGATTGTAGAAAATTAATTTTTGGGGATCATAGGCGATTTCCATTTCCTTGATATCGCCACCGGACAAACGAACATCCCGCACGCCCGGAATCTTTTCCAATTCTTCCTTAATCTGCTTGCCGGCCTCTCGCATGGTAAAGCCATCATAGGGGCCACTGAGAGCAATAGTCCAAATGGGGGTATCATCAAAGGAAATTTCTTGCACCAACGGATCATTTACTTCGGCCGGCAAATTCTTTTTCAAACTATTAACCTGATCCCGTAACTTACGGATGGAATCTTCCAAATCAGCCTTGGCATCAAACTCCACGGTAATGGAAGAGACCGAATTAGAAGACCCGGAAGTAATTTTTTTAATATCCTTGACCCCGGAAATACCGGTTTCAATTTTTTTGGTAACCAGCTCTTCCACATCGGCCGGAGAAGCACCGGGATAGGCCGTGATGATGATGGCGTAGGGGATTTTAACCTCCGGATTAGATTCTCGGGGTAAGGAAAAATAGGAATAGAGACCCCAGGCCGTAATCAAAACAATCAACAGCATAACTACCCGAAAATTGACAATAAAAAAGTTTAACCAACTTTTTCTCAACTCCGGTCTAAAATTCAAACGTTCTAAATAAAGATGATCCGAGGTTTTGTGAGCATTATTTTGTCTGCCTTCGTCATTGGCTGATTCTTCCCTTTCTCTAATTTCCAGGGGCAGATTTATTTTAGCGCCATCTCCTTTGTTTTGTAGATTAATATCCATATTATTCTTCTGGCTGGCTGACTAATTCTCCGTCTTGAATTAATTTATTACCATCGGTGATAATAACCGCTTCCAAGGGTAAATCAACTTTTATCCGAACGTATTCACCCAAAACCTGGAAAATTTCCACGGGGATTTTCTTGGCTCTATTATTTTCGATGATAAAAATATTGTTACCTGCCTGGCCAACATTAACGGCGGCCAAAGGTAAAATTAAATAATCGTTGCCACCGGCTGTTTTAACTAAACTGAATTCCACATTCACAATGGTTCCTAAAAATAAGCCCGTGGAATTTTCGAGTTTAGCCTCGGCTAGGAAACGACGACTAATGGGATCAGCCTGGGGTGAAACAGCCGAAATAATGCCGGCATAAATACTTCCCTTGTCGTCCTTGATGGTCACCGGCTGACCAGCCTTAATCTCCAATAAACTTTCCGGTTCAATATAAAATTGCACCTTAATGTTATCCAACTGGGAAACAGTAATAACCGGTTGCCCTGGCACCACGGTCTCACCATCAATCACTGAAATCGCACTGATGGTTCCCTTGAGGGGAGAAATTATAGAATGGGCGTCATATAAACTCTGCAGAGCGACCAGGGCGTTATTATATTGCAGCTCAGCCGTTTCCATTTGCGTTTTAGATGTGGCAATTTGTGCCTCCAACTTAATCTTTAAATTATCATATTGATTTTGAGCTAAATTATAGGCGAAGTTAGCCTGATCTTTTTGGCTGCTATTGCCGGCTCGCAAATTATTCAAACTCTGTTCGGCGCTGGCTTCCTGCTGCTTGGCTAATTCATAGGCCTGACGCAGACTATCCAGTAGACTGGTGTTATTCAATTCCACATTAATCAAAGCCTGATTAACGCCATTGATTTGACTGACCGCCGTATTAATTTGTGTTTGGTAGCCAGCCACCGTTGATTGCAAACCAGATAGGGATGGTCCGGTTAAGGAAGTTTGGGGTAAAGATGAGGAAGTAATACTTTTTTCTAATAAAGTTTTAGTCCTATCCACTAATTGCTTAATGGTATCTGTTAGAACCATGACTGCCTTTACTTTTTCCGCCGTATCCGAAAAAGTTTGTTTATTAAACAAATTATAATCATCCTTGGCTTTTTGATAGGCCTGCTTGGCGGCATTATAGGTGCTGGCATCCAGAGCGCCCAAATTAGATTGATAGCTAATACTAACATTATTATTGGTATCAAAGGCTGTAATATTATTGATATTGGTGATCATGGTGCCAGCTGTATTAATAACTGAATCGGCCGTAATTTTAGCGTTCTCCTCGGTATCAATGGCGCTTTGGGAGGCAAGCCGCTGTCGATTTTCCAGGGTTAATTTAGCTTGCTCCGTAGCAATTTTAGCCGTTTCATAGGCCAATTCAGCACTCTTTAAACTTTCCGTTATGGTGGTGTCTAAATTACTCTGTCCCTTGGCGGCCTGATCCAGAGAAATTTCTGCCTGGCGCAAATCCTTAACCGAAGAAACTAATATATTATTATAATTACTTCGAGCCAGATTATAGCTGGCCTCAGCCTGTTCCACGGCTAATTTAGCTTGTTTAATTTGATTGCTATTAAAATTATTGGTTTTAAAAATGGTGGAATTAACATCGTCAATGCGAGCCAGCTCCTGACCCAGCTCCACCTGATCGCCCACCCGATAATTAAGGGCGGTAATATTACCACTGGCTTTGGCCGTGATTTTGGCTTCACTTTCCGCTGCCACCGTCCCCGGGTAACTCAAATCCTGCCTAATACTCAGGCTTTGGGCCGCGGTTTGAGCTTTCACCGGCGTAGCCGTTGGTTCGTTGTTTTTATTTTCTTCTTCTTTTTTCCCGCAGGCGCTTAGGGTTAAGATAAAAGCCAACAGCAGGGGGATAAGGAATAATTTTTTAGTTTTCATATAATTAATTTATTCAAATAATAACTTTAGAAGCCACATAATCGCAACTCCCAACACAATGGTGATTAATTGATAGACGGTTTTGCTTAATTTTGTTTCCTTTTTCAATTCGGGGATTAAATCGGCGGTAGCAATATAAATAAAACCGCCGGCTGTCAAAGGAATAATAATATCGGAAAAATTAGCTATCCAGGAACCAAATAAGATTATCAGGGCCGCTCCCAAAAAAGAGGACAGGGCGGTTAGGAAATTTAGCCACAGAGCTCTCATCCGAGAATAGCCGGCATAGATTAGAACCCCAAAATCACCAATCTCCTGGGGGATCTCATGGGCAATGACGGCTACTAGAGTGGCAATGCCCAATGGCACACTGACTAAAAATGAACCGGCAATAATCAAACCGTCAAAAAAATTGTGAAAACAATCGCCCACCAGATTCATAATTCCCAAATGATGGGGGTGGTCCGGACAGGTCTGTATGTGGCAATGGCGCCAATGAACAATTTTTTCTAAAACAAAGAATAAAATAACTCCGGTCATCAACCATAGCCAAACATTTAAACTGCCCGGCTGATTAGCCACTGCTTCCGGTAACAAATGAAGAAAACTATCGCCCAATAGGGTGCCGGCTGATAGGCTCACTAGAAATAGGGTGATTTTTTTTAAAAACTGTGGCGATAGAGCTAGAAAAAAAACGCTAATAATAGATAAAATTGAAACAATAAAGACGCCACCGAAAATATATAGATAAAGAGACATACTAAAAATAAAAAATGGAAAAACCAATAAATTACCAGCGAAGGGCTGACTTAGGCTAATGATAGCATATTTTTTCTGAAAATTCAACTCAAAAAAATTCTTTTTGGAAAAATCACTTGACGCTATTTTTAAAAGAGCTATAATGTTGATACCCCCACCTGGGGTATAGGTAATAAACAAATTATATGACTAAAAACAAACAAGACATTCTAATTAATTTTAAAAAGGCTAAGAGCCTAACAGAGAAGCTGATCACCATGACCGAGGATGGTGAATATTGCATTAATATCATGCAACAAAATTTAGCCGCCATTGGCCTACTAAAATCAGCTCACCAAATGCTGATGGTTCGCCATCTAAATTCTTGCTTCAAGAATGCCATGGCTTCCAAAAATGAAAAAATAAAACAAAAAATGGTGGAAGAAATTATTCAAGTTAATAAATTAGCTAATAAATGAATATGTCTAATAAATTAGTCGTACCTATCAGCGGGCTCCATTGTAGGGCCTGCGAATTATTGACCGAGGATAAATTAAGGGAAGTTAAAAATATTAAAAAAGTTGATGTTAATCATCAAATTGGTCAAGCGGTTATTTATTACGAAGGAGAGAAGCCGGGTTTAGAAAAAATCAATAGCCTGTTGCAGGAAATTGGTTACGGCGTTGGCGAAGATAAACCGGAAAAAACTAATACTGGCGGCAATCAATTGAGCAATATAATTTCCGTGATAGCCGCTGTAATTATTGTCTACTGGTTAATTAATAAAATAAATTTATTTGATTTAAGCAATTGGCTTAATGGAAGTTTTTCCTGGCCTCTGGCTATTTTAGTCGGTCTAATCGCCGGAGTCTCCACCTGTCTAGCCTTGGTCGGGGGTCTGGTTCTGGGTGTGGCCGCCAATCATGCTAAAAAAAATCCAAACCTGACCGGCTTTAAAAAATTCCAACCTCATTTAATTTTCAATTTAGGAAGAATATTGGGATTCTTTATTCTTGGCGGATTTTTGGGTTTGCTGGGAACTACCTTTAAATTATCTTCCCTGTTCAACAGTATTTTAACGATCATAGTCGGCTTGGTAATTATTATACTGGGCTTAAAACTAATAAATATTTTTCCCATCTTTAATAAATTTGATTTAACTCTCCCTAAAAGTTGGGGGAGAAAAATTAAAACCAATAATCCTTGGCTATTGGGCGCTCTGACTTTCTTTTTGCCCTGTGGCTTCACCCAGGCTATGCAAATCTACGCTCTGGGGAGCGGTAGTTTTTGGCAGGGCGGATTAATTATGGCCTTATTTGCTTTGGGCACGGCTCCAGGTTTACTGGGTATTGGTGGACTAACTTCTTTCTTCGGGCAAAAAAAATCAAAATTATTTTTTCAAATTGCCGGCATAATAGTAATCGCCTTTGGCCTATTCAATCTGGGCAACGGCTATCGACTTTTTCAGGTGTCAACGGCTTTTAGCGCCACTCCACGAACCAGTTCAAATTATTCCCAAAACAAAGACTCTCTGGAAATCAAGGACGGGGTACAGATTGTCAGAATGACTGAACATAATCGCGGCTACTCGCCCAATCAATTTACCATTGTCAAGGAGCGGCCAGTTCGCTGGATCATCCAGGCCGATGCTCCCTATTCCTGTGCCAGCGCCCTAATCGTCCCTTCCCTAAAAATTTCTAAACAATTAAAACCCGGAGAAAATATTATTGAATTCACCCCAACTCAGTTAGGTAATATTCCCTTCTCCTGCTCCATGGGAATGTATACTGGCAACTTTCGAGTGGTGGCCAATGAGGAAGATTTAAGCTCTGAATCTCCAGAAACAATAATCGCCAATCAAAACAATAATGATTCTGGAGGCTGTGGTAGCAGCGGTAGCTGCGGCTGCGGTTCTCAAAATATTGATAATGACACTCTATGACTAATAAAATAACTGTCGGAGTACAGGGCATGCACTGTGCCTCCTGCGCTAAAATAATTGAAAAAGAAATTAAAAAAAATCCCAATGTTTCCAGCATAACCATTAATCCTCTAACCGAAGAGGCGGAAATTATCGCTGATCACTTGGATCAGCAGATGGTTAATAAACAATTAAAAAAATTGGGGTATTCTTTTAATTTCCCAACCGATGGGCCAAAGGATCAAAAATCACCAACTATCAAAGATCAAAAAACTGTAGAATTAAAAAATCAAAAGAGGAAATTGCAAATCGCTCTACCCCTGATGTCATTAATTCTCTTTTTGATGTTTTGGTCTTTAGCGGCTCAATATTTTAATTTCCAACCGGTCCATCTAATCGGAGAAATGTGGGCCATGTTGTTTACCTTTACCATTGCTTCAATTTTTCTTTTCTGGATTGGTCGGAATTTTCTTTGGTCAGCTATTCACTTTTTCCGTTACGGGAAAGCTAACATGGATACCCTAATTGGCCTGGGTACAGGAGTCGCCTATCTCTATTCAGCCTTTATTTATATTTTTCCAGTCTGGAGACAGGCTTGGGGTTTGGCGGAAATGTATTTCTTCGATGTCGCTATTGTTGTTATCACTTTGGTATATCTAGGCAAATATTTGGAAAGTAAGGCTAAACTAAAAACCAATGAAGTGATTGAAAAATTAATTAATTTGCAAACCAAAACCGCTCTGGTGGAACGATCCGGCCGAGAAGAAGAAATCTCCATCAATGACCTACAGGTCAATGATATTGTAATCGTCAAGCCGGGTATGAAAATTCCCGCTGATGGAATTGTGGTCCAGGGAGAATCAGCCATTGACGAAGCTTTAATCACCGGCGAATCATTACCGGTGGACAAAAAAGTGGGTGATGAAGTAATCGGCTCCACCATCAATAAACAGGGAGTTTTAAAAATAAAAATAAATCACGTTGGCTCGGAAACTGTTTTAGCTACTATTATTAAAGCTGTGGCCGAAGCCCAAAATTCCAAGGCACCCATCCAAAAATTAGCCGACCAGGTAGCCGCCGTTTTTGTTCCCATTGTTCTAGTATTAGCCACCGCCACCTTGATCATTTGGTTGACTGTTGGCTCTAATTATTTAGCTCGAGCTGATGCCATAAGTTTAGGTATTACCGCCTTTGTCAGTATTTTAGCCATTGCCTGTCCCTGTGCCCTAGGTCTAGCTACACCGACGGGTATTATGGTTAGTTTAGATTTAGCTAGTGAGAATGGTTTGCTGATAAAAAATGCCGCCAGTTTAGAGCGTTTTGGCAAAACTAAAATAATGGTCATGGATAAAACCGGCACTCTGACCATGGGACAGCCCCAGGTCAGTGAAATAATTAGTGGACATTTGACTCGCCGGGATTTTCTAACCATTGTTGCTTCTCTGGAAAAAAATTCCGAACACCCTTTGGCCCAGGCGATCACTCAACTGGCTCAGCAAGAAAAAACTGAACTCCTATCGGTCACTAATTTCTCGGCTCAGGTCGGTCAGGGTATTAGGGGAAAAATTAATAATCAAGAATATTGGTTGGGTAACGCCAAAATGATGGCTAGCCAAAAACTAACCTTACCCCAGGAAAAACTAGACCAATTAGAAAAGCAGGGAAAAACTGTAATGTTTCTTAGTAACGGACAAAAAATTCTCGGGCTTATTTCTGTGGCCGACAAAATTAAACCGGAAGCACCTGAGTTAATAGCCCAGCTTCATCAATTGGGTATCAAAATTATTATGTTGAGCGGTGACCGCCAGGGTCCGGCTCAACACATCGCGGCCCAAACCGGCATTAATGAGGTAATGGCCGAAGTCTCTCCTCTGGAAAAAGCTTTAAAAATAAAAGAAATTAAAAAAAGAGGCCAAATCGTTACTATGGTTGGCGATGGTGTTAATGACGCCGTCGCTCTAGTAGAATCTGACGTCGGTATTGCCATGGCCAGCGGCGCCGATGTGGCCATTGAATCAGCCGACATTACCGTTCTCCACGGTGATCTCTCAAAAATAATTAAAGCCCTAAAAATCTCCCGCCTAACCATGAAAAAAATCAAACAAAATCTTTTTTGGGCTTTCTTCTATAACATCATTGCCATTCCAATAGCCGCCGGGGTTCTCTATCCAGCCTTCAAAATCATGCTTAGTCCGATTATTGCAGCGGCAGCCATGTCTCTATCTTCCGTTAGTGTTATTTTAAATACCTTGTTAATAAAAAAGGCAAAGTTATAAAAAAGACGATCACTTGATCGTCTTTATTCTCTTAGGCAGCCATCGCTATCTTGACAAAAACCTTGTCGATGATATCGCTGACATGAAGAAAGGAAAAGATCTCTTCTTCATCAATCTCGATATTAAAATGTTCCTCCAATTCATGAATCGCATCAACTAAAATTAGCATACCGCCATCAATTATATGACTACTCAAGCCAACGTCAGCTAATCGGGAATTAATTTTAATTTGATGTAAATCAATCAACCCATTTGGTCCATTGGAACTTTTTAAAAACTCTAAAAATTTCTTAAAAATCTCCTCTTTGGTGGTTGTTTCCTCCATGTTTACCTCCTGTTTTTTAATGATTATTATTTAAAGACCTTTCTCCATTCTAGAGGAGAATATGATAAATGTCAACGCTTTTTCTTCCACCAAAAAAGGCGTTTTTCTATTCTCTTTTCTTCCCGATGGATTAGAAGACCAAGAGTAGCGATGATAATAGCGACCAGGACAATAATGCCAATGGTGATTATTTTGGCTAGCATAAATTTATAAAATTATTTCTTGTAAAATATTATTAACAATTTCCAACGAACCATCCTCTAAAATAATTAAATCATAGGCCTGCTGAAAGGCTTCCAGATTTTTCTCAACCTCCTCGTTTAAAAAACCAATTTTTAATAAATTATCAGATTGGATTCCCTGGGCCATACCAATGTCACCTAAACAATCTCCCAATAGAATAATATTGGATCGATCCTTAATCTTTTTAAAAAAAAAGGAAAATTCTGCAAAACCGCCTCATCTTTATTAAAAGAATGGATAATCGGCTCCTGAACCTTCAGGGCGCGACCCCGATCATCCCACACAAAAGAATTGGCCACCAGATAAACATTATCTAATAATAATTTCTGTTCTTGAAGCATTAATTCTATCCCCTCCTGTCCCAGGCCGGAAGCGGAAAAAATAACCAGGGGGATATTCTTTTGCTGGAGGAAATTAAAAAATTCTTCAGCTCCCGATCGTAGCTGCAGACCCGATTGTTTAATGGCTTTCTCCATGTCGGCTTTATTCAAATTAGACGCAATTAGTAAATCAAAATGTTTCTGCCACCAGGTTTCCATGGCGATCTTTTTTTCTTCCAACGGAATCAGGGGATCAACTTCAATGGGCCGATAGTGATCAGACAGGGCCTGGGCTTTAGCTGAATAATCAGCCCCTAGATAATTGCCTTCCCGTAAAATCCCAACCAATGAGGGGGCTCGACGGCCCTCAATTAGGTTGGTCGTTAGAGTGCAATCAAAATCCGAAACCACCTGAATCTGTGAAGAATTCAAGCCCCGAAAATTTTCTTTAATTTTCTCCAATCTGGTCGGGTTGGGAATAATAATATTTTCCATACTAATCAGTTTTCTTGACTCGGATATTAAACTTCAGGCGAGCCAGCCACTTACCCGTCTCAAATACTAAAATACTACAGAAACTATAGGCGGCAATGGGTATCCAATCTAACAATGGTATGGGAGTAGTTTGCAAAAGATTATTAAAGAAAGGTAAATAAATGGAAACAATAATGGCGCCCAAGCCGAAGATGGTGGCAAAAACTAAAAACCGATTAGAAAAAGGATTAATCCTAAAAATTGATTTCTTTAAACCACGAATGGCATAAATATAGAACATGGTACTTAGACCAATGGCCGCGAACATAATGGTTCGAGCTTCGGTTAAATTACCGCCGATCTTCCAGTAGTAATAAAACAATCCTAGGGCCAAAACATCCATTACCAGGGCATAGAAAATAATCACCTTCTGCAGTTCAAGGGTTAGAAATGATTGTTCCCGAGGCCGTGGATTATCATCCATAACATTTTCCTGGGTCTGGTCAAAAGATAAACTGGTGGCTGGCAGAGGATCTTCAATTAATTTAATCCAGAGAACTTGAGCTGGTAGAATAGGCAGAGGCCAGCCCAGTAATACGGCGGTGCCAATAATAACCATTTCTTGAAAACAATCGGAAAATAAATAGACAATCACTTTTCTAATATTATTAAAAGTAATCCGACCCTGCCGAACGGCTTCCACAATAGTCATGAAACTATTATCCAAAAGGACTAGATCAGCTACTTCTTTGGCCACATCAGTCCCCTGGCCAACGGCTACGCCGATATCCGCCTTTTTCAAGGCGGGCGCATCATTGATGCCGTCACCGGTCATGGCTACCACTTTGCCGATTTCCTGGAGGGCGCTAACGATGCACAATTTATGACGTGGATCTACCCGGGCATAGAGTCGAATCTCTTTAACCCGGTCCTTCAGTTCTTCATCACTCAATTGATCCAACTCCGGACCTTCAATGGAATTTTTGGCAGTAATTTTAAAATCCAACTCCTTGGCAATGGCCGCGGCTGTTCTGATTTGGTCTCCGGTAATAATAATCAACCTGATGCTAGCCTGGCGACATAAATCAATGGCTTCCTTAACCCCTGGCCGAATCTGATCCTTGAGAGAAATCAAGCCCACCAAAGTAATTTCTTCCAAATCGGCGATGGTAAAATCTTTTTTGCGCCAAGCCTTATCATGTTTTTTATAGGCCACCGCTAGCACTCTTTGTCCCTGGTCAGTCAAACTGTCCATTTTTTTAATTAATTCTTCTTTCTTTTCCTTGGTCAGACGAGTTTCCTGACCTTCAATATCAATTTTAGTAGCCAAGGCTAAGATCTTCTCCGGCGCACCCTTGAGATATATCAGACAACCACCATTGGCTCCTTGGTGGAGGGTGGCCATCATTTTCAAATCCGAAGAAAAAGGAATTTCTTCCAAGCGCGGTTCAACTAATTCCAAATTGGCGCGCTGGAAACCAGTGGCTGCTCCAGCCAACAAAAGAGCTTTTTCCGTAGGACTACCATTAACCTTCCAATTAGCTAATTCTTCCCGAGGATTCTCCACCAGCGCATTATTGGAAATGGTAGCGATTTTTAGAGCTGTCCAGGTACTTTTATTGATCTCTAACTTTTTTGATTTAGATCGGGAATCTTTAAAGGCATGACTACCAACATGGGTAATAATCTTATCAACCAACATTTCCCCCTGGGTCAGGGTGCCGGTTTTATCCACGCAAATAACTGAAACTGAGCCCAAGGTTTCGGCAGCAATGGCCCGACGCACTAACCCCTGCTTCTTGATCAGACGTTGCATGCCAATGGCCAAGATAATACTCATGGCTGGAATCAGACCTTCGGGCACGGCCGAAACGACGATGGCCACAGAGATCATAAACATTTCAAATAATGGCCGGCCGGACAAAATGCCGATGATAAATATTAAAATATTGATGGCGATCAAAAATAAACCCAGGCGAATGCCGAAACGATTAATTTGGTGCTGCAGCGGTGTCAGTCCTTCCTGAGTTTCCTTAATTAAACTAGCCACCTTGCCAATTTCTGTTTCCTGGCCAATGGCGGTGATCACCGCCCAGCCCGAGCCTTCCACCACCACGGTTCCCTGGTAAATCATGTTGGTTCGGTCAGCCAGAGGTATTTCCAGTGGTAACTCTTTAATTATTTTCTTGACCGGCAGAGATTCGCCGGTGAGAGCGGCCTCGGCCACCTTTAAATCTTTAACTCTAAATAAACGGGCATCGGCCGGAATCATATCACCGGCCACCACTTCAATTACATCGCCGGCCACCAATTCTTCCCGGCGAACAATCTGGAGCTGATTAGCTCGCAATACTTTCACCTTATAAACAATAATTTGATTTAATTGATTAAGAGCTCGATTGGCCTTTCTTTCTTGAAGCCAACCGATGGTATTGGTAACCAAAACCACTGCCGCGATAATAATGGCGTCGCTACTATGGCCGGAAAAAACGCTAATAATCAAAGCGGCTACCAAAATAAAAATCAGGGGATTTTTGAATTGATCCAGAAACAACCTTAAGCTGGAAAAAGCCTTTTCTTTGGGCAACTCATTGGAACCATATTTCTTTTGCCGTTTAATTACCTCTTTCTCAGTTAGTCCACTGGGGTCACTGGCAAATTTCTTGAAAATATGTTCGCTGGAAACATTATAGAAAAAATTATTATCCATGGCTTTAATTTATTATTATCTTAGATAAATTATAACATTTTTAGAGAAAATTAAAAAACGATCCCACAAAGAGATCGTTTTTCTCTAACCCATGTTATCGGCAAATTATCTCATCATAAAATTACCCATGCCCGAACCTCTAAAATGTTCACCGGGACCAAAACCAACTCGCTCGATGCCTAATTCGGTCATAATGTCACCAGCCTGTTTCATCAGACGATGAGCTTCCAGGAAACGGGGGAAATTACTTTCGTTGATCTTATCAGCGAAAGGATTATTATCACCTATGGCCGTTAGCCAGGCCTGATAATCACCATTATCCAGAGCGGTTTGAACAGCAGTCCAATGATTTTCCATTTCCGCCCTTCGAGCTTCCCGGACGGCTTCTCTGTCGGCCCGTTCTTCGTCAGTTAGGGCCTGGCCGCGATTAAATTTATTTTCGAAGCTTCCGTTGGAGGCAGCCTGGGCCATAAAGATGCTGCCGCTGATGAGAGTTAAAACTGAAAAGAAAATAACTCCTTTGATAATATTTGCTTTTTTCATAGTATTTAGGCAGTGTCTGACCACATCCGCTAACTCCATAAAGGAAAGTAGATAACAGTCAGATACTTATTTAATTAATAATTGGAAGATATCTTACCTCACTGCCTAGTAATACGCGCCCGAAAAAATTTTCTTCTAATTAACGTCTCGGAAATTGTCGCCGGGGGAAACAATTATTATGAGGACAATTCTGGTCTAAATTTATCATCGGACGATGAATAAAGCCTCTGCCGGGCGGCCCCATGGGGCGAATAATTTCTGCTTCAAAGGAATCTTCGTCTAAAATTTGGCCAATTAAATTAATGGGCATACCTACTTCCCAGGATTCCTCGACAAACCCTGGCATAACAACAAAATCTTCACCAGGTGCAAACTGCACTTCCCAGGTTTTTCCCTGGGGATCAACGATTATTAGATTCTCTTCATTTCGATCAGTGATCACGCCGGCCAAACGACCATCCTCGGGTTCCAGCCAAAAATCCATCTGACGATTAAAAATCTGACCATACAACGGTGCTTTGGCTCCCAGCAGATCATCGATGTCCTGTCCCCAGCCGATTCGGTGGAATAGAAATCCCAGGATTAAGCTAATGGCCATGCTGCCGCCGATAATAACTGCCAGGTGATAGCGATAGCCTCTTTTGGTCTGACGAATATTATAGTAAATGATAAATATAAAAATGGCTAAAAACATCAACCAAAAATAGGGCAAGGTTAATAAAAAAACTTCAATTAAACTTTTATGAGCTCGCTGATAGATAGCCAAGTCATTATATTGAAATAGATAGGTCATAACCGAAATAGCCAGAGCGCTAATTATTAAAGCCAGGCCGCCAGCTGACCACATCAAAGAATTCTTTAGCCAAAAACGCCACCGCGGCCGGGGGGAAATTTTATTTTCCTTAATTTGATCAATTAATTTCTGAGCTAAATTCTTGGGCTCATGAGCTAATTGTTTATTCTCCGAATCCATATATTTATAATTTAATTTTTTGCTTTAGTAATTCCCTTCTGAACTCCTGTTTGGCCTTATTCATTAACGAAGCCACTGTTCCCTGGGGTTTTTTGATAATATCGGAAATTTCCTGGTAGCTTTTTTCTTCTAAAAATTTCAAAACCAAAATTTCTCGGTATTTTTCCGATAGTCCCTCTAAAATTTGAGTAATGCCCTGTTTAAGGATCCGCTGATCCATCTCTTCTATAATATTTACATTACCCAGCAACCGCTTGACTCCGGAATCATCCAAATCAATCAAATAACCTTCGGGACGAGCCTTGAGTTTGCGAAAATTACTAATTACCTGATTATGGGTAATGCGGTATATCCAGGAGGAAAACTTCAAGTCACCATCAAAATCATTGAGGTTTAGATAAACCTTTAAAAATACCTCCTGGAGAACATCCTCGGCTTCTTCCTGGCCAGCATTACTAATACGCTTTATATAGGTAATTAATTTAGTTTGGTAGCGAGTGACTAAAAATACAAAATAATCCTGGTCAGCCAAGGTTAATTTTACCAATTCCTCATCACTTGATTTTTGCGCCAATGATGAATCAACCATTTTTTTAGTTATAATAATTTAAAAATTATTCACTGCGCAGAGCGTCAACGGGGTCCAAACGGCTGGCCTTAAAGGCTGGATAGAAGCCGAAAAAAATACCCACCAATACTGAAAAAGAAAAACCGATTAGCGGTCCGGTTAGGGAAGAAGTTACCGATAAAAGATTAAAATAGGAAATTAGCGGAATGGCAACTTGACCGATAATAATTCCGATTAAACCGCCGACGGTGGACAATATAACTGATTCCAATAAAAATTGGCTAAGAATATCTCCTCGCTTACCGCCAATGGCTTTGGCGATACCAATCTCCTTGGTTCTCTCGGCTACGGTAACAAACATAACATTCATAATCCCAATGCCGGATACCAATAAAGTAATGGCGGCAATGGCTGTTAGTAGGGCAGTCATAGTTTTAGCTGATTCCTGGGCAGCGGCTACCATGCTGCCAGCATCCATAATTCGAAAATCATCTTCCTGATCAGTTTTCAGCTTATGTTCCATTCGTAAAACAGTAGTGATACTACTAGTTGCCAAGGCAGTATTATTCAAATCATTAACCTGGGCGGTAATCATCACCTGCCCCCGATCACCTAGAATACTTTTTTCAGCGGTACTGCTGGGGATAAGAACTGCCTCATCGACGGAAACCATTCCCAGACGCGAACCTAATTTTTTAAGTATTCCGACTATTTCTACCTTTTTGCCACCAATACTTATTAGACTACCTTCTGGATCTTCGCCATCGGAAAACAAATCTTCCGCCACAGTGCTACCAATGACGGCCACCAGAGATCGATCGTTCACATCCTCTTCGCTAATGGCGCGACCAGTTTCTATCTGAAGATTGGAAATGGATAAATAATTTTGATCAACTCCCATGACTGCATAGCTTTCTTCAGTAGATTTATAGGAAACACTAGAATTACCCTGAATAGCCCCAGTAGCCGAAGAAACATTTTGAGCCTGTTCTAAAATTATTTGAGCATCACTGGTTTTCAACTTTGAACTACTGGTGAATCCTCGTCCCCGATTAGCCATAATAATCAAGGAATTGGCACTTAAATTTTGAAATTGAGAATTAACTGATTCCTGGGCTCCTCGACCAATGGCAAACACGGCAATAACCGTGGTAACACCGATAATAATACCAAGCATGGATAGCAAACTTCTAGTTTTTTTAGTCATCAAAGATTCCCAAGCCATTTTTATTATTTCCCAATTCATATTAATAATCTACCTTTAATTTATAATTGTTGTCTACCACCTGGCCGTCACGTAGAAAAACAATACGGTCGGCATATTTAGCGACTGCCGTCGTATGGGTTACCATAATAACAGTTTTTCCTTGCTTCTTAAAGTCAGTAAAAATTTTCATCACTTCCAACCCAGACTTAGAATCTAGGGCGCCGGTTGGTTCATCAGCTAGAATAATTTCTGGATTATTAATTAGAGCGCGGCAAACAGCCACCCGCTGCTGTTGTCCGCCGGAGAGTTCGGTCGGCCGATTATTAATCTTATTCCCCATGCCTACGGATTCTAACAATTCCTTAGCCTTGGAATACCTTTCGACGGCTGGCACGCGGGCATAAACCGCTGGCAAAGCTACATTCTTTAGGGCTGAAGAATGGGATAATAAATTAAACTGTTGAAAAATAAATCCCATTTTCTTATTGCGAATAAAAGCTAGAGTATAATCATCTCGAACTTGACCGATATCTTCCCCATCTAAAAAATAACTTCCACTATTCAAAGGATGAAGACAACCAATAATATTAAGCAGGGTAGTCTTGCCGCCGCCGGATTCACCCATAATAGCCACAAATTCTCCTTGTTTAATAGCTAAATCAATCCCCTTAAGCACCGGGATTTCTTCGCCGTTAGTCAAATAATATGATTTGTGAACATTCTCTAGTTTAATAACAAGTTGTTCGGACATAAATATTTTTTAGTATAAAACAGTATCACCTTCTTTTAAACCACTAATGACTTCCACTCGCTTCCCATCGGTAAAACCGGTGGTTATGCTAACAAACTGGCCATCTGTTTTTTCAACTGATGGACTACCATTGACGTTACGCACAGCATTAACAGGCACCGTCAGAACATCAGAAGCTTCGGCGGTAATAAAGTCAATGGAAGCTGTCATTCCTTCCCGGATCCCGGAAGTCCCGGTATCAGTCAATAGAACTCGAACTAGATAGGTCACTATGCCGTTGGAACTGGTATCGGAAGTCATGGAAATAAAACTAATTTCCCCATCCAGGGTAGCATTATCTATGGCATCAAAAGTCACCTGGGCCCTATCGCCCACTTTTAGCTTACTGATATCCGCTTCTTCAATGTTAGCTTCAATGTAAAGAGTATCATTATTAATGATAGAAGCCATGGTTTTAGCACTATCACTTAAAATAATATCACCTTTTTTATAATTCAGCATGGAAATAACGCCGTCGATGGGCGAAATCAAAGTAGCCTGTTCATAATTATATTTAGCCTTATCTACATTAATGGCGGCTGAAGTTAATTGAGCCCGAGATGACGCTAAATCTGACTCCGTGGCCGGAGCAATTAAATCAGCGTAATCATTCTGAGCCTGCTGCAGAGAAATTTCTCGAGATTTAACAGAAATGGTAGCATTATTAATATTCTGTTCAGCCGAATCTTTAGCTGTTTCTAAATCACGCACAGCCTTGTCGTAGGCAATTTGATATTGAGTTAAATTGTCCTTAGCATTAACCACTGCTTGGGTAACACTATCCAAACTAGAAATAGCTGAATTAACACTGGAACGATCGGAACTGACTGTTGACTTAAAAGTATCCAATTCACTTTGAGATAAATCAGATGAAGTCACTGTCGCTTCCAAAACAGCCTGTAGATGATAAAGATGATTTTGTATGGCTACTAAAACCTGTCTAGCCTTAATTGCCAAATTATCAATGGCCTGATTATTGGTTTCGTTCAAGCCAACAATATCTGCATCCAAAGAATTTTTTAGAGATTTAGTGTCGACATAAGTATTTTTAGCTTGATTTAAAGAAAGTAAATCCTTAGCTCCGAGCACAGCTTCAAATTCATCATTAATATAAGTATTATCAATTCCCAAAATACTGTCGGAATCGCGTAATATTTTCTGCAAACTAATACTGATGGATTTAATGTTAGTAATTAAACTGTCATAGGCGCTACGAACAATAGTGCTTTCATTAGCATTCTGGTTTATTTTTAGATTATTTTCGGCAGTAACTACATTACCCTGCGCATTAAGGATATTCTGCTCAGCCGTTTGCTTGGTTTGTTCTAAACTAATTTTAGCTTGATCCAATGACACCTGAGCTTGATCAATGGAAATCTTTGCTTTGTTAATTTCACTATCAGTAGCGCCAGCTAATTTAGTATTTAAATTAGCTAAAGCAGACTGATAACTAGCATAGGCATTGCGCAATTCAAATTCCAAAGTTTCCGTCTTGACGGAAGCAATTTTATCACCCTTCTTAACATTATCACCTTCCTTCACATAAACATCCTTCACTTCCAGATTACCGGACACTGGAAAGGATAATTCCACTCCATCCTTGGCTGTTACCTTGCCCTCGGATTGAACAGAAATCTTTAAATCTTCTTTTTTAACCGTCCAAACCTTTGGTTGGCTAGTGGCCGTGGAGGAGGAAGAGTTTCTTCCCAAAAAATAATATAAAATACCACCAGCGACAATTATAATTCCAATCAAAATAAATAAATTTCTTTTTTTAAGAAGCTTGCCCCAAATACCTCTTTTCTGCTGACGACTTTCCTCCAAAATTGATTGAGCCATAGAATTATTAATTAATAAGTACAAATTCTGCTACCTTTCTATCAGTAATTTCCTGATTAAGCCAAACCGTAATATTCTTATCAGCTGTAATATCAGTTAGGCTGGCTTCAACCATTTCCCGCTTATCGCTACTCCTACTAGATTTTAACATTTTAATGCCAACCGGAATAATAACTTTTTCCTCGCCGGTACTCATCTTTTTAAGCTCCTCCAACATCTGGGCTCGAGTATTTTCATCCTCACCCATTGGCCGACCAGGTCCACCTCCACCCATCATGGGACCACCTCCACCAATTGTTCCACCTAAAGAAAGGCGAGCAGAATCAGCTTCTCGATTATCTGTCTGCTGATTGGTAGAAGATCCAATATCACCATCGACGGTAGAACTGGCATTCCGATTACCCGGAAAATCAATTTTTAAAATAGTAGCTTCATTTCCAACAATTGATTTGACAATGCCACGCAGGTCGGCCGTTCTTTCCGGCTGACCAAAATCAGGCATGCGACGATCACCGTTGGAAACATTGTCGGAAGCTGATTGTTCCGGATTAACCTGGTCATTGGACACCTTTTGATTTTTAAGAGTACAACCTCCTAAGGCTAGCAAAAAAACTAGAAAGGTCGCCAAGACAAAAATTCTAGATTTCATAATTTTATAAATTTTAGCCAATTTGGCTGATTAATTTAATTTTCCCTTTATCTAATATTACGCTAATAAACAAATTTTCTTCAATCAAAAACACGACTCAGACTAGTCGTGTTTTCAAAATGCTATCCCGATCTTATCTAAAATTAGCGAACACTGCAATCCTGAACCATATCTGAGGGAAAGTCGGTCACCAGAGCACAATCAATTTGGCCATTGCCATCAACCACTATTTCATATTGGCCATTAACCATCCGAGCCAGAAAATAACCACCAGTTGCTTGCTCATCCAAACTAAACTTGACGTTACCCCGCAAATAGGTACCCCGATCATCATTAATCTGAATCACAATATTACTAGGATCCGCCTGATATTTAGCAGCAAATAATCTAGTTAATTCCACTATAGCTATATTAGAGTTGCCGGCATTTTCTGGACTGGAACCATTAGAGCTAGTTAGAGAAAACTTCTGAATAGTTACTTCTTCTCCATCAACGGTGAATAGAACACTGGCTGACAAGGCAATGTGACCATCTTCGTAGTCAACATCAACATGTTGGTCATCGATAAAATGAAATTGGGTGATATAGAATTTGCCACCCAGCACTTCCTTTTCCGGAGATAGTTCAGAAATATGTTCCTTGAGATAGGCTTCCACTCGGGATTGAACACCGCTATCAATGCAGGGTTCTTCCCAAATTCGCAAACACTTTTGTTTTAGTTCACACCAGGAATAGCCGGCACCAACCAAACAACCGCCCTCATCCTTGTCCCCGCCAATTATCTGTTCCTGGGCATTATTGTCCACCGCTTCTCTGTTTAGAGATTTTTGAAAAACGAAACGAATAGCCAGGACAATGGCTAATAGAACGATTAAAACAATAATCGCTTTGGCCACTTTCTGTCCTGGAGTATTTTTTTCTTCCATAGATTTAAAGTTAATATTTATATCCCCATTATATCTAATTTTCAGTCTTTTGTTAATAAATTGACAAAAGACCGATCCTATAATTATACTGGTCCAGTTAGTCAAGACAATTTTGGAGCCATTAAAAAGTTGATTTAGCCGGGATAGTATTTAAATTAATATTTAAATTAGCAAACTGCTGAAAGAAGGCGGTTTTTTTGTTGTG
>Ga0172371_10000266_pt1 | contig 78137 bp, 67 predicted proteins | sample Lak12m_FD_114543 | JGI IMG/M metagenome (GOLD analysis project Ga0172371, IMG submission 114543) | Freshwater microbial communities from Kabuno Bay, South-Kivu, Congo - kab_022012_12m | ecosystem: Environmental > Aquatic > Freshwater > Lake | place: Democratic Republic of the Congo: South-Kivu...
AGCAAAATCTTTATATTTTCGGATTATTATACGGGGTAAAAAATCTCCTAGAAAAAATTGAATCCCTCTTAAACGAATACGACTTAAAGAAATTTCGCCATAAAAAAGCGGGTCTATTGTCATCGGGAGAATTAAGCCGGTTGAACTTAGCTAAAGCGGTTATCAATGACCCTAAATTATTGTTACTCGACGAACCGACTGCCTCGCTTGATCCGAACGTTTCCCAACTGATTAGGAAAAAAATTAAAGGATACGTCAAGAAAAACAACACGGCTGCCCTTTGGACTTCCCATAATATGAAGGAGATTGAAGAAGTGTGTGATAAAGTTATGTTTTTATCGCGAGGAAAAATTTTGCTTTCCGGCGATCCAAAAATATTACCCAAAGAGCGAGGTAAAAAAGATTTGGAAGAATTGTTTATCAGCGTCGCCCGTGAACCGCTAACTTACAAAAACTAACTCGATGTCCATCAAAAGAATTTACGCCGTGTTCATTCGTCAAATTTACCTCATAAAAAGCAACCCCACCCGGCTCGCTAGCATTTTAGTTTGGATTATCTTTGATATTATCCAATGGGGTTTTATCAGCAAATATATCGGGACTTTTGGCAACGCTACTTTTAGCTTCATCACGGTGATTTTAGGGGCAATCATCTTGTAGGATTTTATGAGTCGCATCCAGCAGGGAATTATGACTTCTTTTTTGGAAGACATTTGGAGCCAAAATTTTATTAACTATTTCGCTTCTCCCTTGGAAATTCGGGAGTACGTCAGTGGTTTGGTGACAACTACCATAATAACCGGTTTTGTTGGATTCATCGGTATGGCGACTTTAGCCGGTCTAGCTTTTGGTTACAATGTTTTTAAAATCGGAATATTTATTTTGCCCTTTATGTTAATCCTTTTTATTTCCGGAATAGCCGTCGGGATATTTATTTCTGCCGTCATCTTCCGACTGGGTCCTTCCGCTGAGTGGCTCGGTTGGCCAATTCCTTTTGTTCTTTCAATTTTTTCCGGCGTTTATTATCCGATAGCGACTATGCCGGGAGCACTCCAAATAATCGCAAAAATACTACCGACTGCTTACGTTTTTGAGAGCATGCGCGAAGTTATCGCTGCCAATGGTAATTTTTCCAACAAACTGGGATTAAATTTGATTATTGGTACAGTATTGGCGTTATTTTATTTGATTTTAACTTACCGTTTTTTTATTCGTGTTTTCCGCTATAATTTAAAAACTGGTGGTATTAGCCGTTTTGGGGCAGAAGAGGTATGAAGATTGATAAATTCTTCAATTCCCGGCGAAGCGAGTCAAATGAGGACAAAACGCGCTCCTTCACTGGGGAAATCAGCGTATTTTCGTGCAAAATTCGGAGCTGTCGAGAGAGCAAATTTTATTTGGATACATACGGAAGTTTAAACTTCACAGTCTCTCTTTTTCCCCGACAAAGGTAATGTAGAGAACAGGAATAACGAACAGCGTAAAAAACGAAGAAATTGAAAGCCCAAAAATAACCGCGGAGCCGAGGGCCGTCCATAAAGCATTGGATAAAGTGATGGGAATAATTCCCGCGATCGTGCAAACCGAGGTAATGAATATGGCTTCCGATCGGGATTTTCCGGCATCAATTACTGCTTCTTTAAAAATTATTCCGGTTCGGATATTAAGATTTATCTTGTCTATTAATATGATAGCGTTTTTAACAACAATCCCGAAGAGCGCCAAGATACCGATGAGCCCCGGAAAGCTCAAACTAACTTGAAAAATCGCCATCCCGATAAATACGCCGATAAGCGCCAGCGGCAAAGTTACTAAGACTATTATTGCTTTCTTGAAAGAATTAAACTGAATAATCAGCGTCGAAACAATTAGGACTCCCGCGATAGCCATCGCCCGAATAATCGAAAGCACTGATTCGGTGTTTTGCTCGTTTTCTCCTCCATAAGTTATATCATAGCCATCCGGTAATTTATACTGCTGGGCTATTTTGTCTTGGAATTCTTTTACCACTTGAGTCGAGCTGGTGGTTCCCTTCACGCCGGAAGTAAGTAAGACAGTCCGCTTTTGGTTGATGCGGGTAATCGAATCCACCGAAGGATTCAGTCTGATATCGGCTACGTCTTTAATAAAAACCGGCTGCTTTTGGGTATTGAGAATTTCGAGGTTTTGGATAGACTCTAACGTAGGAATTTTATCATCCTGGAAAGTCGCGTTTACGTCTATTGTCTTGTTACCCCGAATCACAGTGGTGATTTTTGTACCCGAAATGGCAGTACGGAGAGTATTGCCCACCACCGTCGCATTCAAATTGTAAAGTTCCATTTTTGCCGGATCAAGCTGAAAAGTATATTCCGCCGAGGCTTCTTTGAGTGATATGTCACTGTTCACCGTTCCCGCAATTGAATCGAGAATCGGCTTTAAATCCGTAGCTATTTTATCAAGAACTTGTAAATCGTCACCGACAATTTGCGCTTGAAAAGCTGATCCGGACGGAGGTCCTCCCGACGGAGAAGAAACGGCTATTGTAGCTTCGCCGATACCGGACAGGCCTTGCCTGATTTTCTCCGCCAAATCATAGGAGGTGATATTCCGCGTTCTTGAATCGGTAAGTTGGACAGAAATGGAGGCGGTATTGGAATTATTTTGCATTCCTCCACCCAACCGATCGCCCTGGCCGGGATTGCCCACTAAGGTAGAGAAATTAATAATTTGAGGATATTCCAACAACTGTTTTTCCACTTTTTGAACAATTTTATCCGTTTCGTTAAGATCAAGACCGGCCGGAGCGCGTAAACTTATATTGAGATTATTTTCATCGGAAGCCGGAAAAAATTCCGTCTTGACGATACCAGTCATCGGCAGAGCGATCGCAAAAGCGAACATTACTAAAACTAAAATAATCACGGTGATACGACGCTTTTTACTTGCCAAAATCATCCGCAGGTATTTTTCGTAAATCGGCAGCAAACGATCAAAATGAATAATGCCGTGGATCAGCCTGCTGGAAAAATCGCCCGTTTCGTGGTCCGCCTGAGTACGCAACTTATGCTTAATCAATTCATCGTCGTCCCACTCTTGGTCAGTAAGTTTTTTGTTCTCTTCAAGCGTTTTTTTGCCTTGGCCAAAATACCAATAAAGAAGCACCGAAATTATAACAAACGAGACTGTCGCTACAACGTAACCGGTATCGGTATGCCTAGTGATCGCAAAAATTCCCCCTCCTAAAGCCAGCAAAACAATCAACAAGAAAAAATTTTTAGTAAGGCGAATTCTTTCCAAAACGGCGGCTAGCGGATGATTGATCATAAGAGCGATAACAAGCGAAGCAAAAAGCGTCACCGATACGGTTATCGGAATCGACTTTATAAATTGACCAATAATTCCCGTTGCCATAAGAAGCGGCAAGAACGCCCAAATGGTAGCTAGGGTAGTCGAGGTAAGCACAATTTTAAAATCGTTTAACACCAAAAGTACTGCCTCCTCCGGAGTGAATTGGCCGCTTTTCATATACTGTTTTGTCGCGGAAACCACCACGATCGCGTCATCAACCAAGAGACCGAGTGACAACAGCAAAGAGAAAATCGACAAAAAATTTAGCGATATGCCGGTGGCCAACATCACGCCAAAAGTCACAAAAAATACCAAAGGAATAGCCAAACCTGCCACAAAAGCTTCTTTTAAGCCAACGATTAGCAAAAGAATTCCTACCACTAAGGCTAGTGTCAACAAAAAATCGTGGGTTAACTGGTCAAAATCCCTATTAATTCGATCGGCTTGATCCAAGGTCGTTTGGTATTGGATACCGGAGGGGTACGTTGCAAGCAAACTAGTAATTGTTTTTTTACCTTGGTCGACCGTGTCAGTAATACTGCTGCCCACGCGTTTTATAACTTGGATCGTGACAGCACTCTGTGGTTGACTTCCGCTGGAAGAAAGCCTGGAAAGAACGGTTTTTTTGATAGCCGTTTCTTGGACATTGGCGATATCCTTAAGATATACTATTGATCCGTTTTGAGCATGAGTAATGGGAATATTGCTCAAAGTTGCGGTGTCAAAAAAACGGGCGTCACTGCGGACGGGATAATCATAGGGAGTGCCTTCAAAATTACCGGCCGGAATCGCTCGGTTAGTTGCGGCAATTGCCTGGTTGGCTTGATCGGTGGTAATACCGTAAAAAGTAAGTTTTTGGGGGTCGTAGGCTACTCGAAATTCAGCTTCGTCGCCGCCTGAAACGTTTACTTGCCTTACCCCGGGAATTTTTTCCAGTTCATCCTGAATATTTTCCGCGTAGTTACGAATAGTAAAACCATCATAGGGACCGGTAACAGCAAAAGTTACGATTGGCGTATCGTCCAAGGAAATTTCAATTACCTGGGGGTCGTTTGCGTCAGTGGGAATGTCGTTCCGGATGGTGGCCAGTTGGTCACGTAATTTTCTCACCGCATCGTCCAAATTCTGATCCGCGTCGAACTCTACGGTCACGGAAGAAACGGAGTTAGCCGAAGTAGAAGTTATTTTGCTAATCCCGGCGACCCCCGAAATATCGGTTTCAATCTTTTTGGTTACCAGCTCTTCCATATCGGAAGGGGAAGCCCCGGGGAAAGTATCCATAATCACAGCAACCGGTATTTTCACTTCGGGGTTCGATTCGCGCGGCAATTTTAGAAAAGAATAAACGCCCCAACCGGAAATTAATAAAATCATAAGGACTACCACCCGAAAATTGGTAATAAAAAAATTAAACCACGATTTGCGAAGTTCTGGCCGAAATCTTAACTTTTCCAAATAGGCCGAGTCGGTTGTTTTAGCGAGTGGCTTCTTGTTGGCCATAAAAAATCGATAATAAAGAAAAAAAAGATTAAAGAGGATGAACGATAATTTTAAGCCGAAATTTAAAATTCATTATTCACTCTAATTCTGAACTTGTATTTCGCCTCCATCCCGGACCAGTTTGTTTCCGTCGATTATAATCATCGCATTGTTAGGAATATCGGCTCTGATTTCGACCATCTCTCCTTCGACGTTACGCACGGTCAAGGTTATTTTCTTTGCCTTCCCGTTATCAGCCAAAAACAAATAACTTTCGTTTTGGCCAATCGTAATAGCGGAAAGGGGTAAAATTAAATCGCCTGAATTTTGCGGTTTTTTGGTAACAGAAAAAGAGACAGTCACAATTATCCCAGAGAATAGTTTTCCCGAGTTTCCCGAATTGGGCAAAGCTTCAATCAGAAACCTTTTAGTGGTCGGGTCGGCATCGGGAGAAATATTCTTCACCGTCGCCGAAAAAGAATTGCCGCTATTATCGGAAACCGCTACTTCCATCCCTTCGTTTATCGATGTCAACTGATCTTGGTTTACGTAAAATTGGATTTTTAGGTTATCGGTCTTGCTAATTGTAGCCAACTGCTGCCCCAATGCAATTGAATCGCCTGCCGAAACCGATTTGCTCGTTATATAGCCAGCAATTGGGCTTGTTATCAAGTGGTCATCCAACCCGCCTTCCAACCCGACTTTCGCATTTTCCAACTGGACTTCGCTAATTTCTATTTGTCCTTTAGCCGCTATTAATTGAGTTTTAGTAACAGTTTTAGTCAATTTCGGATTTTTTTTCTGGGCTTGGTAAGCATTGTTAAGCTTATTATAAGTTTTTTTGTTTAATTTCAGCTGTTCTTCCACCTGATCAACCGCGAGTTGGGCTTGTTGGACTTTGGCGCTGCGAAAACCTTCGTCGCCAATTGCTAGATTATTGCCCGTATCATCAATTTTCGCCAAGATTGAGTCGGCGCCGACTTTTTCCCCTAAGTTAAAATTAACTTCCTGGGCAGTACCGGAAGATTTAGCGGTTAATTTTATTTCTTGGTCACCAACGACGGTAGCCGGATATTGGATGTTTTGGGTTAAAGAATTGCTGGCCCCCCCACTTTGGACGGTAACTTTTATTGGTGGCGCCGGTTTCTCCTGGGAAACTACCGGGGGCCTTTTCGTAAATCGATACACTCCAAAAAACAAAGCCGCGATAACAATAATAATGACGGACAACAATCGGTATTTTTTTTTCATAATTAATTTCATAGAAATCCCCCGCGGGGGATTTCTGCCTAAAATATTACAAAAGAATTTTAACAGTAAACTTGATTTCACAAAATTTTTCTTCGCTTGTTATAATTATTGTCCGGTCTTACTATTAAGTGGAAGATAATTTGGCATGGCTACGGAACTCTTTTTGCTACAATCCATTCTTCTTGTTTGAGCTGGGGGCAATCAAAAATAAATTTAAACCATCTAACTTAAGAAATGTTACTGCGCAAGAGAAAAATAATCTTAATAGAAGATAATTTTGATCAGGCAGAAATCTATAAAAAAGAGTTGGAAACCTTCGGTTACGAAGTGGTCCACACCGCTAACGCGGAAGAAGCGCTAGACCTCATAGAAAAAGAGAATCCGAGTTTGGTTTTGCTAGATTTAATGTTAGGAAATTCTTCTGGCCTCGACATCCTCGAAAAAATCAAGAGCGATCCGGCTACCAAGAGCATAAAAGTAATCGCTCTTACCAACTTCAAAGAAAAAGAACTGCTAGAAAATAACCGACTGGAGGGTATTTACGCTTATATCTTCAAGCCCGACTACACTCCCAAAGAGATGGTTAGAAAAATAACGGAATATCTAGAATGAACAATCAAACATAGATTGATCGGGATATAATAAAACTATTTTCCTTGCTTTTTTTCTTAAAGTGGTGTAAGGTTAGGAAGTTAAAAAATTGTTTTTTGTCGATACGAATTGTATATCAAACTAATTTAGGATCTCATTGGTAATTTAGCAAAAATTCCTAAGCTGGTTTCTATACTGCCTCTAAAAACCAGTAACGTCGGTCGCGGCCAACGGAACCAGCTTGGTTTTTATCGCTTTAATTTTGGAATAAAAAATTAATTTTTCGTGTCGTCTGGACAATTCCCGCCATCGGCGGAGAAAATTAATTTTAATTAAGCATTATGTACAATAAATCTAAAAGATCGGGGTCTTCTTACTTTGGGCAAAAGAGGAACAGTTTCGGCAGAGGTTTCCGCTCAGGTTTTCCCCGCGGAAGAAAGAAAAAATTCACCGGAAGTAAAATCGATATTTCTCGATTCGTTAGCAAGGCGGTAAAAGTTAAAACAGAGAAAGAGTATATCCCGCAAAATAAATTTTCTGATTTTAACGTTAATTCCTGGATTAAACATAATATCGATCGCCGAGGATATGCCGGTCCGATGCCTATTCAAGACCAAGCAATTCCTTATATTTTACAAGGAAAAGATCTCGTGGGAATTGCCAACACGGGAACGGGGAAAACAGCTGCGATGCTTATCCCTTTAATAAACAAGGTTTTCGAGAACCGATCGGAAAAAGTTATTATCATAACCCCCACCCGGGAATTGGCTTTTCAAATTGAAGATGAGTTCCGCGAGTTCGCAAAGGGTCTCGGAATTTGGTCTGTCGTTTGCGTAGGAGGAATGAATATTAGCCGCCAAATTATAAATTTGCGCCGCAAGCCCAACTTCGTAATCGGAACACCAGGAAGACTGGCCGACTTAATTAAAAGAAAAATTTTAGATCTCTCAGTATTCAGAAATGTCGTACTGGATGAAGTAGACCGAATGTTTGATTTAGGCTTCTACGAAGAAATCAAAAAACTTTTGAGTTATCTTCCCAAAGAACGCCAATCACTCTTTTTTTCCGCAACTATTTCCGACAGCATAAAAAATCTTATCCAGGATTTTTTGAGAGACCCTATCACGGTTTCCGTTAAAACAGGAGAAACCGCTCACAACGTTGATCAAGATATTATAAGAGCGGAGGGTTACCACCAAAAAATAGAAGTTCTCCATGAACTTCTCGTCAAGGAAGAGTTTAAAAAAGTGTTAATTTTTGGAAAGACCAAGATAGGCGTGGAGAAACTTTCCCGCACCCTTTACGAAAGGGGTTTCAAGTCCGAATCGATCCACGGCGATAAAAACCAACACAAAAGGCAAAAAGCCTTGGACCTCTTTAAAATGGATCGGATTGACATTCTAGTCGCGACGGATATAGCCGCTAGAGGCCTTGACATACCGGACGTTTCCCACGTCATTAATTTTGATTTGCCCAACACTTACGAAGATTATGTCCACCGTATTGGCAGAACCGGCCGAGCCAACAAAAAAGGCCAGGCGTTAACTTTTGTAGAGTAGGATGATTTGTCACGCTTCACAGGGGATACTTTTCATAATCTTCAAAGTACCCCCCCGTGAAGCACTTTTACCAATATTCTAATTATGAGATAATCAAATCTTGGTTTTCTTAACGGAAATCGAAGTTGCTCTAATAAATTAATTATTTTAACGCTATGACCTACGCGTTTGGTATATTTCGGAGGAGTAAGCGAGGAGCGGATTAAGCTTTTAAGCGTGACTTGTTCTAACGTGTCGAGCGCCTGGAGCTTGCGACGGAGAAATGTGCCAAACACATAGGTCATAAAAATAGTCAATCAATACCATGGAAATCAGGAACATCGCCATTATCGCCCACGTAGACCACGGAAAAACCACCCTTACTGACGCTATTATGCGCCAAGCAGGGATGGTGAAAGACGCCAATACTACGATGGATTCAAACGCCTTGGAAAAGGAGCGCGGAATAACAATTTATTCCAAAAACGCTTCGGTCTTTTACCGTGGCACAAAAATCAATATTGTCGATACTCCCGGCCACGCTGACTTCGGCTCGGAAGTGGAACGAGTGTTGCGTTCCATCGATAGCGTACTCCTAGTGGTAGACGCTCAGGAGGGCCCAATGCCCCAAACAAGATTTGTTCTCAAAAAATCTTTAGAATTAGGTTTAAAACCGATAGTAGTTATCAACAAAATCGATAAACCGGCTGCCGATCCTGAAATGGCGCAAGAAAAGGTTTTTGAACTTTTTTTGGATTTGGGAGCCAACGACGAACAACTTGATTTTACGACTATTTACGCTATCGGTAAGCAGGGAATTGCTAAAGAGCATACAGATGACGACTCTCGAGACCTTACTCCTCTGCTCGACACTATTTTGCTAAAAGTCCGGCCGGCTTCCGGAAAAATTGACGTGCCGTTTCGATTTCAGCCCTTTAACCTGGGATACGATAATTTTTTGGGACGCCTGGCAATTGGAAGAGTGTATGAAGGTAAGGTTAAATCCGGCAGTACCTTGATTCTCAAAAAATTAAACGAGGAAAACCAAACTGGCAGAGTAACCAAACTTTTTACTTTCAAGGGACTTGAAAGAGAAGAAGTGTCAGAAGCCACCGCAGGAGATATTGTTATGGTTGCGGGATTTCCGACAATCGATATCGGGGAAACATTGTGCGACACATCTGAACAAGTATCCTTGCCAGCTATTGCAGTAGATGAACCGACTATTTCTTTAAATTTCTTGGTAAACAGCTCGCCTTTCGCCGGTCGGGAAGGAAAATTCGTTACCAATACTCAATTGCGCGAACGTTTGAGAAAAGAGTTAGAAATAAACGTAGGGCTAAAAATAGAATTTTCCCCTGATTTTTATAAAGTATGCGGCCGGGGAGAACTGCACATCGCGATTCTGCTGGAAAATATGCGCCGGGAAGGCTATGAAATCCAAGTCTCCCAGCCTCAAGTTATTTTGAAAGAAATAGACGGCAAAAAAATGGAGCCTTTCGAAGAAGCTACGGTGGACGTCCCGGAAATTTATTCGGGTACCGTTATTGAAAAAATGGCTAAGAGAAAAGGGCTGATGGTTGACATGCAAAATAATGGCCGACAAACTCGGATGATTTTTGAAATTCCTACCCGAGGCCTTTTGGGTTACCGGAGTGAGTTTATCGTAGACACCAAAGGTGATGGGATTCTTTGCTCGCGCGTCATCGGACGCAGGCCTTATGTTGGGGAAATCAAAAAACGTAGCGTTGGCTCAATGATTTCAATGGCCAAAGGCAAAGCTTTGGGATTTTCACTTTACAATTTACAAGATCGGGGCACTCTCTATATTAAACCAGGCAAGGAAATTTACGAAGGAATGGTTATTGGAAATACCTCCAAAGGTGCTGATATGTCGGTTAATCCTACCAAAGGGAAACAGCTCACTAATATGCGGGCCTCCGGATCTGACGATGCCATTCAACTTGTTCCTCCACTCAAACTTAACATTGAACGAGGATTAGAAATTATGGCCGAAGACGAATATCTTGAAATCACTCCTAAAAGTGTTCGGCTGCGAAAAATCTACCTCACTGAATTAGACAGGAAAAGATTCGGCCGGGGAAAATAAAATTTTAATTTAAATATTTTTGTAAATATATTCTAGAATTGTTTATTCGGTAAAATATTTAACAATTATATTTTATTTTTTTGTTATAAAGAGACGAAATATTTTAACGGACCACTATGGAAAATAATCACGAAATATTTGATGTTGCAATTATCGGCGGGGGACCAGCCGGAATATTGGCGGCTGGAAAAGCGGCTGAATTGGGCGCAAAAGTCACGCTCATCGAGAAAAATAAAGGCTTGGGAACAAAACTTTTAATCACCGGCAAAGGGCGCTGCAATATTACCCAGGCAAAATTTGATAACAAAGAGTTTGTCGACCGATTAGGTAAAAAAGGCAAGTTTCTTTTTTCTTCCCTTAACAATTTCGGTCCCAAAGAAACAATCAATTTTTTTGAGGAGAGAGGATTAAAGACCAAGATCGAAAGAGGGGGGAGAGTTTTTCCCACTACCGATAAATCGTCAGACGTACTCAATATTTTGCTTGGTCATTTGCGAAAAAATAAAGTGAAAATATCCCTTGGTAAGAAAGTCATTGGTTTTGGCTTAAAGAACGGGAAGATTGAAAACGTAAAATTGATCAACGAAAAAGTCTATGCCCGTAACTTTGTTTTGTGTACCGGTGGGAAAAGTTACCCAGTTACAGGATCCACCGGTGACGGATACAAATGGGCGAAAAGTTTTGGCCACAAAATAATCAACCCGACGCCAGCACTGGTACCTATAAAAACTAGAGAGCCCTGGTTAAAAAATTTACAGGGGCTAAGCTTAAAAAATGTCCGCATAGACATATTCAAAAATAATAAGAAGGGGGATTCCCGATTCGGGGAAATGTTGTTTACCCATTTTGGCTTAAGCGGCCCTATCATCCTTGACACGAGCAGGAACATAAAAACACTATTGCAGGACGGAGAAGTATTTATTAAAATTGACTTAAAGCCGGCCTTGAATTTTCCCGACCTGGACAAAAGATTACAGCGGGATTTTGCAAAATTCGCAAATAAAAACTTTAAAAACTATCTGCCTGAATTACTGCCCAAAAAAGCTATCGATACGATAATTTATTTATCTGGCATTAAGCCGGAAGAAAAATTAAACGCCATCAGTCGAGAGAAAAGAAAAAAGCTGATCAACTTGCTAAAAGGAATTAAAATAAGCATCAAAGGCCTTATGGGATTCAATGAAGCGATTATCACCAGCGGGGGAGTGGACCTAAAAGAAATCGATCCCCGGACGATGCGATCCAAAATTATGAAAAATTTATTTTTGGCGGGCGAGATTATTGACTTGGACGGACCAACGGGAGGCTACAATCTCCAGATTTGCTGGAGTACGGGATACGTCGCCGGAACCCACGCCGCCACCATATCTAATTGCTAAATAAGGCCTGGAATATTCGTTTTTTGCTTTTAAAAATGCTACGATAGGGTAGTGGAAAGGGGTGAAAAAGTTAATTAAAAATTATGATTAAAAAAATATATAAAACCGCCGAAGAGTGGAAAAAAATTCTTACTCCCAAGCAATATGAAGTGCTGCGGGGAAAGGTAACTGAAACGCCTTTTTCCTGCTTGTGGAAAGATGCCAAACAAAAGATTGGGACCTACCATTGTGCCGCTTGTGATTTGCCTTTATTCCGCCCGGAAGAAAAATTCGAATCCGGTTCAGGCTGGCCAAGCTACTTTGCACCAATTAGGGCTGATCATATAGAAGAACGTTCTGACCGACCCTTGGGAATGGAACGGACTGAGGTAGTTTGCGCCCGTTGCGGATCGCATTTGGGCCACGTTTTCCCTGACGGCCCGCCGCCAACAGGAAAAAGATATTGCATCAATTCGGTAGCGCTGAAATTCAAATCCAAGTAAATTTTTAATTCGAAATTTGAAATTTTTATTGAATTTTTAATAATTTAATTTAAATTATGATTTATAACCATCATTTTGAATTTATTGATTTCTAATTCAAATTTCAAACTTTAAATTTCAAATTTAACCGTTATTTTAATGATAATAATTTACGACAACGATGGAAAAGAATAATCTACCTAAAAACATTGAGCTAGCTGTTATCGGTGGTGGTTGTTTTTGGTGTCTCGACGCGGTATTTTCTCGGGTAAAAGGAGTTGCGTCAATCGTATCCGGTTATGCCGGCGGAACAAAAGAGAACCCCGTTTACGAGCAAGTGTCAATGGGAAATACGGGGCATGCCGAAGTGGTAAAAATTGAATATGATTCCAAAACTATAAGTTACGAAGAGATTCTTCGGCTATTTTTTTCCGTTCATAATCCCACCACCCCTAACCGCCAAGGTAACGATATTGGTTCTCAATACCGTTCCATAATATTGTACGACAATATTAATCAGAAAACCCGGGCGGAAAAAATCATTCAAAAACTGGAAAAAGGGGAAATTTATCCCGATCCAATCGTAACCGAGTTGGTACCGCTCCAAAATTTTTATCCCGCGGAAGAATACCACCAAAAATATTTCGAAAAAAATCCGGAAAAAGCTTATTGCCAAATTGTCATCTCACCCAAAATCGCCAAGCTAAGGAAGAATTTCGCCCGATACTACTCAGCGGAGCACTAGAAAGTCCTCGCGAGCAAAGACCGGACTGTCTCCAAAAGAGTATTTTTCAGTTCACCGGATAAACTAGAAAATTCAATAATTCTGTTTAATTTTTTGACGGACTGGTCAATCTTTTTCTTTATTCGTTTCTCCGCGCCAGATTTTTTGATTAGCTGACGAGCTTGATTGAGTTTTTCAGGAGTCAGAGCTCGGCCCATATTTTTTTTTAGTTTATCTTTGTCACCAAGGTTAAGCTTTTCTAAAGCATATATTAAAAGCAAAGTGGGCTTTTTTTCCTGTAGATCGGCACCGGCCGGTTTCCCAAGAGTTTCCAAATCAGAAAAAATATCCAGCAGATCATCCTGCCACTGAAAGATTTCCCCTAACTTATATCCTATTTCGGTAATAACATCCAGTTGATTTTTTGATAAATTGCCAAGCGTGGCGCCCAACTTTAGCGGAACGACAAAAGTATAGTACCCGGTTTTGCTTCTCGTTGTTTGAGCCGTCATTTTTTTGATTTCGGTAAAATCATAATTTTCAGGAAAGCTTGCCATAACATCGAGAGTTTCTCCGCAAATAGTGACTCTTACCATTTCAACCAACTCTTTCAATATCCTATTTTTTTGGATAACGGAAAATTGTGATTCTAAAATAACTCTGAAGGCTTCTGCCATTAATCGGTCACCTAGTAGTAGAGCAATACTGTTGCCGAAGTGGCTCGCTGCTTTTTTTTCTTTCGCAAAAATTTTAGCATTTTTCCGATAAACTTCGCCGAGAGTCGGAGTGCCATGGCGCAATTGGCCATTGTCGATAATATCGTCGTGAATAAGAAAAAAGGTATGGAGAAATTCGATTGCCAAAGCGACGGGCATTATTCTTTTGATATTCTTTTTGCCGGAAGCTTCGTAGGCCAACAGCATTAAAACCGGACGTAATCGTTTACCGCCGTTTTTTAGGAGACGCACCGTTTCCTGCCAGGAATCAAGAATTAATCGATGATTAGTAATTTTTTCTTTGTCAACGCGATTCAAATAATCCTCGAGAAAATTTTCGAATTCCCCTTTCAAAAATGCCGTTTTTTTTCTAAAGCTATTTTTCTTGTGCATAATATTAAAAGAAAGCTAGCCAAACCTATGTCGAAGTGTTTTTGTGATTTTAAACATTATAAATTTTTATTAACCAAATGAAAAATCCAAAACAAAACAATACTTGGCACGACCGGCACGTCAAACAGCTAACAATGGGCCAGCAGGTGGCCGACTCGGTCGCCAAAGGAATGGGGTCGTGGGGATTCATTATCATCCAAACTATTTTTGTAGCCTTGTGGATGGCGATAAATATAATCGGTTACGTTAACCGTTGGGATCCTTATCCTTTTATTCTGTTAAATCTTCTCTTCTCGACTCAAGCAGCTTATGCCGCACCGATTATTATGATGGCCCAAAATCGGCAGAACGAACGGGACCGCTTTCACGCGCAGGAAGATTTTAAAACCAACGTCGAAGCAAAAGAGGAGATCGAAGAGCTGCAAAAAGCCATAGCGAGAATTGAAAACGTAAAATTAAACAAAATTATTTCGACTTTGGAGGAAATAAAAAAGAAAGGGAAACACACTGGAAATTTGGAAAGATCCTAACAAACATATAATTTAATTTTCAAAGAAATTGCCACCGGCGGTTAAGCGGGTGGCTTTTGTAGTCAAAAACGAAATCACGGATCGTAAGATGGCGGCTTCCATTGCTCCAGCTCCTTTATCCTCTCCTCAATAATCCCAACGATTTTCTCGTATTCCATCACCCCGCCATCAGGATAAGTAAACGAGACGATTTCTCCGTTAGCAAAAAAAATGGCCGCCGGCAAAGAATCCAATCCACCGGGAAATGGCTCAAATATACGTCTTGTTGACCTTTTTTTTGAGACATTGACGCACTGGCAAAAAAGCCCCTTCCCGGTTATGAAACCGATCAACTTTTTGATCAACTCCCCATAAACAGCGGCTTTGCCGTTAACGTAAAGTTCGACTTCCACTTCGACAATTCTTTTGTAATCGCTAGGCATCGCTTTGCCCTCCTTGGTAGTTTTAAAGCCTCCTTTCTCCTAAGAGTTTAACACTTAAAATTCTAAGTAGTAAAATTTGACACAATAAATTTAATAATTTTTAATTAAAATATAATATCAGATGAACAAGCGAACATAAATCATTAACCTCGGGAAAAATGCAACTGCTTACAAAAAAAGAGGAAATAGTCTTGAAAGTAATAAAAAATTACCAAGAAGAAAAATCCAAAATGCCCACCATCCGGGAAATTCAAAAAAGGGCGGGGAAGCTCGGAGTAAAAGTAAAAAGTCTAGCCAGCATTTTTTTATACCTGCGCTCGCTGGAAGATAAGGGCTATATTAAAAGAAATTCACAAGACCGGAGTATTTCCCTTTGCGATAAAAACAAAAAAAAGTTCGCGAGCATTCCGATTTTAGGAACAGCCAACGCCGGCAGCCCGACTTTTTTTGCTGAACAAAACGTAGAAGGCTACCTAAAAATTTCCCGCCGGTTAATTGCTAGAAAAATCACCGAATTTATTTTCGCGATTGAAGTATTCGGAGACTCGATGGATCAAGCGGAAATTCACAACAAAAAAATCGGCAACGGAGATTATGTTTTAGTTGATTCCCACCACAAAGATTATCGCAATGGCGATAAGGTTCTCGCTACAATTGACGGCCTCGCGACTATCAAAAATTTTTTCAAAATAGACCGCGAAACAATCGGCCTTTTCCCTCAATCATCCAACAAAATCCACAAGCCCATTTACCTTACGCCGGAAGATAATTTTGTCATCAACGGAAAAATTATCGATGTCCTGAAGACACCGGCGACAGTCGGAGTTTAAAAAAATCCGAAGTTTATAATTCTTACTGAAGCAAAATGAGAAACAAGCCTTAATTATACCTATAGCAATATTTTACTGTCGGTAGTATAATAACATTGATAAGAAGAATAAATAATCCTTCAATTAAAAATATGGACGCTGATGTTTTGTTCTTAGTCGGACGGATTATATTCGGCGGCTATTGGATATATAACGGTTACAACCATTTTATGAACAGCAAGGAAATGACCGCCTACGTGGTTTCTAAAAAATTACCGTATCCGGAACTTGCCGTTTACGTTAGTGGAATATTTATCCTGCTCGGAGGTTTGGGAATTTTCCTGGGAGCATACATCAAATTTGCCGTAGCGTTGTTGGCAATTTTTCTCGTAGCCGTTAGCTATAAAATGCACGATTACTGGAACACCCGAGATCCTCAAGCAAGAATGTTTGACCAAATTCAATTCTACAAGAATATGGCTTTGCTGGGGGCAACTCTGATGCTGCTTGCCATACCAACTCCTTGGTTTGGAAGCTTGGAATAAGGCTAGAAATTTTGTCTAATGTTTTTTAATAATTTATAATTTCTTTAAGTATTAGGATATGTTTTGTTTGGTTGGATGGTTACAAAAATCCCGAAGCTTATAATCCTCAGGGCGGAATGGTCGTTTTTTGAAGCGAGGACCTGCCTACCGGCAGGCAGGCTATCGAGCCGCAAATCAAATGAAAAATTTAGCTAGATAAATATAAATAAAAAAAATGGACCTAAAAACAAATTTTGCCCCGGAAAATCCCACTCCGCCCAAGCCAAATCTTTCAACCGCTCCCCCTTCAAACGGGTCCGCCGCTAGCCCAACCAACCCCGCCAAGATTGAATCCAGCCCGCTTGGTACTAACCCCGGTCTGCCCTCTAACCCTATTCGTTTTGATTCCGGCAATTTAGCTAACAATAACCAGGACTTATCGGCTATCCTAGAATCAACACCGCTCAAAAAAATTGAAACGGAGCCGGCAAAAGAAGAAAAAAAATCAAATTTTGGCCTTTTCGCTATAATTACCCTGATTCTTACTCTAACCGCGGCAATCGTAAGCGGCATATTGGTCTATTCATGGCAAGTCTCACAACTCGACCCTATTCAAAAGGAAAAAGCTTTACTGCAAAGTCAAGTCGGTAACTTAAGCAGTCAAATAGATATTTTACAGAAAGAGTTAGAAAAACAAAAGGCCATAAATTCGCTAGTTCCTCTTACGCCACCCCCACCAACCAACGTCCCGTCTCCGATCGATAATTCTGCCGGAGAGATTCCTGTCCCAACAGAACAACAAAATCCATTGGTTAATCAAAATCAGAATAGCACTGAGAATCTTCCTCCTGTAATTCCTCCCTCTGTTGACAGTACCGCTCCTTCCGTTCCAAGCGCCCCGGGTGTTCCCGCGCCATGAACAACTTGGAGACAATCGTTTTAGAGTAAATTTATTTTTATCCCAAGAGTACTTTAAAAGAACTTGATCGGCTTTGGCAGATTTTGTCATTTTTTAAAACCTTATTCCTATCAGGAATTCTATAGGCAGTTAATTTTATATCTCAAATAAACCCAATTAAATATGCAATAAATAAAAAATTTTAATTTTCATATTCTCTCGGGCATGGAAAAACTCGTGGATGATATTTGGAAAACAACTTGGTCTTCCTTGATTATGTTAATAGTTATTCTAGGAGTTATGCGTTACTTTGAAGAAGACCACTGGTGGCAAGTTGAAAAAAACTTCCAACCGGAAGAATATAAAAATAACTCGTTCGTTTACTACTCGGTGAAGAATCAGAATAAAAACGAGCTGGTCAGCGCCGAACTTTTCGTCAAAAATGTTCTTCAGAAAAAATCTTTTGGAGAATATGGGGTTTTTGAAGGTATTTTACCAGGGCAAACGATCTCTGTCCGAATAAGATCGGGGGAACAATCCATTCTGACTCCCGTTCTGAGAATTCGGGAAGGAGAAATACGCAACTTAATTTTTGAAAAGCAAGACGGCAAATTAATATATCTCGGTAACCGTTTCAGAACCATAAAAGTCATTCCCTCTAAAATAGCCCTACTCCAACAGAATGGTAAGGAAAACCTTTTTCAGCTGGACATAATAAAAGAGATAGAAAACTACAAACTATTGGAAGAGGTAATGGCCAATGAAGACCCAAAAGAAAAAGAGTCTGTTAAGCAAGTAGTCGCCAAAGAGAACAACGGCAATATTTTTTTAACCAAAAATAAATTTTTCACTAATCTACTACTATATTCACAATTTTCCTCGGTACGTAAACCCATTTACGAATAATTTTTCCCTTGAGATATTTTTGCAGTCTAGGCAAAGACAATACTCTTCTTCTAGCCTCCTCCTCGGTAACGCTTGTTTCAAGACTTATCAAATCTCTCCTTTTTCCGTTAATTTGGATCGCGATTACCACTTCGTCGGTTTTTAAAAATTCCGGATTGGAAATAGGCCACTGTTCATAAAAAATACTTTTGGAGTTGCCCAAATTCTCCCAAATTTCCTCGACAATATGAGGAGCAAAAGGAGCCAAAATTTTTAAAAATAAAAAATACTCTTCTTTTGATATTTTGTCTGCCTTCTTAAATTCATTAACTAAAATCATCATTTGACTTATGGCAGTGTTAAAAGAGAGCAACTCGATATCACCGGAAACTTTTTTTATTGTCCGGTGAAGTAATTTTTTTAATTTTAAACCTGGAACATTATTGTTTTCTAGCTCTTTGATATTTTCCCGTACGTTTTCTTCGCAACTAAGAACTGCGAGCTGCGGACCATGAACTTTCTTTTGCAAATTCCAAACTTTTTCCAAAAATCTTCTAGCCCCCAATATTCCTTTCGAATCCCAAGGTTTCATATCTTCCAACGGCCCCATAAACATTTCGTGAACCCGCAAACTGTCCGCGCCGGTTTCGGCCACTATTTCGTTCGGATTAATCACATTCCCCTTACTCTTGGACATTTTATTGTGGTCCGGACCTAAAATTATTCCCTGATTCCTTAGTTTCAAAAATGGCTCAGAAAAATCAATGTAGCCAGCATCTTGCAGCACTTTTGTAAAAAAACGCGAATATAGAAGGTGGAGCACGGCGTGTTCCGCTCCGCCAATATAAAGATCGACAGGCATAAATTTCCTTATTTTTTCTTGGGAAGCAAATTCCTTGTCATTTTGAGGATCGCAGAAACGATAATGATACCAACTGGAGCAGACAAAAGTGTCCATCGTGTCAACCTCCCGTTTAGCCGTTTCTCCGCACTTAGGGCATTTGGTTTTATAAAAAGAGCTCAGCTTCTTTAAGGGTGACTCACCGGTAGGCGTAAAATCAACATTTTTGGGCAGTTTAACCGGCAGTTCTTTCTCGGGAACTGGAACAATCCCGCATTTTTTACAGTAAACAATGGGGATGGGAGCACCCCAATAACGTTGGCGGGAAACTAACCAATCCCGTATGCGATAGTTTATCGCCCTTCTGCCAATATTTTTTTCTTCCAACCATTCCAAGATTTTTTCGAAACCCCTTTCAATGCTCATTCCGTCCAAAAAAGCGGAATTATAAATATGGCCTCTTTTATTCGAATAACAAACAAGTTCCCGATAATTGCTTGCCGGAATTGTCCAAGGAATAAAATCTGGCACAAATATTTGGGAAGCCAGTACTTTTTTCAAAAAATCGATTCTCGGATTAAATTTACGGCGTTTGTTCAAACTTGCCATCGCTTTCTTTAAGGCAACTCTAATTTTTTCACGATTTTCATCGCTATCATCTTTTATTAGACTGTCCGCAAAAATAAAGGTTAGAAACTTACCGCCAACAATTTCAAACCAAAAAGAATTTTTAAGTTGAGGCTGAATAATTTTTGCCAGTTTGCGAATTGATTTTTCTTTGGAAAAATTTATAAATACCCCGTAAGGTTTTTTAGGCAAATTGGAAGAGACGGTAAATCCTTTATGGGAGAGACTTAAAAAATCTACCCGAAAATTTTCTCTGATCTGAGCCAAAACTCGATCTGGTTCTTTGACAAAAGAAAGTTCCAAAAAGGCTAAATATTTTTCTTCTTGATAGTTCGTTCTCTCCATTCGAAGGCCGTGCCGGAAAGCAAATTCAAAATCTCTTTCGTCGTGAGCGGGAACTGCCATAACTGCGCCCGACCCATAATCGCCCATTACATAATCCGCGACCCAAACGGGCATCGGATGATTGTTGGCAGGGTTCACCGCTACCAATTCCTCCAAATTTATTCCGGTTTTTTCCTTGTTTAATTCGGTTCTTTCCAACTCGTTTTTCTTAATCGCGCTTAGTTGGTAAGCTTTGAGCTTGGTTTTATTCTTGATAAATTTTTCTGTTTCTTTTATCGCTTTGCCGTCCGGAGCCATCACTAAAAAAGTTGCCCCAAAAATAGTATCGGGGCGGGTGGTAAATATTTTTACCCTCGCCACGGTCGGATATTTTTTTAGCTCAGCGGCAATTTCGATATTGTTGAGAGAACTATTATTTAATTGCTTGTCCCATCCTTTGCTGACCCTTTTCAATTCAAAAAATATTTCCGCGCCTTCGCTTTTCCCGATCCAATTTTTTTGCATTTCTTTAATACTGTGCGGCCAATCAATAGAACCCAGCTTGTCAAGCATCCTTTCCGCGTACTCGGTAATCCGGAAAAACCATTGTTCGAGATTTTTTTGGGAAACCTGACTTTCACACCTTTCACACCTGCCGTTTACCACTTGTTCGTTAGCTAAAGTTGTCTGACACTGGGGACACCAATTTACTTTGGCCTTAGCCTTGTAGGCGAGCCCTTTTTTGTAAAGCAACAGGAAAAACCACTGAGTCCATTTGTAATATTCCGGACTCGAACTGTCAATTTCTCGACTCCAATCGTAACTGAGCCCGAGAGACTTGATTTGTTGCTTAAAGACGGCGATACTTCTCGCGGTAGTTTTTGCTGGATGAACCCCGGTTTTAATGGCATAGTTTTCGGCCGGTAAACCGAAGGCGTCCCAACCAATCGGATAAAGCACGTTGAATCCTTGCATCCTTTTATAGCGGCTGTAGATATCAGTAGCCGTGTAGGATTCCACGTGCCCTACGTGCAACCCATCCCCGGAAGGGTAGGGAAACATAGACAAACAATAAAACTTGCGTTTTTTGCTTGAGTCGTCTGCCTTGGAAATATTGCCGTCCTTAGCCCAACGTTTTTGCCATTTAGCCTCGATTTTGGGAGGCGCGTATTTTTTCATTATGATCGTCGTGGAATATCCTTACAAAAGCCGAATTTAATCAATAAATACCATCATAATTACGTTTTGTAAAATAAGTCGGTTTCCGTACAAAAAAAGCCCCGCGTACATTGGGAAGTTGCAAAAATCTTAAAGTGTATAGTTCTTACTGGAGGGAAAGACCGTTTTTTATATTTCCAGTTTTAATGGCTATGGTCGTTTAGGGCATTATCCTGGTTCGGATGACTCATGGCGCCACGTTTGATATAGCCGCAGTCATCGCAATAAATAAATTCTGGTGAAAAAGCAATTTGAGAATTTTCTGTCATCCGAAAACTTTTCTCTACCAAAGCGGCGATCCCTTTTGCGGGAGGACGGAATTCTCCGAGCCAAATATGGGTAAGCGCCCCCGCATCAATAAGGGGATGAAAGAGCCCCTCCAAACGAATACGCTCCAATGGATCAAAATTTGAGCCGATATTAATTTGAGTCGAGTTGGTATAATAAACTTCTCCATTTTTTAGACTGCCCTTTATAACGGTTTTGGCTGAGCGCTCATACCAACGCAAATCCAACTTCGCAAAACGGTAAGCCGTTGTTTCCGCCGGGGTCTGCTCCAAAACCAAACGGATACCGTAACGCTTGGAAAGTTTTTCACAAACAAGCTTCATCGAAGCTATCACTTTGAGGCCAAATTTTATCGCTTTTCTAGAACTATGTAATTCTTCCCCTAAATGGTATTGGACCATTTCGTTTAAACCCACAATACCAACCAAATGAGTGACTCGATGCAAGCGAAGATAGGGGTGATCGTCATCCGGTTTTTTTATCGCAAGCAGTCCTAGCGGTCCGTTGTGGCCCTTAGCCAGCAGATGCTCCAAAAAAATTCTTTTTTGGCGGTGGCCTTTGACCACTATCTCTAGAATATTTTTCAGATAATTAAACAACACCTCGTCATTCCCTCCCGCCCGGTAGGCAATCCTGGGCAAATTCACGGAAATATTTTGCAAAGCCGAGTAACGCATTTTCCAAGGTTTTTTCGCGTCATCAATATCGCTTTTCTCCAGCTTAAAAGATAACCGGCAACACTCGGATATCTTAGCTTCGTTCCTTCGGTCAAATACGAAATAAGTATTACCTTTTTCCGCCGCCACCCGGGAAAGAAACTCCAAGCAATTTTCGTGACCGGGAGTATTGAAAAACTCTTCCGTTATGTGAACCAGCGGTTTGGGGAAAAAGAAAGGTCTTCCGGAGCCATCTCCCTCCAAATACACTTCAAAAAGTCCCTTGAAAAAAGCTTGCGATTCTTTTATGTAGTCGTTATAAACTTTCCCGGTATATTCACCGCCCGGCCCAATAGCGGGAACTTCGCGAAAATGTCGGGGGATTTCCCAGTAAAGGTTGATATCGGAAAAAATCGCCTGGCCACCCCTCGCCACTGCTTGTTGGGAAAATTCGTAAATCAAAATCTGAGCCAACTGTTTAATTTCTTTTTCGTTTTTTCCTACAAGGTAAGGCGCCAAAAAAACGTTTACCGCGTCCCAGCCAATCGCCCCCGAAAAATGGCATTGGAGAGCCGCAGAAAGTTTTATCAAGTGAGCAATAAGCACTTCGGCATGCTTAGCCGGTTTCGCTTGCGATAGGGAAGAAGTAAGGTCCAAACCGTATTTTTTAACGTACTCCAAAGACTGACCCGAGCAATAGGGGCGGTCGATCATCCCCAAATCATGGAGATGGATATCTCCTCGGGCGTGGGCATCGCTCACATCCTGAGAAAAAACCCTGAGAAGCGCGTACTCTTTTTTTATTCCTTCCGCCAAGGTCAGGTTGGTCGCTTCCGGACCGTGGGGAACATTAGCATTGTCTTTGTTGGTTTCATTTTCAATAATTTGTTGTACATCGTGGATCGGAAATCCCAAGCGGCTATATCTTTTATGGGCTTCTTCCAAACCTCTTTCCGCGAGTTTTCCTAAAACCAATTCCCGAATAAGCCTAGCCGTAATAAATTTTATTTTCCCTTCAAAAATCTGCCCTTCGACTTCCTGGGCGATCTCTGACGCAATCCGCAAACTTATTCCGGATTCTTTCACAATACTCTCCGTGATCCTCCTGGCATCCCAACGTTCTATCTCGTCTTCACTAGTACGTACAAACAAAGCCTTGTCGGTTACATCGGAGCCGAGATCAAGTTTAAAAGAAGACTGAATTTTTTTATCTTTTTTTGTTTCGACATTTTTGTCAGACATAGCAAAGCTGTTTAATCAATTAAGGTCGAATCGAAAAACTAAAATATTAGAAAATTAGCGTAAAAAATACCACCCTTGCCTCTCTTCGGCAGAGCTGAAAAATTAGCCCTATTCCATTTTAAGAAACAGTTGGAGGGTATCCTCCAACTTTATAAATACTTTATTTTAGTATTTTGAAATTTCTAAAAGTCCTAAATAAAAAATAACATTATTTTAGAAAAATCCAAAATTTGAATGACGGACGTCTACGACACAGCAGGCAGGCAATCCCAAATTCCGATTGTTAATGTACCGATTATAATTTAGAGCTAGGAGCTCCGTTTGACATTAAGATTTTGAATTTGAGATTTCTCTAACTGGGACTTTAGAGGGTTGCTTCTTTCGTCAAGTCTGTTATAATAAATATGGAATATTTTCCTTTTTATGTTTTTGCTTATCCAAAAATCCTTGCAGGATAATCCTCGCTGCTTCAGCGTCATCAAACTTGCTTGAGGGAAGGTTTCTTTTTGCTTCTTTGGAACTGAGTCGTTCGTCATAAGTAAAAACTTTTTGACCGGAAAAATTTTTTCGCATTCCCGCAATGAATCGAAGAGCGTTTTTTGTACTGAGAGAAATCTGACCATTCATACTGAGAGGCATTCCGATAACGATACCTCTAATGTCATTTTCCTGAATTATTTTCCTCAGGTTTACTAAAAAGTTTTTATCGTTGGGCAGTATCAAAAAACCGGTAGCCAGCAATCCTTTCGGCGCGAAAGCCAACCCAATTTTACTTTTTCCGTAATCAATTCCTAAATAATTTATTCCGCGATTATTATCTTTTTTCTTTCTTTTTTTATGTTCCATATCCTATTTTTCAGGGTTCAAATACTTGACAAAATTTAAAGAAATGATTTAATAGCTGGTTCACTTAAATTTGAATTTAGCCTAAAATTCAAAAAGCCCGGCTGTTGAGGGATAAAAATCTGTAGACAATGGGGCGGCGCCAACATGTTTTACGTTGCCTCGGGAGAATGCCTAGATCAAGGACTTCTTGGTGCAGCTAAGATCATCCTCGGGAATTCTTCCCTCCCGTCCTCAGAGACGAGAAGTTTGTCTACAGTTTCTTATTCCCCGCAAATGTCGCCGGGCTTTTTTATTTTTAATATTAAGGTAATTTGTAATCCGTAAAACATAATCAATAAAAGATTTTTGGCTGATTATCGATTACCGATCACCAACTACCGACGGTTTAAAGCTACTTCTTTTTTTTAATTTCAGCAACAAAGAAAAAACAAGCGCTTGTAACTAATAACTGATTGCTAAAAATAAAAATAATTCCGTCATCTGCGAGAGTTAAAGCAAGCTAGAGTTATCAGTTGTCGACTTATCTTCCGTTTATCTTGGTTAGAATCTTCCCGAAACCGATAATGCAAGCTCCCAAAAACGCCTTGCAATAAGCGACAAAATAATTACTGCCGGTTTTCTGCCAAAATCGGCCTAATCCTTTGTAGAGGTGAAAAATTCTTTCCCTCTCTGGGAGAAGGTTGGCGCTCCCGCCATGAAGGTGAGTAACCCAAACCGTTGAAAGAAAATATATTTTCCCGCCCATTTGCCTTAGGCGATAACTCAAGTCAACATCGTTGAAATATAAAAAATAGTGGGGATGAGAGTCAAAACCTCCCAACTTTTTCAGTATCTCCGACCTCCAAAGTAAACAACTTCCTCCGGCATGCTCGACCACTCCGCTTTTAGTGGGGGAATAATAGAAATAAAAGCTCTTCCAACCGGTTAAGGCGCTTTTTAATAAAAAGAATGCCCCTTTGGGATCGGGCCGACAAGAATATTGGGGAGTACCGTCTTCGTAACGCAGTTGAGGGGAGACACAAGCATATTCGGGTTTACCTTCTAAGAAACTAATCAATTCTTCAATAACTTTCGGTTTTATGAAAACGTCCTGGTTGAGCATAAGCACGTACCCGCCTTTGCTTTTTTCCAGCAAAAAATTATTCCCTCTAGCGAAGCCTAGGTTTTCACTACCATCGCCGTAAAACTTTATTTTAGGATAAATTTCCGTAAGTTCTTTCCAATGATCCGGTCTAAAACCGTTATTCAAAACTAATATTTCCCATTCTTTATTGAGTCTGCTTTCGCTACCTGGATATAAGGTAGCGAGACACTTTTCAAAAGTTTCTTCGCCGTAGAAAACAGGAATAATAATCGATAATTGCATATGTGTTGCCGTTTTAAATTTGCTTACGGTAAATTAAACGGATCTTTTTGCCCGTTTTCCTGAGATATGTCAAGAGTGTTAATTGTTTGTCTCTTTTTAGCCCTTTCGTTAAAAAAATCATTAATTTCTTGGTCCCGTTTCCCCGTGGATTTACCATCAGCAACGGTGTCTGAAGAGGAAACAGAAAAGTAAGAACCAGCCTCAAAAAAGCGTATGACAAAATTAACCACTCCCCAAAGAATCAGCAGCAGGAAAATTCCCAGCACTGCTAAAGCCACTTTCGGGGTCCATTTTTTAACAACTTCGTTTTGGTAAGAAGACACAAAAATAGCCTTAGATGTAAAATGTAAAAACTAAAAAGCCTAGCTTTGAAATTCTAACTGATGGCTTTTACATATTACATCCTAGTTTTTACATATTATCAAAACACATTAGTCACCAATATGGTAGCTTTGAGATTTCCCAATGATTCACTGCCGGTTTCAAAAATATCTTCGGGAGAAATATTTTGCGATTGGCCTATGTCAACATCGCTTACCGAAACCAGTTTATCTCCCGTTTCCAACCGTTTCACAAACTGCAATATCTTTTTGAACGAACCGTTTACCTCCAACAGAAGCCAAATTTCTTGTTCGGAACTGTTGTTTAGCTTTGGCTGTCCGACTTTGGGAATGTTCTTTTTGGAACCCGGTCGCTCTCCTACGCTGGTGTTCAAAGTTACTCCGGAAGTTTGCGCGTCTTTTTCCAATTCTTGAATAAGTTCTAGAGTATTCTCAGGTTTCACTATTATTTTTTCCACTTGGCTTTTTAGCTTTTTGGTATTTTCAAAATCCTTTTTGACAGTATCGAAGACCTGAATCTGTTTTAAAGTCGTTTCATAATTGTTCTTGGTTTCTTCTAAATTTGCCTCCTCGCTTTTTATTTTCTGAAACAACAACCAACTGCCAAAACCTCCCACGAAAAGAAAAATAGCAGTCCAAATAATAGAACCTTTCAAAATATTTATTATTTTTTTGTTTTGCATGGCTAGTAATAGAACTTAAAACACAGGATTTTCCTCTCTCCTACTTAAGGGGATGCGACCGAGTCTGTCTGTCTGTCTGCCTACTGACAGGCAAACGCAGCCGGGAGGGATTTATGTTTCGGGTTTTATGATCTATGGAGATGAGCCGTTGGCCGGACTTGAACCGGCGACCTACTCCTTACCATGGAGGTGCTCTACCAACTGAGCTACAACGGCATTATACTACTAATATAATATTAGTAGAACTATATAATTGAATATATGATATTTACGATTGTTTCAACTCCGTGTATAAATCCTCTATTTATACGGCACGCTAGAAACAAACGGGACTAAACTAGCTTGGGCATTATCTTTTAGATATCTTAGCACGTCCGCCAAACAGTTTTTGGCGGCTTCAACGGAGTTCCGATTCTACCTTTACAATCAAGACGGTGATTTGCTACTGGAATAATACCATAAAACTTTTAAAGATAAATGAAAAAGAGCACCTGGCATAATGTTTTGGTGCTCTTCGAAAGTTAATTTTGCTCTCCTTTTTTACGTAAGAGGGATGAATACTGTTGGGAGGAAAGAGCTAAAAACCCTCAAAGAATTATCGCTATCGGGCGGTTTTTCCAAGAGAATCTCTCCTTTCACTCGGTATACCTCGTCTTCGTCTTTTGACCATACGAAAATTCCGTACATCCAATCTCGGCGGTTATGCCCAAAAATCAGCCCGTCGAAGTCCTCAACGAACCCAAGAAGAAGCTGACTTTCGGGCGAGAACAAAAAAGACTGCCTTTGGTAGAGAATGGAGTAGATGTCAATCTCAAACGGCTCCTTGAAGGGACTGCCGAATCTGTTCTTCACGACAACTTTCGGGATGGGCATATTCCAATACTCCCGGAGAATATTACCGTTGCGGTAGTCCAGTTGCCGGTCGAGTCTGACTCTTTGTTTTCCCTCGGTCTCGTCAAAAATGCACCTAGCAATTTCCCTGTCCACTTTTGGACGGCGAAAGTTCAAAATAACCAGTCCGTTCATATACCAAACGCCCCCAATTACCAGAGAGCCTAGCGTTATCTTCCGGAGCTTTTTGAGCCATCCACCTGTCTGCACCACGGACAGTTTCTTCGTCAGGTGAATATTTTCTGTCCCTGAAACAGTCGTGAGGGAGGCAAAAACTTACCAAAAACTCCTTGGGGAAAGCAACAATTCCGTCTAGAATGAGCCTTGCGATTTCCGAGAAGTCCGTTTTTGGATGTTCTCCCATTTATCCTTCTCCTGTAAGAGTTTTTTTAAGAGCGACCTCCTTAATCAGCCGATTGTTACACATAATATTGAAAAGGTAAAGCATTTTATGCCAAACAATGAGCCAAATTGCTCATTTATTTTTTCAAAATCTTTTTCAACTCAGGTAAGTCTTCCGTTGCCGTTTTCCAAACGGCTTCGAGGTCGATGTTGAAATATTCGTGAATAAGCTTGTTTCTCATATCACCAATGTCCCTCCATGGGATATCGGGCAACGAGTCAATAAATTCAGGAGATAAATTCTTGGAAGCTTCTCCTATCACTTCCAGTTCCCGGATAACTCCGCTTTGAACCAAAAAGTTTTCAGCAAATTTATCGAAATCAAGATCTTTGATGAAATCCTCTATTTTAGAAATTGAGTCTAGGATGTGATTTATATAAACATTATCGTCTTTTTTCATAAAATACTTTTAGATCGTCAAGGATATATTTTCTTAAATGTCGGTTTAAAGACGGCTCAGTTACTAAATCGACTTTTTTGCCTAGAGTTTCTGAAATTTCCCTTTCCAATCGAATAATTTCTAATAGACTTCTAGCCTTTTCAAACTTAACCAATAAATCAACGTCGCTTTCTTCTGAAGCTTCGCCACGGGCATAAGAGCCAAACACACCGGCGCGGGAAACATAATTTCGATCAAGTAGAGGAGCAATTTTTTGTAGATTTACGCTAGCCATAAAATTTATGTTATAAACGGTTTCACTTTATTATTATCACACTAATAGTCCTTGCGCTAGAGTCTGTCGGGGTACTGGGACATCTCACATCGTCGCTCCGCTCCTCTTTGAAACCTTGCGGTTTCAAGGCTTCCACCGCGGGGAAACTACCGTTTCCCCGACCCCCTTCCCATTCGAGTCCCAGTGACTCAAGACAGACAGATTAAAATTCCATTTTAAAATGGAATTTTAATCTGTGTCGGGGTACTGGGACTCGAACCCAGAATCTCGTGCTCCCAAAGCACGCGCCTTAGCCAATTAGGCCATACCCCGATCAATTACCAATTCACAATTTTCAAGAGTGGTATGATTTTTACTAATTAAACTTATACCAAAACAAAGTTATTGTGAAGTGGGTTTTAGGCTATTTTGCTTGACAAAACATAAATGTTTCCTAGAATAAGCCGTTTGAGAATAAAACGGTAGCTTATAAGCTGATCGAAGAGTACTTGAGAACCGAGCACGAAAAAATCTGCCCGAGAATCAAGATTATCGGATAACTCCGAAGATCCAAGGAGGCGGTAACAATGAAAGTTAGAATAGATGGCTGGCCATACTCTCTAGCCTTCGGTCTATCCAAAAACCCTCCGGTAGACCCGAGCGCGTTTGATTGCTTTTTGGGCATACTGCGCTGGTCACCCATTTGGATACTCCTCATTCTTCCCAGTTTTCTAATCGTAGGAGTGCTCCTCTTTTGGGGGAACTGGGTAAAGCCGTGGTTAATCGAACGGAGATCGGGAGAATCTCCCGACAGGACGGCGTGCGTAGGGAGCGAGACCGAAACTACCGACTAGTTCTTCGCCGCGCATCCGAACAAACTTTAAGCCGAACCACTTCAAGGTTCGGCCTTTTTCTTTTGCCAATTTGAGTCTGAAGTTGATCTACATTATCATCTAGAAGATCGGCTACGTCTTGAAAACCAAAGACCTAACTTTTTGGCCGAAAGAAGAAAGCGAAAAACACGGCTATCCAATAATTCAATTTGAAAAATGATTTATACCGACCGAATATACGGAAAAATAAAAATAACCGAACCGATAATTTTGGAATTAATAAATTGTCCCTCCATTCAGAGGCTTAAAGGAATCGATCAGGCCGGTTATCCCAAACCTTGGTTTCCTGGTTCACCTCGAACTCGCTTTGAACATTCAACGGGGGTTTTTATTTTATTAAAAAAATATAACGCTCCGCTTGAAGAAAAAGTGGCGGGTTTAATCCATGATGTTTCACATCTTTCTTTTTCTCACGCTATTGATTATGTTTTGGGAAAAAAAGACCAAGGAAAAACTTTAGACTACCAAGATAATATTTTTCAGGAATTTGTAAGAAAATCGGAAATTCCTAAAATATTAGCCAAGCATAACTTTGATTTAGATTACATTTTAGAAGAAAAAAATTTTCCTTTAAAAGAAAATGATTTGCCCGACATCTGTGCCGACAGAATTGATTATTTTTTGCGGGATATTTATGCTTTTGGGCTTATTAACCAAAAATTTATAAAAAAAATTTTCGACAGCCTCGCAGTTTTTAAAAATAAAATTTGGGCCTTTAAGAATTTTGAAACAGCCAAGGATTTTGCGAAAAGATTTATGCAATTTGATAACAACTATTATTCCGGCTATCCAACTGCCATTATGTTCAGTACGATTGCTAATTACTTAAAATATTCGCTAGAAAAAAATTATGTTTCCAAAAAAGATTTTTATCAGACCGACAAGGAAGTGCTCAATAAAATTTCTAAATATTTAGACGAGGATCTCCAACTAAAGAAACTGTATGCTGCGATGAATAACAAAATTAAATTTAAAGTTTACAGGAAGAAACCCAAGAAATTCGAACATCATTTGTTCTGCAAATCGCGGGCAGTTGATCCTCTGTTTGTAGAAAAAAACAAATTTATAAGAGTATCGGATGTGGATAAAAAATTTGGAAAAGCTTTGGAAAAATATCTTGTTCCCAAAGAATATTTTATTAGGTTTTTTAAATAAGAACGTGTTAAAATATAAACAACAATTAATAATTAACAAAAAATTATGGCGAAAAGAGACGGAATTTATAAGTGCGAAGTTTGCGGTAACATTGTCGAAGTCTTACACAGAGGAGAAGGGGAATTGGTTTGTTGCGGCCAACCGATGAAATTAATGGAAGAAAAAACCGAAGAGGAGGGATTCACGGAAAAACACGTTCCGGTAGTAGAAAAATCCGAGAAAGGGATCCTGGTAAAAATTGGCAATATCCCCCATCCAATGGAAGAAACCCACTATATTGAATGGATTAAGGTCGAAAGAAAAGACGGGCGCATTGGCCGAAAATACCTCAAACCCGGAGAAAAACCCGAAGCGGAGTTCGACGTGCCGCTGGAAGAAGTGGTTGCAGTCCGCGAATACTGCAATTTGCATGGACTATGGATAATAAAAGTTTAGAAGTCTAAATTTTTTTGTCATTCCCGCGCAGGGCGGCCTGCCTGCCGGTAGGCAGGGAATCCAGGCTTCTAATAAATGCCTTTTAGCTCCTGGATCCCCAGGTCTCGCAAGGGCTCGCCCGAGGATGACACAAAGATAAGAAGTTATCGTATTATAAATTTTAATCTTTAATTTTGATCTTCAATCTTAATTCTTAAATCTTACTCCTATGGAACTTAAGGGCTCCCAAACCGAAAAAAATTTACTTACCGCTTTTGCCGGTGAATCGCAAGCGCGGAACCGCTATACTTATTTTGCATCAGCTGCCAAAAAAGAAGGCTACGAACAAATTTCCAGCGTTTTTTTGGAAACCGCCGATAACGAGAAAGAACATGCCAAAAGATTGTTTAAATTTCTCGAGGGTGGGGAAGTGAAAATTACCGCCGCGTTTCCCGCCGGCGTAATCGGTCCAACCAAAAAAAATTTAAAGGCTTCCGCCGATGGAGAAAATTACGAGCAGACCAGTATGTATCCGGGGTTCGCCAAAACCGCTGACGAAGAAGGGTTTGAAGAAATCGCCGGAGTTTTTCGCAGCATCGCGGTAGCCGAAAAACAACACGAAAAAAGATACTTGGGTTTACTAAAAAATATTGAGGAAGGAAAAGTATTCAAAAAAGATATTTCCATAAAATGGCGCTGCCGTAATTGCGGATATATCCACGAAGGGGATGAAGCGCTAGAGAAATGTCCCGCCTGCGCACATCCGAGAGCATATTTCGAAGCATTGAGTGAAAATTGGTAGTCTTCAGTTACAAGTCGCAAGAGATAAGGTATAAGAGAAGAATATAAACAATATTAAATAATTGTGATATCTTTATAAGAAGAATAGCTTCTTCAAATAAAAATATTTAAAAGGATTTTTTACGGCTTAGGGCTTATAGCTTATGCCTAAGAAAGAAAGGGGGTGACAATTATGGAAACTCCTTCCGAAAAAACAAAAGAAAAAGACATTATCAGTTGGATAGCACTGGTACTCCTGGTGGTAGGCGGACTTAATTGGGGTTTGGTGGGATTGATAAAACTTGATCTTGTAAAAGCAATTTTTGGCGATATGACAATACTGACAAGAATTATTTATTTATTAGTAGGGGTGTCAGCCGTTTATATCTTGCTGATGCCGCCAAAAATGGAAAAGAAATAGAAACGACTGACAACTTGCAACTGTGACAATTTAATTTGGAGTAAGGAAACCGGCAGCCTGTTTATCGGCAGGCGGGGTTTTTGTTCTCTTACGTTTATCCCAGTTGCAAGCTATCAGTTATTGCCTAAACAAAAAAATGAAAATTGTTAACGAAGTTATTAAATTAAAAACTGCCGCAACTTTGGAGTTCGTTGATATTACTGACAAAATTCAAGAAATTATAAAAAAAGTAAAGATCCAAAAAGGAATTATAAACATCCAAAGTATGCATACGACAATGGCGGTAATTGTGAATGAAGCCGAACCATTACTCATCGGCGATATGAAAAAAATGCTGGAAAAAATCGCTCCCCAAAAAGTCGAATACAAACATGACGATTTCACAATCAGAACCGTTAATATGTGCGATGGTGAATGTCAAAACGGCCATTCTCATTGTAAAGCCCTTTGCCTCTCCGCTTCCCAGTTGCTCAATATTTTGGAAAACCGATTACAGCTGGGCCAATGGCAGAGGGTCTTCGCGATCGAACTGGATCGCGCGCGCCCACGGAAAATAGCGCTACAGATTATTGGAAAATAAATTCTGCTAATTTTCAACTTTTCAATTCAATTTTCAGACTTATGCGCATTTTGTATATCGATGACACCGTTTACTGGCGGGAAACCTACGAAAACGCTTTCCGCATATCAGGGATAGAAATTAAAACTCTCCCCGACGCGCGAGGAGATATTGTTAATGCGACGTTAGAATACCAACCTGACCTAATTTTACTGGATATCTCCATGCCGGAAGTAAACGGCTTTGAAGCAATCGGCTTTTTAAAGGGAAATAGGGAAACAAAAAAAATTCCGGTGTTTTTCTTTTCCAATATTAATAATTCTGAATATATAAAGCAAGGAATCGCCCTGGGAGCGGAGAAATATTTAGTAAAAGGAGATTACGAGACGCAAGAGTTGGTAAAAATATGCTCGGATTATTTAGAAAAAGCAACAAAGCGTAGATAGTAAAACTATAAAAACACCCATGCCAATAAACAATACCGGTCCCTTAGCTGACCAAATGCGGCCTGACAGCCTGAAAGAATTTTTCGGACAAAAAGAATTGGTGGGTAAAAAATCTTTTTTAAGGGAAGCAATCAAAAACGATCGCGTGCCGTCATTGGTTTTTTGGGGACCGCCGGGCAGCGGCAAGACAACGTTGGCCAATATTATCGCCCAGGAAACCCGGTCAGAATTTATCCAACTGAGCGGCGTGACAAGCGGCAAAAAAGATTTGAAAGAGGTAGTCGAAAAAGCCGCGATCAATAAAAACCTGGGCCAAAAAACCATTTTATTTATCGACGAAATCCACCGCTGGAACAAGGCACAACAGGACGCGCTGCTGCCGCACGTGGAGAAGGGAATAGTAACGCTCATTGGCGCCACCACGGAAAATCCCAGTTTCGAAGTGATCAGTGCTTTGCTTTCGCGCGCACGGGTTTTCGTGCTCAAAAGGTTGGGTAAGAAAAGTATTGAAAAAATTATCAGGCGGGCATTGAAAGACAAAGAGAAAGGTTTGGGCAAGAAAAAAATTACTGTTAATGATGCTACGATCGAACTTATCTCCCGACTAGCCAACGGCGATGCCCGGATGGCCCTGAACACACTGGAGGCGGCCGTTCACCACATCGCCACGCGAGCGACAGTGGCAAGCCAAAGCGGCAAAATCACGCCGGAACTGGTGAAACAAGTCTTGCAAAAATCCCACCTGATGTACGACAAGGGCGGGGAAGAGCATTACAACACAATTTCCGCTCTGCACAAATCTATGCGCGGGGGAGATGCCAACGCAGCGGTTTATTGGATGGCACGGATGCTTGAAGGTGGCGAAGATCCTATATATATTGCGCGACGTTTAGTCCGTTTTGCTTCGGAAGATGTTGGTCTAGCCAATAACACAGCTTTACTTTTGGCAAACGCGGTTTTCGACGCTTGCCAAAAATTAGGCGTGCCGGAATGTAACGTACACTTGACCCAGTGTGTAATATACTTAGCCAACTCAAAAAAAGATATTAGCGCTTACCAAGCTTACCAAAGGGCAAGAAAAGACGTGCTGGAGTTGGGCAATTTACCGGTGCCATTGCACATCCGTAACGCCCCTACCAAACTGATGAAAGAATTGGGCTACAGCAAAGGGTACAAATACACCCCCTTGGAAGATAGCTCCGAACAAGAATATTTACCCAAAGAGTTGAAAAACCGGAAATACCTTTAAATTCGTGTAATCTATTGCTCTTTTTTAAAACCTGTGTTAGATTCCGACGTTCTCGAAAAAAAGGTAAGAGAGGACAAGCAGCTTCACAACGAGACAGAAACTTCCAAAAATACAAGAAAGAGAGGAATAAAATTATGGGCGAATCGATTCACGCGGAGATTGGGCAAAATTATCCGTTGAGTGTCGAGAACTTGACAGTGGAAGATCCCAACAACAACAGGAATATTCCTTTGCCAATCATTATCGCTAACGGCGAGGGGTATTTTGAACCAAAAGGCAAAACTGGAGAAAAAACTCTTTATATGGAATGCGCCGTTCCTACTCTTCTAAAGAGTATTCGCTCTGCACAAAAGCCCGCGGAGATGACAAACAACCAGCCCAAATGTGGGTTCTATTGGGTTGTCGTTCAAAAAAGCAAAAAAAGTCCCAACGGTTCAAAATTTCTCAGCAAAAAAGCAAACGGCAATAATTTTCTGCTCGCTTTTACCACCCGAGAGAAGGCCTGCGATTTTCTGCGAAGTTACAAAAAAAACCGAGGAAAGCTGCCCGGGAACCATACCGCAGTCAGAATCAAAATGATTCCGCTTTCACAAATATTCCAAGGCGCTTATTCCGATTTCGGCGATTGGCAGAAAATAGCCTTAGACTCTTACTACAGACTAGATAAGGCTATTGGAACGATAGAGCCAAAAGAGGTTATCTCACTGGATTGGTTTCTTGTCCAACACGTGGAAGTAATCAGAAATCTCAACCGGCCATCCGTCCAAGATCCCTCCAAGCAAAAAAAGGAGATGCCTGAAAATGTCGATACGGTAACGGACATTTGGTCAAGGGATCCTGAGGTACAAAGGACGACCCACAGAGAAAACAATAACGGAGCCTGTCCTCCCATTGATTTTTCCCAAGACCTTGATAGATTCTCTAAGGATAGTTGTGATGACATTTTTTTCGAGTTCGTCATCGAGGAAAGACCTATATAATCATTCCCTTGCGGGATGTTGCGCCAGTCATGCTTGTGTCGCGAGACCAAGTGGACTGGCGTTTTTCTTTTTCAACCATAAAGTTTTTATTCCACCGTAATCGCTCCAATATCACTCGGTTTTAAGTGATTGTGGAATTTCCAAGTTCCTGTTTTAAGAAAAGTAAACGAATAGACCTCTCCCTGATTATAGACTTTTTTGGCATCGAATTCGGGGTAGTCCGTATGGGTAGGATGGGGGGCGGAAGCTACCCACATCCCCTCTGAACTCTCATTTTTAAAAGTTACGCTTTGGCCATTTTTGACAACAAGATTACTCGGCGAAAAACCGGAATCGGTGTAAGTTACTGTTGGAGAAGTCTGTTTGTCACTGGCATTAGCCGATGTCTCCGTTGGACTTATCTTGCCCGTGTTGTTTGTTGGTTGTCCTGCCACAGGCATTGGAGCTTGCGGCATTGTTTTACTGCTGTTATCTTTACCCCGAAACCAAACTACTGACCCCGCCACCAGTACAACGATTACGGCCAAAACGATCAATAAGTTTTTATTCATTATATTTATATTAAAAAATTATCTAGCTGTTTTTTATATTTTAGCATAAAAAGTATAATATTGTAATAGAATCCTTTGGATTAGGTTTTTGAGTTATCTAACACGTGGCCCTTCTCAGGAATATATTTTATAAAATATCAATGCCGTTTCAAATATCTTCAAAATTCAAAGCCGCCGGCGACCAGCCGAAAGCAATCAAAAAGCTTGTGGCCGGTATAAGAAAGGGCGCTAAATTTCAAACACTGCTCGGTGTAACCGGATCGGGCAAGACTTTTACTATGGCTAAAGTAATAGAAAATTTGCAAAAACCGACTTTGGTTATCGCCCACAACAAAACCCTGGCTGCCCAACTGACCCAAGAATTCCGCAGTTTTTTTCCAAAAAATGCCGTTGAATATTTTGTATCTTATTATGATTACTACCAGCCGGAAGCTTATATTGCCTCTACCGACACTTACATAGAAAAAGAAGCGCAAATTAACGAAGAAATTGACCGGCTTCGCCACGCCGCCACCGCGGCGCTGTTGTCTCGGGAAGACGTCATTGTAGTCGCTTCGGTTTCTTGCATCTACGGATTAGGCTCACCAGAATTTTATAAAAGTTTTTCTCTGAAAATTGAATTGGGAGAAAAAATCGAACGGCAGTCGCTGATAGAAAAACTCGTTACTATGCAATATGTTAGATCGGAAACACTTGAGCGCGGAAAATTCCGCACCCGGGGCGACACTATCGAAGTAGTTTCGGCGGCTCGGGAAATAGTTTGCCGCGTCGAGCTCGAAAAAGAAAGGGTGAAAAAAATTTTTGAATACGACTTGCTAACCGGGGAAGAATTGGGAAAACTTAACAAAACCTTTATCTTTCCCGCTAAACATTTTGTTGTTCCTGAAATATTGTTGGAAACTTCTCTGAAAAAAATTGAGAAAGAATTAAAAGAAAGAGTGAAGAACCTTAAAAAAAGCAAAAAACTCCTGGAAGCCGAACGGCTTTGGCGAAGAACCAAATATGACATCGAAATGATGAGAGAAATCGGCTATTGTAATGGAATAGAAAATTATTCCCGCTATTTAAGCGGGCGAGAGGAGGGCGAGGCTCCCTACACTCTGATGGACTATTTCCCTCAGGATTTCTTAGCGGTGATTGATGAATCACACGTAACTGTCCCCCAATTAAACGCGATGTTTAACGGGGACTACGCAAGAAAAAAATCTTTAGTCGATAATGGTTTTCGCCTACCCAGTGCCTTTGACAATCGACCCCTAAAATTTTATGAGTTTGAACAAAAAATTAACCAGGCTGTTTTTACTTCAGCCACTCCCAGTGCTTACGAAAAGCAAGCTTCTTCGCAAATAATCGAACAAATTATTCGCCCCACAGGATTGGTTGATCCAGAACTAGAAGTAAGATCGGCAAAAACCCAAGTGAAAGATATCGTAGCAGAAATTGAAAAAACTGTTCGAAAAAAAGGAAGAGTCTTAATCACCACTCTCACGAAAAAAATGGCAGAGGATCTTTCTGAATTTCTATTGGAGAATAAAGTCAAATCAAAATATTTGCATTCCGGTATCGATACGCTTGAAAGGATTAGAACTCTCGAGGAATTAAGACGGGGTAATTTTGACATTTTGGTAGGAGTGAATCTTCTGCGCGAAGGATTGGACTTGCCAGAAGTTACTTTAGTTGCCATCCTTGACGCCGACAAAGAAGGGTTTTTGAGAAGCGAAACTTCGCTTATTCAGACAATCGGGCGGGCGGCTAGAAACATTTCAGGAAAGGTGATTTTGTATGCCGACAACATAACAGGATCAATGAATAAGGCGATTAAAGAAACCGACCGCCGCCGCAAATTACAAACTGCTCACAACAAAAAATATGGGATTACGCCGAAAACGATTCGCAAGAACATTGAATCAATCATTGACCACGAATTGAAACCGGCAGTGACAAGGGATTTTTCTGCCCTCGAAACCCTCGAGGACATCAACGGCTACATTAAGCAAAGAGAGAAAGAGATGAAGGACGCCGCGCGAAATTTGGAATTCGAAAAAGCAGCGGTGATTCGGGACGAGATCGGAGAGTTAAGAAAAATCCAATTAAGATAGTCAGATCAATCGACTTATGGAAAACATTATCATCAAGGGGGCGCGCGAACACAACTTAAAAAATATCGACCTTGTTTTACCGCGGGGTAAATTTATCGTGTTTACCGGCATCAGTGGTTCGGGAAAATCTACCCTCGCTTTCGATACAATTTTTGCCGAAGGACAAAGGAGATATTTGGAAAGTCTATCCAGTTACGCGCGACAATTTTTGGGCCAAATGGACAAGCCCGATGTCGACTACATCGAAGGTTTGAGTCCCGCCATTTCCATTGATCAAAAAGCCGCTTCTCACAATCCAAGATCTACCGTGGGTACGGTAACAGAAATACATGATTATTTGAGATTATTATTCGCCAAAATTGGCATTCCGCACTGTCCCTTCTGTGGTCGGAAAATCACCCGCCTTTCCGTAGATGAAATTATTGAGAGAGTCTTGGATATTAAAACCAAAGAAGAAGTCGAAATTCTTTCACCGGTGGTAAGAGCGAGAAAGGGCGAATATTCGAGCCTTTTAGAAGATATGTTTAAGCGAGGATTTTCCTACGCGTACGTAGACGAAAAAAAAATTGACCTGACCAGCAAGACAAAAAGGGAGGGGGTAAAATTGGCCCGTTACAAAAAACACCACATCGACATCTTAGTCGATAAAGTAAAAATTACGGACGATAATTTCTCCCGTATTTTTGAAAGTGTAGAAAGTGCACTGAAACTTTCCGAAGGGATTGTTAAAATAAAATGTAATAAATGCGTTGGACCAACCACTTTAATCTTCAACCAAAATTTTTCTTGCCCGATTCACGAAATAGGATTTCCGGAATTAGAGCCTCGGCTTTTTTCCTTTAACAGTCCCTACGGCACCTGTTCTGCCTGCGAAGGCTTGGGATTAAAAAAAGAAGTCGACCCGGAATTGGTTATCCCCGACCAAAGCAAAACTATTGCCGAAGGAGGAATTATGCCTTGGAGTTATAAAAAAAATAATTACCAAGGAATGATTTTGCGTGCCGTTACCAGTTATTATAATATTCCCGAAAACGCCCGTATTTCAGATTTACCGGACTACCAAAAGGAGATTCTCATACGCGGTGAAAAACCGGCCGCGGATATTCCGGTAAAAATTCATTCCAAAACCGGATCAGTTTGGAAATTTAACGTGAACTGGAAAGGAATAATCGGATTTTTAGAAGACCGTTATTTTAAAACGAGTTCTGACGCGGTGCGGGAAGATATTGAAAAGTATATGACCAACAAAGCTTGCTCCACCTGCCACGGCTCAAGATATAAACCGGAAGTGCTTTTAGTGACAATCGGTAGTGGGCAGACCCCAAACCGCTCCGGTCCGAACGCCGAAGAAAAAAATATCTATGAAATTTCGCGGATGAGTGTTACCAATGCCCTTAATTTTTTAACGGGTCTTAAACTTACCCCCAAAGAAGAACTTATCGCTAAAAGAATACTGAAAGAAATCCAAAACCGCATGGGCTTTCTCAATAACGTAGGTTTGGGATATCTCGCACTTGCCCGCAGTGCCAATACTCTAGCCGGCGGTGAGATCCAACGCATCCGATTGGCTTCTCAAATCGGGTCGCAATTGGTAGGAGTATTGTACATTCTTGACGAACCTTCCATTGGACTCCACGCTCGCGACAACAAAAAACTTTTGGAAACACTCCTTAAACTGAGAGATATTGGTAACACCCTAATCGTAATAGAGCACGATGAAGAAACGATCCGTGCCGCCGACTACATAGTGGATATCGGACCGGGGGCAGGAAGATTGGGAGGAGAGATAGTGGCCAAAGGAAAATTTTCCGAAATTATAAAAAACAAAAAATCCCTCACCGCCAAATATTTGAATAAGGAACTGGAAATTGATATTCCTGTTTCCAGGAGACCGCTAAAAAATAAAAAAATAATTACAGTAAAGGGTGCCAGTGAAAACAATTTGAGAAACATTACCGTAAGTTTTCCCTTAAAATCCTTTAGCTGCGTTACTGGAGTAAGCGGTAGTGGCAAATCAACATTAGTCGAAGAAATTCTCTATAAGGCGCTGGCGGCAAAAATTATGCGTTCTTTGCAAAAACCGGGGAGACACCAAGAAATTATCGGTAAAGAAAACCTCAAAAAAGTTATTATGATTGATCAATCTCCAATCGGGCGTACTCCCCGGTCTAATCCAGCTACTTACACCGGTTTATTTACCCCGGTTAGAAAAATATTTTCGATGGCTCACGAGGCGCGAACAAGAGGATATTTTCCCGGAAGATTTTCGTTTAATGTTCCCGGGGGACGCTGCGAGAACTGCCGCGGGGAAGGATTTTTGCGAATCGAAATGCAATTTATGCCCGATGTTTATTTACCTTGCGATGTTTGTAAGGGAAAAAGATATAACAGTGAAACTTTGCAAGTCAAATACAAAGGAAAAAACATTGCCGAAGTTTTGGAAATGACGGTAAGCGAAGCACGGGAATTTTTTAAAAATTTTCCCAACATTCACGAGCCGTTAAAGGTTTTGGAAGAAGTCGGGCTGGGCTACATTAATCTCGGCCAAGCGGCCACAACTCTTTCCGGTGGGGAAGCCCAAAGAATAAAATTAGCCTCCGAACTTTCGCGACGGGGAAGCATAGATACTTTATATATTTTGGATGAGCCAACTACTGGACTTCATTTTGATGACATTAAAAAACTTTTGGTAGTGCTAAACAGATTGGTCGACGCCGGTAACACGGTAATTGTTATCGAACATAACCTAGACGTGATTAAAACCGCCGACTATGTGATTGACTTGGGCCCCGAGGGTGGGGAAGACGGCGGCCGTGTCATCGCAGCCGGCACCCCCGAAGAAATCGCGCGCTGCAAGGAGAGTTACACGGGACAATCCCTGAAAGAAATTTTAAAATAAATATTTTTGGTAATATAGTTTATTTGGTTTTATTTACCGCTTATGCTTCAACAACTAAAAAAAACTATTTTCACTCTTCCCAAATCTTCCGGAATTTATAAATTTTACAATGCCCGAAATAAGCTTATCTATATAGGTAAAGCCACGTCTTTACGTGATCGAGTGAGATCGTATTTCAGCGGAGTCCACGACGCAAAAACCGAAAAACTGGTTTCTGAAATCAGAAAAATAAATTTTTTGAAAACCGAAACTGTTCTTGAAGCACTAATTTTGGAATCTAATTTAATAAAAAAAAATCAACCAAAGTATAATATTAATGCTAAAGATGACAAAAGTTTTTCCTATTTTTTAATAACAAAAAATGAAAATTTTTCGCGAGTTCTAATCGTCAGGAAAACCGACTTGGGGAAGTACCCCGCCAAAAAAATATTTGGCCCCTACACTTCCAAAGGTCAAATGGAAACTGCCTTAAAGATCATCCGTAAAATCTTCCCTTTCCACTCCCGCAAACAAAAAACCGAAAAAGGTTGCTTGGATTTCCAACTGGGAAGATGCCCCGGCCCTTATGCCAAAAAAATTGCCCAAAAAGATTACCAAAAAAATATTCGGGGTATTGAAATGATTTTGAGCGGCAATAAAAGGGGTTTGATAAAAAAAATGAAAAAGGAAATGAAAGAATTTTCCCAAAAAAACCAGTTTGAAAAAGCGGCCAACCAACGTAATAAGATATTTGCACTCCAGCATATTCAAGATGTAGCGTTAATATCATCAGAAACCTTTTCTTCCCCTTACGAAGAAAAGGTGCTCGTAAAACAAAGAGGCGATGTTCGCATCGAAGCCTACGACATTTCGAATGTTGGTGGCGAATATTCCGTCGGATCAATGGTAGTTTTTCTAGATAAAAAATCGGTTAAATCCCAATACCGGAAATTTAAAATAAGAATAGTCCAAGGAATAAACGATGTGGGAATGATGAGAGAAGTATTATCTAGAAGAATCAGAAATAATTGGCCCAAACCCGAGCTCGTAATTCTCGATGGGGGGAAAGGTCATTTAAATATGGCGGAAAAATTGTTGCGCGACGCAGGATGGAAGGCGCCTATTGTCGCAATCGCCAAGGGTCCGACTCGCAAAAAACTTGATTTGTATTACACGAAAAACGCCAATTTATATCACGAAATTATTGCCGACCTGGTACTATTAGAAAAAATTCGCAACGAGGCCCACCGGTTCGCAATCGCATATCATCGAAAACTACGCCGCAAAAACTGGCTATCTTTTTAAAAATTGAAATATGAGTCTAAAATTGAGATAATTAAAAGCTAAGCTATGTTTTTTCGCATTTACCCAATTTTCGCCACTATTCTTTTTGTCGGCTTGGTATTTTTTACTTTATTCTATTTTTCCCATCCTTTCGTATGGTGGGTTTTGGGAATCGGTGCCTTAATTATTTTTATTCTTAGTTGGAAATCGGTTGGCAAACTCACAAGCACGATTTTGCCAATTCTTCTAATTCTAGGAAGTTTACCCACCGTCTCCCTGATGGCTAGCGTGTTTATTCGTTATTTCGTCATTGTTTGCTTATCCGTCGCTTTTTATCTTGAGCTACTCGCAAAAGGAAGACTTAACGATAATCCGGCTGATAAAATTGCCATCACAATATTGGGAGGAACAAATTTTCTCGTATTCTTTGTTTGGTCCAATCTAATTTTCGCCAGTTTCATCAATTTTTCCGATCTTGTATTTCCGCTTTGGTTGATGCTTATTATTACAGCTTTAATCAGTTTTATCGTATCGAAAGATACTTTGGAAAATAGCCTATCGCTAAAAATAAAAGCTTTGGAACTTAAAAAAAACGATATCAACGTAGCGAGTTTAATTAACGCCGTCACAACCAGTGAAATCGCTTGGAGTTTAATATTTTTCCCTTTTCGTTACCGCTCAAGCGCAGTAATACTATTTTCCGCTTTTTATTTGATCTTCACTTCAACTCAATTTTTCTTGACAAAAGAAGAGAAAAGTAGGAAGCTGGCTAAAGATATCGTAATCGTGGTGATAGCCATAGCAATAATACTTTTGACGAGTAAGTGGAGATATTATTAATGAAATATAATACTTAAAATATGAATATTGACATCACTCGTCACTCCCTCTCCCACATTCTCGCCCTCGCCGTAAAGCGTCTCTACGGCAACCATATTAAATTCGGTACGGGTCCGGCAACGGAAAACGGTTTTTTCTATGATTTCGAATTCCCGGAACCCCTTGCTATTACCGAATTCCCAAAAATCCAAAAGGAAATGGAAAAGATCATCGGGGAAAAGATTCCTTTCCGAAAAAAAGCAATGCCCCTGAGCGAATCTTGCGAATTTTTTAAAACTGAAGAACAGCCGTATAAACTGGAAATATTAAATAACATCGTAGACACAGAGCAATCTCCCCCTATTCCATCAGAAAGCATTGATGTCACCCATTATCAACTTGAAGACTTCGAAGACCTTTGCAAGGGTCCACATATTAAAAACTCCGGCGAAATAAAAATCGGCAGTTTTCGATTGGAGAAAATCGCCGGCGCTTACTGGCAGGGAAACGAGAAAAACCCTATGCTCACGCGCATATCGGGTCTCGCCTTCGCCGACAAAAAAGCTCTCAAAAAATTCCTCGCCGATCAGGAAAAAGCCAAAACCCGCGACCACAAAAAAATCGGGCGAGAACTTGATTTGTTTAGTTTCCACGAGGAATCGCCAGGATTCCCGTATTGGCATCCCAAAGGGATGGTAATTTGGAACGAGTTGGAAAAATACGGCAAGGAAATCCGGAAAAAATATGGCTACCAAGAAATTCAAACCCCCATGATGGCCAAAAATAAGCTATGGATTACTTCCGGACACTGGGATCATTACCATAATGATATGTTCCATTTTGAACATGAAAAAGAAATCTTCTGTATTAAACCAATGGATTGTCCTTTTAATATTAAAATTTATCAAACAAAACCCCGATCTTACCGAGAATTTCCCATTCGGTATACAGAAATCGGCCGAGTATTCCGCAAAGAAAAATCGGGAGAATTAAACGGCTTGTTCCGCGTAAGATCAATCACTCAAGACGACGCGCATATATTTTTGCGGGAGGATCAGGTTGAGAATGAAATAGTTATTCTCATTAAAATGGTGAAGGAATATTGTATTACCTTCGGAATTCAGCCTTCTTTTTTCCTTTCCACTCGACCCGATGAATTTATGGGAGAAGAGAAGTCATGGGACAAAGCGGAAAAAAATCTTATGAATGCCCTAAAGAAAGAAAAGATAAAATACGAGATAAAAGAAAAAGACGGCGCTTTCTACGGACCAAAGATTGATCTTGATATCAAAGATTCTCTTGGTAGAAAGTGGCAATTATCAACGATTCAACTTGACTTTCAGCTTCCAAGCCGCTTTAGTTTAGAGTATACTGACAAAGATGGCAAGAAAAAAACTCCTGTTATGTTACACGCCGCGACATTCGGCTCGCTTGAAAGATTTATTGGAATATTTACTGAACATTACGTCGGTAATTTTCCGGTTTGGCTGGCACCGGTGCAGGTGAAAATTCTTTCGGTCGGCGACAAACACGTTAAATTTTGCGAAAAACTGGCCGAAGAATTTCGGGAAAATGATATTCGTGTCGAGCTCGACTTTGAAAATGAAACGGTCGGCAAAAAAATCCGCCAAGGAATCCTAGAGAAAGTCCCTTGCGTCATCGTGATCGGTGACAAGGAAGTAAAATCAAATAAATTAGCCGTCCGCGACCGCGACACGGGCAAAACTAGAGAGATCGAAAAAAAGAAATTTATTGAAGAAGTTAAAAAAAAGGTTGAGAATAGAGAATAGTTTGAAAATAAAGAGCCACCAAGCCGCAAAATTATCTTGTGATCCTTTTTTAGTTTTTCAACTTTATAACCTCGTGACTCACTAAAATGGCTAACAATAAAAAGAATAACACTAGATACATTTTTGTCACCGGCGGAGTGATGTCTGGGGTAGGGAAGGGCGTGGCTTCTTCTTCAATTGCCGCCATCCTTCAGGCACGGGGTTACAAAGTGACCTCGATAAAAGTCGATCCTTATGTCAACGTAGACGCCGGTACAATGAACCCCACCGAACACGGTGAGGTATTTGTGCTATCCGACGGAATGGAATGCGATCAAGATATGGGAAACTACGAGCGTTTTACTGGATGCGTGTTGAGCCAACACAATTACATGACCACCGGGAGCGTCTACAAAAGAGTGATTGAAAAGGAGCGCAATATGCATTACAAAGGGAAATGCGTCGAAGTTGTCCCACACATTCCTTACGAAGTGATCCGCCGGATTAAAAAAGCGGCCATCCATAATAAGGCCGACATTGTCGTAATTGAGATTGGCGGAACTGTCGGCGAATATCAAAACGTTTTGTTTTTGGAAGCAGGCAGAATGATGAAACTTGATCTTAACGGACACGTTTTATTCGTTATGGTAAGTTATTTGCCCGTACCCGCTAAAATTGGTGAGATGAAAACCAAGCCTACCCAATACGCCGTGCGTTCATTAAACTCCGCAGGAATCCAACCAGATATCATAATCGCCCGATCGGCCGTCCCACTCGACAACAAAAGAAAGGAAAAAGTATCCGTATTTTGCAATGTGCGCAAAAAAGATGTGATTTCCGCCCCCGACATCGATTCTATTTATGAAGTACCGCTCAACTTTGAAAAGGAAGATTTGAGTTCCAATATTTTACAAAAAATCGGTCTTAAATCGCGAAAAAAAGATTTTAAAAAGTGGGAAAAACTTTCCAAAGAGATCCGGGCAAACAGAAAACCGGTTAAAATTGCCGTAGTGGGAAAATATTTCGCTACCGGCAGCTTTGTTTTAAGCGACGTTTACATTTCCGTTATCGAATCCTTGAAACACGCATCCTACCACGCCGGCATCGATCTCAAACTTGAGTGGGTAGACTCAGAAGCTTTCGAAAAAAACAAAAAAGAGTTACAAAAATTGAAAAATTACGCCGGAATTGTTGTGCCCGGAGGGTTCGGCAGCCGGGGAGTCGAAGGAATCATAAAAGCAATCGAATTCGCCCGTGTTAACAAAATTCCTTATTTGGGTCTTTGCTACGGAATGCAGCTCGCCGTTATAGAGTTTGCCCGTAACGTTGCCGGACTTAAAAATGCCCACACCACTGAGGTCAACCCGAAAACCCCTTACCCGGTAATCGATATTTTGCCAGAGCAAAAAACGCTTCTTAAAGAAAATCGATACGGCGGGACAATGCGTTTGGGCAGTTATCCGGCTAGCCTAAAAAATAATACCATAGTTCACAAACTTTACGGCAAAGCCCACATCAGCGAACGCCACCGTCACCGCTTTGAAGTCAATCCCAAATACATCAAAAAACTAGAAAAAGCCGGTATCGTTTTTTCCGCTTTTTCCCCTGACCGGCGCTTGATGGAAATAATGGAACTGCCTCAAAGCGTTCACCCTTTCATGGTGGCTTCCCAATTCCACCCTGAATTCCAATCCAACCCCTTCAATCCTCATCCTTTATTCTACGGCTTCATCTCCGCCGCCAAAAAATAAATCTTGGTTAATTATCTCCTGACCAGTTAACCGATATTAGCCTATCTCTTTATTTAAATTTCGATTATTATAGATTTATCTGAACCAAATCGATGCCATTATACAAATACAGCGCGCGGGATGATAAAGGAGCGAAAATTAACGGAATAATGCCCGCTCAAAACAAAGCCGAACTTGCTCATACCCTCAAAAATCAAGGGATGCTTTTGGTTTTTGCTTTGGCGCAGAAAGAAAAAGGCCGGCAGAATTGGCAAGGCATCGCTCTTTGGAAGAGAGTGCCGCTCGTAGAAAAAATGATGTTCATAAAACATATGGCGGTTATGGTAAAAGCCGGCCTGCCCCTCCCAAGAATATTAGAAGTTTTGGCCATTCAATCAAAATCACGTTATTTTAAAGAGGTACTCGACGACATAAAAGAAGAAATAAAAACCGGAAAAAGCCTCGCTGATAGTATGGCAAAATATCCCAAAGTTTTTCCTTCCTTATTCTCCAGTGCTATTCGCATCGGAGAAATTGGCGGCAATTTGGAGGAAGTTTTAGAACTTTTAGCAATCCAACTCCAAAAGGAACACGAAATCCGCGGAAAAATCAAAGGGGCGATGATATACCCATCGGTAATCGTCGTAGCAATGATTATTATCGGCATTCTTTTAATGATTTTGGTAGTGCCCAATCTAATGAAAGTTTTTTCTGAAATGGATATAGAGCTCCCCCTCTCCACAAAATTTATTATTGGGACAAGCAGCTTTATGACTAGCCATATTGTTTTAACAATTTTTACCGTGCTAGCCATTCCTACAATTTTTATTGGCCTTAAAAAAACCACTTTAGGCAAAATTTCACTCGATTTTGTCTATTTGCATATCCCGGTTGTTGGCGGAATAATAAAAAAAATTAATATTGCCCGCTTTGCCCGCACGCTCAGCTCTCTCCTGAAGAGCGGCGTAGCGATTGTCAACGCTTTGGAAATAATATCGGATTCTTTGGATAATACTTTTTTCCGTAAAGCCATCAAATCTGCTTCGGAACACGTACAAAAAGGATTTTCACTACATCAAGCAGTGGAAGAATACCCTAAACTCTTTACCCCGATGGTTACTCAAATGATTAAGGTCGGGGAAGAAACCGGCAGTTCAGAGCAAATTCTCGTCCAATTAGCGGAATTCTACGAAAAAGAAGTTGATGAGATAACCAAGAATTTGAGTTCCGTTATCGAACCAGCTTTGATTTTGGTTATTGGAGGTGCCGTCGGTTTCTTCGCTATTTCAGTTATTCAACCGATGTATATGGTTATGGATTATATATAATTAATGCAATAACTTGAAGCTACGTTTAGTCAGGATCCTGGATTTTGAATTTTTAGCTATGGCTCTCAAATTTTACATTTCAGTTTTTACATTTTTGTATGAAAATCGCGATCGATGCTCGCTTCATTAACCCCGAGAACAGGGGATTATCAACCTATACCCGTAATCTTGTTTTCGGGTTGGAACATATCGACAAAAAAAACCAATATTATATTTTACTCCGTAATAAAGATTGCGCGACATTAAAATTCCACAATCCCCGTTTCAAAAAAATAAAAGCAGAATCTCACTGGTACGGGATTAAAGAGCAATTTCTCATTCCCTTTATCCTCCATAAAATTAAACCCGACCTCACGCATTTTCCCCATTTTAACGTACCGATGATTTATAATCGGCCATTTATCACCACTATCCACGACCTGATTTTATTTGCTTATCCTACCAAAAGAGCCAGCACTCTCAGTACTTTGACCTATACGGTAAAAAACCGGGCCTACCGCGCCGTTATCAAGCACGCTGTTTCAAAATCAAAGTCTATCATCGCTGTTTCCCAAAGTACTTCCCGAGACATCCAAAAATTTTTTCCTCGGATAGACTCAAGAAAAGTTACTACGATATACGAAGGCGCGGACGAAGATATATTTTTTTCCTCTGCTTACAAAAATTCTTCTCTCGGTAAAATCGGGGAGTGGGCAAATCCGCTTTGGCAAGACCGGAAAAGTTTTTCAACAAATAAATACAAAAAAATTTCTCGAAAAAAACGCCAAGAATGGCTCTCTGAGAGAATTTCTATAAAATTTCCTTTTATCTTTTATCTTGGTGGGGCCTACCCTCATAAGAATTTAGAACGCTTGATTTTAGCCTTTAAACAAGTTCAGAAAAAACGGCTTGCCGCCCCTGTGAAAACAGGGAAACACTCAAATGAACTGAATCTAGTCATAGCCGGCGGAGAGGATTACTTTTTTAATCGCCTAAAGACTTCGGTAAAACGAAAAAATATTCCCAACGTAATTTTCCCGGGTTTTGTCGCCGATCGAAAAACTCTGGAATTTCTATACCAAGAAGCCCTTTTTTGTATTTTCCCTTCACTTTACGAAGGCTTTGGTCTGCCACCGCTTGAGGCTTTGAAACGGGAAAAGTTAGTACTCTGTAACAACGGAACTTGTTTTCCCGAAATACTCGGCAACTCGGTAATCTATTTCAACGGAAAATCGGTAACCGATATCGGTAATTCTATTATTGGCACGGTTAAAAATCTTAAATCGCTCAAAAAAACTTATCTTCCCAAAGCCTCTAAAACCCTCGCCCGATATAGTTGGCGTAAAATGGCCCAAGAAACGCTAGTGCTTTATAAAAAAGCGGCTCGAAAATAAGCTTTATTACTTTATTAGTAAAACCAATTTTCAATGCTATAATTACGATGATTTGTAACTAGTAACTCGTGACTGGTATTTTTTGTATTTCCCGTTTAGATGATTATAAAATTATTTTTTAGGCGGAATGGCCGTTTTTTGAAGCGATGACTATCGGGCCGCAGATCAAAAAACGGCCATTCCGCCTCGCTCGGAATTATAAACTTTTAGATTTTTGTAACCATTTAGTTATATGTTTTACGATTTCTATGTCTCTCGACCTAATAAAAAAACAAAAAGCTAATATTCAAAGGGAGAAACGGAAGGTTACCATCAGTAACGCCTTTTGTCATCCACTGGCCTACCAGCCAATTCCCAAGGGCAGGGAAGATGCCACTAGAGAAGAAATTAGTAAAAATAAGAAAAAATCGGCTTTGGATTCTTTTTGCTCCCTGAAAAGCAGATCTAATAAAACTGTTTACCGCAAGTTTTCGTCGAAAAAAACTACGGATAATCACAAAAAATTTCAAATAACTCCCGACAAGGATGCCGTCAATTTATTTTTTTCTAATATAAAGCCTTTTGTTTCGGGAAAAAAGGGCAGTCATGTTTCCGATGTTTTTGTCCCAAATAAATCACCTGTCAGGAGAAGCTTCCTAAACAAAAAAGAGGTCGAGAAAGCAAGCAAAATTCAATCAAAAAGCCAGCCCAAAAAAGACCAATCCTATCTCGGATATAAGGGTACGGCAAACCTGACAATCAAAGTAAAATCTCCCCTCCTAAGAGAAGCGGATAAAATAAGCGACATCCGCGAAAAGAACACGTCCCGGACTCAAACAAATCAATTTTCTTCCAATCAAGAAAAAGCGGTAAATTTAACGAAAAAAAATGAATTTCCCGACAAAAAACTAGAAAAAAAACTTGAGTTGAGAGACCGACTCGGTGATATGGAAACATATTTGCCTCATTATGATGAAAACGATATCTATAATCCCACGGGTATTTCCCAATTACCGGCAACTCCAGTCACTCAACACAACAATAGCCTGGCAGAATCTGAAATTAGAGATTTACCCAACTCTGAAAAATGGGATTTTGCACCGGATGAAATCCAATCAGCAAGTATTCCAGTTGAACCAAAAAACATTCTTCCTCAAACTCACGACTCGGGGCTCGGGACCCGAAACCCAGGGCTCAGCAATAATAATCAAAACCGGGAATCATCCTACGGCACAACCGTAAAGCTTTCCTTTACAAGGCCACACTTCAATTTACACTTAGCGGTAGCAGAAGAGTCTGCCTCCTCCGATATTGAAGAAGCGGAAGATCTCGAAAACTCCGATGAAAGAACAGCCGCTCCCATTGAAAACTTCGACGAGGCAGAGTACGCTTCTAATGAAAATTTTAACGAGCTGGCGCCCGCCTTCGCCGAGTTTGCCGTAGAAGAGGAAGAAGAGGATGAGCCAATTGAAAATATTGTTACTAATATAAGTTCTGTTGACACAGCAACGGAAAAGGAAAATTCCGAAAACTTTAATTCGGATTTGAAATTTGTGCCAACCCCCAAGGAAAAAAGCAAACCGACAGAACGAGCGGTATCTTCCGTGATCGATTTAAGGAAAAAAGCCGAGGTGGCTATTCCGATTTCTCGCAAAACGAGAAACAAGAAAAACCTTGAGGAAACTAGAGTGTTGGCTGATTATAAAGCTATCGAAAATTACATCCCCGCCGCCGAATACGAAAATCCCACGGAAAAAATACTGCTCGCAAAACCCAAAAAGCCGCGGAAAAAAATTAATGATTTTTGGAGCAAATTAAAGAGCCAAAAATTATTTTCGAGAGACCCGGTTGGAACTTTAAAATTTAAATTTCATAGCAGTAACAAAAATCCGATTTACCCACCGGCTAAAAAAAACATCTTCCGCCCAAAAAGAGTTTCCTTTGAAGATCCAAAAAAAGATTCTCCGGGTTCTTGGATATCAATCAGCCCCAGTGAAAAAGTCGAGCCAAAACCCGCAATCGAAAACAACTCTGATCATGAATTAAGAATCGAAAATTATGAAAATAAACCCCCCAAATTCTCTTGGATAAAAAAAATATTTAAGAGAAAAAAAGAGCGCTTAACAAAAATTCCGCTAAATCTCCCCAAAATACATTCGGAAAACGCCAAGCGCTCTGTCGCCATATTGGCTATCGGGGTCGTAGTAGCCTTAACCATCCCTATCGGAGCTTACGTCCAAAAAATAATAGAAGCCAAGGGCAAAATAGAAGCTAAGGGAAATGAAGCTTACACTAAAGTTGAGTCCGCAAAGTCCGCGATACTTTCGGCTAAACCAGAAGAGGCCCAACGCAACTTTGAGACGGCTTACCAAGATTTTCTTTCTGCCAGTGAATCACTCAATGACGTAGGAGGAAATATATTGACAATTATCAAAGTTTTGCCGGGAGGATCGAAAATCGAAAGCGGACAAAACATCCTTGAAGCCGGAAAACATTTGACATCCGCCGGTCAAATGATGTCAGAAGCCTTCAGTCTTTTTTTGGGCGAACAAGGACTGAAGAAAAAATTAGTCGGTATCGACCATCTTTCCAGCTTAAAGGAAGCCACGGCGTATATCCCCCCCGAAAGGCAAGACAAAGCCCAAACGCTAACAGAAGCGACTGTTTTATTTAAAGACAAATTGGAAAAAGCCGGAGAAGAATTTGCTCTCGCGAACGAGTCTTTGGAAAAGGTAGATTTAAAAGACGTACCCGAAAACAAAAGAGAAATTTTTGTAAAATTAAAAGGACAGCTGCCCGAAGGAATAAACGGAATAAAAATATTTTCCGAGTACTCCGATATTATTCTAAGCGTACTTGGCCACAACCAGCCAAAACAATATCTTTTCCTCTTCGAAAATAACGACGAAATACGCGCTACTGGGGGATTTATCGGCACTTACGGAATTATGAAAATCGACGAAGGAAGTCTCTCCCAACTTACGATTGACGGTATTTATAATCCAGACGGCCAGTTGAAAGAAAGAGTAATTCCACCCAAGCCAATTCAAAAAATGAGCGCTACCTGGTCAATGCACGATGCTAATTGGTGGCCCGATTTTCCCAAAAGCGCCGAAAAAGTCGCTTGGTTTTACGAAAAAACTGGAGGCCCCACCGTTGACGGAGTAATCGCCTTCACTCCTAAAATTATGGAAGATTTTTTAAAGATTACCGGGCCCATTGAACACCAAAAATATGGGGTCACTGTCAGCGCCGATAATTTTGTGGAACTTTCCCAATATATGGTAGAGGAAAACTACGATAAAAAACTCAACCGGCCCAAACAATTTTTAGCCGACCTCGCCCCTCTCGTTTTGGAAAAAATATTTAATGCTCCTCCGGAAAAATGGGTAGAGGTCTTAAATATTTTTTCGGAAAATTTAGAAGAACGCCACATCCAAATGTATTTCTTCGATTATAACGTGCAAAAAAGAGTATCGGATTTGGGTTGGTCAGGAGAAGTTTTAGATACCCCCAAAGATTATTTATCGGTGATAAACACCAATATAAGTGGACTAAAAACAGATAAGATGATCGAACAAAAAATTTCTCACCAAGCAGAGATAAAATTGGATGGTTCGATAATCGACAATGTTACCGTCAGTCGAACCCATCGGGGAGGGAAAGAAAAGTACGATTGGTATAACGCCGTAAACTCCGATTGGATGAGAGTATACGTTCCAAAGGGCAGCGAGCTTCTTCACGCCGAGGGATATACAAGAGAAGTAGACTCTCCCCCTCTCGACTACGCCAAGTTGGGTTTCATTGAAGACGAAATGGTAATCACTGAAGAGAGCGGAACAAACACGGACCCCTACAGCGGAACTAGGGTTTACGAAGATTCCGGCAAAACTGTTTTTGCTAACTGGACCTACGTTTCGCCTGGAGAAACATTAACCGTAAAATATTCTTATTTATTGCCTTTCAAGTTGCAATTTGATGATCTCAAAAAACCGGCAGATACTTACAGCTTACTAGCCCAAAAACAGGCTGGCGACGAAAACAGTTGGATAAACTCCGAAATTAGGGGATTAGATAATTTTGATTTACTCTACAGCTACCCCGACAGCTTTCGTTCGCCGGATTGGAAAATTGATCAGAAATTTAGCAAAGACGTATTTGTGGGAGCGGTAGTGGTCCCCAAAGGCACAAAAATAGACTAAATAAAAACTAAAATAAATTTGATTTGAAACTAATTTTGAATTTATTAAATTCAAAATTAGTTTGTTTAAAATTCCTGCTTGTCGGCAGGCAGACGATTCAAATTTAAAATTTCAAATTACCCTCAATGACTCCTTTCGGCAAAAAACTCTCTTTTTTTGAAAATATTGCTAAAACAATGACCCGGGCGGCTTTTCTTGTCGCCGTTTTTACCTTGCTTGCCAGTATTTTAGGAATGATTCGCGACCGGATGCTCGCCGGTTACTTCGGTGCGGGAGCGGAACTCGACTCTTACTACGCCGCTTTTCGCATTCCGGATTTTTTCTACAACACTGTTTTAGTGGGAATAACCTCTTCGGCTTTTCTTCCAGTGTTAACGCGCTATTTGCACAAACCCGCAAGCAAATCCCTGCAACCCGAGAGCGAACCGCTTTCCGAATTATTTTCTTTTCCCCAAGAAACCCGAGAATTTGTCAATAGTCTAGTTTCGATTTTGGCTTTGGGTCTTTTCGTCATAACTTCGCTCTTGTGGTTTTTCGCTCCTTATCTTCTCCGTTGGATAGCACCAGGATTTACTCCTAGCCAACAAGAAACCACCGCTCTGCTTACTCGCATTCTGCTCTTGTCACCAGTTTTTTTGAGTTTTTCTGGTATGTTGGGCAACATTCTGAATATTCATCGTTTTTTCTTCTTTTATTCATTGGCGCCGGTTGTCTACAACCTTGGATCAATTATTGCAATTTTGGTACTTGTCCCAATAATGGGAATAACGGGATTGGCATGGGGAATTGTATTAGGAGCCATGTTTCATTTCTTGGTCCAATTTTTTCCGGCCGTTTTTATGGGATTAAAAATCAACTGGCAGTGGAATCCTTATCATCCCGGAATCTTAAAGGTTTTTAAAATGATGCTTCCTAGAAGTATCCACTTGGGGCTAATCCAATCAAATTTTATTATAGTTACTTTACTCGCCTCAACCTTACCCGTTGGATCCTTGGCTGTTTTTAATTTCGCCAACAATCTACAGAGCCTTCCTTTGGGAATCTTTGGCGCATCCTTCGCGATCGCCGCTTTCCCAACTTTGTCGATATTGGCCGCTAAGCAAAAAACCAAAGAGTTTCGGGAAGAATTTTCCAATATTATGCGTCAAATACTTTTTTTTATAATCCCGCTTTCCGTGATTTTGATTATCCTTAGGGCCCAAGTGGTAAGATTGATTTTGGGAAGCGGAAAATTCGACTGGGAAGACACCATACTCACCTTTAACGTCTTGGGAATTCTTGCGATAAGCCTTTTTGCCCAAAGCCTAAACCTTCTCTTCATTAGAGCATTTTTCGCGCTCCACGACACAGTTACTCCCTTAAAATCAGGAATTATCGGCGTAATTGTAAATATTTTTGTTGGCGCGGCGGCGGTTAAATACTGGCAACATTTTGCTCCTCTTTGGGAAAACGACGCTTATCTTTGGGGACTTAAATCACCGATAGTGGGATTAGCTTTGGCTTACTCGCTTTCTCAAATTGCTATGTTTGTCTTTTTGATGGTTGGCCTTTTCGATTACCTTAAGGGAATAGACGTGCTGGCCGTAAAAAAATCTTTAGGGAAAATAGCTTTGGCCACTTTGATTATGGGTGGGGCCGTCCAGTTTGCAAAATGGGGTTGGGGAAGACTGATTCCTTTGTCCAATCTGCCGGCCGTCGCCGGGCAGATTGCCCTTTCCGGAATAATTGGTATTGCAATTTATCTATTAATCTGTAAAATTCTAAAGAGTAAGGAATTAACTTCCCTTTACAATGAATGCCCTAAAATCCTCAGAAGGAAAAAATTTATCCCCGAATAGAAAAGAAACTTCTGAATCCTGGTTTAAAAGAATAGAATACCTTGAAGTAATAAAAAGAGCGGGAAATTTGTTTTGGAATCATAAAAAAAGGCTTATAATGCTGAGCTTTTTGTTGCTTATTACCGGCGGACAAGCGATAACTTTTAATTCCTCTTTTAGCGGCAATATTCCCAGCGGCAGTCCTTCTTCCAGCCAAGGTCCTTCAGACGCAAACATTAAAGGAGAACCGGACTGGAGAGAAACTTTGAGCAAAATAGAAAGTCAAGAGGAATATAAGAGCCAGTTGAGGGATTTAATAGAAAACAAAACTAAACTTTATTCGGGTATTGCTTTAGCAACTTCTGTTATAATTATTATCGCGACTATTCTCTTTGTTATTTTTTCTTGCAACTGTTATTTACATTTACTCCTGATTAACACAATTAGGCACTGGGATAACTTCGCAGGGAGGACGAACCGTAAATCCTTTCTACAAAAAGACAAAAAAATCATAAAAGACAAAATCCGTGGCCAGTGGAAAAAATTAGCTCTAATGAGAGTTATTTTCGGACTGGTTTATTTGATAAGTTTGTTATTGTTTATGACTCCTGCCGCCTTTTTTGCCTGGCGAAAATTTTGGGCAATGGCAATCACGATGGGCGGCCTGTCGCTCCCTTTGATTTTTATTGTTTTTATGATGATAAGTTATGTTTTCCGCTACAGTTTATTTTATTACGCTCTCGGGAAGGTTGGTATTAAAGAATCCATTGATTGTGGTTACGACGTATTTGCCAAATTTTGGAGAGAAAGTCTCTTGACCAGCCTCGTTAATTTCGCGTTAGGTATTGTAGCCGTTATGCTGGCGCTGCTGATATTTTTCGCGAGTTTTATTGTTCTTGCTTTAGCGGCAGCCCTTGTCGGGCTTATAATTTATCTTGCCGCAGGAATGTCCCATTTGGAAGGAATCGCTATCGGGGTGGGCAGTGTAATGGTAGCAATACCGTTGTTTGTTGTCGGGATTATTCTCGCCGCCGTTTGGCAAGGGTTCGTAGTGATCTTTTGGTACTTGATTTTCACCGAAATAACCGGTTGTAAGCTTCCCGCAATTGCGAAAGAACCGGTTTTAGCCAAAACTAAGAAAAAACCGGCCCCGGTAGTTCAGACAAAATAAAATTATTTTATCATTTCATCTTTTTATGTCAATTCCTTTCTGAAGGCGAAAGAATCTGAAGTTTTTCTCCCTTCAGTTGAGAAGGAGGGAAGTTGGATATTTCTCTCCCCTCAGACGAGGGAGAGATTGAAAATTTTAGAACACTGTCAGCTTTACTCTCTGTTTTTTGTATGTTATACCAAACTGTGTTCTTATGGAAAATCAAAAATTACTATTATGGCCCTATCGTCTAGCGGTTAGGACACCGGGTTTTCAGTCCGGTAACCGGGGTTCGATTCCCCGTAGGGCTACACGATTAATTTACACGTTTTCCAACTCAATCCTGGTCAAGAGACCGGGGCTGTTTTTCTTTTGTTGAAAACTGTAAACTTATCTTCAGATTTGATCGAGGATTGATAACTGAAAATTTGAAGTCGTTATTATCTAGAAAAACCAAAAAATCCCCAAATATTGTTTGATTTATTCGAAGAAACATACTAACATTCCCGTATGGGAGTGACAAGTTTCGCTGGGAGTCGAGAGAAATTGGTGCAAGCCGTCCGTGGATACGTTACGTCCACAAGGTTATAAGTGCAAACCTTACAAAAGTAGTCAAGGAGAAAATCGCCTCTCTCGTAGGCGCTCCTGCTATGGCATACGCGGTAGCTTAATAACCTAACCGCCGTCGCCCTTCCTGATTCCTGATAGGGAAGACGCGGCGTCAAACATCAGGATAGGAGAAAGAAAGTTCCCGGCTTTCTCCGAAATTAAAGGGAACAAGGCTGAATGAGCCATTTTGTTTGATTTCAATTCATTGGCCTTAACGAAAAATCAGACTAAGCTTGTAGTACCAGTTTTTTAAAGCTATCCAGACGTCGGTGCAACTCCGGCCACTTCCACACTTTAAGTTTTGAAATTGTAAAAATTTGAAAAGAGTGCGTAACTTATTTATAATTAACCACCATTGAGAAGAGTCAGAACCAACGAACAAATTTGGGTAAAAGAAGTAAGACTGATCGACGAAAAGGGTAACCAACTTGGAGTAATGTCTCGCGATCAAGCCCTGGAAATTGCCAAAAACAGGGATTTGGATTTAGTAGAGGTAAGTCCAGATTCCCATCCAGTCGTATGCCGCATCATCAATTATGACAAATATCGCTACCAAATGGAAAAGAAAGAGAAGCAGCAGCGTAAAACCAGCAAAAAAACCGAATTGAAAGAAGTCCGTTTGGGAGTCAGAACCGGAGAACATGATTTAGATTTTAAGAGAAAAAAAGCGATTAAATTTTTAAAAGAGGGGCGAAAAGTAAAAATCGAATTAGTAATGAAAGGGCGGGAACGCGCTCACCGAGAATTAGCAAGGGAAGTCTTAAAAAAATTTTTGGAGAAACTGCAAGATGAAATAACCGTCCGAGTCGAACAACCCATTATGGGCAGCCCCCGGGGATTTAATTGCGTGGTGTCGAAAAGTTAATTTTCAATTTGCCTGCCTGCCGGTAGGTAGGAAATCAATTTTAAAATTAGGGTGGTTTAAGATATTAAAAATTTAAAATTGAATAAAAATTTCAAATCTCAAATTAAAAATTATGCTGTCTTCATATTATCAAATTAGACATATCCGTCTTTTTGTGTTAAGAAATCTAAGTATTGTTTTATATAATCATTACATTCTATAGTTGCCATGCCCAAAAAGTATAAACTGAAAAACAAGAAAAGTGTTATCAAGCGATTTGTGATTCGCAAATCTGGCAAAGTCCAAAAGAAAAGGGAAGGGCAGGGCCATTATAATGCCAATGATTCGACTATCGGAAAAACTAGAAAGAAGGGACTGGCCGTACTCTCCAAAGGCAAAGCGAAGCAGATTACCGACCAGGTACGAGCGCTTTAATTTTTCATTTGTCATTTTCCATTCATTTCTCATTTTTGTCATTTGCCTCTAAAATGATAAATAAGGAGACGGTAAATCAACGGAAAACGCAAAATGATCAATGACAAATAATCTATGACTAGAATCAAACGGGGCGTTCTTGCCCACAAGAAAAAACGAACTATTCGAAAACGGGTTAAAGGGTTCCTCAGCACCCGCCGCGGTAGCATCAAACGCGCCAAAGAGGCGATCATAAAAGCCGAGACTAATGCCTACAAGGACCGCAAAACCAAAAAAAGGACCATGCGCGCCCTTTGGCAAATGCGTATCAACGCCGCTTGCCGCAACCATGGCTTATCCTACAGCAAATTTATTGCTCTTCTAAAAGCCGGCCAGGTCGGTTTGGATCGCAAAATCCTCGCCCAACTGGCAGCCGAATTCCCCCAGGCCTTTGCCAATATCGTCAATAAAGTAAAAAAGAAATAAATATTTTCTCTACCCATAAGCTCAAATTTTTCATATTACTACCTCTCCTGAGGTAGTTTTTTTTATAAAAAAACCGCGGATTTTGGTCCACGGTTTGTTATTTTGTTAAAACTCTTGGCTGCTCGATTTCAAATTTTACAACCAAACGGTATTTTCATCCAAACTCGGCTTCAAAGGATTGGAATAAAAAAACTTAAGGAAAGGGTTTGAGAAGAATAGAAAAGGTATCCTCCCTGTCTATACCGACGTTTCCGGGTTTTAGAACGGAAACAATAAGGTATCCGGCAGATCTTTCGTTACTCAATTTTACCGCCAAAGAAATGGAAATGACCCTAGAAATCAGTTCAACCCATTGGCCAGTCTCCTCTTTTTTCTCAAAAATTCTCAGGTCTTTGGCGCGAATGTCCCCATCGCTCTTTTCCTTGGGTACGGTCGCGGCGTAACTCAACCCACCGGTTTTACTGAAATACCTGATAGGATCACCGTTTATACTTTTTCCGTCGTCCGTCGTGCCAACCACCGATTGCACTTTTTCTCCAAAAATCGGAGTGATCCCGGATGGCAAAACAATCTGCAACGCGTCTTTGCCCAAAGCTTCTCGGGTCACAGATAAACCGGGAGTGAGCAGGCTCTTTGAAACATCGAGATACTGGGGATTACGATTAAACGGCACATCAGAGGGCACACAGCCCCTATGGAGACGCCAATGTCCCACCATATTGAAAAAGGCCACCGGATCTCTCACTAAATTCTCCGCGATATCGCAGATCACCAGCACGTTGTAAGCCGCCGAGCCTGGCACGAAAAACTTTCTCAGCACTGGCGCCGTTTTGCACATCGCCACGATAATGAAAAGAATAACCCCAAAAAAAACCAGGCACTTTGCGCTTTCTTTCACCACCCATTTCAAAAATTTAATAACGGTCGACATTTCTCAGTACCCCCTTTGGTATATTTGCGTTGGTTTGTAACAATGTTCGTAAGCAACCAACCTCCATCGTTTGCTTGTCTTGTAATTCCTAAAACAAAAGTAGGAAATAGGCAAGAAAAAGCCGTGACCATATTTCAGATCACGGCTTACAACAAGCTTCTCTCGCCTACACTACCCCGTCAAGCAGTTATCAGCTTCTTCCTTGGCAATCTCAACTGCATAACCTAGGTATTCATCAGGATAAACAAATATCCTGCAAATAGCGGGAGGAACTTTCTCCCAACTTGAATAGAGGTGGGAACCCTTACCCTCGCGAGTTAAGTATCCGTTCATTTCTTCGGCTAGATTGTTTTTCGATAGAGCAGCTCCAGGAACGATTACCTTGTTAACAAGGTCGTGGCTCTCAGTAACCCCCTCCATCTGTAACGCTAGATGGAGTAGTTCCGCTACTACCAGTCGCGCCTCGCGATCGAAATTTTGTCTGCAACGCGCTTCATTCACCTTGAGAGACCTCAATAGTCTTCCGACACCTTTGAGCTGAATAAAAGTGTCTACTATTACCGCTGGTTGCATCCTCATAACGCTAGAGCCTCGCAGGTCACGCTGCAGATTGCTGACTAGAGTCAACAGTACCTTGAGAAAATCTCCCAATATATTGGAATGCATGCCAGCTGCTTGCTCGGCCACAATCGGATTGCCAACTTTGTGGGGCATCGCAGAAGACGTTGAGCTAATACTCATAACCTCTCCGACTTCAGAAGCTTGCAGAAATCTCACATCGTCTCCCAAATTGGCCAGCGCTCCCGAGAAAAGAACCATCTCAAAGTAGAAGCGGGACAACGATTCGGGAGGAACAATTTGAGTGCTAACGCAGGCCTTCTTCAGTCCGAGTATGTCCATTAGAGTTTTTTCGTAACTAGTTCCGAAAAGAGCTCTCTGAGAAGCACTAGTTCCCACTGCTCCAGAGAATTTGCTTTCTAGATTGTCGTTGGCTCTCTTGAGTTCTAGCGCGCATTTGATGAAACGGGAATGAAGCTGGGCAAGCCAAAACCCTACTGTTACCGGTAAAGCCGTTTGTAGGTGAGTTCGACCGGCTTGGATTATTTCTGAGAATTCATCGATCCGCTTACGCCAAATATCGTCCACCTCTTTCATTGTTGGCCAGTAAACTTTTTCGAAAACAGTTTTAGCCTGCAACGCATAAGCCGTGCAGATGATATCGTATGAAGTGGCCGATAAATGTAAGTAACGAAGCAGACTTGTCGGAAGCTCCTTTGCCATCATCTGTCTAAGAGCTAGGATATCGTGTCCCAATGGTTTTTCTTTCGGGCTGCCCTTTTTCTTCGGCTTGCCTTTTTCGATCCTATCTTGTTCGGTAGTTGTCATCTTATCAAGAACCTTGAAAAGCCTTTTTTGGGTCAACAATCTGCGCTCTTGCTGAGACATTCTTTCCCCAATCACAACCATCCAAAACCACTCGACCAATGCAAGCCAAACCGCCCATTGATCATAGCCCAAAAGCGGTTCAAGTTCTTCGGGCTTATATCGTCCATTGTCGCCCGGTAACTGCCAATTTCTCTTTCCTTGAGGCATATTTCTTATAAAGTCGACTGCCTCTTTAACTGAGAACATCTGCATTTGAGTACTCCTTCCGTTTGAATTTTTAAAAAGCCAAGCGACCTCCATCGTTTGTCTATCTTGTAATGTCTACGGTAAAAGTAGAAAATAGGCAAGTAATTTTCTTGACGAACTTTATAAACTTGATAAACTTTAAAAATTGAAAAGGCTCCATCGTCTAGCGGCTAGGACGCCAGGTTCTCATCCTGGTAACCGGGGTTCGATTCCCCGTGGAGCTACTAGTAATAGAAAGCAGTTATGGAGCTAGAAAATCCCTCACGTTTTGTGAGGCTTTTTATTTATTTTTTGTTCAATCGAATCCAAAAATTCAGAATATTTTTCCGTGTCAGATATTTACAATTATTTTAAATATCCTTTATTGATGCTGGTATTCAAAGAAAAATACTTTGTCTTTATTTTCCAAAGTTAAATAAAAACCTTAATTTCCGCCGGTTATTGCCTTACCCTCCGATACAACCGGTACAATTTATAATAAACATTACTCAAAGAAATCTCGTATATCAGGGGATAATACCTTTTTACTCCTCCAAAACCTTCTTTAAACCTGGTTACCCCGGGCCATTTGTTTTGGTCGATCCCCCATAAATCGTAAATTTCGCACCCGTCTCTTTTGGCTTTTTCTATCGTATTCCAGTGCAGCAAATATGTTGCCATTGTATTCCTTTCTTCGTTTCCGGAGACTCCGTGCAAATAATAAACAGTTTTATTAAAGAAAAGAATGAGATTCGCGCTGATCGCCTTGTTTCCTTTTTTAGCAATCACTAGTTCCGCCCGGTTCTCGGGATTGCTGGCAGGAGTTTTTAGAATGTTTAAATAATGGATGTACTGATGGGGAGTAAAGTTATTTCTTTTTGCCGTAACCGTGTTCAATTTCCAAAATATTTTGAGGTTTTTTTCGCTGCGGCTTGAGCTTATTTTAACGTTCTTTCGCTTGGCTAAGTTAATATTGTAGCGGGTTTTTGGTTTCATTCTAGCTAATATTTCTTCTAGACTAAGAGAGAGATCGATAAACAGGGTTTTTTTGGGAGGCCGAGTGCGTGCGAGGGTAGGGAAGAAATCCCAGTTAAAGCCAGGCTCTATATTACCGGCTTCCAAATAGTAACTAGATTCGAGAGTATGCGGCGTAATCAAAATACTGGCCGGAGGGGTAAGCCGCCAAAAAACGCTGTTTTCTTTGCGGGCAATCCGGAAATAAAAATTTCTCAAGAAGTCGCTCTTAGTCGAACCGACCAAGCTCTTATCCCAAACCGGCCCCCACAAAGATTCAAGATAAAAAAATCCTCCCCGGGCTATTTTCTTTTTCTCGAGAAGGACCACTCCTTTTAACTCTTCATTATTCCATATCTCCCAATATCTCACATCTTTTTTTTCTTTTTTAAGCACTTGCCCCCACCAATGGCTTTGCAAAAAATTCCAAGGCTGGTTTTTAGCTATAAACTCCTCCCATATTTTCGGATCGGTATTCTTTTTGATTTGCATAGCCTGCTTACTTCAAATTAAACTTTAATCTTTAGGCATATTAAATTTAAAAATCTTCCTTTTAAAATCAACTGCCTTTCTTTTTTTTATAATAACATTATCAGCATTCAAAAGTCTAATTTTTTCTTTCACGCCACCTGAGTAGCCTCCTATCTCTCCGTTAGTCTTTATAACTTTGTAACAAGGATATTTTTCCGGCTCAGGGTTAGTTTTCAGTAATAGCCCTACGTAGCGTCCTCCTCCAGGCACACCCAAAGCCTCAGCCAACAATCCATAGGTAGTTATTTTTCCTTGGGGAATTTTACGCAATAAACTTTGGAGTTTCGCCAAGTCTGCTCGAAACATAGAATAGAATTAATAAATAAGACAAAAAAAGGCACAAAAAGCTCCGGCTTCTCTTAAGACCTACGCCACAATTTCAAACACCCTGATTAGCACTAACGCGGTTAGGATACCCAATAACGCGCCCCCGGCAATTTCAGAAGGCCGATGTCCCACCCGTTCCTTTAATTTTAAAATTGAATGATCTTCTTCGATCTTTAACCTATCTATAAGATTATTGAGGGTTTTGCCATAAGATCCCACATACATCCTTAGGTGCATCGCATCGCTTATAATAAGTAAAGTCACAATAAAAGCCGTAGCAAACTCGGGTGTTCCCGTTCCTTGGTAATAGCCTATGGCATAAATCAAACCGCTCATCACCGCGGTATGGGAAGATGGCATATGGCCGTACTCTAACAAAAACTGCCAATTCAAACCATGTTTGAAAGAAAACATCGCAAACTTTATGACCTGAGCCAGCAAGCCTGCAGTTATGGGAATTATTATCAGGGCGTAAGATTCCATTGAAAATGAAGTTTGTTAAAGTGTTAATTATTATACAACTTTTTTTGGGATTGTTAAATGAGAGATTTGAGAATGTAATAACTAAGATGTAAGATGTAAGAAAATAAATAAAAGCTAATCTGAAATCTGACTTTAATTTATGCCTCTATACAAAACTTGGAAGGTATTGCCGCCAGCTCCGAATGAATTTCACAAAAATTTTTCCGAATTTTCCAAAATTCTACTTAATTTACTGTATCACCGGGTCGGCAACGACAGAAAAGCTATCGCGGAGTTTTTTAATCCAAACTTTGAAAATGATGTCCACAGCCCCTTTTTACTTCGCGATATGGAAAAGGCGGTCGGTAGGATCCTCAAAGCCATCAAAAATAAGGAAAAAATCGCCATTTACGGCGACTATGACGTCGACGGGATAACCAGCGCCAGCGTGTTGAAAAGTGTCCTCAAAAAACTTGGCGTTGAGCCAAAAGTTTATATCCCCGACCGAGGAAAGGAAGGATACAGTCTCAATCTAAAAGCAATAAAATATCTTAAAAGTGAAAAAATCAAACTGATTATTACGGTCGACTGCGGAATAAGAGACAAACTCGAAATACAGAAGGCTGGGGAATACGGAATGGACGTCATTCTCACCGACCATCATATGCCTGGAGAAAACCTGCCGGAAGCTTACGCCATAATCAACCCAAAAGTAAAAAATGAAGTTTATCCTTTTCGGGAACTCGCCGGAGTGGGAGTAGCTTTTAAATTGGCTGTCGCAATAATCGAGTCAGCCCCAAAAAAAGTTTTTAAGCAAGGTTTTGAAAAATGGCTTCTTGATTTGGTAGCCCTAGGAACAATCGCAGATATGGTCCCCTTGGTCGGAGAAAATCGAACGCTGGTAAAATACGGGCTATTGGTTCTGAGTAAAACCGATCGGCTCGGTGTTAAATCGGTTTTTTCTTCCGCTAAAATTGAACTTTCCCCAAAAAATATTCCCAGTACCGGACAAATCAGCTTTCAAATTGCTCCTCGACTCAACGCCGCCGGCAGAATGGATCACGCCAATTCGTCTTTTGAACTTCTCAACACCCAAGACCCCGAGGAAGCCGCCCAGCTCGCGCGCGAGCTGGAAAGCAAAAATGGCCGCCGCCAAAGGCTTACGGATAAAGTAGTTAAAGAAATCGAAGAAAAAATCAACCTCAAGCAAAAAATCGTGTTCGCTGGCAGCTCCGAGTGGCCAGCCGGCATCTTGGGGCTGGCCGCGGGTAAAATTACCGAGAAATATGCCCGGGCGGCTTTTGTTTTTAACGAGAGTAAGAAAAAATACCAAGGTTCGGTCCGCAGTATGGGTAAATTTAAGGTGGTATGGGCTTTGGAACAGTGTAAAAATTTATTGTTGGGATACGGCGGACATGATTACGCCGGCGGGTTTACTTTTTTGCCCGAAAATAAAGATAAATTAGAAAGAAAGCTTCACCGCATCGCCAATAAGCTGCTCGAAGAAAAAGACTTGGCCTGGGAAACTAAAATCGACCAGCGCATAAAGTTAACCGACATAGACTGGACTTTACTCGAGGAAATAAAGAAAATGGAACCGTTTGGGATGGGAAATTCCTCTCCTCTATTTTTGGCCGAACGAGTCGAACTATTTCAATGCCAACAAGTAGGCAACGGGAGTAAACATCTCAAAATGTGGTTTAGGGATAATGGTTCCGGAGGAAATAATACCGTCTTCGAGGCTATCGCTTTTGGCAAAGGCGATAAATTCTGTATGTTAATACCACAGAGCGGAAAAGGCGTATTATTGGACATCGTCTTTGAAATCTCAAACGACGAATGGAATGGTAACAAAAAGTTACAATTGATTGTCCGGGATTTAAGGCTAAGCCCAAAATAGAAAAGGCTGAACTCCAGCCACTGGACTATATATATTGTGCGACATTACCTGTTGACAATATTTATGTCTATGATATAAAGATTAGTCTGAATGACATTACGTATAAAAGGAGGTACATTTGACAATTAGGAGTATTGCTAACAAATTCAGAATTTCCCCGCCACTCGTAACAGTGGGGAGAAAGCCGAGAATGCTGCCGCGTCCCAACAGGAGCGTGCCAACAGAGAAAATGATAGTCGAAGACCCACCCGACATATGCCGGGATAACCGCCAAAGGAGATAGGAAATGAGAGCACCCCCGAAGCAACAGACCAAACCCGATTATTTGAATACGATCACCGCCATTTCGGTCGCCGACGGCGAGGCAGGGCAAGTAATGAAAACGAGCACACCCCTGGCCGCCAACAAGACCCTCGACAGAGCCCACACGATTACCTGACGCGCACGTCGGGCCGGGCCCCGACAAAGATAAGCAAAGGAGAATCGGCTAATGTTTAAGCGAAGTATCGTGCGGGAGTGAGTCCCGCGTCAAAACACCGCCGAAGGCAGAAGGACGGACGACGGATGGCCTATAGGACGATTGGGGATTAGGGAACGAAATATGATCCTCGAGGAAAAACCCCATCGCAGCGCCAAAAACGGGTCCCGCCGACAAGGGGACAATATCCGTAAGAATCAAGCCGTCCGCTCTGCCTACCAAAAAACACACGCGATCGCCGGTCGGATTTTTTCGGTGCCGGCAGAAGGCTCAACAAGATGCGTTTTTATTCAGGATTTCTGTAGGCGCCTCCATCACCTTGCAAAAAGCCGGGCTGACAAATCACTCACGAGACCGGTCGCCTTTCTAGGGGGAAACTTAGATCGGCCGCCGGAACACTGTCGCGGAGCGCCAACGGTTTGAAAGGCCTCCCGACCGCCTCGGAACCAACGTTGGTTCCGAGAACCGCCATATTCCTTAATTTTAAAGGGTTCCGGATCCCCCCCTCCGGAACCTACAAACCCGCGAATTAGCTACCCGAGCTGATCGCGGGTTTTTTCATTTATCCCAAAAGGGAAGTGGCTAAAATGCAAGAAAATAAAAAAGGAAAGGTTGATTAGCCAATAATAACGAACAAATTAGGGAATAAAAGCCGTCAAAAAATCAAAAACGGAAGGGAAGAACAGCAATATTCCTCGCTTCTCCCTTTAAATTCCCAATTAACAATTTTGATTTTTTATTTTTGATAAAAGATAAGGGTAGGGAAGCGTAGAAAATTCAGGGGAATAGGAAAGAGGATAGTGTCGTACAAGGTATCTTATGCGACATACTGTAGGGGAGGTTATATTAATTTTACCCCCGACGAAACTCGGGGGCAGGCTCTTGCTTTTATAAGGAACAAGGACAGTGTCTTATCCCTACGTTGCGATTTAAGGCCAGTTTATTTTAAAAAGGTACTTCTAATGTATCTAGGGTAGCATATATGCACAGTTCCCCCTGCCTGCTTATAATTCGACTACCCCTATCTTTCTGCTATTTCAATTGCATTTCGGAGTCTCTAGATTATACTTAGTGTAAAAACAGAATATTTATTATCTTATTCCTGCAAGTTTTTTGTTTCTAAGTTAGTGAAAAAATTATTTTTTCACTTTTCTGCCCTTTTTTGCCATCCAGGACAAGAGCAATAGACTCTCAAAGCCGAGAAAAACTGGTTGTTCAATATTGCCGGATTGCCAACATTATTCGCCTCCCTCCTCTGCCCCATACCATTAAATGTCGTACAATATTATTTAAATTTTCTCCCTTACCGGGAAAAATTATCGTACACAAAAATTAATGTTGGCAAAACAAAAGAACCCTTTATCTCGGGGTTCTTTTGTTACATTTGCTTTTGCCGCACTTCCCTACTCCGTTACCGCCAAAATATCTTCTGACTTTAAAATCAAATACTCTTCGTTGTCAAATTTGATTTCAGTCCCGGTATATTTAGCAAAGATAATATTTTGGCCAATTTTTACCTTTATTTTTTCATTGTCGTCGCCAACGGCAACTACTTCGCCGATTTGGGGTTTTTCGTCATCGGCTGTTTCTGGTAAAACAATACCACTCTTGGTCTTTTTTTCTTGTTTTTTTACTTTCACCAGGACATTGTCCCCGAGAGGCTGAATTTTACTGTTCATAAACTAAAAGTTAAGAATTAAGAAAAAAAAAAGTTAAAAATAGCACTTTCGCTAAGCGTAAATGAATCATTCCAAATTTTTCTATCTTAATTCTTAACTTGCATTTTAGCACTCGTCAAGTTGGAGCGCTAAACCAAAAGCAAAAGGAGGATTACCGAGAGAAACATCATCATACCGACCAAAAATAAAACGAATCCTTTTTTCCCGCCTGAGTTCTTAATACGTTCTTGTTCCTGATAACTCCTGACTTTATAATCATATTCTCTTCTGACTGCGGCAGGATAGTTAAGCGCTAAAAAAGGAGCGTGACTTCCGTTATCGGGGGGGCTTTGGGGAGCCAGTTTAATATCCTGTGAATTGTGCATTCTAGGGTTTCTTATTGGGATCGAGAAGACTCCCTTTTCTTTTATTTTTTTTGTGGCGTACCTGGCGGATGCAGGCCTGTTTATTTTTCTTTCTTGACCATCATAAACTCGGTTAGCCGTATTAATTAATTTGCCTAAATCCATAATTAACTTTTCGGATAATTCCTCCGTTTCTTGTTTCTCTTTCTCCAAATATTTTTCCGTTTTTTCTTGAGGCACGATAGTAAATTGCCTAATTCCGACATTTATTTCTTCGTTTTTTAACATTTCCCCTCTCAATCTTTTTTCTTTCTCTCTTATCTCTTGCAGGACTTCCTCCAACTCTCTTTGCACTTCGTCCAAAATATTATGCTGAAAAACTTTAACTTTGATTTTCTTATTGTCTTTGGAAATTTTTTCTAGATATTTTTTTCTTAATTGTTTCTTTCTCACTTCTTTCTTTCCCGCCCGTTCTTTCTCAAAATCCTGGATATTCTGAGGAGTAGAGTACCAAATTCTGCCAATTTTTTTAACTTTCAGTTCTTTTCTCCTAGCCATCAAAGACAAATATTCCATCGTATACGGGCTGACCAAAGCCAACTCTCTTAAAGGCTGCCACTTTTGTTCTTTTTTTTCTGTCATAATGGATTATTATGATACCGTTATTACGCTTTATATTGAAATATATCGTTTCTAGCCTTTATTCTATACCGAGCAAAAAACTTGTCAAGAAAAAAACGGTAATCGTATAAAAACTTTTTACTTTTCACTACTTTGTGCACACGTAAACAAACGCTGGAGGAATATTGAGGAGAGTGAAATATATTTTCATTTCAGAAAATAATGTTTTGAATTTTTTCTTACTCGCAAGAGAATACTGAAATTGGACATATTGCCCTCCTTTTTTCAGATGTCTAGTTATCTGAAATAAAATTTTTTCCCTCATTTCTTTCGGCAAAACAACTAACGGTAACTCGGAAATAATATAATCGACTTCTTCCACTTCGTATCTCTTTAGGTACCTTGGCAATTTTTCCGCCCCGTCGGAAATCACTTTAAGTCTAGGGTCTTTTACTTTGCTTTTTAGCTCCTTACAGAGACTTTTATTTACTTCGAAAGAGAGTAGCATTGAATTTTCCGTCATATTTTTTAAAATTTTTTTCGTCACCACTCCGGTACCGGCGCCAAGCTCGACAATGACTTTTGCTTTTTCAAAATTCACCGGTTTTAAAATTCGATCAATCAAAAAAGGAGAACTTTGGATAACCGATCCGGTTTGGCGGGGATTTTCCAAAAAAGCCTTAAAAAAATTTTTATTCTGCATAATCCAAAGTGTTTAGATTCACCTGTCTACCCGTTATTTTTTGGGCAACAACAAGAGTTTGGTTAATTTTTTTCGTAACAGTTTTTTTCTCAACTCCTCCACAGAAAAAACTGTTACGGTAGCTAAAAGGACCATCAGCCAATCCAGCCTGTCTATAGGATATAAATGAAAATATCTTTGGCACAAGGGGAGATAAAGAAAAAGAAGAAGCAATGATATGGAAATAAATATAGAAATAATCGCAAATTTATTTTTAAAAAAACCAATCTTAAATACCGAAAAAATTTCGCTTCTCGCTTGTAAAAGGTTGGCCATCTGAGTCATCGCTATAACCGCGTAAGTAGCCGAAGTTGATTTCAGATAAAGGATGCTTTCCGGATCTAAAGAATCTCCCCAACTCCACCCCCCTCTTTTAAGCGACCATATGAAGGCTATTACGGCGCTTAAAGCCATAGTTCCTCCTATGAACAGTAGCCTCTTCAATCCTCGGCTTGATATTAATTTTTCTTGCGGATTTGCCGGCCTTCTTTTTAAAACCCCGGGTTCTTCTGGATCAATTCCCAAAGCCAATGAGGGAAAAATATCCGTCCCCAAGTCGACAATCAATATTTGAATAGGAATAATCGGAGCAGGGATTTGTGCGATAATCCCCAAAACGACAGTCAATAATTCACTGACGTTGGAAGTAAAAACATAATGGATAAATTTCTTGATATTTTGGTAGATTGTCCTCCCTCCCCTCACCGCCTTGACGATCGAAACTAAATTATCATCTAGCAAAATCATATCCCCGGCTTCTTTAGCAACGTCAGTACCGATCTTGCCCATTGCTATGCCTATGTCCGCCTTTTTTAGCGCCAAAGCGTCATTGACCCCGTCCCCTGTCATTGCGATCACCATCCCGGCGTTTTTTAAAACGGAAATAATACGTAATTTTTGTTCCGGAGAAATTCGGGCAAAAACCAAGTCTCGACCGCTGACTCTTTGTACGATTTCATCGTTGGTAAGTTTGTCTAGAGTCTTACCGTTAATTACTTGCTTTCCTCCCCCGTCTTCGGGCCGGATCAGACCCACTTTTTCCGCGATCGCTTTCGCTGTTATTTCGTAGTCTCCCGTAATCATAATTAATTTTATCTTGGCCTTGCGGCAAAGATCGATCGCGTGATTAATATTTTCTCTTGGCGAATCCATCATACCCATCATCCCCACCCATACCAATTTTTTTTCCGCGTTTTTAGCATAGTCTTTCTCAACAATACTTCCCAGGTCCCTTTGAGCAAAAGCTAAAACCCGCAAAGCTTTTTCCGACATAGCATCGTAAAGATGATAAATTTTTTTCTTATCCCCCGCGGTAAGCTTCCGAATTTTCCCGTTATCGTCTATGTGGCTGCAAAGGTTAATCAAAACGTCCGGCGAACCTTTGACATAAGAAAAAGTCTTTTTATTTTTATAAATCACGCTCATCATCATTCTCTCGGAAGAAAAAGGAATCTCACCGATCTTTTTTTCACCCGAAAAAAATATTTCTGTTTTGGAAAAAGCTTTTTTTGCTGCGACGATCATCGCCCCTTCGGTTGGATCTCCGATAATTTTGTACTGGCCATCTTCTTTCAAAATCTGTGCGTCATTGCACAAAACCCCTATCTTGAAAATTTTTCTTAGCTGGGCAAGATTCTTCGGACTGGGGTTTTTCCCTTCCACCAAGAATTTTCCCTTAGGCACAAAACCGCTTCCGGTAATATCAACCGCTACGTTACTAAAAATAATTTTCGTAACCATTAGCTCGTTCTTGGTTATTGTACCGGTTTTATCCGTACAAATAACGGAAACGGATCCCAACGTTTCCACCGCCACTAATTTTTTTACCAAAACGTTTACTTTGAGTAAGCTTCTCATTCCCAAAGAAAGCGCGAAAGAAAGAGCGGCCGGCAAACCTTCAGGAACAACGGAAACTGACAAAGCCAAGGCGAAAAGAAACGTTTCGTACCAAGAAACACCGAAAAATTTTCCTACGGCTATAGCCAATAAAGCGATGACCAAAGCAATAATCATTATGTCTTTGCTCAGAATCCGCATTCTTTTTTGCAAGGGGGTTTCTTCGGGCTTGATTTCTTCCGTCATATGGGCGATTCTACCAAGTTCGGTCTGCATTCCCGTCGCGGTGACAACAAAAATCCCCTCCCCTCTCACCACGTCCGAACCCATGAAAACCATATTGTCGATTTCCCCGAGACTAGGATTATTTTTTCTCAAAGCTCCCACTTTTTTTTCATTCGGTTTGGACTCTCCCGTAAATATAAATTCGTTAACGTAAAGGTCGTATCCTTCCAAGAGATATCCGTCCGCCGGAATATTATCCCCCGCAGAAGCAAAGACCAAGTCGCCTTTGACTAAAAAACGGGAATTAATTTCTTTTTTTTCACCGTTTCTGATGACTATCGCTTTGTCGGTAGTAAGCTTTTTTATTTTTTCCAAAATCTTTTCCGCTTTAAATTCTTGGAAGAACCCGATTATGCTGTTAATCAAGACGATTAATAAAATTATTGTTCCGTCGCGGGTCGCCCCGAAAATAAACGACAAAAAAGCCGCCGCCAACAGAATAAAGGCGAAGGGGCTATTTACTTGGCTGAAAATCAATCTCAGCACGTTGGATTTTTTCTTTTTTTTCAGAATGTTAGGACCGAATTTCCGAAGCCTTTCATTGGCCTCTCCGTCAAAAATCCCAGTCATCCTCGTCGAAAATTTACTGAGAATTTCCTTAGCCGTTAAACTATAGTCTTTGCGCTTATCCTTGATCATTCTTGAAATTTTTTATTTGTTTTTGCTTTAAATCAAAAAAGACAGAATTCTTTATTTCCGTAATTAAATTTATTTTAGACTCTATTTAGTTTTCGGTCTATGTTTGTTTGCAAAAAGTTTGGAGAATTCCCTGCCCGGAAAAACTAAAAGAGGAAAATATTTGATTTTAGCGAAATAATTAGGAATAATGACGGAGTGAAAAGTCTATAAAGTTCTTAAAGTTGATAGAGAGAAATAAATTTTCCCATCAAAAAGATTAGAGGGAGTTGATTTCTAAACTTTATAAACTTCCAACTTTATAAACTTCCGTGGGGAATAGCCAAGCGGCAAGGCAACGGGTTCTGGTCCCGTGATCGGGGGTTCGAATCCCTCTTCCCCAGCCCGGTATTTTTTTTATCGAGTGACCGAGAGGCCTTGATTTTGGAAAATATCTAATGTGATATGCTTACAATCTATGAAAGAACATCAAAGATTTGAATTGTTTGATATAGCACTTATAATTGTAATTTTGATTATAATTATTATAAATGTTGTTAAACCCTCTCTTCAAGACATTAAAATAATTGCAGAGATTATTCAATCGCTTGGGATTGGTGTAGGTGCTTTGATTGCTGGATACGGAGGAAAGAATATAATTAGTGAATATTTAATCAAGAGTAAATTTAACAAATTTAAGAATCGCTACCCAATCGAAGAGCTTAATAACAATTTTCGACTTATTCAATGCACTAAAAGCGGCGACCCAGATGCTGTTTATATTCATGATTATAAAGACAATACAAAACATTGGATAGTAAACCAAAGAACACGTATAGATCTAGGTTTTAATCCATCACAGTATATAGATATCAGTAAAAGCGAATTTGATAGAATAAAACCAGGAGAAAGTATCGATGCCACCAGCTAATCAAACTAAAATATCTTGAAGCTCATAAGTAAACCTAGGGTAACATAAAATCGCCTTCGAAAAGGCGATTTTATGTTGCTTGCGGATCTGTTTTCTCAGGACTCCCGAAGTCAGCTTTATATGGCTTCCTTGCTATCTATCAGGCTTAATTCTTTGTTTTTCATGACCAGCCGGCTCTTGAGGCAGGAGAGCAACTCTCTTTTTTCTGTTATGCTTCCTTCTTTGAGGACATAGCGGGCGTAGGTTTTGATGTTGAATTCCTGCTGTTTGTCGAGCTCTTGATTATTGCCGTCCATGCAGAGCACCGTTTTCCGGAACCGGTTGTACCGCTCGACCTCGTCCTGGAACTGTTTCTTTAGGCCGATTTCATTCACGTCCAGCTTGTCTATGATTCTTATCAGCTGGTTCACCAGTTCCTCTTCGCGCATATATCCGCATTTGCAGTGCAGATCGCGCGAGCGGGTACAGCCGTAGTAGATGTATTTTCTCACATTGCCGTTGCGGAGTTTTTTGTATTTCTCCTCGGCTGTAACCCCCGATCCGCACAGTCCGCAGGTGATGAGCTTGGTGAAGGCGAACTCCTTGCTCTCCCGCATTATCTGGTCCCGTTTAAGCTGGGCCTGCACCAGGTCGAACAATTCTTTATTGATTATCGGATTGTGCTTTCCTTGGTACCAGTTGCCGCTCCCTTGCGGGTATTCGAACGTGCCGTAGTAGAAGGAGTTTTGAAGGATTATGTAGATGTTGCTCAGGGACAGGTTCTTGTTGCCCTTGGTTTTGAAGTTCAGCTCGAATTTCAGCCAGTGGAAGACCTTACGCCCGCTCCATTTCTCGTAGGCCACTTTCTCGAACATGGTTTTTACGATCGGCGCCCGGTCCCGGTCCACGGTCAGCTGGCACTTCCGGTCCATATTCCTTTCATTGAGGTAGCCGGTCGGAGCCATGCCCGGCCAGAGTCCCATTTCACAGCGGGTTCTTAAGCCCCTTTTCACGTTCACTCCCCGGTTGTCATTCTCGAGTTTCGCCTGCGACCCCAGGATCATGAGGAGGAACTTCTCGTTGGGGGAGTTAGTGAAGCATTGGCCGTAGGTGCGGATCTCTTGGAGCTGTTTTTGGTCCATGAGATCTACCAGCTTGCCCAGGTCCCCGGCGTTCCGGCTCAATCTATCCGGCGCCCAAGTCAGGATCCCATTGAACCTTCCCCGACCGATATCTTCGATCAGTTCGTTGAAAACCGGCCGCTCGCCAGAGTCTTTGGCCGAGTGGCTTTCCCTGCGGATGTCGATGATGTTGAGCCCGTCCCGCTCGGCGATCTGGAGCATTTCCTTTACTTGGGAGTCGATGGAGAGCACCTGTTTTTCCTCCGACTCGGTGCTTTTCCGGGCGTAGAGGCAGTAGCTGGTTACCTGCGGTTCCGGAGGCTGTCCGATATTTCGCTGTCCGGCGGCGATTTCCGCCGTTTGGATCTGCTGGGTTGCTGCATTCATTGGTGTTTATTAAGGGTTATTGATTATTAACACAAAGGGATGACGCAAGACTTAAGTTTGTCAAGCGAAAAGCCTATCGTCCCCAATATACCCTCAAACATTGCCGAAAGCCGTCCGTCAAAATTTACCTAAAAGCTTTTTACTTTCTTGACTGTTTCGGAAACAAACCTTTTAAAATTTTATGGTATGCTGGATAAGTAATCTATAAATCCTCTCTCGCATATGCCTAAAAAAATAAACAAAAAGAAGCAATCTAAAACCAAAAAAACCAAAAACAAAAAAGTCCCCCAAAAAGAAATCACAAAAAAGAAAACTTCAAAGAAGAAAATTTTAGCAGAAGCCTGGAAGGATAAGCTTAAAAGATCAAAAAAAACCGAAGAGAAGATCGAAAAAATTAAAAATGAACTGAAAAAATTTTTCGGGCGTTTTTCCTTGCGGGAAACTGCCATCCTTGTTGGTGAAATGGCGGTTATCATTATTTTTTTGGCGCTCATCGCGGCGCTGTTGTTTAGCGGTAATTTGTTTCGCAGGAGCCAAAAGACCGTCCCGGCACCGGCGGTTCCGACGGCTGGCAGCAGCCGGCCCATTCAAGCCAAAAATAATAACGCTAATTTAGACAATGGCCAGCAAGAGGAATATGCTGCCGCCCAGAAAACTGATTCAAGTAATTGGGCAACTTATACTAACAAATACTACGGCTTCGGGCTAAAGTACCCGCCGGACTGGAATAAAGTAGTCGCCAAAAGCCCCGTGCGCGGATCCAAATGGACGGTACGCTACCAGTTCCGCAAGAAAAACCAGGAAGAAGGAAATCCTTACGCGGGGTTTGACTTGACCGTCTACAACGTGAAGACGGTAAAGGAAATAAAAAACACGGAGGAATTCCCGGCTATTAAAGATGGCGTGGATCCGAATGCGGAATCCTGCCAGACCATCCCCGGCCATCTGGAAGAAAACCCCGACTATCCCAACGAAGAAATATTTATTCCATCTGGAGACGATTGCTACAGCCCGGCTTTATTTTATACCATCACGCGAGATGATTACGTCTACAACGTTTCTCTCGTCTACGCTGAGGGTTTTGATAAGTCCGGGAACCCCAAAAAGCAGGCCCTTGAAAAATTCCCGGAGTTTTTTGAAGCAGCTATCAGCCTAAAGCTGATTAACATCGTACGGCTCAAACCCCAGCCGGTCGCGCCTAAGATCACCGCTCCCAGGCCCGTATCTGCCAAGAAAGTCAACGGCAGGCTCGTCTGCGCCAAGAAGAATGATCATCCCCGCAAGAGCAAGCAGCACAAAGGCAAACACCTCGACATGGAATGCTGTCTGGATCCGGATGAGTATCCGAATCCCTGGTGCACTTACTGATTTGAGCAAAATTGAATGAACAAACATGAAAAAACATTAGATAAATTAGATATGAACAGGTCGGCTGTCGTAAGCGGCATTAAAAACGATCCGGGAGTGAAGGAACGGTTGGAATCCATTGGGATTATCCCTGGCTGCAAGATTACCCCGCTTTTTGCTTGCCCTCTCGGTTCGCCCGTAATCTATTTATGCCTAAATACCCTCATTGCTCTGCGGCCGGACGTTACCTCAAAAATCAAAATCCAAATTAGCAAATAAACCATGGAGCCAATCAAAGTCGCTTTGCTGGGAAACCCCAATACGGGGAAATCTTCCCTTTTAAATTCCTTAGCCGGTCTTCAGTTGCATGTGGGCAATTGGCCGGGGAAAACGGTTGAGAAGAAAGAAGGCGTGATCCAATATCGAGGCCGGGAAATTTCTATCGTCGATCTCCCAGGGGCATACAGCATAAAGCCATACAGCGAGGAGGAGAGAGTTTCCAACGGGTTCATTACGAGCGAAAATCCCGATGTTATCGTACAGGTTGTGGATGTGAACGCGCTTCAGCGCAATCTGCTCATGACTTATGAGCTTATCGCCCGGAACAAAAAAGTGGTTTTAGCTTTTAATTTTAACCGGGAGGCTAAAGAGCGTGGCCTCAAGGTGAACATTAAAAAAATCAGCTCGGTCTTAAAGTTGCCGATCGTTCCAGTGGAAGCCGACAGGGGCGAGAATAACAACTCGTTGCTAAAAGAAATTATAACGCTCTCCCAAAAAAAATATGTCCGGCCGGCCTGTATTAACCGACTGATCATCAGCAAGAATAATATAGATCGGAAAAAAGCGCTGACTTTTTTCAGTAAAAAGCTTTCCCCTTTCTACAAAAAATCCTCCGTAGAGCAAAAAATACCGTCAATTGACCGGGTAATAATGAATAAGTACCTCGCGTTTCCGATATTTATTTTGGTTATGTACGGCATTTTTAATATCATTTTTTCTCTCTCGAGACCCTTAATTCATCTTATTGAAGCATTCTTTGGAATAATTTCCGAACTCCTCCAGCTCATCCCCATGCCCGTCCTGCTTCATTCATTCGTCACTAACGGGGTGATAAATGGAGTCGGCACCGTGGTTTCCTTTACTCCCCTCATATTTTTATTATTCGCGATGATCGCTCTTCTGGAAGACAGCGGCTACTTGGGACGGATCGTGGTGCTTACTGACCGGCTGTTCCAAAAATTCGGTATTACAGGCAGAAGCTTTATTCCGATGATCCTGGGATTCGGCTGCAATGTACCCGCTATTTTGTGCACCCGAATAATCAAAAATCGCAAAGAGCGGCTGATCGGGATACTGACTAATTCCTTTATTTCCTGCGGCGCCCGTTTGCCGGTTTACGTGCTTTTCGCCGGAATCTTCTTCCCCCAATCGGCTGCCCTAGTGATTATAGGGCTTTATCTTTTTGGCATCCTGGTAAATTTAACGGCCAGTTTGGTTTTGTCCAAGCTGGTAAAAAATCATGAGCCCGACTCGCTGATTATCGAGCTGCCACCTTACCGCCGGCCCGTCTTCACGAACATTATCCGGCACGCCTGGTACCATACGAAAGAATTTCTCAAAAGAGCCGGCACTTTGATTTTTTTGGCCGTAATTGTTGTCTGGTTTCTGGCCAGTTTTCCGTTGGGTGGGGAATATGCTTCGCAGACAAGCCTGCTGGGAATTATTGGCCGAACGATCACGCCGTTGTTTTCCCTTAACGGCTTCGGGCACTGGACTTTTGTGGTTTCTTTGATATTCGGCGTTTTGGCGAAAGAGGTGATAATTGGTACTTTAGGGACTATCCAAGGGGTTAGCGCGGAAAATTTGGCAGCGGTTTTCCCTCACTATGTTAACCAAGCTGGCGCCTTAAGCTTTATGGTGTTTGTGTTATTATACACCCCCTGCGTGGCCAGCATCGCCGCGATGAGAAAAGAAACCGGGAAATGGAGCTATGCGGTAGCCCAATCGTTCGTCACTGTTATCATAGCTTGGATCGCTTCATTTATCGTATTCCAAACGGTATTGCTGATAGCAAAATAATTCTATTTCAAAGCCATGAAAAAAATATACCCTCCGACTCACTTTGCTACTTATCTCTTGGTTCAAGTAGTGCTGTATCTTCTCTTTCCGAATCCTAAAATAATTGATCCGCCATACCATTTTTTGGGAATAATCATTGTCACAGCGGGTATTGGGCTTACACTTTGGAGCAATCGGCTTTTTAGAATCGGAGCCACAACCGTGAAGCCGGATAAGCAACCATCTTTTTTGATTAAAAGCGGTCCCTACCGCCTTTCGCGCAACCCAAT
>Ga0172371_10000267_pt1 | contig 78131 bp, 63 predicted proteins | sample Lak12m_FD_114543 | JGI IMG/M metagenome (GOLD analysis project Ga0172371, IMG submission 114543) | Freshwater microbial communities from Kabuno Bay, South-Kivu, Congo - kab_022012_12m | ecosystem: Environmental > Aquatic > Freshwater > Lake | place: Democratic Republic of the Congo: South-Kivu...
CCCGTCCGGCAACGACCGCAGCGTGTCCTTCGGCATCGACACGGCGCTGCGCGGCGAGGTGGCGGAGTGGCGCGTGGAGATCCGCGACGAACAGGGTGAGCTGGTCCGCCGCATCTTCGAGGAGGGCCCGCCGCCGGAGTCCGTGGACTGGGGCGGCGAGGACGAGAACGGCCGGCTGGTGGGCGACGGCGTCTATCGCGCCACCGTCGTGGTCCTGGACGACCTCGGCCAGGAATGGGAGCACGTGGTCCAGGTGGAGATCATGGGCTTCCGCAACCGGACCCGGACCCCGATCCGCATCGACGTCGACGGTTCCGAGAGCCTGAAATCGCGAGAGGACGACCGATGAAACGATACAGTGCCGCCCGGCGCCCGGCCCTTTGGGCCCTGCCGACCCTGCTGGCCCTGCTGGTCCTCGCCGCCCCACCGGCCTTCGCCGGCGACGACGACGCGGTGGTTCCCAACGAGGACGCGCTCTGGCGCGCCGCCGGCGACACCTTCGCCCGCGACGCGGACAAGGGCAACGCCCTGCAGCAGTACCAGCTGTACCTGACGCACTACAAGAAGACCGACCGCGCGGCCCGCGCCCAGTACATGGTGGCCGAGTGCTACTTCTGCAACGGCGACTACGACACGGCGCTGCGCGAGTACGACCGGGTCGGGAAGTTCAAGGGCGGCGACCCGTACCTCGCGGGCAGCGCGCTGCTGCGCCGGGGCGAGTGCCAGTTCAACCTGGGCAAGCGGGACCGGGCCCTGGAGACCTTCACGCAGCTGCTGCAGCAGAGCACCGACAGCTTCCTCGCCGGCGAGGCCCTGTTCGCCATGGGGCAGACCCAGGCTTCGCTGCAGGACTGGCGCAGCGTGGAGAAGACCTACAAGCAGCTGCTGGCCGACCGGCCCGGCTACCAGAAGCTGCCGCAGGTGCAGTTCGTCCTGGGGCTGTTCGCCTACGTCAAGGAGGACTACGAGGCGGCCACCCAGCACTTCGACAAGGTGGACACGGACCTGGGCCTCTACTACCTCGGCCGCTGCCTCGAGGCCACCGGCCAGTACATCCTGGCCGTGCAGCGCTATCGCCAGGCCCTGCGGCTCTACCCGGACAGCCCGTTGGCCGACGATGCCGCGTTCAGCGTCGCGGAAGCCTTCTACAACAGCGACCAGAACAAGGTGGCCGCGCGCAGCTACCGCGACTTCCTCGAGGGGTACCCCGAGAGCAAGTTCGTGCCGATGGCCCGCTACAAGCAGGCCTGCGTGGACTACCGCTCCGGCGACTACAACGAGTGCGTGCGCAAGCTCGAGGACCTCTGCAAGGACCTCGGCGGCGAGCCGATCTGCGCGCCGGCCAACTACCTGATGGGCTCGGCCTGGATGGCGCTCGGGCGCACCAGCCACGCCATCTTCGCCTTCACCGAGGTGGTCAAGGGCTACCAGGACTCCGACCTGGCCAGCGCCGCCATGCACAAGGTCGTCTACGCCTACATCGCCGAGAAGAACTACCCGCAGGCCGTCCTGATGGCGCACGAGTTCCTGGAGATCTTCCCCGGCGACCCGCTGGCCGCCCGGGTCCAGGTGCTGCTGGGCTACTCCCACAAGGAGCTGCAGGAGTACGACCTCGCGGTGCGCGAATTCCAGAACGTCATGGACCGGCACGTCAACACCGACGCCGGCGAGCGGGCGCTGTTCCTGGCCACCGACACCTACCTGAAGCTGGAGCAGTACGACCGCCTGATCACCAACTACCACTTCATCGCCAACCGCCTGCTGCCCACGCCCAGCCCCTGGCGCGCGCGGACCTACTACCAGCTCGGCGAGGCCTACTACCACGAAGGCCTCTTCCGCGAGGCGGGCGGCATGTACCGGCTGGTGCTGACGGGCTACCCGCGCAGCGAGGTGGCGGCGGCCAGCCTGCAGGGCCTCGTCGCCAGCTACAGCCAGATCGGCGAGTACGACCTGGCGCTGGAGGAGCAGGAGAAGTTCCTCTTCGAGCTGGCCAACGCCGACAGCGAGGAGGGCGGCAACTCGCTGGCCCTCGGCGCGCTCTACTTCAACCAGCACGACTACCAGAAGGCCCTGGAGGAGATCACCCGTTTCCTCGAGCGCAACCCCGAGGGCCCGCAGGCCGCGGCCGCGCTGCTGAACCAGGGCGATTGCTACTACCGCCTGCAATACTACGAGAACGCGGTGGAGGCCTGGCAGAAGCTGGTCACGAGCTACCCGCGGGCGAGCGAGGCCGAGGAGGCCCTGTACCGCCTCGCCGACACCCAGTTCGGCCTGGCCCGCTTCGAGGAAGCGCGCGCCAGCTACCTGACGCTGCAGAAGCGCGCCCCGGACGGCCCGCACGCCGCCGACGCCGCCTTCGGCCTGGCCAACTGCCACTACAACCAGCAGCAGGATCAGGCCGCGATCACGGCCTTCCAGGCCTTCGTCGAGGCCTTCCCGCAGGACCCCCGCGTCGAGGACGCGGAACTGGGCATCCAGAGCTGCTACTACCGCAGCGGCAAGGACATGGAGGAGTACCTCGGCAACCGCCCGGACAGCCCCCTGGCCGGCGACTATTACTGGACTAAAGGTCAAAACCTCTTTGCCGAAGGAAACTACGAGGCTGCTGCCAAGGCGTTCGAAAAGGTCACCATGGACTACGCCGACAGCGAGAGCGCCCCGGGCGCCCTCTTCTACCTGGCCGAGAGCTACTACCGTCTGGAGCAGATGCCGATGGCGCTCGCGGGCTACCGCAACTTCCTGAAGACGAACCCCGACCATGAGCTGGTCGGGCTGTCGCGCTTCCGCGAGGGCACCGTCCTGTACAAGACGGAGCAGTACGCGGACGCGGCCGAGGCCTACGAGTACCTGGTCGACACCATGCCCGCCGGCGAGTACTCGCCCCTGGCCCTGTTCAACGCCGGCCTCTGCTACCAGGAACTCGAGGACTGGCCGGCCGCCATCGGCGCGCTGGTCCGCTTCCAGGCGGACTATCCCGACGACGAGCGGGCCCAGGGCCTCTCCTTCCAGATCGCCATGCTGTACCAGGACGAGCTCGGCGACTACGAGAACGCCGCGAAGACCTACAGCAAGGCGCTCGAGAAGGGCGAGGCCGGCATCGAGGAGATCGGCTACCGGCAGGGCCAGTGCTACGAGAAGCTCGACCGCATCGAGCAGGCCGTCGCCAGCTACGAGATGTCCGCCAGCGGCGCCGACGTCGCGGCCCCGCACCGCATCGCCAGCCTGGCCCAGATCGGCCAGATCAGCGAGGAGCGCGGGGACTGGAACGCCGCCGTCCAGGCCTACAACCGGATCGTGCAGACCAACGGCAAGCCGGAATGGACGGCGATGGCCGAGGGTCGGCTCGCCGAAATCCAGGCCATGTCAGCCGGCAACTAGCCGGACAACACAGAGAGAGGGGAACCCGCTCATGATGGGGATGTCGCTCACCAAGACTCTTTTCGGATCGTTGTCGATGATCGTGCTGATCGTCTGTTCCGTGGTCACCGTCGGCTACGCCATCGAACGCAGCCTGTACTTCTACCGGTCCCGCTCCGACTCCCGCAGCTTCATGAAGGCCCTCGCCGCGAAGATGAAGGGCGGGGACATGAAGGCCGCCGGCCAGTGGTGCGACCAGCAGAAGGGCGCGGCCGCCCGCGTCGTCAGCCAGTGCCTGCCGCACGCCGACATCCCCACCTCCGAGCTCAAGCAGCGCTTCGACACCGCCATCGAGATGGAGCAGGTGGAGATGGAGCGCAACCTGAGCGTGCTGGGCACGATGAGCAACATCGGCCCGCTGCTGGGCCTCTACGGCACGGTGGTCGGCATCATCCGCGCCTTCTCCGACATCGCGCGCACCGGCGCCGGCGGCAGCGCCGTGGTGGCCATGGGCGTCAGCGAGGCCCTGCTGACCACGGCGGCGGGCATCATCGTGGCCGTCATCGCCACGGTCTGCTTCAACCTCTTCGTCCGCCGCATCCGCACGCGGATCATCGAGTTGGAGGACGTCCGCGAGGAATTCTTCAACGTGCTGCGCGGCATGGCCCGGCAGGGTGGCCAGCCGACCGCGCGTGCCAAGGCGGACAAGCGCGACGTCAACGCCCTGTGCGACGCCGTCGTCACCACGGCCCAGGAACCCGCCGCGGTCGGCCGGTAGGAAGCGAGGCCGACGTGGCACGATACAGTCGATCGCAGATGCGTGAGGAGAACTCCCCCAACATCACCCCGTTGGCGGACGTCACGACCACGCTGATCATCGTGTTCCTGATGACCATGCCGGCCATCCTCGGCAACGGCATCCAGGTCAACGCGACGCGCGCCGAAGCCAGCGAGACCGTGGTGACGACGCGCGAGACGCAGGACGAGGAGATGTTGATGGTGAGCGTCACCCCCGAGGGCATCAAGCTCAACGGCGACACGGTGGCGCTCGCGGACCTCGAACAGAGGCTGACCGACGCGCTCTCCGCGCGGACCGACAAGACCGTGGTCATCGTGCCGAGCGACTTCGTGAAGCTCGGGGACGTGGTCGACGTCATGGACGCCGCCAAGGGCGGCGGCGCCAGCAGCCTCGCGCTCCTCAACCGCAAGGAGGAGGCGCGTTGAAGGTCTACCGTTACGAAACGAAAACCGACGTCGTGCCGATGATCAACGTGTCGCTGGTTGTCGTGCTGACCCTGATGATCATCTCGCCGTTCCTCAACGACACCACCCACAAGGTGGACCTGCCGGAAGCGCGCGCGAGCCAGATGGACGACACCGACAAGACCGAGATCATCTTCACCCTCGAGGGACAGATCTTCGTGGGCGAGGAGCAGATCGCGCTCGGGGAAGTGCGCGCCCTGCTGACGCCCCTGTTCGAGAACAACCCCGACGCCGTGGCCGTCGTCAAGGCGGACAAGGGCCTGATGTACGGGGACGTCGAACGCCTCATCGCCGAGGTCGAGGGGGCCAAGGCGGCCCGCATCGCCATTTCCACCGGCAAGAAGGGTGGCGAGGGGGTGGGCTCGTGATGATGAGACACGAGATGAACCGCCGCGCGGCGACGACGGGCGGCTTCACCACCAGCGTCGCCATCCACGCCGCGATCTTCCTGCTGCTCGCGCTGATGATGCGCGAGGGCGCCCGCAAGGCCGGCGAGGTCCTCGACGAGCTGACCGAGATCGCCTACATCGAGGCCCGCTACGGGGAGGACGTGGCCCAGCAGGTGCGCGTCAAGACCCAGCCCGTGGTCCAGCCGAAGCAGGAGACGCCGGAAGAGGCGAAGCTCGAGGAGGTGCCGGTCCCGCAGCCGGAAACGCCGCAGCCCGCCCTGCAGAGCCGGCAGCTGCTGCAGACCCTGCCGAACCGGCTGGCGACGCGGCCGCTGCTGCAGAACCGCCAGGCCGCGGACGTCGATGCGCCGCGCCTGTCGTCCGCCCAGCAGCGCCAGTTCCTGGACACCACCTCGCGCCAACTGGATTCCCGGACCTTCGCCGACGCCGCGCCCCGGCTCGACACGCGCAACCTGCGGGACCCCTCGGCCCTGGCCGCGGACGCGAACGCGCCGCGCCTGACGTCGCGGGAGGCGCAGGCCGCGTTCCAGGGCAACGACGTGGCGCTGGTCGGCCGCAAGAGCAGCGTGGACCTCTCGGAGGTCGATTTCGAGGTCGGTGCGGGCGGCGCCTCGTCCGGCGGCGGGCGCATGGCGCTGCAGCTGGCCACCGGCGGCAGCGAGACGGGCCACGCCGGCCTGGTCGGCGGCCGCCTCGAGGAGGGCCAGACGGCCTACCAGGGTTCGGTGGCCGCGCTCGTCCAGACCGCCAAGGACAACGAGCGCCGGGCCGCGGCCGCCGTCGACGTGGCGGCGCCCGCGCGCTCCACGCAGGGCCGCACCACCATCCTGGACTACGGCCCCGGCGGCGCGGCCGGTTCCACCGGCCAGGCCAGCCTGCGCGGCCGGCAGCAGGCGCCGGCCGAGGCGCCCAGCGCCGCGGCGGTGGCCCAGGCCACCAGCAAGCCGACGGCGCCGCCGCAGACGCAGCTGGCCGAGACCCAGGCCAAGGCCATGGGCGGCAAGGGCGTCTCGATGACCATCAGCGGCCAGATCAGCGACCGCAAGGTCGTCGCCAGCGCCATGCCCGTCTACAGCGAGGCGGCCCGCAAGGCCGGCTGGGAGGGCGTGGTGGCCGTGCACTTCACGGTCCTGCCCGACGGCCGCGTCAAGGACAACATGTACTTCGACCAGACCTCGGCCCACCGCGACCTGAACCGCGCCGCGATGGACGCCGTCAAGCAGTTCCGTTTCGAGCCCCTGGCCGGAGCGGACCGTGTCGAGCAGTGGGGGGTGATCACGATCGTCTTCCGCCTCAACTAGGTGGAACCCCGACAACTCCATAGCCGACGAACCTGAGTCAAAGGACACACATCATGACTCGCAACGACTTCAGGGGATTGGTGACCATCGCCGCGGGCGTCTGCCTCCTGTTCGGCAGCGCCCCGGCCCCCGCCGTGACGGAACAGGTGACGGCTCCCGACCAGGGCCTGCCCGAAATGGTCGTGGAGGCCGAGAACCAGGTCCTGCAGGACATCACCAAGAGCACGTTCGAGGTCGCGCTCAGCGCCGCGATCATCGACACGTTCTTCACGGACCTCGACGAGGCGGTCCTGGCGATCAGCCCGGTCGAGGGCCTGCAGCCCTTCCTGAACAACCCCCGCGACCTGCACAGCGACCAGACGCCGCATTGCTGGCTGCGGGACCCGGCGCAGCCGCCGGTGGTGACGTTCTATCCGGAGGACCCCGAAGGGCACCAGGCCCGCCGCTGGGCGCTGACGGTGACCGACTTCCGGGGCGCCCCGTTCCGCCACTTCGAGGACAAGGGGCAGCCGCCGGGCCAGGTCGCCTGGGACGGCCGCGGCGACCTGAACGAGATGCTGCAGGTGGGCTACCCCTACAGCTACGTGTTCAGCGTCACCGACAAGGGGACCAACACCTACAACTACGCGGGGATCAGCTTCCGCATCCCGGCCGTGGACTACCGCGAGAAGAACGAGCGTCGGCTCGAGTTCACCGGCGACGAGGTCTTCCAGAAGGGCGGCACGCTGCTGCGCGACAGCGGGCGCGGCTGGCTGGCCCGCGCGGCGGACCAGATCCGCAAGGACCATCCCTACTCGCCGCTGAAGGTCGTGGTGCAGGCCGAGAACAAGCGCCTGGCCCAGGACCGCGCCCAGGTCGTGGCCGAGTTCCTGGTCGGGTGCATGCTGCTCTCCGACGACTGGATCAAGGTCGAGGCCGTGGCCAAGCCCGACCTCCGTTCGGAGATGGACGGTTCGGTGAGCATCCGCGTGGAGCACGCTGCGGGGGTTTGAGCGACGCCCGCCCGGCGAGCCGAACGCGAACAGGGGGTGCCGCCCGCGCGGCACCCCCGTCCACGTCCCGGTCCCGGCACCGCGACCGCGGCGCCTTCGTCGTCTTGGGGGGGGGCGTCCTGGGGGGTTGATTCCGTCCGGTATATGAGGGATGATCCCGTTTCCACGCGCCGATCCGGGGGAGAGGGGATCCATGGACGCGACGAGCAGACCGCATCACGCCGACCAGCTGATCGACAGCCCGTTCGGCGGCAAGGTGGGGCCCGAGATCTGCCGGGCCCTGCTGGAGATGGCCGAGACGATCGACTGCGAGGCAGGCGCGACGCTCTTCGAGGAGGGGGACCCGCCGCAAGGCGTCTACTTCGTCTGCGAGGGCCAGGTCAAGCTGATCCGCTCCGGTCCCGGCTACCGCGAGCACATCGTCCATCTCGCCGAGCGGCAGGCCGTGTTCGGGGAGGCCTCGCTCTTCATGGCGAGCCACCCCGTGACCGCGGTCGCCCTGAAGCCGAGCACCCTGCTGCGCTTCTCCCGCGCCCCCTTCCTCGACTACATGGCCCACCGGCCCGTCCTGCAGGGCTACGTCCTGGAGGTCATGGCCTGCTGGCTGGAACAGCTCATCGAGAAGATCGACGAGCTGACCCTCTGCGACGGCGCCCAGCGGCTGGCCCGCTACCTCGTCGGGCTCCACGAGAAAAATCCCTACGCCGGCTTCGTCACGGCCGCCCAGGTGGAGCTGCCGACCCGCAAACGCGACCTCGCCACCATGCTCAACATGAACCAGCCCTCCCTGTCGCGCATCCTGCGGCAGCTCCAGGACCAGACCCTGATCGAGGTCAAGGGGCGCCGCGTCGTGCTGAGGGACCTCGAGGCGCTGCGCGGCCTGGCGCGGCTGCCCGAATTCCGGGGCGTGCAGCGGGATTTCGCCTGACTTGAGCCCCGGCGCCAGCCGGCGGTCCCGGTCCCGCGTCTTGACATCGCGGGGTCGAAAGCCTACCCTTGCCCGTTCCGGGCCGATACGGACCTAGGTGATGGATGCGTGAGAGCGGCGCCCCTCGGGGACGGTCTCCACGCCCGCCGGCCCGCAGGTGAAGCCACCGTCAATCCATTGACGATCGTTCGACGATCGAGCACGACGGCCTTCGCGAACCCGAGACGCCCTGGAGGCAGTGACGTGAAGTTTACCGGTTCCAAGATCAAGAAGTCCCGCGCGCTGGGGATCCCCCTGTCGCCGAAGGCCGAGCGCTACCTCGACCGCAAGCCCTACCCGCCCGGACAGCACGGCAAGCTGCAGCAGATGCGGCGCCGCAAGATGTCGCCGTACAAGACCCAGCTGCTGGAGAAGCAGAAGCTGCGCGCCCAGTACAACATCCACGAGCGCCAGCTCCGCAACTACTACGCGAAGGCCTCGCGCAAGGGCGACATGGTCAACTCGCTGGTGCAGGAGCTGGAGTCGCGGCTGGACACCGTGGTCCTGCGCGGCGGGCTCGCCCGCTCGATCTACGCCGCGCGCCAGTACGTGAGCCACGGCCACATCCTGGTCGACGGCCGCAAGGTCAACATCGCCAGCTACCGCGTGCGCCCCAACCAGGTCGTCGGCATCCGCGAGAAGAGCCGCAACCTCGACTGCATCCAGATCGCGCTGGACACGTCGCAGACCGTGCCGCCCTACCTGGAGCGCGACAAGAAGTCCATGACCGTGAAGTTCCTCTACGACCCCCCGCGGTCGGAGGTCCCCCTGATGTGCGAGGTGCCGCTGGTCATCGAGTTCTACTCGCGCTGATCGGTCCCGGCACGACGGAACCGGCCCGGAGCCCTGCGGCTCCGGGCCTTTTTTACGACAATAATGCTCTTAATACAAATAATAACGATGTCGAAAAATATCGTAACTCTTTTATCAGCAACAAATCATTTCATTTTGCCCGTATGCGGAGCCTGGAGCGTGCAATTATTTATTGTGCCGTTGTTCTTAAATTTGTGTTATAGTATTGATGTTCGCCGCAGGTCTCCCCAGGATCCGGCGGGCATGAGAACGAGCACCGAGCGCGGCGATGGTCGCCGCCGTCAGCCTACAGGAGAGCCGAAGATGAAGCAGCTTGCGATCGCATCCCTCCTGGCCCTGGCTCTCGCGTCCGTCGCGCAGGCCGGCGTCATCAACGACATCCGCACCGGCGTGATCCCCGAGGGCAGTGTGGTCCTGGTCGAAGGTGCCGTGGTGACCGCCGTCCAGAACAGCAGCTTCACGATGACCGAGCTGCCCGCCGGCCCCTACACGGCCATCTGGGTCTACGTGGGCGCCGCGCCCGCGGTCGCGATCGGCGACGTCGTCGACGTGAAGGGCCTGACCCGCGACTTCTACGGCCGCGCCGAGATCAACCTGCTCTATCCGGGCGACGCCCGCGCCGCGATCACGGGCTCGAGCCCCGTGCCGAACTTCCAGCTGACCACCACGCGGCTGCAGTCCGACCCCGAGGCCTGGGAGAGCCACGTCGTGACGATCACCGACGGCCTCATCGTCCAGGAGCTGCTGCCCGACGGCATGTGGCGCGCCTCCTCGGTCGAGACCGGCCGGGACGTGATCTTCGACGACTACTTCTACGACTACGCCACGGTCGACCTGGGCGATTGCTACAACAACGCCTACGGCATGTACCAGTGGTTCGGCGGCCTGTGGATCTTCAAGGTCTTCACGACCGCGGACACCGACTGCACGGTCGCCAACCAGAGCCTGAGCTTCGGGGCGGTCAAGGCGCTTTATCGATGATCCGACCTCACCGGGGGTCCTCTGGAGGGGTCGCCCGCAGGGCGGCCCCTTCGTCCATCCATCCGGAGAATCCGTGAAAAGCTCTCCTATTTTGATAGCGAGTTTGCGAAATCATCCCGATTCATGCTAGGATCCAGCATCGTCGGTTCCCGTCTCCACGGAGCGCCCCGCGCGCGCTCGCGGGAGCCCGTACTTGGACGAAAGGCTGTCGTGATGAAACTGCTCGCTACCGCATTGCTGCTGCTGGCGGCCCTACCGGCCTGCGCCGGCACGATCATCGACCTGCAGACGGGCGCCTACACCGTCGGCGCCGAGGTCGTGGTCAACGGCGCCGTGGTCACCGGCGTCCGCTACAACGGCTTCTTCATGACCGAGGACCCCAACGCCCCCTACGCCGGCGTCTGGGTCTTCACCAGCACCGCTCCCGGCGTCACGGTGGGCCAGCTGGTGGACGTCGCCGGTCTCTACGAGGAGTACTACGACTTCACGGAGATCAACGTCTTCACCGACCCCACCGGCTACGTCACGGTGCTCGGCGAGCACATCGGCGCCGTCTACCCGCTGCCGGTCACGGTGGCCGGCCTCGCCGCCGACGCCGAACCCTACGAGGGCTGCTTCATCATGGTGACCGACGGCATGATCGTGACCACCGCCCCCAGCTCCTACGGCGAGTGGCTGGTCGAGTCCTACGAATCGCCCGGCCAGTTCCTCATGATGGACGACTACTGGTACGACGACACGACCGTCCAGGTGGGCGACTGCTACAACTCCGCGACGGGGATGCTGGCCTACAGCTTCGGCACGTACAGGCTGGAGCCGATCGCCGGCGCGATCTGCCTGACCGACTGCACGGTCGGCAACGAGGACCTGAGCTTCGGGGAGATCAAGGCGCTCTTCAGGTAGGACCCGGTCTCGAAATGGTCCCTACAAGAGGCGAGGCCCCGCGGCCTCGCCTCTGCCGTTCTCTCAGGAGGCCTGCGGCGACAGGTGCCCGCGGACATAGTCGCGGACCCCGTCCTCCAGCCCGGTGAAGGGCCGGTCGTAACCGGCGCGGCGCAGCTTCGCGAGGTCGGCCTGGGTGTGGTACTGGTACTTGCCGCGCAGGTGGTCGGGCATCTCGATGTAGTCGAGGCGCGGCTCACGGCCCAGGGCCGCGAAGACGGCGGTCGCCAGGTCGTTCCAGCTGCGCGCCTCGCCGGTGCCGCAGTTGAACAGGCCGTTGACCGCGGGGTTGTCCAGCAGCCACAGCACGACGTCCACGGCGTCGCGGACGTGCACGAAGTCGCGCACCTGGCCGCCGTCGGGGAATTCCGGCCGGTAGGACTTGAACAGCTCGACCCGGCCCTGGGCGAGGATCTGGCCGTGGGCCTTGTGGACGACCGAGCGCATGTCGCCCTTGTGGTCCTCGAACGGGCCGTAGACGTTGAAGAACTTCAGGCCGGCGATCTGGTCCAGGCGGCCGCTGCGCAGCGCCCAGAGGTCGAACAGGTGCTTGGAGAAGCCGTACATGTTCAGCGGCGCGAGGCCAGGCGTCGCGGCGTCCTGGTCGCTGTAGCCGAGCGCGCCGTCGCCGTAGGTGGCGGCGCTGCTGGCGTAGACGAAGCGGATCCCCTCCTCGAGGCACCACTCGCACAGCTCGCGCGTGTAGCGGTAGTTGTTGTCCAGGAGGTAGTCGGCGTCGGACTCGGTGGTGCTGCTGCAGGCGCCCAGGTGGATCACGGCGTCGATGTCGGCGGCCAGCGCGCCCTCGCGCACGTCCAGCCGGAAGTCGTCCTTGTCCACGACGTCCTCGACGCGCAGGCCCAGCAGGTTGCGCCACTTGGCGCCGTCGCGCAGCCGGTCCACGACCACGATGTCGTCGATCCCGCGGGCGTTGAGCCCGCGCACGACGTTGGCGCCGATGAAGCCGGCGCCGCCGGTCACGATGATCCTGCCCATGGTCCCTCCCGGGATGCGGGTCGTTGCGTCGGGTGCGACTCTACCCGCCGTGGGGTGCGGCGTCAACGCGGCCCCGCGCCCGCCGCAGCAGCTTCCAGTCGCGCATCACCGCGCCGATCGCCGAGGTCGCCGACCAGACGAAGCCCGGCCAGCCGTCGACGAAGCCGGTGCGCATCACGTACTGGCGCCAGAAGGTGGCCGGGCCGGTGGTCGCCAGGTGCCACCAGCGGAAGCGGTACTTGTCGCCCAGGGCGTCCAACGTGGTGTAGCGGTCCACCTTGCGCAGGTAGGCGCGCCAGTCGTCCATCGCCGCGTGCAACAGCGGCGCCTCGATCCGTCCTGCCGTGGCGTCCGGCGCGAGCTGCAGGCTCTCGTGGACCAGCGAGGGGGTGAAGCGCGCCCTCCCGCGGCGGACCAGCCGCAGGGTGTGGTCGCGAGCGAGGCAGCGCGCGCGCATGCGGCGGCCCAGCACGGTGTTGACGCGGTGCAGGACCCAGCCATCGTGCCGCCCGAGGCCGCCGTCGGCCTTCAACGCGAGGAGCCGCTCGCGCAGGGCGGGCGACAGCTCCTCGTCGGCGGCGATGCACAGCGCCCAGTCCGCGGTCACGCGGTCCAGCGCCGACTGCCAGGCCTCGCCGAAGCCCCGGAACTCGACGCGGTCGGCGACGACCCGGGGGAAGGCGCCGCCCGCGGCGGCGACGGCGACGATGCCGGGCGTGCCGTCGTCGCTGCCGGTATCCAGCACGACCAGCTCGTCGACCAGCCCCGCAAGGCTGGCGAGGCAGCGCGGCAGCAGCCGCTCCTCGTTCTTGACGATCAGGAATGCCGCCATGGTGTCCAGGGTCGCGCCTCGCCTTGCTGGTCCGCTCCTATCCGCAGCCGTTCACGGAATATTCTCGTTGAATAGTATGGAATTACAAGTTTCATTCGTGGTTGCGCCGCGATGGCGCGGAGTTCGGGCACCCGGAGGCGCGAGGCGCGGCCCATGAGGATCCTGTTCAGCAGTTGCCTGGGTGAGTGGGGAGGCGGCGAGCACTGGATGCTGTCGACCGCCCTGGGGTTGCGCGACCGTGGCCACCACGTCGAGCTGGCGTGCGCCCGCGGCAGTGAACTGGCGCGCCGGGGCGGGGAAGCGGGGCTCGCGGTGACCGAACTGGTCTTTCACGGCGACCTGGACCCGCTCCTCTCCTGGCGCTACTGGCGGCTGTGCCGGCGCCGGCGGATCGATCTGCTCTGCCTGAACATGGACAAGGTGCTGCGCGTCGCGGGACCCGCCGCCCGGCTGGCCGGCGCGGCGGTCGTGCCGCGGCGCGGCAGCGAGTCGCCGCTCGGCGGCAAGGTCTCGCACCGTTTGGCGTACCTGAAGGTCGCCACGGGCGTCATCGCCAACTCGCTGGCCACGCGCGCGACCCTGCTGGCGAGCGCCCCCTGGCTGACCGCGGGCAAGGTCCGCGTCATCGCCAACGGGATCGACGTCGGGCGCTACGCCCAGGACCCCGACGTGCGCGCCGCGGTGCGCGCCGAGGTCGGCGCCGGGCCGCGGACGCCGGTGCTCGGGATGGTCGGCGAGCTGACGGCGCGCAAGAACCACCTCGTGGTCGTGCAGCAGCTCGGCGCCCTGCGCGCGACTTATCCCGACCTGCAGCTGTGGATCGTCGGCGAGGGGCCGGAGCGCGGCGACCTGCTGGAGGCGGCCCGCACCGCCGGTGCCGGCGACGCCCTGCAACTGCTCGGATTCCGCGACGACGTGCCCCGCATCCTGCAGGGACTCGACGTCTTCTGCCACCCGGCGCGGCGCGAGGGTTTCGGCTACGCCGTGGTCGAGGCGATGGCCGCCGGCAAGCCGGTCGTCGTCGCGCGGGCGAGCAACCTGCCGGAGATCGTGCCGGACGGCGAGGCCGGCCTGCTGCGCGACCCCGACGACGGGGAAGGGTGGCGCGGGGCCGTCGCGGCCCTGCTCGGCGACGCCGCGCTGGCCGGTCGCCTGGCCGAAGCCGGCCGGCGGCGGGCCGGCGAGCTGTACTCGAGCCGTCGGATGCTCGACGAGGTCGAAGCATACTTCCGCGAACTGCTGCGTCTTCCCGCCGTCGGCGGCGACGCGTCCGTCTGATCGACGTCAACACCACATCCGCAACCAAGGAGAGGCGATGAGCTACCCCGTGAACGACAAGCAGATCATCCGCAATTGCAAGATCGGCGAGGGCACCAGGATCTGGAACTTCGTCAACATGTACGAGTGCGAGGTGGGCCGCGACAGCATGATCGGCACCTTCGTCGAGCTGCAGAACGGCGTCAAGGTGGGGGACCGCACGCGCGTCCAGAGCCACACCTTCGTCTGCGAGCTGGTGACCATCGGCGACGACGTGTTCGTCGGCCACGGCGTCATGTTCATCAACGACACCATGCCGCCGCAGCCCGAGAAGGAGAAGTGGAAGTCCACGACCATCGAGGATCGCGCCTCGATCGGCAGCAACGTGACCCTGCTGCCGGTGCGCATCGGCCACGACGCGGTGGTCGGCGCGGGCTCCGTGGTGACCAAGGACGTGCCGCCGGGGGCGGTCGTCGCCGGCAACCCCGCCCGCATCCTGCGCTTCAAGGAAGGCTTCGGGCCCCGGTCCTGAAGGCGCGGCGGCGGATTCCCGCCGCCGCTATTATCCTGACCCCGCGGTGCGGGCGCCGATGGCGCCCGCGCCTTTTCGAGACCCGAACGGAACCCGGGAGGCTCCTGAAGATGCCGTTCTCCGTCTTATCCCTCCTCGGGCGCCGGCTGCCGGTCCTGTCTGTCCTGGCCGCCTTGGCCGTCCTGTCGCTGACGGCGGCGGCCGCCGCCGCGGGCCCGCCGGCCGCCGCCGAGCCCGACAGCGCCCTCGCGCAGGCCCTGGCGCGGATCGAAGGGGAGCCGCTCGCGCTCGAGCAGGCGCTGCTCGCGGCGGTCGGGGGTTCCACCGACGCGCGGATCGCGCGGGCCGGGTTGGACGCCGCGCGCGGAGCCCTGCGCCGCGAGCGTGGGGGGTTCGATCCCGAATTCTACGGCGGCCTGACCCGCAGTTCCTCCGAGCAGCCCACCGCCTCCCTGTTCGCCGGGGCCAGCGTCCTGGAGAAGGAGCAGACCGCGGGCACCGCGGGGCTGCGCCTGAAGACCCGCTGGGGCACCGAACTGACCGCGTCGCTGGACGCGGTGCGGTCCGAGTCCAACGACGCCTACGCGTCGCTGCGGCCGCAGCACGATGCGGCCGGCCGGCTCGAGCTGCGCCAGCCGCTGCTGAAGGGATTCGGCGCGGCGGCGAACGGCGCGCTGGCGTCCGCCGAGCGGAGCTACGAGGCCGCGCTCGCCGCCCACGACGACGCCGTCCTGGGCGTGCGCGCCGTGGTCGAGACGGCCTACTGGCAGCTCCACGGCGCGGTGCGCGATCTCGCCGTGCAGCAATTGCTGCGCGACCAGGCCGCCTCCCTGCTGGACGAGACCAGGATCCGGACCGACGCGGGCCTGATCGGGCCCGGCCAGGTGGCCAGCGCCCGCGTGTTCCTGGCCGAGCAGGAGCAGGCCTGCCTGGACCGGCGCGAAGCCCTGGACCAGGAATCGGACCGCTTCGCCGCCCTCATCGGCCGCCGGCCGGCCGGCGCGTTCCGCCGCTACCTGACCGCCGACGCGCCGCCGCCCGCCTACACGGCTCCGGACGAGGATGCGGCGGTGGCCGTGGCCCTGTCCGACAACCTCCGACTGCGGTCCTTCGAGCGGAACGTGGCCGCCCTGCAGGCGCTCGCGGACGCCGCCGCGGTCGACGCGCGGCCCCGGTTGGACCTGATCGGATCGCTGGGCGGCGCGGGGCTGTCGGGTTCGGGCCGGCGGATCGTCTCGCCCTTCGGCGCCGAACCGGAGACCATCCAGACCGCCGACATCGGCGGACTGGGCGAGAGCCTGGACCAGGTCGTGAGACGGACCTACCCGAACTGGAGCGTGGGCGTGAGCTTCTCGCTGCCGCTGGGCGGCCGCGCGGGCGGCGGCGAGCGCGACCGGGTCCGGGCCGCCACGGTCTCCGCCGGGCTGCAGCTCGAAGCCGCGCGCCGCGACCTGGAAGCGCGGGTCCGCGCCGACTGCCGTGAACTCGCCGCCAACCGCGAGCGGCTCGCCCTGGCAGACGAGGGCGTCGACGCGTCCCGCGAGCAGGTCCGGATCGGCCTGATCGAGTTCCGCAACGGCCGCACGACGGCCTTCGAATTGGTGCGCCTGGCGGCCGACCTGGCCGCGGCGCAGCAGCGGCGTTCCCAGGCGCAGGTGCGCGCCGCCCGCGCGGCGGCCGACCTGCGCCGCCTCACGGCGGACGGTTTCCTCACCAAGGAGAGCGGGCAGTGACTCACCGAAACGCGGTCCACGTGCGCGCCGCGGGCGCGCTTCTTCCGGTCCTCGTCCTGGCGCTGGCCGCCGGCTGCGCCCGGGAGAAGGCGGGCGGCGGCTTCGCCATGCCGCCGATGCCGGTCGTCACGGCGACGGCGGCGCCCACGGCCATGACCGACAGCTACACGGCCGTCGGCACCTTCGAGGCGACCGAGCAGGTCACGGTCTCCACCGAGATCGACGGCCTGGTCGTGGAGCTGCCCTTCCGCGAGGGCGGCGCGCTGCGGCGCGGCGACCTGATCGCGCGGCTCGACGACGCCCAGGCCCGGGCCGAGCATGAGCGCGCCGGGGCCCGCGTCGCGCAGAGCCGCGCCGCGTTCGACCGCGTGCGCTCCGTCGTCGACCAGGGCGCCGGCGCCCCCCAGGACCTCGACGACGCGTCGGCGGCCCTGAAGGTGGCGGAAGCCGACCTGGCGGTGGCCGTCGCCAGCCTGGCCAAGACCAGGATCGTCGCTCCGTTCGACGGCACCGCGGGCACCCGCCGCGTCAACCGCGGCGCCTTCCTGCGGACCGGCGAGGCGATCACCGAACTGGCCCGCCTCGACCGCCTGCGCCTGCTGTTCTCGGTGCCCGAGCGGTACCTGGGCGCGCTGCGCCCGGGGGCGGCGGTCGCGGTGCGGACCACCGCCTACCCCGACCTGGCGCTGTCCGGGACGCTCGCGGTCGTCGAGCCGGTGATCGACGCGGCCACCCGCACCGTCGGCGTCGTGGCCGTGGTCGACAACGCCGAGGGCCGCCTGCGGCCCGGCATGTCGGCCGAGGCCTCGGTCGTGCTCGAGGAACGGCCCCTGGCGCTGGCCCTGCCCAGCGAGTCCGTGGTCGCCCAGGGCGACCGCATGCTCGTCTACGTGATCCAGCCCGACAGCACGGTGGCGCCCGTCCCGGTGACCCTGGGCCTGCGCACCTCCTCGCTGGTGGAGGTGCTCGAGGGCCTGGCGCCGGGCGCGCTGGTGGTGCGCGCCGGCCATCAGAAGATCTACCCCGGCGCCCGCGTGATTCCCCTTCCGGCCGGCGACGGGCAGCCCGCTGCGGGAGGCGCCCGATGAAGCTGAGCGAGGTCTCCGTCCAGCGGCCGGTCTTCGCGACGGTGATGAGCCTGGCCATCGTGCTGCTCGGCGTGATCGCGTACACGCGGCTGCCGGTGCGCGAGTACCCCGACATCGATCCGCCGATCGTCTCGGTCTCCACGTTCTACCGCGGCGCCAGCCCCAGCGTGGTCGAGACCGAGATCACCGACGTCCTGGAGGAGACGTTCTCGACGCTCGAGGGCGTCAAGTCCCTGACCTCCTCGAGCCGCGAGCAGGGCTCGACCATCACCATCGAGTTCGAGCTGAACCGCGACGTCGACGAGGCGGCCAACGACGTGCGCGACCGCGTGTCCCGCGCGCGCGGCAGCCTGCCGAACGAGGCGGAGGACCCCGTCGTCGAGAAGGTGGACACCAACGCCCAGCCCATCGTCTGGCTGGCCCTGCAGAGCGACGTGCACGGCACCCTCGAGATGTCCGACCTCGCGGACCGCGTGCTGAAGGACCGCCTGCAGCGGCTGCCGGGCGTCGGTTCGGTCTTCATCGGCGGGGAGCGCCGCTACGCCATGCGCGTCTGGCTCGACCCGCAACGGCTGGCCGCGCGCGGCCTGACCGCCGGCGACGTGGCGGCGGCCCTCGCCCGCGAGAACGCCGAGATCCCCGCCGGGCGCGTCGAGGGCGACCAGCGGGAGTTCGCGGTACGGACCCGCGGCGAGCTGGTCTCGGCCGAGGAGTTCGGGGCGGTCGTCGTCGCCGCGCGCGAGGGCGGCGTGGTGCGCCTGCGCGACGTCGCCGACGTGGCCGTCGGCGCCGAGGACGAGCGCACCGTCACCCGCTACAACGGGCTGCCCTCCATCGGCATGGGCGTCGTCAAGCAGGGCAAGGCGAGCACGCTCGAGGTGGCGGCGGCGGTGCGCGATGCGCTGCCGGCGCTGCGCGAGGAGCTGCCGCCCGGCATGCGCCTGGAGGTCGCCTTCGATTCGTCGCTGTTCATCAGCGAGTCGATCCACGAGGTCCGCGACACGCTGCTGATCGCGGTGGCGCTGGTCATCCTGGTGATCCTGGTCTTCCTGAAGAGCCTGCGGGCCACGCTGATTCCCGTGCTGGCGATCCCGGTCTCGATCGTGGGCGCCGCGACGGTCGCGCTGGCCCTGGGCTTCACGATCAACATCCTGACGCTGCTGGCGCTGGTGCTGGCCATCGGACTGGTCGTCGACGACGCCATCGTGGTGCTGGAAAACGTCTACCGGCACCTGGAGATGGGCAAGTCCCGGCGGCGGGCCACCCTCGACGCCACCAAGGAGATCGGCTTCGCGATCGTCTCGACGACCATCTCGCTGGTGGCGGTGTTCATCCCGCTGTCGTTCCTGACCGGATCGGTGGGCACCCTGTTCCGCGAGTTCGGCATCTCGGTGGCCGTGGCCGTCCTGCTGTCGGGCTTCGTGGCCCTGACCCTGACGCCCATGCTGTGTTCGCGGATGCTGACGCCCCTGGGCGGCAGGCGCCAGAGCTGGGCCGAGCGCTCCTTCGAGGCCTTCTTCACGGGCCTGAACCGCGCCTACGCCGCGACGCTGCGCTGGTGCCTGGGGCACCGCGCGCTGGTGCTGCTGTCGGCCGCCGTGATGATCGCGGCCGCGGCGTTCGTCTACCGGCTCCTGCCGCGCGAACTGGTGCCGGTCGAGGACCGCAGCGCCGCCTTCGGCATCGTGATCGCTCCGGAGGGCTCGACCCTGGACTACACCGACGCCGCGATGCGCCAGGTCGAGGCCGCGCTCATGCCCCTGCCCGAGCGCCGCGGCCTGTTCTCGGCCGTGGGCCTGGGCTTCGGCGGCCCCGGCCGCGTCACCGACGGCTTCGTGTTCCTGAACCTCGCGCGCGCCGACGAGCGCGACCGCACCCAGCAGGAGATCGTCCAGGGCCTGTTCCCGCAGCTGATGGGCATCCCCGGCGTGCTGGCCTTCGTGATCAACCCGCCCAGCCTCGGCGGCAGCTTCAACTCCAACCCCGTGGAGTACGTGCTCAAGGGCGACAGCTACGAGCAGCTGGGCCAGGCGGTACAGATCATGATGGCCAAGGCCCAGCAGCTGGGATACCTGGTCAACCTGGACTCGGACCTGCGCCTGAACAAGCCCCAGCTCGACATCGTCATCGACCGCGAGCGCGCCGGGCAGCTGGGCGTCTCGGTCGCCGAGATCGGCTCGACGCTCGAGTCCCTGCTCGGCGGCCGCGTCGTCGGCAACTACAAGAGCGGCTCGAAGCAGTACGACGTGATCGTCCAGATGCGCCCCTCGGCGCGCGCGACGCCCGACGCGATCGGCGGCCTGCTGGTGCGCGGGACGGCGGGACTGGTGCCCCTGGCCAACGTGGTCACGGTGCGCGAGACCGTCGCGCCCAAGGAGCTGAACCACTACAACCGCGTGCGCGCGGCCACGCTCAGCGCCAGCCTGGCGCCCGGCGTGGACCTGGGCACGGCGCTGGACGCCCTGGACCGCATCGTGCGCGACGATCTGCCCGCCGGGGTCACGCGCGAGCTGAAGGGCCTGTCGCGCGAATACCGCGAGTCCAGCGGCAGCCTGAACTTCCTGTTCGGACTGGCGGTGGTGTTCATCTTCCTGGTGCTGGCGGCGCAGTTCGAGAGCTTCATCCACCCGCTGACGATCCTGCTGTCGGTGCCGCTGGCCGTGGTGGGCGCCCTGCTCTCGCTGTTCTTCCTGAAGCAGGGCCTGAACATCTACTCCCAGATCGGCCTGATCATGCTGATCGGCCTGGTGACCAAGAACGCCATCCTGATCGTGGAGTACGGCAACCAGCGCCGCGACGGCGGCGAATCGGCGCGCGAGGCCATCATCCAGGCCGCGGCCATCCGCCTGCGCCCGATCCTGATGACCTCGTTCTCGACGATCTTCGGCATCCTGCCCATCGCCCTGGGCCTGGGCGCCGGCGGCGAGTCGCGCCGGCCGCTGGGGGTCACGGTGGTCAGCGGCATGCTGTTCTCGACCTTCCTGACCCTGGTGCTGGTGCCGGTGGTGTACGACCTGCTCTCGCGCTTCACGCGGGCGCACGCCGAGCCGGAGGAGCCGGGGACGTGAGGGGCCGCGGCGGCCCGCGAGCGCAGGGGGCCCTGGAGATCCTGCTGGTCCGCCACGCGATCGCCGAGGAGCGGTCTTCCCAGGCGTGGGCCGGCGACCGCGACCGCCCCCTGACGGACGACGGCGCGGAGCGGTTCCGCCGCATCGCGCGCGTGCTGGCGGCGGTCTGGGACCCTCCCGATCTGATGCTCGCCAGCCCCTACGCGCGCGCCTGGCAGACGGCGCAGATCCTCGAGGATGAGTGCGGTTGGGCGGAGCCCGAAGCGTGCCCCGAGCTCGAGCCGGCGAACCCGCCGGCCCCGGTCCTTGACGCCCTGCGTTCGCGCACCGCCGTGGAGCGTGTCGTCCTGGTGGGCCACGAACCCGCGATGCACGGGATCCTGTCGCTGCTGTTGGGCGGAGCGGCGGGCGCGGTCTCGCTGGAGATGAAGAAGGGTGGGGCGGCGCTGGTGCGCTGCGACGCGCCGCCCCTCGCCGGGACCGCGGAGCTGATCTGGTTGCTGCCCCCTCGCGTCCTGCTCGCCGCTCACCGATAGATCGTCTTGACCAGACCCCACGCGCCCGTCGGCGCGGGGGGTACCACCCCGGTGCTGACCAGGCACTCGGGCGGTGCGACGAGTTCCGCGTGCGGCGTGTCGTCCCGGACCGGCGCGGGCACCGTGACCGAGCCGGTCAACTCCTGCCAGCTGCCTGACTCCGCATCCAACCAGCGGAACACCACCTCCCAGTCGCCCGGCGGGACGGCGGACACGATGGCTTCCAGGTCGAAGCAGCAGATGCAGTCGCAGGGCGCTTCCTCCAGGACGCGCTCGGTCACCGTCAGCACGCCCGCCGCCGCGGCGACGTCGTAGAGGATCGGCTCGGGGCAGCAGTTGTACATGGCGCCGGTGTGCGTGAGCATCACGGCGCCGGTGGCGGGGGCGACGTCGAGCCTCAGCCCGTCGGTGTCCGTGCACCACAGGCCGCCGGCATGGCCGATCGCCGCCGGGAGGATCAGCAGGAGGATCGTCAGGAACCTGAGCGTCGGATGCATCGATGCACCTCCGGTGTTCCGGGAGTCCATCAGGGGTTGACGGATACAAGATATCAAAATCAAGGTCCGCGGGCAACGGCCGGTTCGACCGCTACCAGCGTTTCAGCGGCGTGGTGAACTCCGACCCGTCGATGCCGCCCATCTGCCGCCGGATCTCGCCCTGCCGGCGCAGCACGTAGGCCGAGGGCCGGCCGGCGTTCATCCGCCGCGGGTTGGGCAGCACGGCGGCCAGGCGCGCGGCGCGGTCGCGGTCGACCTGGTCGGCGCCGACGCCGAAGTGGCGGCGGCAGGCCGCTTCGGCGCCGAAGATCCCGTCGCCCCACTCCGCGATGTTCAGGTAGACCTCCAGGATGCGCGTCTTGGGCCACAGCAGTTCCAGCCAGAACGTGAACCACGATTCCAATCCCTTGCGCACCCAGCTGCGCCCGGTCCACAGGAACAGGTTCTTGGCCGTCTGCTGCGAGATGGTGGAGGCGCCGCGCAGGCGCCCGCCGTCCTCGGCGTCCGCCATCGCCTTGCGGATGGCCGCGACGTCCCAGCCGCGGTGCACGAAGAAGCGCTGGTCCTCCGCGGCGATCGCCGCCAGCGGCAGCGCGCGCGCGAGGTGCGCCCGCGACTTCCAACGGTAGTCCAGCCGGAACTCGCGGTGCTGCAGCTTCGCCTCCCACCAGCGCTGGACCATCACGCCCGACACGGGCGGCGGCACGAAGCGCAGCGCGAGCACGACCAGTACGGAGCCGGCCACCCAGGCGGCCGCCAAGCGCCAGATCCAGCGCCAGAGGCGTCGCGGCCATGCCGCCGTGCGATCGCGCAGGGACACCTCGCTCCTCTCAGCGGACGGGGCACCGCGCCAGGATCCAGTCGCGGACCGTATCCAAAGCGACGGGGCTCATCGTCTCGGTGATCTGTCCGTACTCGCCCGGGTGGCCCGTCGCCGCCGTCTGCAGCAGGTGGTTGAGACCCGGCAGCCGCCGGATCGTCAGGTCCGGGTTGCCGCCCTCGCGCAGCGCGCGCTCGATCTCGGTGAGGTTCTGGTCGGGATCCACCTGCAGGTCGCGCCCCCCGTTGATCGCCAGCACGGGGCAGCGCACCCGGCGCAGCGCCCCGCGGGGATCGAGCGCCGCCGCGTAGCGGAACCAGGGCGTGATCATGCCCGACACGGCGGCGTCCAGCACGGACTTCAGCGCGGCCGGCTCCTTCGCCCGCTCGGGATGGGCCGCCTGCTGGGCGAGGGCGAGCTGTTCGAGGTCCGTGCGGATCGTCGCGCTGTCGGCGCCGGCGGCCAGGCGGTCGAGCGCCAGGCGGGTCTGCGCCAGCTCGTCCGCGATCGTCAGCGAGTCCGTTCCGCCCGCCTTCATGATCAGTTCGGCCTGGCGCAGGATCACCTCGCCCAGCGGCACGCCCGTGCCCGCGAGCAGGACCACGAAGTCGACGGCCTCCGGAGCGCGGGTCGCGGCCAGGGGCGCCGCGATGCCGCCCTCGCTGTGACCGATCAGGCCGACGCACCCGTCGGCGATGTCGGGCCGCGCCCGCAACAGCGCGACGCCGGCCAGCGCGTCCTGCGCGAAGTCCGCGGTGGTGGAGAGGGATACCGAGCCGGTCGAGCCGCCCACGCCGCGGTCGTCGGCGCGCAGCACCGCCACGCCGGCGCGGGTCAGGTGGTCGGCCAGCACCAGGAAGGGCTTGTGGGCGAACAGCTCCTCGTCGCGGTTCTGCGCGCCGCTGCCGGTCAGCAGCACCGCGGCCGGGAAGGGGCCCGTCCCCTCCGGGAGCGTCAGCGTGCCGGCCAGCACGACGTCGCCGTTGCGGTAGGTCACCTCTTCGGCGCGGTAGGGGAACGGCGGTTGCGGTTCCTGGGGACGCGCGGGCGCCGCCGCGGCCTCGCGCCCGAGGCGGAAGGGGAAGGTCATCCCGTTCTGGGTGAAGTCGCCGGTCAAACGGCCGTCGGCGAGCAGGCCGTGGAAGGTCGGCGCGCCGGGGATCTTCGCGATGGCGAACACGACGGAGTCGCCCGCGGCCCGCACGTTCTCGAGCGGCAGGCCGGTCGCTCCCTGCATCGGGATGTCGATGGTGCCGGACCAGGACCCGCCTTCGCCGGCGAGGTCGACCTTGATGCCGAGTTCCTGCCCGGGCAGGACGATGGCGCCCTCCCAGTGGCCGGCGGCGGCCGGGACGGGCGGCTCCGCCCGCGCCGCGGTCGCGGCGGCGAGGGCGAGCGCGAGGACGATGGTCGAGGCGAGGCGCGTGCGGATCCGGTGCGTCATGTTCGTGTCCCGTGGTTGAACGTGGAGAGCAGCAACCGGGGATCGTCCCCGATCAGCAGGTCGGCGCCGGCGTCGGCCGCGGCGCGCGCGGCGCCGGCGTCGTTGAGGGTCCAGACGGCCAGGCGGGCGCCGGCGTCGTGGACCGTCGCGGCGACGTCCGCCGTGACGGCCTCCTTGCGCAGCGACAGGGTGCGCGCGCCGAAGCGCGCGAGCAGGGCGGCGGGATCGGGTCCCGGTTCGCGGGCGATCACGCCCAGCGGCCAACCTTCGCGGTCGCCGGCCATCGCCGCCAGCAGGTCGGGTTCGAAGGACTGCACCTCGAGGTCCAGTCGGCCGCGCCAGGGCGCGAGTTCGCGGCGCAGGTCCGGCCAGGAGCGCATCCCCTTGACCTCGACGAAGACCGTGAACGCGGGGCCGCCCGCCGCCAGCAGAGCGAGCGCGTCCTGCAGCGACGGCAGGTCGCCGCCGCGCTTGGCGGGCCGGCCGCGCAGGTCGTCGAGGTCGAGCCCGGCGATGAGACCCGCCGGCGTGTCCGCATCGTGGTGGACGACGAAGGCGCCGTCGCGCGTCTGGTGGACGTCGAACTCGACGCCCGCGGCGCCGGAGGCCAGCGCCAGCCGGAAGGCCGCCAGGGTGTTCTCGTGGGCGTGCGCCGAGTCGCCGCGGTGGGCGAGGATCATCGGGGAGGCGGGCGGCATGAGGGCGCTCCGTTGGGTTCGACGGCCGGGTTCGCCGACCGCCTCCGACAGGCGTGGCGGGAGGATTGTCCGCCGCCCCCGGCGGCCGTTCAAGCGATATCCGGGAAGGCGCCGGTCGCCGCCGCAGATTCCGATGTCGCGCGGGCGCCGGCCGTGATATCGATGCCGCAGATACGAGGGAGGTGCATCGCGAGTGGGAGCGCAACGACAGGCATCACCGTTGTCCGGGGACGGGAACGCCCTGGCCCGGACCCTCGGCTTCCGTGAAGCGCTGTCGCTGGTCGTCGGCCGCATCATCGGGTCCGGCATCTTCCGCACGCCCGGCCCGATCATGGCGCTGACCGGCGGGGCCGCGCTCTTCTTCGGCACGTGGGTCCTGGCCGGCGCGATGACGCTGTTGAGCGCCCTGTGCTACGCCGAGATGGTGGCGATGCTGCCGCGTTCCGGCGGGCCGTACGCCTACCTCAAGGCCGCGTACCCGCCGTGGTGGGCGTTCCTGCGCGGCTGGGCGATGTTCTTCGTGTCCGAGACGGCGACGATCGCCGCCGTCGCGCTGGTCTTCGCCGAGTACGCCCGGGCGCTGTGGGAGGCGGGCGGCGGCGCGCCTTGGCCGCGCGGCCTCGAGACGGCCGCGTCCGCCGGCGGGGTGTGGCTGCTCACCTGGATCAACATCCGCGGCGTCCGCGCCGGCGGCCGCACCCAGAACGCGCTCACCGTGCTGAAGCTGGCCGCGCTGGCCGCGGTGGCGTGGGTCGGCCTGACCGCGGCCCGCGCCGTCGTTCCGGAGGTCGCCTCGGCACCGCTCGCGCGGCCCGGCGGCTGGGCGGCGGTCCTGGCCGTCGGCGCGTCGCTGCGCTACGCGTTCTTCGCCTTCAGCGGCTGGGAAGGGGCCACCTACGTGGCGGAGGAGGTGCGCGAGCCGGAGCGCAACCTGCCGCGTTCGCTGCTGTGGGGCCTCGCCGTGGTGATGGCGACCTACCTGCTGGTGAACCTCGCCTACCTGCGGCAGCTGGGACCGGCCGGCATGGCCGCCTCGAAGCAGGTCGCCGCCGAGTCGATGCGCGTCGCGCTGGGGCCGGCCGGCGCGGCGCTCATCGCGGTCGCGGTGGTGCTGAGCACCTTCGGCAACATCAACGCGCAGGTCCTGGTCAAGGCCCGCACCTGGCACGCGATGTCCCGCGACGGCCTGTTCCCGGCCGTGTTCGGCGGCGTCCACCCCCGGCACCGCACGCCCGTCGGCGCGCTGGCCGCGCAGGGCGCCTGGGCGACGGTCCTCTTGATCGCGGCCGGCCTCGCGGGGCGGTCCTACGAGACGGTCATCGACTTCTTCGCCTTCACCTCGGCGGTCTTCAACCTGTCGACCTTCGCCGCGGTCGCGGTCCTGCGCCGCCGCCTGCCCGACGCGCCGCGCCCGTTCCGCGTGCCGGGTTGGCCCTGGACGCTGGGCGTCGTGCTGGTCATCCAGGCGGCGTTCCTGGTGGTCACGGCGATCACCGCGCCCCTGCCATCGCTGCTGGGCGCCCTGCTCACGCTGACCGGACTGGGCTGGTATTTCCGGCGGCGCCCTGAACGCTAGTTGGTGAATATGAAAATAATCAAACAAATAATCATAATATATCAAAAACATCACTTCAAATAATTCAAATTCGCAATTTCTATCACACGATCGTGCGGAATGATGATATCTTTGTCCCTGCTCAATGACGATAAATCGACATCGAGGCCGGGACTCGGTGTCATGTCGATGGTCGGAACCCAGGGGGGATGACGATGAACCTGAACTTGATCGCGAAGGGGCGCGCCGCGTTCCTGCTGTCGGCCCTGGTCCTGGTCGCCGCCAGCCCCGCGCTGGCCACCCACATCGAGACCTTCGGCGCCACGGCCGACTGCGCCGGCTTCACCGTCGATGCGACGGTCATCTTCCGGGCCTACCCCATCGTGGTGCCCGAGGCGTTCGTCGCCTACAACGTGGTCCTCTCCCAGGGCGGCGTCCCGGTCCAGACCCGGACCGGCCAGGTCACGATCGTGCCCGCGTTCCCGACGGTCAGCCTGGCCGGGCTCTGGGACGGCGACCTCTGCGGCGACTACACGGTCGACGGCACGGTCGTGCTGACCACGCCGGCCTACCCGCAGGACAACGGCGACGTGCGCAACACCCGCACCTTCAGCGTCGCGTTCAACTGCGACTGCCCCGAGCAGGACGCCTGCCACTTCACGCCCGGCTACTGGAAGAACCATCCCGAGAACTGGCCGATGACGAGCTTCAGCCTCGGCGGAGTGGCCTACGACCAGGCGCAGCTGATCGCGATCATCCGCCGGCCGGTGCGCGGCGACGCCACGGTCATCCTGGCCCACCACCTGATCGCCGCCATGCTGAACGTCGCCAACGGCGCCAGCGACGACATCCAGGACGCCATCGACGACGGCAACGACCTGCTGGCCCTGTACCCGCTGGGCAGCGACCCGGCCGATCCCGCCCGCTCGCAGGCGCTGGCGATCAAGGACCTGCTGGCCGCCTACAACGAGATGGGTTGCCCCGACGGCTGCGACAAGGCGCTGCCGCTGGACGGCGACGACGCGATGAGCAGCTGGGGAGATCTGAAGGCCATCTACCGCTGATCCGCACCGGGGATCGTCACGGGGGGGCGTCCTCGAAAGGACGCCCCTCCCGCGTTTCAGGCCTGGAGTTCCAGCCCGCGCCGGCGGATGGCGTCGCCGAGGACCGCCTCGGTCGCCTGCATGTGGCCGCCGGCGAGGCCGAACTGGACGTGGATCGACGTGAATTCGTCGCGGACCTCCGCGTGGATGCCAGGCCACTCGGCCGGCGGGACGTCCAGCGACGAGAAGGCCCGGTCGATCAGGGCGTCGCAGCGCGCCGGTTCGCGGCACAGGCAGCTCGGCAGCAGCGAGGCCGTCGCGATGCAGGGCGCGACCGAATCGCCCAGCCCCGCCTCGGCGATCTGCGCCGGGGTGGCGGTGTGGGCGCCCACCAGTTCGGCCATCCGCTCCGGGAACTTCCACGAACGCAGGATCCAGGCGCCGGCCCGGCCGTGGTCCCAGCCGTGCGCCTCGCGTTCGATCCCCGCCAGCGGCCGCCGGCTGCGGCGCCACTCGGTCAGCATCGGCTCGTAGAACGTCTGGCAACCGGTCAGCAGCACCGGCACCGCCACGTCGGCCACCAGCATGGCGGTGAAGGCGGCTTCCGTCTCGCCCGGCCGGCAGCGGCGCGCCAGGGCGCGGGCCAGCAGCGAGCGCAGCAGCGTGTCCGTCCAGTACGCCTCCTGCTGGAACAGCTCACCCGGCGGCCGGGGCAGCGCGTCGCGCATCGAGTAGCCCAGGATCACCGAGCGGATCCGGTCGAAGCCCAGCAGGCTGATGGCGTGGCGGATGCTGGTGACTTCCGAACGCAGCGCGAACAGCGAGGAGTTGATGGTCGTCAGCACCCGCACGCTCAGCTCCAGCTCGGCGCCGATGATCGTCTCGAGCTTCACGACGTCCGGTTCCTCGCGGTTGACCTCCTCCAGCACCTTCGCCACGGCCGCGGGCAGCGGCGGCAGCTTCATCCCGGCGAACAGTACGTCGAAATTCCCGTCCGCGACGGCGGCGTGCAGCTTCAGCGAATCGAGCAGGCCCATGGGGGTCTCGTCCTCCGTGACGGTCAGTGGCTGGTGGTCTCCTGCAAAACGTTCAGCACCTCGAGCGCGAGGTGGCCGGAGAGTTCGAATTCCGTGCAGATGGCGCCGAAGCTCTCGCGCACCTGGTCGTGGATCGCCGGCCAGGCCGGCGGCGCGATGTTCAGCTCCTTGCGGGCCACGCGGATCAGGTTGCGGCAGCGGGCCGCGTCCGGCTTGAGCGCGCTCGGCAGCAGCGAGGCCACCATCACCGGCAGCGCCACGGTGTTGCCGAGCCCCTGGCTGCGGATCTGTTCGGCGGTGCCGTTGTGCGCGCCGGCGACCGTGACCAGGGTCGGCGGGAACTCCCATTTCTCGAGGATCCAGGCGCTGGCCAGGGCGTGGTCCCAGCCCACGTGGTCCCGCTCGAGCTGCGCCAGCTCGTTGGGCTGCCCGCTCCAGCGGGCGAAGACCGACAGGTAGGTGTCGGCGTAGACGGTCAGCAGGATGGGCACCGAGATGTCCGCCAGCATCATGGCCGTGAACGCCTCCTCCTCGTCGCCGAGTCCGGAACGGCGCGAGAGGATGCGGGCCAGCAGCGAGCGCAGCAGGGTGTCGGTCCAGAACGCTTCGTGCTTGAACAGGGCGGTCGGCGGGTGCGGCACCGATTCGAGGATCGCGAAGCTCAGCACGATCGAGCGGATGCGGTCCAGCCCCAGCAGCGCCACGGCGTGGCGGATCGAGGTCACCTGGGTGCGCAGGGCGAAATGCGAGGAGTTGATCGTGCGCAGCACCTTGGCGCTGATCAGCGGCTCGGTGGCGATGATGCGCTCGATGCGCCCGACCTCGGCCTCGGGACTGTTGACCTCCGCCAGCAGGCGCGAGACGGCCGCCGGCAGCACCGGCAGCTTGACGTGCTGGAAGGCCGCGGCGAATTCGTCCTTGAACGTGCCGGGACCATGGGTGGCGACATCCATCTGCGGGCTCCCTGGGCGATGAAGAGCTCGGCGAAGGTACACTGTTGGATCGTGCTATCGGTCGTTCCAGGTTGAACTTGAGCGGTTCGGATGTCGCCGGGTGCGATGTCCCTTCCCTTGCCTGCGTCTCATCTCGTCCGCATCACACAGACGCGCCTTATCGGGGGTGTCCGCAGGGCCCCGGAGCCAGGATGGCGGAGGGGCCCGGAGGTCAAGCGCGCCGGGCACACGAGGTGCCCGGTGCGCGCCCCCCGACAAGGCGCGTCTGTGTGATGCGGACGAAGGAGATCCAGGCAACGGGAAGGGCCCATCCACCCGGCAACAGCCGAGCCGGTTCAGTGGACCAGGCGGCAACCCAACGCGATCGAGAGGAACTTGGATTCTTCGGTGTCGGCGCGGCTGGTCAGGACGCAGGGGGCGGTCGTGCCCACGACTGCAGCGGCGAGGCGGCCGCCGGAGAGCAGGGTGCCGGCCTTGTAGAAGACGTTGCCGCTCTCGATGTTGGGGAAGACGAGGATGTCGGCGGCGCCGCCGACGGGCGAAGCGAGGCCCTTGATGGCGCAGGCTTCGGGGGAGATGGCGACGTCCAGGGCCAGGGGGCCGTCGACCACGGCGTCGGGGAATTCCGCGGCGGCGGCCGCCGCGATGGCCGCGGCCTCGACGGTCGCCGGCATCTTGGGGCTGACCTTCTCGCTGGCGGCCAGCAGGGCGGCCAGGGGTCGCTCCAGGCCGAAGCTGTGCGCGGCGTCGATGCAGCAGCGCAGGATCTGCTTCTTGGTCCCGAGGTCCGGCAGCGGGATGATCGCCACGTCGCTGACGAACAGCAGCTTGCCGTGGCGGGCGCTGTGGGCGGGCAGCTCGAACACCGTCAGGTGCGTCAGGACCGCGCCCGGCGGCAGCAGGCCGCGCTCCTTGTCCAGGATTGACTTCATGTAGTCGGCGGTGGCGATCAGGCCCTTCATCAGCACGTCGGCGCGGCCGTCGCGCACCAGGTCGCGGGCGCGCAGGCCGGCGGCCGCGACGTCCGGCTCGTCGATCACCGTGAAGGCGCCGCGGTCGAGGCCCTGCGCGGCGCACAGCGCGTCGATGCGGGCCGCGTCGCCCACCAGGGTCACCCGCGCGATCCCCTCGCGGACGGCGCGCGCCGCGGCCTCGATCGTGTGGGGGTCGTGGCCCGCGGCCACGGCCACGTGCCGGGCCGGCCGCGCCCGCAGGGAGGCGACCATCTCGTCCAGGGTGCGGATGGGGGTCACGAGGCGGCCTCCGGGGCGTAGGTGCGGGCCTCTTCCTTGCCGTTCAGGACGCGCAGGGCTCCCTGGACCAGGGCGGCCATCTCGTTCTCGCCGGGGTAGACGACGACGCGGCCGCAGTGCTCCGGGACGTACGAGCGGATCGCCGCGACCAGGTCGGTGCTGCGGGCCATGCCGCCGGTCAGCAGGATGCCGTCGACGGGCTCGTCCTGGAAGGCGGGCAGCAGCATCGCGATGTGCTTGGCGATCTGGTAGGCCATGGCGTCGAAGACCAGCGTCGCCCACTCGTCGCCGTCGGCGACGCGCCGTTCCACCTCGCGCAGGTCCGCGGTGCCGAGCAGGTCGATCAGGCCGCCGCGCCCCTTGTTCAGCAGCTTCAGCTCGGCCTTGGTGAATTCGCCGGAGAAACAGAGCTCGATCAGCTGGCCGGTGGGCACGGTGCCGGAGCGCTGCGGCGAGAAGGGCCCCTCGCCGTTGAGTCCGTTGTTGACGTCGAGGTAGCGGCCGCGGCGGTGGGCGCCGACGGTGATGCCGCCGCCCATGTGGCAGACGATCACGTTGATGCGCTCGTAGAACGTCTCGTGCTCCTGGGCGAAGCGCTGCGCCGTGGCGATCTGGTTCAGGGCGTGGCTGATCACCAGGCGTCGGACCGCCTTGAAGCCGGTGATCTTGGCCTTCTCCCAGACCTCGTCCACGACCACGGGGTCGACGATGAAGGCGGGCCGGTCGGTGCCGCGGCGGATCTCGTCGGCGATGAGCGCCCCGAGATTCGAGGCGTGCTCCCCGCCCACGGCGGCGCGCAGGTCGGCCAGCATCCGCTCGTTGACGGCGTAGGTGCCGTGGGGGATGGGCCGCACCAGGCCGCCGCGGCCGGCGACGGCGTCGAGGTCGGCCGGCGTCAGGTCGTGCTCGGCCAGGGCGGCCAGCACGGCCTCCTTGCGGAAGCCAGCCTGGTCGGTGATGGGGCGCGACTCGAAGGGGGCCAGCTCGGCGGCGTCGTGCTGCAGCTCCTTGGTGAAGCTCTCGAGATCGCCCTCGTAGACGCTGATCTTGGTGCTGGTCGAGCCGGGGTTGATCGCCAGGATGCGCGGGCGCGGGAAGAAGGTGTCCTTCGGCGTGCGGGTCCAGTGGCCGAACTTGTGGTGGCGCAGCAGGCTGGCCTTGACCGCGAGCATGACGTCCTGCGCCGAGGAATCCATCGGCACGTCCACGCCCTTGAAGCGCACGCCGAACATCACCGGGAACTTCTTCGCCTCCGGGTAGCGCGTGGCGTAGAGGTGGAACAGCAGGTTCCCCAGGTCGAGGTTGGGGGCGATGATGACGTTGGTGCCGCCGGGCGCGCCCTCGGCCGGCTGGTAGTACATGGCCGAGCGTCGCGACAGGGCGGTGGAGATCTTGACCTCGCCCTCGATGCGGATCGTGCGGTAACGCTCGCCCACGGCGATGCGCTCGGCCAGGATCTCGGGCACCAGGGCCGTGGCGCGGCGGACCAGCTCCGGCGACGGGCCCTCGTCGGAGCCCTTGTGCGAGTAGCTGACGATGGCGCCGTTGATCGTCGGCAGCACGTCCTCGGGGATGAGGTCGCGGGCCACGGCGCAGGTGCCCACCGCGATGCGGGCCAGCGTCTCGGGCGTCATCGACGCGTTCACGCCCACGTCGCCGAAGACCACGATGTTGTGCGGGAAGATGCCCGCCGGGTGGTCGGGCGGCAGCACGAAGATGCCCGCCTCGCACATGACCTTGTTGACGCGCAGCAGGCGCAGCATGGGGCGGAAGTACTGCCGCGGCTCGTGCGTGAGGCCGCCGACGACCGTGTCGGCGTGGCCGCAGCGCACGCACATGATGCCGAAGCGGGCGGGTTCGCTCAGCAGCCGGCGCGCCTCCTGCGGCAGGTCGGCGCGGCGCAGCTCCGCCGGCAGGGCCAGGTACTCGGCGACGAACTCGTCCAGCAGGTCGGCGCGGGTAGCGGGGTCGATGAAGGCGGCGTTCTGGAAGGTGTACGCCACGCGGGTCGCGTCGAGGTGGGGCAGCTGCTCGCGCTGGACGGTCCTCACCGACGCCTCGTCCGCCAGGAACACCAGCCGGGCGAAACGCGACAGGTGGCAGGCGGCCTCCACGGTGCGCGGGTCCAGCGCCTCGGTCAGCACCACCGTCGGCCGGTTCTGCATCACGGCCAGGATCTGATCGTCGAGGGCGCGGTCGATGTCGAACGGCAGCGTCGCGCCCGTGATCTCGGTCATGGGTCCTCCGCGGGCGTGAGGGTCGGTGTCGGACGGTTGTTCCGTCGCAATCATGGTCATCGGCCGCGTTGTTTTCAAATTCACAGTTGTTTTGCAGTCGGCCGTTGCCCGGCGCGGCGCGGCGGTGTTACGGTCCCGCCCGGGCCGCACCAAGGGAGGGAGCCTCGCCATGCCACGCAACGGCAACGGCTTGATCGACAGCGAGATGCACCGCGACGCGCTCGCGCGCCTCCGCCTGGTCCTGGGCGGGGAGCCGCCGCGCTGGCTGCTGGTGAGCGCCGCCGGCCAGTGCCTGGTGCTGTTCGAGGACGGGCGCGCGAGCCGCGTCTACGGCGTCTCGACGGCGGCCGCCGGCCTCAGCGGCCGCGAGGGCTCCTTCGGCACGCCGCCGGGCGTGCACCGGGTCGCGCGGCGTATCGGCGCCGGGCAGGAGCTCGGCACCTGGTTCGACAGCCGCGAGCCCGAGGGCGTGTGGCGCCCGGGCGAGCCCACGCCGCGGGACGACCTCATCCTGACGCGCATCATCACCCTGCGGGGCTGCGAGGAGGGCGTGAACCGCGGCCAGGGCTGCGATTCGGAGGCCCGCTTCATCTACATCCACGGCACCAACCACGAGGGCCGCATCGGCGAACCCGTCTCCCAGGGCTGCATCCGCTTGAGCAACACCGACGTGCTCGACCTGTTCGAGCGCGTCGAAGAAGGGGATCCCGTTGTCATCGTCTGAGCGCCCGGCCGCCTACCACTTCGTCGGGATCGGCGGCAGCGGCATGTCCGCGCTGGCCTTCTACCACGCCGCCTTGGGCGGCCGCGTCAGCGGCAGCGACCGCTCCTTCGACCGGGGCGACAATATCGACCTGCGCGCCGCGCTCGTCGCGGCCGGGATCGCGATCCTGCCCCAGGACGGGTCCGGCGCGGCGGCCGGCTGCGACGAGGTCATCGTCTCGACCGCGGTGGAGACGGACAACCCCGACGTGCGCGCCGCGCGCGAGCGGGGGGTGCCGCTGCTGCACCGCAGCGAGCTGCTGGCCCGCTTCGTCGCGGAGCGGCGCACGATCGCGGTGACCGGGACGAGCGGCAAGTCGACGGTCGTCGCGATGACCTTCGCCGCCCTGCGCGGCGCCGGGCTGCAGCCGTCGGTGATCACCGGCGGCGCCCTGGTCGAGCTGGAGGAGCGCGGCGTCCCCGGCAACGCCTGGGCGGATCCGCGGGGCGACCTGCTGGTCGTCGAGGCCGACGAGAGCGACGGCAGCCTGGTGCGCTACGCCCCCTGGTGCGGCGTGGTGCTCAACCTGCAGCGCGACCACAAGGAGACCGCCGAGGTGGCGGCGATGTTCCGCACCTTCCGCGACCGGACGGCGGGCCCGCTGATCTGCGGCGAGGAGGCCAACCTCGACGAGCTGCGTCCCGACGCGCGCTTCGGCTTCGGCCCGCGCGCCGACGTCAGGGCCGAGGCGGTCGAGCTGCGGCCCGACGGCTCGCGCTTCCGCGTCGGCGGCACGCCGTTCGCGCTGCCGACGCCCGGCCGCCACGACGTGCTCAACGCGCTGGCGGCGACCGCGGCGGCCGCCGCGGCCGGCGCCGCCCTGCCCGACGTCGCCGCCGCCCTGCGGGACTTCCGCGGCGTGGCGCGGCGCTTCCGGACCATCGGAACGGCGCGGGGCGTTACGGTCGTCGACGACTTCGCCCACAACCCCGACAAGCTGCGCGCGGCGCTGTCCGCGGGCCGCCTGCGCGGCGGCCGCATCCTCGCCGTCTTCCAGCCCCACGGCTTCGGGCCCACGCGCTTCCTGCGCGACGACCTGGTCGCCGCCTTCGCCGACGCGCTCGCGCCGGCCGACCTGCTCTGGCTGCCGGAGATCTTCTTCGCCGGCGGCACGGTGACCCGCGACATCTCCTCGGCGGACCTCGCGAGCGGGATCCGGGCCGCCGGTCGTGACGCCCGCTTCGTCGCGGATCGCGCCGACCTGCCGCGGCTCATCGCCGCCGAGGCCCGCGCGGGCGACCTGGTGCTGGTGATGGGCGCGCGCGACCCCTCGCTCACCGGTCTGGCGCGCGACGTCCTGGCCGCGGTCGCTGCCGCACCCGGCGGGACGCGATGAGCGGCTTCGTGCTGGTCGACGACGGCCGTGGCCGCCGCCGCGGCCTCTTCCCCCATCTCGCCGCGCCCGACCTGGTGCACGCCGTGACCACGCGCGACGGACCCGACCTCGGCGACGAGCCCTCCCACCAGCCCTCACACGCCGTGCCGGTCGGCGCGCTGGCCGCCGAACTGGGGCTCGACGGCATCGGCTGGGCGTTCCAGGTCCACGGCGCCACCGTGCTGCACGCCGACGTACCCGGTTACGCCGGCCCCGGCGACGCCCTGTGGACCGACCGTCCCGGCCTGGGCGTCATGGCCCGCAGCGCCGACTGCCCGCTGGTGCTGGTGGCCGGGGAGCGGTCCGACGGCGCGGCGATCTGGGGCGTGGCCCACGCGTCCTGGCGCTCGACGGTCCAGGGCATCACCGCGCGGCTGGTCGCCGACCTGGCGTCGGCCGGCGCCGACCCGTCGCGCCTGCGCGCCGGGATCGCGCCCTCGGCCGGCCCCTGCTGCTACGAGGTGGGCGAGGAGGTGCGCGACCGCGCCCTGAAGGAACTCGGTCCCGGCGCCGCCGCCTGCTTCCGCGAGCGCGAGGGCAGCCTCCACTTCGACCTCTGGGCCGCCAACCGCGCGCAGCTGCGCGAGGCCGGGCTGCGCGACGAGGCGATCGTCACGGCCGGGCTGTGCTCGCTCTGCCGCAACGATCTCTTCTTCAGCTACCGGCGGGAGGGCGCGGCGGCGGGGCGCTACGCGGCGGTGATCGGGACCGTGCTCTCAGGGCGGGTCGCCGGGTAGGACGACGACGTGCAGGGAGGCGCCGGCCGCCTCGCAGGCCGCGCGGATCGCGGCGAAGTAGGGCCGCACTTGCGGGTGCTCCACCGGCGACGCCGTGTGGTACTCCACGGCGTCGACCCCCAGCTCGCGCAGGCGGGCCGCCACGCCGAAGGCCAGGGGCGCGGCCTCGTCCGGCCGCAGCAGGTGGTCGTACCAGGGGATGGGCTCCTCGGCGCCGAGCAGGCCGAATTCTCCCGACAGGATGTGCAGGGGCGTTCCCTGCGCGCGGCCGCGCCGCCATAGGGTACGCAGCCGCTTGCTGAGGTAGCGCTCGACGGCGGGCAGCGGGTTGTCGTCCTCCAGCTTCTCGGCGCTGCAGTAGGAGCAGAGGATCTTCACGGTTCCCCGGTCGCGCCGTCGCCGAGCGCCGCCGCGAACCGCCGCACCACCTCGCCCGCCGGCATCACCGCCACGATCCCCTCGACGCTACGGCCGGCCTGCCACAGGTCCCGGTAGGCGCCGCCCTCGCGCGCGGCCGCGGGCAGGCGGCGCAGCGAGCGGCCCAGGTACCAGGCGCGCATCCACTTCTTGGTGCGGGGGTGGCGCAGCAGGCGCTTGGCGAGGCCGCCGGCCTCCAGACCCAGCCGGTCGATCGTCGGGGTGCGGATCACCGACACCGGCACGCCGGTGAGCTTCTCGGTCAGCACGATGTCCGCGGCGCGGGCGGCCAGGATGGCCGCCTTGTAGTCGGCGTGGGCCGTGCACTCGTCGGTGGCGATGAAGCGCGTGCCGCACTGCACCGCGGCGTAGCCCAGGTCCAGGGCCGCGCGGAACTCCGCGGGCGCGCCGGCGCCGCCGGCGCAGACCAGGGGCAGCCCGTAGCCCGACAGCTCCGCGAACAGCCGCTCCTGCGAGCGGCGCCCCGCGTGCCCGCCGGCGCGGTCGTTGACGCAGATCAGCCCGTCGACGCCGGCGTCCACGGCCTTGGCGGCGAAGCCCTTGCCCGTCACGTCGTGGTAGACGAGGCCGCCCGCGGCGTGGATGCGCGCGACGATCGCGCGCGGGTGGCCCAGGGCGGTCAGGAAGAAGCGCACGTCCTCTTCCAGCGCGATGTCGATCCACGCGTCCAGCCGCCGCTGGTAGCGCCGGAAGCCGTGTTCGAGCAGGACGTTCAGCCCGACCGGGGCGCCGCCCGACAGCTCGCGGATGCGGCGCAGGCCGTCGCGGAAATCCCAGCCGTGCACCGTGGTCAGGGACATCGGCTGCACCACGCCCAGCCCGCCGGCCGCCGAAACGGCGGCCACCAGCTCGGGGTTGCTGCAGGGGAACATCGGGCCGCAGATCAGGGGCGTGCGGACGCCGGCCGCCGCGGTGAATGCCGTCGCGCGTGTCATGGCCGCATCGTACCCGGCGCGCGGCGGGAGCGCCAGCGGAGAACGGATCCCGACTAGATGCCGAAGCGCCTGGTGATCTTCACCATCACGATGTCGTCGCCCGGTGCCTCCATCAGCGAGCGCACGTCGCGGCGCAGGTCCATGGTGCCGGGATCGTCGAAGTTGGCGCGGCTCTGGGTCCAGGCCAGGTAGAACGTGGAGCCCGGGTCGTATTCCCAGCGCAGCACGAAGTTCACCTGCATCGATTTGAGGTTGAAGTCGGGGTCCGCGACCGCGAAGGCGGGGGCCGGCCCGCCGCCGTCGGGGTCCACGAGGTAGGAGCCGTCGTCGGCGCGCTCCAGGGTGGAGCCGCCGTCGCGGCCGTAGACGGCGAAGTCGTAGGTGCTCGGGCTTTGGAACTCCTTGAGGCCCTCGTAGCGGCCGGTGGCGAACAGGGGCTGCAGGTAGGTCTGCAGCGTCAGGCCGGGCGAGAAAGTCCAGTCCACGCGGGTGGTCAGGGAGACCTGCTGCATGTCCATCCAGGCGAAGACGTAGCGCGAGCCGTAGGTGGCGGTCATCAGGGGGTCGGTCACGCGCGTCACCCACTGCGTCGCCTCGTGCGTGGCGTTGTAGGAGGGCGAGAACGACAGCTGCAGGGCGTGCGAGGGGCGCACCGCGATCTCCGACCAGAGGCTCCAGTAGACGCTGTCGTCGGTGACCTCGCCGTAGCTGCCGCCGAGGCTCGCGGTGGAGGACCGCCGTTCGTCGGAGTAGATGGTGATGTCGGCGATGACGGTGGCGGGCACGACCATGCGCGGGCCGCCGCGTGTGTAGCTGTTCGAGTAGCGATCGGGCGAACCGAAGATCTGCGCGTCGACGCTCCAGTAGTTGGCGAGGGTCCCGCCGGCGAAGAGGGCGAGGCCGGAGTCCTCGGGACGGCCGCCGAAGTCCCAGGAGCGGTAGCCGGCCAGCGACACGGAACCGCCGCGGAACCTGCGCGTCGGCTCGGTCCAGCGCCAGCCCACCGCCAGGTGCGAGTTCACGCGGTCGGCGCGCGACAGCCAGCCCAGGTCGTTGATCTCGAACCCCGGCGACACCGCGCCCAGCGAGGCGTTCAGCCTGACCGAGCCCGTCTCCTTGTTGAGCATGGCGCGGCCCATCCAGCCCGACAGGCTCGTGCGCGCGGGGTCGTAGTCGAGGTACGCCGCGTCAGGTCGCTGGTAGTAGCGGCGCGACGAGCGTTGCTGCAGGTCCAGCGCGGCCGCGGAGCCGCTGAGGCGGGAGCCCGCCAGGTAGCCCCGCAATGCCCAGTCGCCGCCGTCGTCGAGGCGGGTCCAGCCGTCCACCCCGAACGACCAGGCCCGTGCGGCGAGCTGCTCGCGGGCCGCGGGATCGCCCAGGTCGCGCAACACGCCGGTGGCCATCAGGCCGAGACCCCGCCGACCGCCGGCGTAGGTGCGCTGCAGGCGCAGGGCGTTGTAGCCGGTGCGCGGCTCGACGAGCTGACCGCTCGTGACGCCGTCCGTCGACAGGCGGGCCCGTTCGGCGTCGGTCAGCGCGCTCAGCGCGCCGACCTTCATCCCGCCCAGTGTGCCCCCCAAGCGAACCGCGCCCAGGATGGTGGCCGCGCCGGGCAGGTCGGCGTGGTCGTGCGGCGCCGTTGCCAGCTGCGGTGCGCGCCCGATGCGCCGGCTGTGGAGCAGCGTCGGGTCGCTCCAGTTGAAGTTCCAGGTGCTGCCGGTGCCCTCGCGCCCGAATCGGAAGGCGCCGGTGTCCTCGACGAAGAAGGGCCGCTTCTCGGGGTAGTAGGTCTCGGCGTCGGACAGGTTCACCACGGCCGGGTCCACCTCGACCTGCCCGAAGTCGGGGTTGATCGTAGCGGAGAGGGCCAGGTCGTTGGTGATCCGGTACCGCAGGTCCAGGCCGGCGTCCGCGTCGACCTCGCGCGACGAGCGGAAGGGATCCCCGGGGGCGACCTCCTCGAAGCGGCCGCGGGTGGTGCCGTAGGCCAGCGCCTCGATCTCGCGCACCGGGTGCACGCCGGCGATGCCCACCAGGTCGGGGAACCGGTTCTGGTAGCCGGCCTCCTGGCGGGGCCGGTGGAAGAGCTCCTCGCGGCCGCCGCAGCGCAGGTAGCGGCGGGAGAAGTTGATGCCCCAGACCTGCTGCGGCGCGTCGGGGAAGCGCAGCTGGGAGAACGGGATGCGCAGCTCGACGTTCCAACCGCCCCCGTCGATGCGCGTGCCGCACTCCCAGACGCCGTCCCAGGTATCGTCGTTGGCGCCGTCGTTGTAGAGCTGGGAGTCGCCGACGACGCCGGAGGGGTTCACGGCGAAGGAGAAGCCGTTGCGGTCGTCGTTGTAGGTGTCGAGGTTCAGGAAGACCCAGTCCGACTCCGGCCAGGTGTCGCGGCGCCCGAGGCTGGTGCGGATCGAGTCGGGGCTGCTCTCGTGCAGGCGGGCGGCGACGTACAGCGCCTCGTCGTCGTAGGCGACCCACCAGTCGGTGGGCTGTCGCGGCGGCGCCCCGTTTTCGGGCTCGTTCTGGACCAGGGGATGGGCCGACGGGCGGCGCCAGGCGGCTTCGTCCAGGATGCCGTCGATGTGGACGGGTTCGGCGAGCCGCACGGCCTCGACGCGCCCCGGTCCCGCCTGCGCCGAACCCAGCAGCGAGACCACCAGCAACAGGGACAGGCGGACGGCGGGCGGGATCCGTGTCGGTCGGGGCATCGTCGTTCTCCCGAGTCTCGCTGACGTTCGTGCTCGGATCGATCGACCGCGCGGGCGATCGTTATCGTCGTCATGGGTCGGGGAGGAACGGGGCGTGCCCGTCACCCCTCCCGCCGGGCGGCGGCCACGGCGGACAGGATCAGGGGCACGGCCCGGTCGACGTCCTCGCGGGTGGTGGAGCGGCCCACCGAGAAGCGCAACGTGCCCAGCGCGGCTTCGCGCGGCGCGCCCATCGCGGCGAGCACGGCCGAGACCTCGGCGCCGCCGCCGTGGCAGGCCGCGCCCGCGGAGCAGGCCACGCCCGGCAGCGCCGCCAGCAGCCGGTCGGCGCGTGCGCCGGGGAAGCCGAGGCTCAGGGTGTTGGGCAGGCGTTCGGCCTGCCGGGCGTGGACCGCGACGTCGGGGCAGCCGGCGCAGAGGGCGGCTTCGAGGCGGTCGCGCAGCCTGGTCAGGCGCGGCAGTTCCTCGCCCAGCTCCGCGGCCGCGATCCGCGCCGCCTCGCCCAGGCCCGCGATCAACATGACGCTCTCGGTGCCGGGGCGGCGGCCCGACTCGTGGCCGGCGCCGTGGCTCAGGTTCTCGATCGCCACGCCGTCGCGCACGTAGAGCGCGCCGACGCCCTTCGGGCCGTACAGCTTGTGCCCGGCGAGGGACAGCAGGTCGACGCCCAGCTCGCCGACCCGCACCGCGACCTTGCCGGCGGACTGGGCGGCGTCGGTGTGCATCAGGGCTCCGGCCGCGCGGGCGATCCCGGCGATCTCCGCGACCGGCTGCAGCGTGCCCACCTCGTTGTTGGCGTGCATGACCGAGACCAGGACGGTGTCCGGGCGTACGGCGCGCGCCACGTCCGCGGGGTCGACCCGGCCGTCGCGATCCACGGGGACCGTCGTCGTCTCCCAGCCCCGCGCCGCGAGCCAGGCCGCCGGCCCCCGCACGGCGGGATGCTCCACCGCCGAGATCACGAGGTGACGCCCGCGGTCGGCGCGCGCCCAGGCCGCGCCCTTGACGGCGTGGTTGTTCGCCTCGGTGCCGCCGCTGGTGAACACGATCTCGGCGGGGGAACAGCCGAGCAGCCCCGCCACCCGGGCGCGCGCCAGGTCGAGGGCCGCGCGGGCCTCGCGCCCGTAGGCGTGGCCGCTGCTGGGGTTGCCGAACAGCTCCATGGCGTCGCGCATGGCCGCCGCGACGCGCGGGTCCAGCGGCGTCGTGGCGTTGGAGTCCAGGTAGATCGGCCGGTCCGAGGTCACGACGAGCCCTTCGGCTTCGCCGGCGGTTTCCTCCCGCCGGACGCGCGCGCGGGCGCGGACCCGGGCCGGCGCGAGCCCAGCGGCGGCGGCGCCCCGGTCAGCTTGGTCTTCGTCAGCTTGGCGAAGGGGGCCAGGGCCTCGGCGGTCCAGTTCTTCACGATCGTGCGGCGCAGCTTCACCGCCTCGTTCTCGCGGCCGTGGATCATGCGGGCGCACTCGTAGGGACGTACTCCGTAGATCGTGCACTTGCCGTGGTCGAAGAAGATGCAGCGCCCGGGATCGGCCAGCTCCGGCAGGGTCCAGACGCCGCCCGGCTTCTTGTGGTCCCGCAGCTTGTGCGGCATCACACCGTGGCGCGGCGAACCGTCGGTCGTGTGCGTGACGCCCACGGCCAGGTACCGGCGGAAGGTCTCCTCGACCGTCAGGCCCAGGTGCTTGGCCAGCCGGGGCACCTCGGCGGGCTGGAACCAACCCGGCGAGTTGAGGCAGGCGGCCCGGCAGTCCGCGCACTCGCAGCTGCTGACCTTGAAGACGGGCTTCTTGGGTGTCGGGGGGCGGACGGCCATGGGATCCTCCGGGACTCGGGTGTCCGGCGATGTTAACGAAACCGCGGCGCGATGCAAGCGGCGGCCGCGCATTGCCCGGGAATGGGCCCTGTGCTATATCTTCCAGGAGTTTCGAAGATCGACGACCGCCCGGCCCCGCGGGCCGGGCGCTCCTCCGTCCGCGAGGAACGCGCATGTCCCAAGTCCAGCCGAACAAACCAGTCCAGCCCTACAAGCCGCGGCACCACGTCCGCATCGTGACCGCCGCCAGCCTCTACGACGGACACGACGCCGCCATCAACATCATGCGGCGGCTGCTGCAGGCGGGCGGGGCCGAGGTGATCCACCTCGGGCACAACCGCTCGGTGACCGAGATCGTGGATTGCGCGATCCAGGAGGACGCCCAGGGCGTGGCGATCACCTCCTACCAGGGCGGCCACCTCGAGTTCTTCAAGTACATGCACGACCTGCTGCGCGGGCGCGGCGCGGCGACGCGCATCTACGGCGGCGGCGGCGGCACCATCCTGCCGGACGAGATCGCCGAGCTGCACGCCCACGGCATCGCCCGCATCTTCTCGCCCGACGACGGGCGGGCCCTGGGCCTGCAGGGCATGATCGACGAGGTGCTCAGGGGATGCGACTTCCCCGCGGTGGAGGCGGCCGACGACGGCCTGGCGGCCGGCGTCGAGTCCCGCGACCCGCAGGCGATCGCGCGCGCGATCACGCTGGCCGAGAACCTGCCGGAGGCCTACGCCGGGATCGCGCCGCGGATCGTGGCGCTGGCCGAGGCGCGCCGCGCGCCCGTGCTGGGGGTCACCGGCACCGGGGGGTCCGGCAAGTCGTCGCTGGTGGACGAACTGGTGCGCCGCTTCCTGCACGAGTTCCGCGACAAGACCGTGGCGGTGGTCAGCGTCGACCCGAGCAAGCGCAAATCGGGCGGCGCGCTCCTGGGCGACCGCATCCGCATGAACGCCATCGGCGATGCGCGCGCCTACATGCGCTCGCTGGCCACGCGCCAGGCCAACCTCGCGCTCAGCGGCCACGTGCGCGACGCCATCGCCGTCTGCCGCGCGGCCGGCTTCGACCTGGTGATCGTGGAGACCTCGGGCATCGGCCAGAGCGACACCGAGATCGTCGAGCACTCGGACGTGTCGCTGTACGTGATGACCGCCGAGTACGGCGCCGCGTCCCAGCTCGAGAAGATCGACATGCTCGACTTCGCCGACGTCATCGCCCTGAACAAGTACGACCACCGCGGCTCGCAGGACGCCCTGCGCGACGTGCGCAAGCAGTACGCCCGCAACCACGGCCTCTTCGAGGCCGCGCCCGGCGACCTGCCGGTCTTCGCCACCATCGCCAGCCAGTTCCACGACCCGGGCCTGAATGCCCTGTACGGCCATCTCATGCGCGTGATCGGGGCGAAGACGGGCGCGCACTTCCCCACGGCCGAGGGCGGCGATCCGGTCACCAGCGAACGCAACTTCGTGATCCCGCCGGCGCGCACGCGCTACCTGTCCGAGATCGTCGAGGCGAGCCGCCGCCACGACGCCTTCGTCGCCGGGCAGAGCGGCCTGGCGCGGCGGCTCTACCGCCTCCACGGCGCGGTCTGCGAGCTGCGCGGCGCGGCGCCCGACCCCGCCGACGTGCTGCCCGCCCCGGAGCCCCGCCCGGGCGACCCCGCCGGCTGCGCCGAACTGCTGGCGGGCTACGACGCGCTGCTGCGGCGGCTGGACGCCGGCTGCGCGGATCTGCTGCGCGGCTGGCCCGCGACGCGCGAGCGCTACCTGCGGGACACCTACCGCTTCGAAGTGCGCGGCAAGGCGGTCGAGCAGCCGCTGACCTCGCTCTCGCCCAGCGGCACGCGGATCCCCCGCGTCGCGCTGCCGCGCTGGGACGACTGGGGCGAGGTGCTGCGCTGGCTGCTGACCGAGAACGCGCCCGGCGAGTTCCCCTACGCCGCAGGCGTCTTCCCGCTGAAGCGCGAGGGGGAGGACCCCACGCGCATGTTCGCCGGCGAGGGCGGCCCCGAGCGCACCAACCGCCGCTTCCACTACGTCTCGCTGGGCATGCCGGCGAAGCGCCTCTCGACCGCCTTCGACTCGGTCACGCTCTACGGCGAGGATCCCGACCGCCGCCCCGACATCTTCGGCAAGATCGGCAACTCGGGTGTCAGCGTCGCCACCCTCGACGATGCGGTGAAGCTCTACAGCGGCTTCGACCTGACCGACCCGCGCACCAGCGTCTCGATGACCATCAACGGCCCCGCGCCGATGATGCTGGCCTTCTTCATGAACGCGGCCGTGGACCAGCAGTGCGAGAAGTGGCTGCGCGCGCAGGGGCTGGCCGACGAGGCCGCGGCGCGGATCGGGCGCGAGTACGCCGACCTGGGGATGCCGCGACCCGCCTACCGCGGTCCGCTGCCGCCCGGCCACGACGGCCTGGGCCTGCTGCTGCTGGGCTCCGGCGGCGACCGCGTGCTGGAGCCCGAGGTCTACGGGCGCATCCGCCGCGAGACCCTGGCGGCCGTGCGCGGCACCGTGCAGGCCGACATCCTCAAGGAGGACCAGGCCCAGAACACCTGCATCTTCTCCACGGAGTTCGCGCTGCGCATGATGGGCGACATGCAGCAGTCCTTCATCGACCGCGGCGTGCGCAACTTCTACTCGGTGTCGATCAGCGGCTACCACATCGCGGAGGCGGGCGCGAACCCGATCACCCAGCTGGCGCTGACGCTCGCCAACGGCTTCACCTACGTCGAGTACTACCTGTCGCGCGGCATGCGCATCGACGACTTCGCGCCCAACCTGTCGTTCTTCTTCAGCAACGGCATGGACCCCGAGTACGCCGTGATGGGCCGCGTCGCGCGCCGCCTCTGGGCCAAGGCCCTGCGCGATCTCTACGGCGCCAACGAGCGCTCGCAGAAGCTCAAGTACCACATCCAGACCTCGGGGCGCTCGCTGCACGCGCAGGAGATCGGCTTCAACGACATCCGCACCACGCTGCAGGCGCTCTACGCGATCTACGACAACTGCAACAGCCTGCACACCAACGCCTACGACGAGGCGATCACCACCCCGACCGAGGAGTCGGTGCGCCGCGCGATGGCCATCCAGCTGATCATCAACCAGGAGCTGGGCCTGGCCCGCAACGAGAACCCCCTGCAGGGCGCGTTCATCGTCGACGAGCTGACCGACCTGGTGGAGCAGGCGGTGCTGTCGGAATTCGAGCGCCTCAGCGAGCGCGGCGGCGTCCTGGGCGCCATGGAGCGCATGTACCAGCGCACCCGCATCCAGGAGGAGTCCCTGCTCTACGAGTCGCGCAAGCACAGCGGGGAGCTGCCCATCGTGGGGGTGAACACCTACCTCGACCCCAAGGGATCGCCGACGGTGGTCCCGGGCGAGGTGATCCGCTCGACGCCGCAGGAGAAAGAGGACGCCATCGCCTCGCTGGCGGACTTCCGGAAACGCCACGCCGGGCGCGCCCCCGCGGCGCTGGCCGCCATGCAGCGCACCGCCGTCGCGCACGGCAACGTCTTCGAGGCGCTGCTCGAGGCTGCACGGGTGTGCTCGCTGGGGCAGATGAGCGCGGCGCTCTACGAGGTGGGGGGGCAGTACCGGCGCAACATGTAGGTCATGGCGTCGGCGGTCGGACGCCGCCGGCATCCCGAACCCCGGTCCGCTCGTGGACGGCGTCCAACAGCCCGATCAGCCGCGCCGCGGCATCCGGTCCGGCGGCGGCCGCCAGCGCGGCGTCCGCCTCCGCGATCAGCGCCCCCAGCTCCGCCGCGACCTGCTCGCCCTTGGGCGTCGGCGCCAGGTGCAGGGACCGCTGGTCGTCCCCCCGCCGCGACCGCGTGAGCAGGCCCTTCGCCGACAGCCCCCGGATCAGCCGCGTGACGTCCCCGGGATGGACTCCGAGACGCCGGGCCGCGTCCGACGGCCGTCCGGCGTCCCCGTCGCACACCAGCTTCAGCACCCAGAACTGGCTGAGCGTCAGCGCGGCCCCGCCCAGGGCCCGCTGGTGGTGCAGTTGGACCGCATGCGCGGTCCTCAGCAGTCGGTAGGAGACGCTGGTCTCCAGGGAGAGTGGTTCCTGTGCCATGTCGCCAGCATATACGAGATGAGTCAATAATCGCAATATCAAATATTGCGTAGGCAACTTAAAGGGCGTCACCAGGATCCGCCGCCGCCGCTGCGCGATCCGGCCGATTCCACCGAGACGCAACATTCGGTGGGTCCTGCAGATCTTTTGATCAAGGATATGCGTTTCTGTGATACAATCATCACTCCACGATGCGCCACGACGAGGCGTCTTGCGGCCTGATCGCCCGTGCCGCTCACGGGCAGCGTCACCTTGAGGAGGAATCATGAAGAAAATGTTCCTGCTGTCCGTCCTGCTGCTGGCCCTCGGCGCCGGCAACGCGGCCGCCGCCATCGGCTGGGCCGGCAACGTGTGGCCCAACAGCGGCGCGATCGTCGTGCCGACCGGCCCCGTGAACGTGTACGCCCAGTGCTGGAAGGGCGGGGTCACCGACGCCGCCGGCCAGGGCGCCGGCATCGAAGCGTTCTGCGACATGTCGGCCGACGGCGGCGCGGTGTCGACCGTCCCGATGTCCTTCCAGGGCGACGTCGGCAGCAACGACGAGTACACGGTCCAGATCCCGCAGGTCATGCTCATGGGCGCGTCGTATGTCGACGTGCACGTGAAGTTCCACGACCTGACCGACGACACCTGGTACGAGAACGTCAACGACCAGGTCGGCAACCCGCCCGCGCAGCGCTACAACGTGACCAACGTGCTGCCGGTCGACGTGAACGTGACCTTCACGCTGTGCATGAGCGGCGAGCCCACCGCCGGCGCTCCCTGCGTCATCGGCAGCGCTCCCGAGATCGGCGTCTGGGGCACGGGCGTGACGATGAACAGCCTCGGCGGCGACCTGTACGAAGTCGTCGTGACCTTCCTGTCCGGCAGCAACCCCGCCTTCGAATACAAGTTCAAGAAGGACGGCTGCAGCACGTGGGAAGGCGTGGACAACCGCCCCGTCATCCTGCCCACCGACGGCACGACCTCGGTGGTCCTGGCCGCCGACAGCTGGAACAACCTGCCGATCGGCTGCGGCCTGGGCAACACCCTGGACGCCGACCGCACGGTCTGCCTGCAGGTGTGCCTCGACGGCATCGACAACACCGGCGGCGTCTGCTCCATCGGCTCGGTGGCCCAGCTCTCGAACTGGGGCGCCGGCGTGCCGGCGGTGCAGGTCGGCCCGGGCCTGTACCAGACCTGCATCGTGTTCCCGGCCGGCTCGGCGATCCCGCTGACGGTCGAGTACAAGTTCAAGAAGGACGACTGCGGCACGTGGGAGAGCGCGGCCAACCGCACCTTCGTCGTCGACAACGCCATGCCCGGCGAGCAGACGCTGATGTCCAACTGGGACGACAACACCAGCGGCGCCTGCACCCCCGTGGGCAACGAGAACGCCGACTGGGGTTCGGTCAAGGCGATGTACCGTTAGTCTCAGGCGCGTTCCGACGGAGAGCGCGCAAGAGGGCGCCGCCCCGGCTTCGGCCGGGGCGGCGCTTTTCTGCCGTGGCCGGGGCGTCGGGCCTGAGCTACTCTGGCCCGGATCCGGGGCCGCCGCTGCGGCCCGCGCCGCCACCGCCGGAAAGGACGGACCGCATGGACACCGCCACCCGCATCCTGCGCCGCGAGGCCCTGCGCAGCCTGCTGCCCGAGGGCGCGATCCTGCTGCCGGGCAACGGCCAGGCCAGCCGCAACTACGAGGACAACACGTACCCTTTCCGGCAGGACTCGCACTTCCTGTACTTCGCCGGCATCGCGCGTCCCGACCTGGCGCTGCTGCTGCTGCCCGACGGCACCGGCACGCTGTACGGGCCGGCCCCCCATCCCGACGACGTGGTGTGGTCCGGGCCGCAACCCTCCCTCGGCGACCTCGCCGCGGCGGCCGGGCTCGCGCGCCACGCGCCGCACGACCGCCTCGCGGCGGACCTCGCCGCCTGCGGGCGGGTCCACTACCTGCCGCCCTACCGCGCGAGCAACCGCCTGCTGCTGGCGGACCTGCTGGGCGTGGCGCCGGCGGCAGTGGCGGCCGGCGCCTCGCGCGACCTGGTGCGCGCCGTGGTCGCGCTGCGCGAGATCAAGAGCGACGCCGAGATCGCCGAGATCGAGACCGCCCTGGGCGTCAGCGCGCTGATGTACCAGTTCGCCCTGCGCAACGCGCGCCCCGGCCTGCACGAGGCCCAGATCGCCGGCGCCATGCAGGGCGTGGCGCTCAGCTACGACATGCCGCCGTCGTTCCAGCCGATCGTCTCGGTGCGTGGCGAGATCCTGCACAACGAGAGCCGCGCCAACACGCTCGAGCCTGGCCAGCTGCTGCTGCTGGACAGCGGCGTCGAGACCAGCGAGGGCTACTGCTCCGACATCACGCGCACGATCCCGGTGGGCGGCGTCTTCGCCCCGCGGCAGCGCGACATCTACGACGTGGTGCTGGGCGCCCAGGCCGCGGCCATCGAAGCCGTGGCGCCCGGCGCGACCAACCGCGACGTGCACCTGGCGGCCGCGCTGGCCGTCGCGGGCGGGCTGAAGGACCTCGGCCTGATGCGCGGCGATCCCGCCGCAGCGGTCGCCGCCGGCGCGCACGCCCTGTTCTTCCCGCACGGCATCGGGCACATGCTGGGCCTGGACGTCCACGACATGGAGGACCTCGGCGACGCCGTGGGCTACGACGAGGGGGAGGCGCGCAGCCCGCAGTTCGGCCTGAACTTCCTGCGGCTGGCCAAGGCGCTGAAGCCGGGGTTCGTGATCACGGTCGAGCCGGGGATCTACTTCAACCCGGCCCTGACCGCGCGCTGGCAGGACGCCGGGCTGCACGAGGGGTTCATCGACTACGCCGCCGTGCGGCGTTACGCGGGCTTCGGGGGGATCCGCCTGGAGGACGACGTGCTGGTCACCGCCGACGGCAACCGCGTGCTGGGGGCGCCGATCCCCAAGACGGCCGACGACATCGAACTGGTGATGGGCGGCAACGCGGCCTAGCGGGTCAGGGCGCCGCGCGCCAGGGCTTGTCCCGCCTCGTCCAGCCGGACCAGCCCGCCCTCGCGGCGCAGGAGCCGCCGCTGCTCCGCGGCGCGCAGCACCCGCTCGGCGAACCCTCTCTCCCAGTGCAGGTGCAGGTGGATGCGGTCGGCGCGGCACTCGTCCGCGGCGTCGGGACCGTCCTGGTGCTGGGCCACGTGGATGGCCAGCATCGCCAGCGCGAACTCCAGCCGTTGCGTCGCGCGCCGCCGTGCGGCGGCGACGAGGCCCCGCTGCGGCGCCGACAGCAGCGCCAGCAGGAAGACGAGCCCCACCGTCGCGGCCATGGCGCCCGCGATCGAGACGTCGAGCCAGCGGGCGATCCAGTAGCCGCCGACCGCCGCCGCCGCTCCCATCAGCACCGCCAGCCCCAGCAGCCGCGGCAGGCGGTCGGTCAGCAGGTGGGCCGCGGCCGGCGGGCCCACCATCAGCGCGACCACCAGCACCAGCCCCACCGCGTCGAAGCTCGCGACGGCGGTCACGCTCACCAGCGACATCAGGCCGTAGTGGATCAGGGCGGGCGCGAAACCGAGCGTGGCGGCCAGTCCGGCGTCGAAGGTCGCCAGCTTCAGCTCCTTGAAGAACAGCGCCAGCGCGGCGGCGTCCAGCAGCAGCACGCCGCCCGCCAGCCACAGCGCCCGCGGGCCCAGGTCGGTGCCGCCGGGGGCGAAGCGGTCGAACGGCGCGAAGGCCAGCTCGCCGAGCAGCACGACGTCGGTGTCGAGGTGGACCGCACCCGCGTGGCGCGCCAGCAGGATCACGCCCAGGCTGAAGAGGGCCGGGAAGACCAGGCCGATGGCCGCGTCCTCCTTGACCAGGCGCGTGCGGTGCAGCGTCTCGACCAGGGCGACGGTCAGCACGCCGGTGGCCGCCGCACCCAGGACCAGCCAGGGGGAGGCGAGGTCGCCGACCGCCAGGAAGGCCACGACGATGCCCAGCAGGATCGAGTGGCTGATCGCGTCGCTCATCATCGCCATGCGCCGCAGCACCAGGAACGTGCCCACCAGGGAGCAGGCGGCGGCGGTCACCGCGGCGATGAGCTGGATCTCGACCTGGGGCGACATCATGGCGATGCCTCCGGGCGGCCGTCGACGGCGCGGGCGGCGAGGAAGCGCTCGGCTTCGCCGCGGCCGTCGGCGGTGATGGTCCACAGATCGCCGCCGGCGTCGGCCGCCCAGCCGCGGCCCGCCAGTTCGCGCAGCGACCGGCGCACCGAGCCGCCGGCGGCCATCGCCCGCAGCACCGCGGCGGCGTGGGGCGCGGCGGTGGGGTCGCCGTGCTGGCCGGCGAGGGCGTGCAGGTCGAGCAGGACCGCGTGCAGGCGCAGGTCGCGGCGGCGGCGCCAGCGGCGCCAGGCGCCGGCGAGCAGGCCGCGGCGCGGGGCGAGGACCAGCGAGACCAGGACGATGGCCGTGGCCGCCAGCACGATGGCCGGCCCGGTGGGCGTGCGCGCCGTCAGGCTGCTGGCGACGGCGCCGCCGACGCCGGCCGCCGCGCCGAAGAGCGCGGCCAGCGCGGCCATCGGCGCCAGGCGGTCGGTCCACTGCCGGGCGGCGGCGGCCGGCGCCACCAGCATCGCGCTCATCAGCACCACGCCGACGGCCTGCAGGCCCGCGACGACCGCCGCCACCAGCAGGCCCGTCAGCAGGATGTCCAGTCGCCGCACCGGCAGGCCGAGCAGCGCGGCGTAGGCCGGGTCGAAGCTCAGCAGCTTGAACTCCTTCCACAGCAGGACCAGCACCAGGACGGCGCCGCCGCCCAGCGCCGCCATCGTCGCGACGTCGGCGGTCAGCAACGTCGCCGCCTGCCCGAACAGGAAGCGGTCCAGGCCGGCCTGCGAGGCGTCGGGGCGGCGCTGGATCCAGGTCAGCAGCATCAGCCCCGCGCCGAAGAACACCGACAGCACCAGGCCCAGCGCGCTGTCGGCCGGCACCCGCGAGGAGCGCACGATCCCCGTCACGCAGAGCGCGCCCAGCCACCCGGTGGCCGCGGCGCCCGCCACCAGCGCCGCCGGTTCCTTGCTGCCGGTCAGCAGGAAGACCAGGGCGATGCCGGGCAGGGCCGCGTGGCTGACCGCGTCGCCGAGCAGGCTCTGGCGACGCAGCTGCGCGAAGACGCCCAGCACGCCGGCGGTCGCGCCGATCACCGCGGCGCCCGCCGCGACGGTGCGCAGCGTGTAGTCGCTCCAGAAGGCGGCGACGGCGTCCCAGCTCACGGCCGGATCCTGCCGAAGTGCGAGGTGGCCGGGTCGTCGCGCCCGCCGGGGGCCGGCGTGGGGTCGGCCTTGCGCTCGAGGAAGCCCACGCGCCCGCCGTAGGCCAGGCGCAGGTTCTCTTCGGTGAAGACCTCGGCGACAGGTCCCGAGGCGATGCGCCGCACGTTCAGCAGCGTCACCCAGTCGAAGTAGTCGGGGACCGTCTGCAGGTCGTGGTGCACCACCACCACGGTGCGGCCGCGGGCGCGCAGGTCCTTCAGCAGGTCGACGATCGCGCGCTCGGTCACGGCGTCGACGCCCTGGAAGGGCTCGTCCATGAAGGTGACGTCGGTGTCCTGGACCAGCGCCCGCGCCAGGAACACGCGCTGCTGCTGGCCGCCGGAGAGCTGGCTGATCTGGCGGTCGGCGAGGGCGGCCATGCCGACGCGTTCCAGCGCGGAGAGCGCGGCCTCGCGCTCGCGGCGGCCGGGCCGGCGCACCCAGCCCAGCCGGCGGTACGTGCCCATGGTCACCACGTCCAGGGCCGAGGTGGGGAAGTCCCAGTCGACGCTGCCGCGCTGCGGCACGTAGCCGACGCGGTCGCGGGCCCGCGCCAGCGGCTCGCCGTGGATGAGCACCTGGCCGGCGGCGGCCGGCACCAGGCCGAGGATCGCCTTCAGCAGCGTGCTCTTGCCGGCGCCGTTGGGGCCGACCACGGCCAGCAGCAGCCCCGGCGGCACCTCCAGGTCGACGTCCCACAGCACGGGCTTGTCGCGGTAGGCGACCGTCAGGTCGTGCACGGCGACGGCGAGGCCGGCGCCGGTGTGCGGCGCGGCCGGGGCGGGACGGGTGTCGGGGTGCGTCACGGAGCCTCCTTCGCGCCGCCGAGCGCCTCGACGATGGTCATCACGTTGGCGCGGACCATCCCGACGTAGGTGGCGGCAGGACCGTCGGGATCGCCGAGCGCGTCCGAATAGAGCGAACCGCCGATGCGCACCTCGTGGCCGCGGGCGCACACAGCCGCCTGCAGCGCCTCGACGGTGCGCGGCGGGACCGAAGATTCCACGAACACGGCGGGCACGCGCCGGTCGGCCAGGAAGGCGGCCAGGTCCTGCACGTCGCGCGTGCCGGCCTCGGTCGCGGTGCTGATGCCCTGCAGGGCGCGTATCTCGAACCCGTAGGCGCGGCCGAAGTAGCCGAAGGCGTCGTGGGCCGTGGCCAGCACCCGCGCCGGCTCCGGCACCGTCGCGGTGCGGCGGCGCACCCAGGCGTCCAGCGAGTCCAGTTCGGCCCGGTAGGCGTCGAGGTGGCGCCGGTATTCGGCCGCGCCGTCGGGGTCGACGGCGGCGAGCGCCTCGCCCACGGCCACGACCGCGTCGCGCCACAGCCGCACGTCGAACCAGATGTGGGGATCGTGGGCGCCGGAGAAGCCGGGCACCGCGCGCAGGTCGTCGGTGGCGACGGCCGAGGCGACGTCGCGCGTCGGGCGGTCCGCGCCGAGGTGGCCGAGCACCTCGCCCATCCTGGCCTCCAGGTGCAGCCCGTTGTACAGGACGAGGTCGGCTTCCTGGAGCCGGCGCACGTCGCCCTCGCTGGCCTTGTAGAGATGGGGGTCCACGCCGGGGCCCATCAGGCCGACCACGCGCACGCGGCCGGCGCCGATCCTGGCGGCGGCGTCGGCCACCATGCCGGTGGTGGCGACGACGCTCAGGGGCCCGTCCCGGCGGCGTTCGCCGGCGTCGCCGCAGCCGGTCGCGCCGACCGCGAGGGCGGCGAGCGAAACGGCCAGCAGGAGGTCGGCGGCGGCGCCGCCGCGGCGGGGCTTGCGGGTGGCGGTCGGGGTCACGTCGGTTCCTCCGTCGAGCGCGGCATCGCCGGGTAGCGGGCGGGAATGGGTGATCCGTGGGGGTCGCGTTCGGGATGCCCCAGCAGCTGGTCGATGCGGTCTTCCATGTCCTCGGACAGGACGTGCTCCCAGCGCTCGGCCTCGTCGTGGACGCTTTCGCGAGGCACGTCCATGATCCGCACCAGGAAGGACTCGATCAGGCGGTGGCGCCGCACCACGCGCAGGGCCGTGCGGCGGCCGTCCTCGGTCAGGGTGACGCCCCGGTAAGGGGTGTGGTCGACCAGCCCGAGTCCGGACAGGCGCTTGATCATGCCGGTGGCAGAGGCGGGGGCGACGGCCAGGCGGCGCGCGATCCTGCTGGTCGTGGCCCGACCCTGGTCGGCCTCGAGGTCCCAGATGGTCTTGAGGTAGTTCTCGGCGGATTCGGTGTGCTTCATCCCGACCTCGCGGGGGGCGCGGTCGCTCCCGAAACGCGGTTTAGCGCAGCCTAAATTCCGGGACAGGATAGCATGGAGCCGCGCAACGGCAAGGGAAACTGGCATCCCCGCCGCCCGTGATGTATTTTCAACCGGGTGTGTCGACCGCGGGCAGTCCCCGGCGACCGGCGATGCCGTCGTGCCCCACGCGTACGTGAACGACCCAAGGGAGACCTTCGATGAACAGAGCCGCCCTGTGCCGCAGCGGGCTTGTGGTCCTGGCCCTCGGCCTGATCGTCCTGGCGGGATGCGATGATGAGACAACGTCCGGACTGACCGGCACCGGCTCCATCGGCGTCTACCCGCTTCCGGCGACGACGTCCTTCCCGTGGCACCTGACCGGCCCCGACGGCTACGAGCACGAGGGTTCCGGCGACGAGCTGCTCGTGGACATGCCGGTCGGCTCCTACACCCTCACCTGGCAGGGCGTCACCGGCTGGGTCACGCCTTCGCCCGCCGAGGTGATCAGGACCGTGGTCGGCGGCGGCCTCACGACCTTCACCACGACCTACCGCACCACCGGCGGCGAGATCCTGCCGGGGCAGATCGACATCAACCCGCTGCCGGACGACCAGGGCTTCGGCTTCCCCTGGTCCATCACGGGCCCCGACGAGTTCAGCGCCTCCGGCACCGGCTTCGTGCGCTACGAGAACATGGATCCCGGCGACTACACCGTGACCTGGGGCGACGTGGACGATTGGACCACGCCGACGCCGAACGTCGTCACCCAGACGCTCCTGCAGGACGGCGGGCTCTCCTTCGAGGCGACCTGGATCTCGATCGAGGGCTCGATCATCACCTTCCACCCGGTCACGCCGGGCACCTTCCTCATGGGCAGCCCCCGCGGCGAGGTGGGCAGCGACGGCTACGAGTGGCCCCAGCACCGCGTCACGCTGACGCGGCCCTTCGAGATGTCGAAGACGGAGATCACCTGGGACCAGTACGAGCGGCTGATGGGCGACAACCCGAGCTACTACGACGACGTCTGCAACACCTGCTCGTCCGACTACCCCATGGAATCGGTGAGCTGGCTGCAGGCGGTCGCGTTCTGCAACGCGCTCTCGGCGGCGGAAGCGCTGACGCCGGCCTACACCGTGGCCGGTTCGACGGTGACCTGGGACCAGGCCGCCGACGGCTACCGGCTGCCGACCGAAGCCGAATGGGAGTACGCCTGCCGCGCCGGCACGATCACGGCGCTCTACAGCGGCGATCTGACCTCGTCCGCGGCGAGCTGCTACAACGACCCGAACCTCGATCTGATCGGGTGGTACTGCAACAACAGCGCCTCCCACAGCCGGCCCGTCGGCGACAAGCCGGCCAACGAGTGGCTCTTCGAAGACATGAGCGGCAACGTGTGGGAGTGGGTCTGGGACTTCAGCCGCAACTACGACAGCGTGTCGCTGCAGCTCGGGGATTTCACGTTCCTCGACGGCAGCGTCCAGCAGCGCGGCACGATCACCGTCATGGAGGCCGAGGACGGCTTCGGCACGGACAAGATCTTCCGCCTCGACGAGATCGGCGCGACCTTCGGCGTCTCGAACCTCGGCGTCGTCACGTCGCAGGTCAGCTTCCGCTACGCCGACTTCGACAGCGTCACCAACTTCAAGGTCAACGGCCAGACGCTCTACCGGGGGATGTTCTCCGAGCTGCCGGCGACCGTCGCGCCGGGCGTCACCGCGACGGTGACCGCCGAGCCCGTCACGATCGAGGCCTACGGCGACGGCGTGACCGGCACGATCACGCTGACCGGCGCGGTGACGAGCGTGCTCGTCGGCGGCCAGCTCCTGATGGTCGACGACTTCAGCGTCATCGAGGTCGGGGGCTCCCAGTTCGCTCGGGACCGGCTGGTGGACTTCGACCTCTTCGTGCGCGGGCAGGTCTTCCGCCCGAACCCCGGCGGCATCCCGACCCTGGTGTCCCTGGGCTGCACGATCACCGACCCGATCGGGCGCAGCACGGGCAGCGTCCACATGCTGCGCGGCGGTTCCTTCTTCAGCAGCCCCGGCGACTGCCGCTCCGCGTCGCGGTCGGAACCGAACCTCTCCAGCCGCTACGCCGGCTTCCGGGTGGCCCGCTACAACGACTGACGCCCGGATCTTCGAGACGAGCGGGTCTTCGAGACGAACGGGCCCTCGACACGACCGGGAGCTTCCCCCACGGGGGAAGCTCCCGGTTCGCGTTCGGGGGGCCTCAGCGGGGGACGGTCCCGTCGGGACGGTTCGCCTCGGCGACCGCGTGCGCGAGGGCGGCGGTCTTGTCCAGCGTCTCCTGCCACTCCGCCGCCGGGTCGCTGTCGGCGGTCACCGCGCCGCCGACCCCGCACACGGCGCGGCCGCCGCGCACCACCAGCGTGCGGATGACGATGTTCAGGTCCATGGCGCCCGCGTCGTCGAGCCAGCCCAGCGAGCCGGCGTAGACGCCGCGCGACCACGGCTCCAGCTCGTCGATCATCTTCATGGCCTCGATCTTGGGCGCCCCGGTCATCGAGCCGCCGGGGAAACAGGCGCGCACGGCGTCGATCGCGTCCAGGCCCTCGCGCAGGCGGCCGCGCACGGTCGAGACCATCTGCCACACCCACCCGCAACGCTCGACGGCCATCAGCTCGGGCACCTCGATGCTCCCCGTCTCGCAGACGCGTCCCAGGTCGCTGCGCGCCAGGTCCACGATCATGAGGTTCTCGGCGCGGTCCTTCGGCGAGGCGGCCAGCTCGTCGTGCAACGCGGTGTCTTCGTAGGGATCGGGACTGCTGGGACGGGTGCCCTTGATCGGGCGCGTCTCCAGCCAACGGTCGCGGTCGAGGCTCAGGAAGCGCTCGGGCGAGGCGCAGAGCACGGCGACGTCGCCGCGGGTCAGCCAGGCGCCGAAGGACGGCGCGTTGATGGAGCGCAGCTGGCCGTAGAGCCGCCAGGGGTCCGCCCCCAGTTCCAGCTCGAGGCGGCGCGTGAGGCAGCACTCGAAGACGCGCCCGTCGCGGATGTCGCGCTGGACGGCGGCCACGCGGGCCATGTAGTCCTCGCGGCCGTCCTGCGACGGCGTCGGCCGCGCGTGGGGCCGGCGCCTCGGCAGCGCCAGGGGCCCCCAGGATGCGAGCCGGTCGCGGACCGCTTCGGCGATGCGGTCGGCGTCGCGGCGGGCGGCATCGCCGTCGCAACCGCACCCGACGGCCGACAGCCAGGTGCGGCCCGTGCCGTGATCGCGCACGAGCAGGGCCTCGTGCCTCACGAAACGCAGGTCCGGCAGGTCCAGGTCGTCCCGTCCGGTGTCGGGGTAGGACTCCAGGCAGTGGCCCGTCTCGTAGCCGAACCAGCCGACGATCCCGTGGACGAAGGGGAAACGCGCCGTCTGCAGGGCCCCGGCCGGCGCCGCCGTGTCGCGCCGCCAGGCCCGCAGCGCCTCGAAGGGGTCGACGCCGGGCAGGCGTCGCGTCGCGCCATCGGCGCGGGTTTCGACGTCGGCCCGCCCGTCCGGTCGCCGGCGCGCCTCGAAGGTCGCCGTCTCGCCGACCCCCAGGTACGAGAAACGTCCGAAGCGGGAATCCGCATCCGCGTTGTCCAGCAGGATCGGCTCCGTCCGGCCGCCGGCGCGGAACGGCTCGACGAGACGCCAGAACGGCTTCACGTGGTCGACGGGTTCCAGGATGTGGTGCACGGCTGTCATGGTCCCAGTGTCGCGGCCGTTCCGGCGGGGGTCAACACGGTCTTTGACAGGCGCCGGCCGGCGCGGCTAATGTCCCGGCCATGCTGTTCAATTCGCTGATCTTCCTGGTCTTCCTGGCCGTGGTCCTGCTGGTCTACCCGCGCCTGCGGCACCGGCCGCAGAACGTGTTCCTGCTGGTCGCCAGCTACGTGTTCTACGGCTACTGGGACTGGCGTTTCCTGCTGCTGCTGTGGATCTCCACCGGGGTCGACTTCTGGGCCGCCTCCCGCATGGACCGCACCGACAATCCGTCCGCGCGCCAGCGCCTGCTGCTGGTCAGCCTGGCGACGAACCTCGGCCTGCTGGGCACCTTCAAGTACTTCAACTTCTTCGTCGACTCGATGGGAGCCCTGATCGAGTCCTTCGGGATGGAGCCCCACGTCCCCCTGCTGCGGGTGCTGCTGCCGGTGGGCATCAGCTTCTACACGTTCCAGACGATGAGCTACACGATCGACGTCTACCGCCGCAGGATGGAACCGGCACGCGACCTGGCCGACTTCGCGCTGTTCGTGGCCTTCTTCCCCCAGCTGGTGGCCGGTCCGATCGAGCGCGCGACCCGCCTGCTGCCGCAGGTCCAGCACCCCCGCACGGTGACCCGGCGCCAGGTCGAGACGGGCCTGAACCTGATCCTGATGGGCTTCTTCAAGAAGCTCTTCGTGGCCGACACGCTGGCGCCCTACGTGACGCAGGTCTGGAACGATCCCGGCGCCTGCACCGCCGGGGAGCTGCTGACTGGCGTCTACGCCTTCTGCTTCCAGATCTACGGCGACTTCTCGGGCTACTCGGACATCGCCCGCGGCGTCTCGCACCTGCTGGGCTTCGAGCTGATGGAGAACTTCCACGCGCCGAACCTCAGCCGCAGCCCCGCCGAGTACTGGAAGCGCTGGCACGTGTCGCTGTCGACCTGGCTGATGGACTACCTCTACATCCCGCTGGGCGGCAACCGCAAGGGCCGCCTGCGCGGCTACGTCAACCTGATGGTGACGATGTTCCTGGGCGGGCTCTGGCACGGTGCGAGCTGGACGTTCGTGGCCTGGGGCGTGTTCAACGGCTTCTACCTGGTGGTCTACCGGCTGACCGACGGGCGCAAGGTCGACCTGCACTGGCCGCGCGCGCCGCGCGCCTTCGCCTGGGACGTGGTCAAGGTCGTCGTCACCTTCCACCTGCTCGGCATCGCCAAGATCCTGTTCCGTTCGCCCGACTTCCCGACCGCCTGGAAGATCATGACGGGGATCGCCGACGGCCAAGGCCTGTTCACGTTCGGCGCCGCGCATGTCTTCGTGGTCTGCGCGATCATGCTGACGCTGGACATCGTGCAGGAGGCGACGGGCAGCCACACCTGGCTGGCCGACTCGCGGCGTCTCTGGCTGCGGTTCTCGGTGGGGACGGCGCTGCTGGGGATCACCCTGGCGGCGGCGGTCTACCGCGTCTACAGCAACCCGCCGTTCATCTACTTCCAGTTCTAACGCCATCGACGCGCTAACTGCATCATTGGCAGTATGTTGCAATTATATTGGATTGTTCGATTGATTTAATCAATCGATTGGTCTATCATGATCGGACCTGATTCGAGAAAGGGACGGCATGGACGAACGGACACCGGTCGGGAGGCTGCGGGAGGTGCTGGCGCACCTGCCGCCGGAATTGGCGCCGCCCGCCGCGGACTCGCCGCCGGGCCGGATCCTGGCGGCCACCCGCGCCCTGCTGGCCGAGAAGGGGCTCGCGGGGTTGAGCATGCGGCTGGTGGCGGGCGAGGCCGGGGTCAACCAGGCGATGATCCACTACTACTTCGGCACCAAGGATCGCCTGGTCGACGCCGTGGTGACCCGCGAGGTCCTGTCGATGATCGGCGCCGTGGTGGGTGGGCTCGACGGCGATCTCGATCCCGCCGAGCTCTTCGTGCAGTACCCGGTGCGCATGCTCGACGAGCTGCGTCGCGACCGAGTCCGCCTGCAGCTGCTGCGGCTGGTGCTGGCCACCGAGCCGGACCGGCTGCGCCGCGCGGTGCGGGAGCTGGGGCGGCACGGCGTGCTCGGGGTCAGCGCCGAACTGCTCGGCCTCATCGGCGAAGCGCAGGGCGCCGGACGCCTGGTCGACGCGGCGCCGGCCTCGCTGCTGATGTTCCTGATCGCCAACGCCTTCGGACTGGTCTTCATGGAGCCGATCGCGCACGAGGTCATGGGTTTCTCCCTGGCCGACGACGAAGCCTGGGCGCGGCACCGCGCGCAGCTGACGAACCTGATCCGCGGCGGGATCCTGGCGACGCCCGCGGGCGAGGAGCCGGCATGAGAACGAACGGAACCGGATGGTTCGCGGCGACCTGCGCCGCGCTGGCGGTCGCGGCGTCGTCCGGGGTCGCGGCGACGCCCGGCGCGGCGGCGCCGGACGCCGCCGCGCGCCTGGACCTGGTAGCCTGCCTGCAGCGCGCGCACGCCGCGGCGCCGCGGCTCGAGGAGCTGCGGGCGGCCATGGCGGAGGCCGCGGCCGCGGCCGACGAGGCGTCGGCGCGGCGCCTGCCCGCGCTCGGGCTGGGGGCGACCTACCGCTATGCCAGCGAAACGATGGAGTCGGAGATCAGCCTGGCGCCGGGGCTGCCCTCGCGCACGCTGTCCTTCGGCGACGGGCACGTGGCCGACGTGAACCTGGCCCTGTCGCTGCCCCTGTACACGGGCGGCGAGCTGTCCGGCACGGCCGCGGCGGCGGCGGCGGGGAGCCGGGCGGCGGCGCTGCGGACCGCGGCGGCGGCCGAGGACCTCACGCTAGCGGTGCGTCGGGCGTTCTACGCGGCGCTGGGTCGGGAGTCCCAGCTCGCGGCCGCCGATCTGGCCGCCACGAGATTGCAGCGCCACGCCGACGAGGTCGCCGGCGCCCTGGCGGCCGGCGCCGCCAGCGAGGAGATGCGCCTGCGCGCGGTCACCCGCCTGCGCGAGGCCGAGCAGCGGCGGACGCGCGCGGCGGCGGCGCGGGATTCGGCGGGGGTGACGCTCGGCCGACTGGTCGGTCTCGCGGGCGACACCGTGCTGCCGGCGGGGGATCTCGCCGCCTCGTTGTTCGAGGACGGCGTCGTCCCCGCGGCGGTCGGGGAACGGCCGGACCTGGCGTCCCTGCAGGCGGAGCGCGCCCGCCAGGACCACCTGGCCGCGGCGGCCCGCGGGAAGCTGCTGCCCCGCATCGGGGGCGAACTGGCGGCCCATTACGGCCGCCCGGGCATCGACCAGCTCACCAACGACTGGATGAGCTACGCCACCGCGGGGGTGAGCCTGGATTGGCCGCTGTGGGACGGCGGCGCCCGCAGCCGGCGCGCCTCGCAGGCGGCGGCGCGCTCCCTCCAGGCGGCGGCGCGGCATCGTGACCTGCAGGAGGCCCTCGCCGCCGCGAACGCCGCGGCGCGGCTGGACCTGGCCGCCTCCCGCGAGGAGCTGGACCGGGCGACCGAGCGCGCCGAGCTCGCCCGCCGGATCGGCGAGCTGGTCGGCGCGCGCTACGAGCGGGCCGACGCCAGCGAGAGCGAGTACCTCGACGCCCTGGACGACGTGACCGCCGCCGAATTCGAACTGTCCCTGGTCCGCACGCGGCAGCGCCTCGCCGAGGCGTCGCTGCTCTGGACCCTCGGCCGTTAACCGCACGGGAGAGACCATGAACCGCACCGTCACCACCACGATCGCGCTCGTCTGCCTCGCCGCGCTGGCCGGCTGCGGCGGCAAGGCGTTGCCCGATCCGTCCGGGACCTTCGAGGCCACGGTCGTCGACGTCGCGCCGGTGATCGGCGGGCGGGCGCTGGCCGTGCTCGCCGCCGAGGGCCAGCTCGTCGCCCGCGGCGACACGCTGGTGATCCTGGACAACGAGCTGATCGCCCTGCAGCGCGCCGAGACCGCCGCCCGCCGCGAGAGCCTGGTGGCGGAGCGTCGCGCCGCGACGGCCGACCTGGAGCAGACCCGCCGGCAGCGCGCCCTCGCGGCGACCACGCTCGAGCGCGCCGAGGCGTTGCTGGCGCAGGGCAGCGCCACGCGCCAGCGCATCGACGACCTCGCCGCCCAGCGCGACGTGGCCGACGACCGCATCGAGGGGGCCCGCGCGCGCATCGCCGCCCTGGACGCCGAGATGGTCCGCCTCGCCGCGGGCCTGGCCGTGCTGGACCGCCAGCTGCGCGAGGGCGTCCTGCTGTCGCCGCTGGACGGCACGGTGCTGACGCGGAGCCTGGAGCCCGGCGAGGTGGCCGTCGCCGGCCGCACGGCGCTGCGGCTGGCCGACCTCACGCGGCTTGAGCTGCGGGTCTTCCTCGAAGCGCCCGACCTCGACCGCGTGCGCCTGGGGCAGGACCTGCCGGTCGCGGTGGACGCGCTGCTCGGCGAAGCCTTCACCGGCCGCGTCGCCTGGATCAGCGAAGAGGCGGAGTTCACGCCCAAGAACGCGCAGACCCGCCACGCGCGGGCCCAGCTCGTGCACGCGGTGAAGGTGAGCGTCGCCAACCCCGACGGCCGGCTGCACGCGGGGATGCCGGCGGAGGTGCGGCTGCCTTGAACGCGGCCGACGGCATGAGCGGAGCGGCCATCCGGGTCGAGGGCCTGCGCAAGTCCTACGGCGAACGCACGGCGGTCCGCGGCCTGGACCTCGCCGTGGCCCCGGGCCGCATCTGCGGTCTGATCGGCCCCGACGGCGCCGGCAAGACCACGACCATGCGCGTGATCTGCGGCCTGCTGCGGCCCGACGCAGGCGTCGCGCGGGTGCTCGGGCGCGACAGCGCCCGCGAACCCCGCGCCGTGCGCGAGCATCTCGGCTACATGCCCCAGCGCTTCAGCCTCTACCCGGACCTGACCGTGGCGGAGAACCTGCGCTTCTTCGCCGACCTGTTCGGCGTGCCGGCGTCCGAGCGCGTGCGCCGCGAGGCCGAACTGATGGAGTTCAGCCGGCTCGGCCCGTTCCGCAAGCGACGCGCCGGCCAGCTGTCGGGCGGCATGAAGCAGAAGCTGGCCCTGAGCTGCACGCTGATCCACACCCCCGAGGTGCTGGTCCTCGACGAGCCCACCACCGGCGTCGACCCGGTCAGCCGCCGCGAGTTCTGGCGCATCCTGCGCGAGCTGGCCGGCCGCGGCCTCGCCCTGCTGGTCAGCACGCCGTACATGGACGAGGCCGGCCTCTGCGACGAGGTCGTGCTGATGCACGAGGGCCGGGCCATCGCCCGCGGGACCCCGGACGAGGTGGCGGCGGCCTTCCCGCGCCGCCTGCTGGAGGTGCGCGGCGCCGGCCTGCCCGCGGCCCTGGCGCGCCTGACGGCCTCGCCCCTGCCGGGCGTGAAGGTCCACCGCTACGGCGACCGCCTGCACGTGGTGCACGACGACGCGGCGCAGGCCGACGAGGTCGCCCGGCTGCTCGCGGGCGCCGGGGTCGAGCTGCACCCGGTCGCGCCGGGCATCGAGGACGCGTTCGTGGAACTGATGACGGCGCCGGCCGGCGGGGAGGCGACGCCGTGAGCGGGGAAGCGGCGGTGCTCGCCCGCGGGCTGACGCGGCGCTTCGGCGACTTCACGGCCGTCGAGTCGCTCGACCTCGAGGTCGCGGGCGGGGAGATCTTCGGCTTCCTGGGCGCCAACGGGGCCGGCAAGACCACGGCGATCCGCATGCTCTGCGGGCTGCTGCCGCCCAGCGGGGGCGAGGCGTGGGTGGCCGGCTGCCGCGTCGGCCGCGACACCGGCGCGCTCAAGCGGCGCATCGGCTACATGAGCCAGCGCTTCAGCCTCTACGAGGACCTGACGGTGCTGGAGAACCTGGAATTCTTCGGCGGCGTGTACGGGCTCGGGCGCGCGGAGCTGGCGGCGCGGGCCGACGAGCTGCTGCCGCGGCTGGGCCTCGACGCCGAGCGCGGCCGGCTGACCGGCTCGCTGCCCCTGGGCTACAAGCAGCGGCTGTCGCTGGGCTGCGCCCTGGCCCACCGGCCGCGGGTGCTGTTCCTGGACGAGCCCACCGGCGGCGTGGACCCCGTGGCGCGGCGCGGCTTCTGGGACCTGATCTACGAGCAGGCGGCCGGCGGGGTCACGGTCTTCGTCACCACGCACTACATGGACGAGGCCGAGTACTGCGGCCGCGTCTCGATCATGGTCCAGGGCAGGATCGTGGCCCTGGACACGCCGTCGGGCCTGAAGGCCCGCACCGGCGGCGCCGACATGCAGGACGTCTTCCTCAGGCTGGTGGACGCATGAACCGGATCCTCGCGGTGGCCGGCAAGGAGTTCCTGCACATCCTGCGCGACCGGCGCAGCCTGGCCGTGGCGTTGCTGATGCCCCTGACGATGGTGCTGCTCTACGGCGCGGTCATCGACATGGAGCTGCGCGACCTGCGGGTCGGCGTGCTCGACCTCGACGGCGGCGACCGCAGCCGCGAGCTGCTGCGCGCGATGACCTCCAGCGGCTTCATCATCGAGGCGGAGCGCCTGGACGGGCGCGACGCGATCGAGGCGGGCTTCCGTCAGGGGCGCCTGCAGGCCGCGCTGGTGGTGCCGCGCGGCTACGGCGAGGACCTCGCCCGCGGCGGGGCCCGGGTCCAGATCCTGGTGGACGGCGCCGACGCCTCGACCGCGGCCACGGTCGCCAACTACCTGCAGGCCGTGGTCGCGCTGGTCAACCGCGACCTGCTGCGCGACGCGGGCCTCGCGGCCCCCTTCGACGCGCGCACGCGCGTCTGGTTCAACCCCGAGCTGGTCAGCGCGCGCTTCGTGGTGCCGGGCCTGGTGGCGCTGGTGCTGATGATGATCTGCGCGCTCTTGACGAGCATCGCCATCACCCGCGAGAAGGAGGCCGGCACGCTCGAGCAGATCCTCACCACGCCGGTGACCCCGGCGCAGGTGATCGTGGGCAAGGTGCTGCCCTACGTGGCGCTCGGCGCCCTGGACTGCTCGATGGTGCTGCTGGCCGGCAAGTGGGTCTTCGGCGTGCCGATGGCCGGCTCGTGGTGGCTGCTGGCGGCCTACTGCCTGCTGTTCATCGTCATCGCGCTGTCGCTGGGGCTGCTGATCTCGGCCCGCTCGCCCAGCCTGCGCGTGGCGATGATGGCGGCGCTGATGGTCACCATGCTGCCGACGATGATCCTGTCGGGCTTCGTGTTCCCGATCGCCAGCATGCCGGGGCCGCTGCAGGTCGTCTGCCGCCTGCTGCCGGCGACGCACTTCCTGGTCGTGCTGCGCGGCATCATGCTCAAGGGCCAGGCCTGGTTCCCCCTGCAGACCGCGGCGCTGGTCGTCATGGCGGCGGTGCTGCTGACCCTCGCGATCCGCAGCTTCCGCCTCAGACTGGAGTGAACGCGTGAGAGCGCTGCGCTGCCTCGTGCGCAAGGAGTTCAAACAGCTGCGCCGCGACACCGCCCTGCTGCGGGTCGTGTTCGCGCTGCCGATCTTCCAGCTGCTGGTGCTGTCCTACGCCCTGAACAACGACCTGCGCAACGTGCGGGTCGCGACCCTGGACGAGGACCGCACCGCGCTGAGCCGCGCCGTCCTGGACGCCTTCCCGGCCTCGGACGTCTTCGTGCCGGGGCCCGCGGCCCGCGACGGCGACGAGCTGGAGGTCCTGCTGCGGGCCGGGGCCTGCGACCTGGCGGTGCGCGTGCCGGCCGGTTTCGAGCGCGACGCGCTGGCCGGGCGCGCGCCCTCGCTGGGCATCGACGTCGACGGCACCAACAGCAGCCTCGCCGGACGCGGCGCCGGGTACGCCGGCGCCATCGCGATGCAGGAGGCGCAACGCTTCGCGGCGGCGCACGCGGGCGCGATCGCATCCGCGCCGCGCGTGGAGACGGTCGTGCGGTTCCTGTACAATCCCGAGCTGGAGAGCCGCCTGTTCATGGTGCCGGGCGTGATCGTCATGCTGGTGACGATCATCTCCGCCCTGGCCACCGGCATGGCCGTGGTGCGGGAGAAGGAGCTGGGCACCCTCGACCAGGTCCTGGTCACGCCGCTGACGCCCCTGCAGTACGTGGTCGGCAAGACGCTGCCGTTCGGGCTGATCGCGCTGTTCGACCTGACGCTGGCCACGCTGTTCGCCCGCCTGTGGTTCCACGTGCCGATGCTGGGCTCGCCGTGGGTGCTGCTGCTGGGCGTGCTGGCCTACCTGCTGGTGACCCTGGGGCTGGGGCTGCTGGCCTCGGCGGCCTCGAACACCCAGCAGCAGGCGATGTTCACGGTCTGGTTCTTCCTGGTCTTCGCCATCATGCTCAGCGGGTTCTTCTTCCCCGTCGACAACATGCCGGAGTGGGCGCGCTGGCTGACGCGGATCAACCCCATGCGGTACTTCATGGACATCGTGCGCGGGGTGCTGCTGCGGGGGGCGGGGCTGGCGGATCTCGCCGGCGAGCTGTTGACGTTGTTGGCCATGGGTGTGGCGGCGTTCGGGGGGGCGGTGCTGGCATTCAGACGGGAGGTCCGGACGTGATCCTCGACATGATCGGCGGCACCAGCCTCGTCCCGCTCCGCCATCTCGTCCCACAATCCAGCGCTCGCATCCTCGTCAAACTGGAGTACGAGAATCCCACCGGCAGCATGAAGGACCGCATGGCTCTGGCGATGGTCGCGGCGGCCGAAGCCGACGGCCGGCTGTCCCCGGGCGGTTCGGTGGTCGAGTACACTGGCGGCAGCACGGGCGTCTCGCTGGCCTTCGTGTGCGCGGCGAAGCGCATCCCGCTGCGGATCGTGACCTCGGACGCCTTCAGCCGGGAGAAGCGCGACCACATGCAGGCCCTGGGCGCCCGCCTCACGCTGGTTCCCAGCCCCACCGGCGGCACGACCAGGGCCCTGACGCTCGCGATGATCGAGACGGCGCGCGGCCTCGCCGCCGAACCGGGCTGCTACTGGACCGACCAGCTCAACAACGCCGACCAGCTGCGCGGCTACGACCGCATGGGCGAGGAGATCCTGGAACAGGCCGGCGGGCGGGTCGACGCCTTCGTCCAGAGCGTGGGCACCGCCGGTTCGCTGCGCGGGAACGCCGCGCGGCTGCGGGCGCACGACCCGGCGGTGCGCATCGTCGCGGTGGAGCCCGCGGAGTCGGCGGTGCTGTCGGGCGGACCGAGCGGTTCCCACAAGATCGAGGGCACCGGCATCGGTTTCGTGGCGCCGCTGTGGATCGACGGCCTCGCCGACGAGATCCGCACGGTGTCCACCGCGGAGGCGATGGAGACCGCGCGACTCCTTGCCCGCGAGGAGGGACTCTTCGCCGGCACGTCCACCGGCGCCAACGTGGCGGCTGCGCTGCGGGTGGCCGCCGAACTGGGCGTCGGCGGCACGGTGGTCACCGTGGCGGTGGATTCGGGGATGAAGTACCTGAGCACGGCGCTGTACGCGGGCGCGTGAGGCGATGATGAAATCACGAAATCCGACCAAGCAGGAAATCGCCGAACTGGTCGCCTTCCTGCCGATCCTCTATGCGGACGGGTTCGAGCCGGTCGTGGAGATGTCCGGTCGCCCGCCGAGAGAGGACGGCGTCACCGCGATGTCCTACCCGGACTACGCCGAGGAGGTCGAGCATTTCTTCCGTCTGGCGGCTCGCCGTTGCTGGACCGATTCCGGCTACAGCCCCGCGGAAGCGGGCTCGCTGCTCGACGATCATGAGGCCATCAGGACCGCCGATCTGGCGCGGATCAAGACGTTGCTCACCTATTGCGTCCGCGGCGAGCGATTCGGTGACGGATTCTGGGAGACGATGGTCGTGGACGGCCACGTGCGACGCCTGCTCGAGAGGCTGGCCGAGATCGGGACGGCGGACGGGATGACGCACCCGGAACCCGAAGCGCTCGATCCCTCGTGATCGCCCTCCGGTATCCGGCACTCGCTCTTGTTTCGCCCCCCGCCCTCTCCAGGCCTCACCGCACGAGCACCACCTTGACCGTGTCCCGCCCGTCGTCCCCCCGCAGGCTCAGGAAGTAGACGCCCGCCGGCAGCGCGCGGCCGGCGCCGTCGCGCCCCTCCCAGACGACCTCGTGCCGTCCGGCTTCGCACCGCCGGTCGGCCAGCAGGGCCACCTCGCGGCCCCGCGCGTCCGCGACGGCGATGCGCACCCGTTGCGGCGCGCCGACGACGAAGGCGGCCGTGACGCGGGGGTTGAAGGGGTTGGGATGGACGCCGGCGAAGCGGGCCGCGCGTGGCAGCTCGGCCGCGCCGACGGTCGCCTCCGCCAGCCACTCGGTCGCGCCGTCGTCGCGCCGCCACTGCAGACGGTACAACGTCGCGCCGGCCGGCGCCGCGTCGTCGCGGCAGCGATGGGCGGATCCGTCGCCGCCCGCTCCAGCATCGAGGCTCACCGGCTCGCCCGCGGGGTTCTCCCGCCAGACGAGGAAGCGGCCGCCGGTCAGGCCCGGGGAGGCGGTCCACTCCAGCTCCACCGCGAGGCCGTCGCGCCGGCCGCGGAACTCCGACACCGCCACCGGCACCGCGAGGCCGTCCCAGCGGGCGATGCCGCCGACGATCTGGCCGCCGGCCGTCTCGATCGCGCCGCCGACGAACAGGTCGCCGTGCCGCCAGGCCAGCATGGTCACGGTCGGGCCGGCGCCGCTGCCCAGGGTGCTCCAGGATCCGTACTCCAGGACGGCCACGTTCGTGGCCGGGACGTCGCCGGCCGTGGTGAAGCGGCCGCCGACGCAGAGCCGGCCTCCCGTCTCGGCCAGGGTGTAAACGCCGTAATCGGGCATGCTGCCGCGCACGCCGCCGGCGACGTCGTGCCAGGCCGCGCCGTCCCAGCGAGCGAGGTTGTTCACGGTCAGATCGCCGACCTCGAGGAGCCTGCCGCCGACGTAGAGGTCGTCGCCGACCGCCAGCAGGCAGCGGACCAGGTACTGGGCGCCGCCGCCGAACTCCCGGCACGTCAGGCCGTTCCAGGCCAGCAATCCGCGCATGGCGTGGTTGTTGGCGCGGGTGAACGAGCCGGCGACGATCAGTTCCCCGCCGTACGAGACAAGGTCGCTCACCGCCCCGTGGAGGTACTCGTCGGTGACGATGATCTGTTCCCAGGTCGCGCCGTCCCAGCGGTAGACGAATCCCAGGTCGAGGTCGGTCGTTTCGGCCTGCGGGGAAGCGGGGGGATAGAGCAGATCCCCGCCGGCCGCGTAGAGTTGGCCCTGGTGCACGCAGAGCGCAGCCACTTCGGTGCAGGGCAGACCGCTGCCCATCGCCTGCCAGGAGACGCCGTCCCAGCGGGCGACGTTGCGGGCGAGAGCCTGGTCCGCCGACGAGAAACAGCCGGCGACCACGAGGTCCTCTTCGAACACCACCATGTCGCGGATCCGTGCCGGGGGAATGGACGATGAAGAAACGACTCCCCGTGTGCCGACATTTTCCCAATGGTCGTCGTGAAACTCGGCGATGCCGTAGGCCCTGAGCCCGCCCGCACGCCAGAAGGAACCGGCGAAGATCAGCTCGCCTTGATGTTCCAGGCTGGTGAAGACGTCGCCGGTGGTCCCCAGACCGTGTTCGTAGACGAGTTGTGACCAGGAGGACCCGTTCCAATACGCGGCATTGAGTGCGTAGGGGCCTTCGTCGGTGCCGATGCGCGGGAACGAGCCGCCCACGAACATTCCGGCTTCCGTCGACAGCAGGGTGTGGATCCTGGGTGCGGTGTCGGTCCAGTAGGGATAGAAACCGTCACCCACCATGTGCCAGTCGGTTTCGTCGTGTCGGACAAGGCCGTATCGAAATTGGTCCAGCTCCGCGAAGCAGCCGCCCGCGACGAGCCTGCCGGCCGAATCGGTCGCCAGCGCGTAGACCACGGGCGGGTAATAGCGCCAGCTTTCCATGGAGTAGTATTCCCAGACGCCGCCGAGAGCCAGGCCTTCCGGCTCGTGCCAGGCCGTGCCGTCCCAGCGGGCCAGCGCGGAGATGGAGTCTCCGCCGGCCAGCTGGAACTGGCCGCCGACGTACAAGCCGTCGTCGGCGATGGCGAGCGCATTGACGCTCGCCCGGTAGGTGTACGACTCGTAGTTGTCGACACAGCACCAGAACAGGTCCCCGCTGATGCCTCCGGCGAGGTCGGACCACGAGGTCCCGTCCCAGCAGGCGACGCGCTGGGCAGCGACGGTTCCCGCCTGCATGAAGGACCCGCCCGCGTAGAGCCGCACGCCGTCGGAGGCCAGGGCCCGTACCATCCCGTTGCAGCCTCCTCCGAGATCGGTCACGTCGACGCCGTCCCAGGCGAACAGGTTGTCCACGGGCGTGCCGCGGGCTGACGTGAACTGGCCTCCGACCACCAGAAGGCCGTCGTGCAGGGCCAGGCTGGTCACTTGCCCGTCGACCTCCAGGACGTTGGACCAAGCCACGCCATCCCAGTGCCACCCGTTCGCGTAGAGGGCGCCCTGGTAGACGGCCAGGGAACTGATGTTGCCGCCGGGGATGCCGGCGCCCAGAGGGCGCCAGCCCGTGCCGTTCCAGCGCGCGACGCCGTTGAGCGGGGTGCTGCCGGCGGAGGTGAAGCCGCCGGCGACGATCAGGTGGCCTTCGAACATCGTCGTCGCGAGGACGACCCCGTTGAGATCTTCCTCGGGGAAGAAGTCCCGCGACCAGTTCTCGTCGCCGGTCGCGGCGGCGGTCGTCGCGGCGATGAGGACGAGCGCGAATGCGATGGCGGGTGCGGAGAAGTAGCGGCGCAAAGAGACGCGGTGCGACATGGTCGCCCCCTCGGCTGTGGTGATGGTGCTCCGATACGCGTTATCAATATGATGGCCTGATCATACGCCGACCCCGCCCACCGCGTCAATGGCCGGCGGTCACCGCCCCACCGCCTGCCGCTCGCCCACCAGCACCCCCGACACGTTCCAGGCGCTGAAGCTGTCGCCCTCGGGTTCGCCCAGCGGGATCGCGACGCGCACCGTGTGGCGGCCGGGCGTCAGCCCCGGCAGCGGCACCGGCACCGCGCTGACGGCCGCGCCCGGGCACCAGCCCGAGCGGCTGAAGTCGGACGAGCTCATCCCGTTCCAGAAGTTGCCCGAGGCGGGGTTGAGGCGGCGGTAGGCGCCGCAGTCGCTGCGCCAGGGGACGAGGCGCGCCGCGGTGCGCCCGTCGACGAGGATCTCGTTCACCTTCGGCACGAACTCGTCGCCGTTCTCCCAGCCGCCGTGGCCGGTGGTGATGAACCGCAGCACGCAGTCGCGGGCGCCGTCCGGCACCTCGAAGTCGACGATGAGCGAGTCGGCGGCGAAGATCCGGCCGTACTCCTGGCCCGCCATCTCCAGCACGTTGCAGGTGTTGAACAGCGGCAGGACGAAGCGCTGCGGCGTATCCCCGGCGCCGGCCTCGCGCCGGTTGGGGTGGTAGCGCAGGGTCAGGCTGACGGCGTGCCCACCCTGGTCGTAGTTGCCGATGAAGATGCCGATCCAGGCGTCGCCGCGCAGCAGAGGGGCGAGGTCGGTCACGTCCGCGCGGTAGACGGCGGAGTCCTCCCAGGCGATCCCGCTCACCGTGACCTGGTCGTTGAAGTGGCGCACGCCGAAGGGCGTGATGAAGCGCAGCAGCTCGACCGGCGGCTGGTAGTCGCCGGTGGCGACGATGCCCTGATAGGTCCGGCCGTCGCGCCCGGTGACGGTCGGCAGGACCTCGACGCCGCGGCGCAGCGCGTCCAGGAAGGTCGTGCGGTCGCCGTCACGCGCGGCGGGCACGACGAACACCGAGCCCGTGCGGTCGTAGGCGTCGCCGCGGCTGTACTGCACGAGCTCGGCGACGATGGTCGCGTCGTCGAGGTCCTGCGGCAGGCGCACGCGGCGCAGGATCACGGTGCCGCCGGCGTGGCGGGTGACAGGGCCGCGCGCGGCCGCGGGATCGTCGGCCGCGGGCGGCGGGATCTCCGCGCCGAAGTTGATGGTCTCGCCCTCGAAGACCGGTACCGCGGTGACCCAGCTCCCGGCCACCCGCGCACGGTACGCGGGCAGGTCGACCGCGTCGCCCCACGCGGCCGGCAGCCGGACCGGCTCGCCCGTCGCCGGCTCGATCGATTGCGCGACGATCTCGTAGTTCCCGTTGCGCACGATCCGCAGCACCAGTCCCTGCGGCGCCACGAGGTTCGTCGTCGGCGTGCCCCGCTCGCCGTCGCCTCCGGTGTGCCAGACCTCGATCCGGTTCGACCGGATCTCGCAGGTCGACTTGCGGCAGGCGCGGCCGAGGATGGTCGCCGTCTCGTCGGTGGGCGTCAGCGGCGTCAGTGAAGCGAAGGCCGTCTCCACCGTGCAGCGCGCGCCGTCCTTCAGCAGCGCCGTCTGCCAGGTGCGGCCGGTGTCGTAGTCGAGGTAGGACGTCTCGCGCGGCGCGCCTGCGCGCCAGCCCGCCGCCGGCTCGTTGCTCACGCGCACGACGCCGCCCGCCGTCTCGACGACGGGGCGCCCCTCCTCGGGCGCCGCCTGCCCGTTGACGATGATGCCGTAGACGATGCGCAGATCCGCCGATGCGGCGCCGGAATGGGCGGGCGGCAGCGTCAGCGCGAGCGCGACCAGGACCGCTTCGCGATGTTTCATGGTTCCTCACATTGAGCGCAGGAACGATCCCTCTTCAGCCCGCGACCTTGAGCACGAGACCGCTGCGCGGCGCCAGCCGCAACCCCGTGGCGACACCGGCGACGGCGACCGTCGGCGCTCCCCCGTCCAGCACATCCGCCAGCACGGCGTCGGGCCGGACGCCGGCCGGCAGCGGCAGGTCGATCGTACGCGCGGCGGTCGCGGCGTTCAGGACGACCAGCAGCGTCTCGTCGCCCAACCGGCGCGCGAAAGCGTACACGCCGTCATGAGCGTGCAGCCGGTGAAAGGTGCCTCGCCGCAGTGCGGGATGATCCCGGCGCAGCGCGGCGCAGCGCCGCACGTGGGCGTGCAGCTCGTGGTCCCACCCCGTCTCGTCCCAGGGGAAGGCGCCGCGGCAGTGGGGGTCGTGGCCGCCCGACAGGCCGATCTCGTCCCCGTAGTAGATGCACGGCGCGCCCGGGTAGGCGAACAGGAACAGGGTGGCCAGCCGCAGCGCGGCGCGGTCGCCGCCGACGCTGGTGACGAAGCGCGGCGTGTCGTGGCTGCCGAGCAGGTTGAGCTGGGACTGCGTGACCCGGGGGTCGTAGCGGCCCAGCTCCGCGTCGATGCGCGCCGCGAATCCGGCCGCGTCCAGCGGCTGCAGGTCGCGGTAGCCGCCGGCGCGGCGGGTCTCGGCCAGGTCGAGGCGGTCGCCGCCGAAGAAGCCGAGGCAGGCCTGCGCGACCGGATAGTTCATCACGGCGTCGAACTGGTCGCCCCGCAGCCAGCGCGCGGCCTCGTCCCAGATCTCGCCCACGATGTAGGCGTCGGGGTCGGCGTCCTTGACGCGGCGGCGGAACTCGCGCCAGAAGCCGTCGTCGTCGATCTCCTGCGGCACGTCCAGCCGCCAGCCGTCGCAGCCGAACTCGATCCAGCGCCGCGCCACGTCCCAGAGGAACTCGCGCACCGCCGGCGTGCGCGTGTCGAGCTTGGGCAGTGCGGGCAGGTCCCACCACGCCTGGTAGCCCAGCGCCCGCAGGCTGCCCGCGCCGCCGGCGAGCGCCTGCTCGGAGCCCGGATCGGGATAGGCCACGATCTGCCGCCGGTCGCGCAGGCGGTCGGGGTCGAAGTGGAACCAGTCGAGGTACGGGGAGGCGGCGCCGTTCTCCAGGGTGTGGTGGAACTGCCAGAAGCCGCGGCCGGTGTGGTTGAAGACCCCGTCCGGCACGACGCGCATGCCGCGCGCGTGGGCGCGGTCGAGCAGCTCGCGCAGGGCCGCGTCGCCGCCCAGGACGGGATCCACGTGGTGGTAGTCGTAGGTGTGGTAGCGGTGGTTGGCCGCCGAGGCGAAGATCGGGTTGAGGTAGAGCGCCGTGACGCCCAGGTCCTGCAGGTAGTCAAGGCGGTCGGCGACGCCGAAGAGGTCGCCGCCCTTGAAACCGTGGTAGGTCGGCGGCGCGTCCCACGGCTCCAGGCGCAGCCCGTCGGCGCCGGCGCGGCCGCTGCGGGCGAAGCGGTCGGGGAAGATCTGGTAGAACACGGCGTCCTGGACCCAGTCGGGGGTCGTGATCGTCATCGTCGCACCTCGGCGGTCTGCCGCTTCTTCCAGCGCCGCCAGTGCCGCACGAAGAACACCGTCGCCAGCGCGGCCAGGATGATCAGCACGGCCACGTCGATGGCGTGGCTGTGCTCCATCACCGCTTCCCAGTTCTGCTTGAGCGCCGCGCCGGCCAGGGCCAGTGCGGTGTTCCAGAGGCCGGCGCCGATCGTCGTGAAGATCAGGAACGGCAGCAGGCGCATGCGGCCCACACCGGCCGGGATCGAGATCAGGTGCCGCACCACCGGGATGAATCGGCAGGTGAGGATCGTGATCTGACCGTGCTTGCGGAAGTAGCGCTGGGTCGCCTCGAGCTCGTGCATGTCCAGCAGGAAGTACCTGCCGAAGCGGCGGAAGAAGGGCTCGCCGCCGAAGGCGCCCATGGCATAGGAGAGCAGCGATCCCACGATGCTGCCCAGGGTGCTGGCGGCGATGACCCCGAAGAGCGTGAAGCGCCCGGTGGTGATCAGGAAGCCGGCGAAGGGCATGACCGCTTCGCTCGGGATCGGGAAGACCATGCTCTCCAGCACCATCAGCCAGAAGACGCTGGCGTAGCCCGTGGCGTCGATGAACGCGGTGGCGTGCTCGGCGACGAATTCCGTGATTCCCATGCGTGCGACTCCGTGGATGCGGGTGGGGCCGCGGCGCTGCGGCGACCACGAACAGTAGGCGCAATCGCACGGCCCGGCAAGCCGAAGGCGCGGATGCCGGTTGCCCCGCCGGGCGCGACCGCCTAGAATCCGGCCTCGCTCCGGCAGCCCTACGCCGTAGACCCGGGAAGGAGGCCCCGTGCCCCGGCAGATCTTCGCCCGCAAGCCCCTGCAGGACCTGCTCGACGACATGGCCGGCGACAACCGCCTGCGCCGCTGCCTGGGTCCCGCGACGCTGACCAGCCTGGGGATCGGGGCCGTCATCGGGGCGGGCATCTTCGTGGCCACCGGGGAGGCGGCGCGCAACGTCGCCGGGCCGGCCCTGATGCTCTCCTACGTCGTGGCCGGGATCACCTGCGTCTTCGCCGCCCTCTGCTACGCCGAGTTCGCCTCGCTGGCGCCGGTGGCCGGCAGCGCCTACACCTACGCCTACGCCACCCTGGGCGAGCTGTTCGCCTGGATCATCGGCTGGGACCTGATCCTCGAGTACGCCGTCGGCGCGGCCACGGTGGCCAACGGCTGGTCCAGCTACTTCCAGGAGGTGATCGCCGGCTTCGGCTGGCGGGTGCCCGCCGGCCTGCGCGGCGCGGCGCTGCACTACGACGCCGCGGCCGGGGAGTTCGTGCGCACCGGCTCCTGGTTCAACCTGCCGGCGGTGCTGGTCGTGGCCGCGGTCACCGTCGTGCTCGTCAAGGGCATCCGCGAGAGCGCGCGCTTCAACCTGGCGATGGTCGGGGTGAAGGTGGCGGCGGTGCTCTTCGTGATCATCGTCGGCGCGTTCTACGTCGACCCCGCCAACTGGACGCGCGACTTCGCCCCCTACGGCTGGACGGGCGTGGGCTTCTTCGGCACGCCGATCTTCGGGCAGACGTCGGCCGGCGGGGCGCCCGTGGGCATGCTCGCCGGCGCCGCGATCATCTTCTTCGCCTTCCTGGGCTTCGACTCGGTGTCCACGCACGCGGAAGAAGCGCGCCGGCCGCAGCGCGACGTGCCGCTGGGCATCATCGTCTCGCTGCTGGTCTGCACGGTGCTCTACGTCGGGGTGGTGGTCGTGCTGACCGGGATGGTGCCCTACGACGCCATCGACGCCAACGCCGGCGTCTCGCAGGCCTTCGCGCAGCGCGGGCTGGGCCACGCCCGCTTCCTGATCGCCGCGGCCGGGGTGGCCGGCATCACGTCGGTGCTGCTGGTGATGATGCTCAGCGCCCCGCGCGTGATGCTGGCGATGGCCCGCGACGGGCTCATCTCGCCGCGCTTCTTCGGGGCCGTGCACCCGCGCTGGCGCACGCCCTGGAAGAGCACGCTGGCCGTCGGCGGCTTCGTCGCCCTGCTGGCCGGGTTCCTGCCCATCGACTCCCTGCTGCACATGACCAACATCGGGACGCTGTTCGCCTTCGTGATCGTCTGCGCCGCGGTGCCGGTCATGCGCCGCATCGAGCCGCAGGCCGCGCGCCCCTTCCGCTGCCCCTGGGTCCCGGCCGTGCCGCTGCTGGGGATCGCCTCCTGCCTGATGCTGATGTTCTCGCTGCCCGCGGCCAACTGGTGGCGGCTGCTGGTCTGGCTGGCCGTCGGGCTGTTCATCTACCTGGCCTACGGCCGCCGGCACAGCCGACTGCGCGGCCGGACGCCGGCGGCCTGATCCCGGCCGATCGATTCAACGCGCTGCCCGACAATGAGATACGGCATTCGTCAGCCCCCGGGGCCCCTGACGGGGCCGGGCGACGCCCGTCGGCGGGCGCGATGCGGCAACATCCGGCACGGCAAGGCATTCCGCGTTAAAGTGCGCCCCCCGCCCGACGATAACATCCACGACCGCCGCGAACGGCGGCAGAGCCGGGGACGGCCCGGCCGGAGTCCACCTCCCAGAGGAACGGTACATGATTACCCTGATCGGCGTCCTCTTCGCCCTCGGCTGCGTCGTCGGCGGTTTCATCATGGAAGGCGGCAACCCGGCCGCCCTGTTCATCCTCGCCGAGTACGTGATCATCCTGGGCTGCGCGCTGGGCACGCTCGTCGCGATGTCGACCCCGCGGGTCACCAAGCGCCTCGGCGCCGCATTCGGCGCCATGCTCAAGGGCGACCGCAGTTCCAAGAAGAAGTACGTCGAGCTGCTCACGATGCTCTACGACCTGTTCCAGGTGACGCGCAAGGACGGCCTGCTGGGCCTCGAGTCCCACGTGGAGGACCCCGCCAACAGCGAGATCTTCTCGAAGTACCCGGCGTTCGTGGCCGACCACCACGCGATGGCCTTCCTCTGCGACACGATCCGGCTGATCATCTCCTCGAACCTGCCCGCGCACGATCTCGAGGCGCTCATGGACGCGGACATCGAGACGCGCCACGCCGAGGAGCACCAGCCGATCGGCGTGCTGACGAAGGTCAGCGACGCGCTGCCCGGCCTGGGCATCGTGGCGGCCGTGCTGGGCATCGTGATCACGATGGCGCACATCGACGGCCCCGCGGCGGAGATCGGCCACAAGGTGGCCGCGGCCCTCACCGGCACCTTCCTGGGCATCCTGCTCTCCTACGGCGTGTTCCAGCCGATCGCGACGAACATGGAGCTGCTGGCCCAGAACGAGTCGCGCTACTACTTCGTGATGAAGACGGCGTTGGTCGCCTTCTGGAAGATGCTGCCGGCGGCCGTGGCGGTGGAGTTCGCGCGGCGCACCATCGAGACCGACATCCGCCCCTCGTTCAGCGAACTCGAAGAGGCGTGCCGCGCGTCGCGCGGCTAGGGAAGGATCCCGGGCATGGCGGAGCAGAAGGGCAAGAGCGGCGACCAGCCGCTGCAGCCCATCATCGTCATCAAGAAGGTCGTCGGGCACGGCCACCACGGGGGCGCCTGGAAGGTGGCGTACGCCGACTTCGTCACCTCGATGATGTCGCTGTTCATCGTGCTGTGGATCGTCAACCAGGACCAGGCCGTGAAGGAGGCCGTGGCCGGCTACTTCCGCGACCCGGGCGCCTTCAGCGCCTCGGGCGCCGGCGGGCCGCTCGGCGGCCAGTCGATCCTGCCCGACGCCGGCCAGGGGATCATGGAGGGCATGCAGGAGCAGGCCAAGCGGCTGCTGGAGGAGGCGGCCGAAGAGCTGCGCGAGCAGCTGTCCGGCATGGAGCACTTCGAGCAGATCATGAAGCAGGTCGAGATCAAGATGACCGACTCGGGGCTCAACATCCAGATGGTCGAGATGTCGAACTCGCTGTTCTTCGACGTGGGCAGCGCCAACCTCAGCGCGGCCGCCGAGGAGGTGCTCCAGGTCCTGGCGCGACAGCTCAGCAAGCTGCCCAACAAGCTGGTGATCGAGGGTCACACCGACAGCCGCCCCTACCCCGCCGGCGCCGGCTACAGCAACTGGGAGCTGTCGACCGAGCGCGCCAACTGCGCCCGCCGCTACATGATCAACCACGGCCTGCCCGGCGAGCAGGTGGCCGAGGTCAGCGGCTACGCCGACACGCGCCTGCGCCATCCCGAGGACCCGGCCGACGTCGGCAACCGCCGCATCAGCATCACCGTCCTCTACCAGGACGGTCAGATGCCCTGGTCGTCGGGCGGCGCGGAGCCGGCGTCCGGGAGCGGGGACAGCCTGCCCCAGAGCCAGAACACCGGCACCCCCAGCCCCACGATGATCAACCCCGGCCACGAGTAGCGGGGCTTCACGATCAGCAGGTCCACGCAGATCGCCGCCGCGGCCAGCACGTACAGGGCCGGCAGCACCGGGTAGCCCGGCGCGCGCCAGCTCCGCGCGGCCGTCGGCCGCCGGCGCCTCAGCACGAAGATCCCCGCCACCGACAGCGCGTAGAAGATCAGCACCGCGAAGATGACGTAGTCCAGCAGGTCGCCGTAGCGCCCGGTCAGGCAGAGCAGGCAGGCCCAGACGCCCTGCATGACCAGCGCGGCGGCGGGCACGCGGCGGCGGTTCAGGCGGCCGGTGCTGCGGAAGAAGAGGCCGTCGTGCGCCATCGCGTAGTAGACGCGGGCGCCGGTGAGGATCATGCCGTTGTTGCAGCCGAAGGTGCTGACCATCACCAGCACCGCCATGATCGCGGCGGCGACCGGGCCGAGGATCGTCGAGGCGGCCGCGGTGCCGACGCGGTCGGCGGTCGCGAACTGCAGGCCGCGGCCGGCGACGTCCGCGGCGCCGGGGAGGCCGGCCACCGGCAGGGCCAGCACGTACACCAGGTTGGTCAGCATGTAGATGACGACGACCACGGCGACGCCCATGACCAGGGCGCGCGTGATCGTGCGCTGCGGGTTCACCGTCTCGCCGCTGGTGAAGGTGACGTTGTTCCAGGCGTCGCAGGCGAAGAGCGAGCCCACCGAGGCCGCGCCCAGGGCCATCAGCAGGCCGATCCCGGTCAGCGCCTCGCGCGTGACCGACCCGTCGGCGCCCACCACGACCCGGCTCGCCGACCACATGTCGTGGAAGTTGGCGGCGATCGCCCCGGAGTGCCGCGCCAGCGCGAGGCCGCAGACCACCAGCACGAGCAGGGCCGCCACCTTGGCCACGGTGAAGCTGTCCTGGACGAGCTTGCCCTCGCGCAGGCCGAGCGTGTTGAGCCAGGTCAGCAGCGCGATGCTGGCGATGGCGACCAGCTGCGCCGCGCTGACGTCCAGGCCGCCGACCGACAGCAGCACCTGCTGCTCGCCCAGCGACGGGACCAGCAGCGCGAGGTGCTTGGCGAAGGCCATGCCCACCGCCGCGATCGAGCCGGTCTGGATCACCATGAACAGCGTCCAGCCGTAGAGGAAGCCGGTGAGCCGGCCGAAGGACTCGCGCAG
>Ga0172371_10000268_pt1 | contig 78111 bp, 51 predicted proteins | sample Lak12m_FD_114543 | JGI IMG/M metagenome (GOLD analysis project Ga0172371, IMG submission 114543) | Freshwater microbial communities from Kabuno Bay, South-Kivu, Congo - kab_022012_12m | ecosystem: Environmental > Aquatic > Freshwater > Lake | place: Democratic Republic of the Congo: South-Kivu...
CGAGCTTTTTCCAGTTCGTGTACTGAACGTCGGCGGTGATCGTCAATCCGTCCACGGGTTTGACAGCCACGCCGGCCGCGAGCCAGGCCGGCAGGGTGACGGGGCGCTCGATCCCGGACGTCCCGTTATAGCCGATATATCCCAGCGTGGAAATGGTCGCGTCGCCCGCGAAGCTGATTTCGGAGGGAGTGCGATACGTCACGCCGACGCTGATTCGATCGGTCGGCTTGTACAACGCGCTCACGGTCCCCCCGAAGCCCCAGCCTTTAAGAGTCTCCTCGTATTGACCCAGATCGACGACGTCGCCGGTTTCGTAAGCGATCGAGCCGGCGTAGGTGTTGAGGGCGAAAAATCCGTAGGAGATATTCAGCTGGGCTCCGAACGACAACGAATCGCTGATCCGGTAGGCCACCGTCGGAGCGATCGTGAAGACGCCGATGCGCGACGACCAATCCATCGTGGTCGAGCCGCCGGAAAGAGGCGCCATGTCCGCGGAATCCCAGGCCGAGCCGAGGCCGGACGGGGTGAAGACGCCAAGGCCGACGGTCAGGCGGTCGCTGACCGGCTGGATCCAGCCGGCGATGCCGGCCAGGTAGTGCTTGGTCGGGGATTCGGCGTCGATTTGCCCCCCGCCGGGAATGGAGACCTTGTAAGAGGCCGAAGGCATCACGTCGAACAGGTTGAAGCCGAACGTCGGCTTCTTGAGGAAGGCGATGCCGGCCGGGTTCCAGTACAAAGCGCTGAAATCGTCGGCCAGGCCGACGAACGCCCCGCCCATGGTCACCGCTTTCGTTCCCATTCCATTCAGGTTCAAGCCGTTGGCGAACGCCGCCGGAACCGCGGCCGCCGCCAGCAGACAAATCATCGCCATAAGTTTTTTCATGTTGGTACCTCGATCGAATTCAGGGATAGATCCAAATTGATAGCAATATTCCTCGCTAAAGTCAACGCGCGGACCTTTCCGTCCCGCCGTTTCTCTAATACGATTTTCTCCCGATAAAGTTATCAGGGAGCCGACGGCCTGATTTCTTTTGACGCGCGTCCGGGTCCGATGGTATATAAAAAGCGGAGGTTCCCATGCCGGTTCTCAACCGCGTCTTTTTCCTCAATCCGATCCGGACCTGGCTCGTCGCCCTGGGGATCGGCGTCGCCGTCTTCCTCGTTCTCTGCCTCCTGCGGCGGTTCATCCATCGCCGTCTCGAAGCCTTTTCCCGGCGCACCCAGACCAAGGTCGACGATCTCATCGCCGACCTGATCCGAAAGACGAAGTTTTATTTCCTTCTGGCCCTGTCTTTGTACGCCGGCATCCACGTCCTCGATCTTTCGGCGAAACTGAAAACGATCCTGGACAAAGCGATCATCTTCGCCATTCTGATCCAGGGCGTCGTCTGGCTCGGTTTGATTTTCGATTTCTGGATCGGCCGGACGCGCGAACGGAAGGGCGAAGAGGATCCCTCGAGCAAGGCCGCGTTCTCGGCGCTGGACGTCATCGGCCGGGTCGTGCTCTGGTCCGGCGCCGTGCTCCTCGCCCTCGATAACCTGGGCGTCCACGTCACCGCGCTGATCGCCGGCCTGGGCGTCAGCGGCATCGCCGTCGCCCTGGCCGTTCAAAACATTCTCGGCGACCTGTTCGCCTCGATGTCCATCGTCCTGGACAAGCCCTTCCTCGTCGGCGATTTCATCGTCGTCGGAGATTTGCTCGGCACGGTGGAGCACATCGGTCTGAAAACGACCCGCGTCCGGAGCCTGAGCGGCGAACAGATCGTCTTCGCCAACAGCGACCTGCTGAAAAGCCGGATCCAGAACTTCAAGCGGATGTGCGAACGGCGGGTTGTCTTTACTCTCGGCATCACCTACCAGACGCCGGCCGAAAAGCTCGAAGCCATCCCGGCCATGATCCGGGGCATCGTCGAGGCCCAAAAGAACGTCCGGTTCGACCGTTCCCATTTTCAGGGATACGGCGAATCCGCCCTCAAGTTTGAAAGCGTCTATTACGTCACCATTCCGGACTATACGGCCTATATGGACATCCAACAAGCCGTCAATCTGGAAATTTTCAAAAAATTCGCGGCCGAAGGAATCGAATTCGCGTATCCGACGCGGACCCTTTTTCTGACCAAATAGGCCGCCCTTATTTCACGGAAAACGTGAATCTTTTCTGGGCGTCCGCGTCGATCTTGACCGTATCCCCGTCCTTGATCTCGCCGCCGAGGATCTTCATGGCCAGGACGTTCTGAATTTCCCTCTGGATAACCCTTTTCAACGGCCGCGCTCCATAGACGGGATCGTAGCCCTCGTCGCCCAGGAGCGATTTGGCCTTGGCCGTCGCCTCGATCCCGATCTTGCGGTCGGCCAGGCGCTTGCGGAGAAGATCCAGCTGCAGGTCGACGATCCCGGAAATGACCTCCCGGGACAGCGGCTTGAAGACGATCACCTCGTCGATCCGGTTGAGGAATTCCGGACGGAAATTTTCTTCCAGGACCTTTTTGACCTCGGCCTCGGCCGCGGCCCAGTCCTTGGACCGGTCCTTGAGGATCGCGCTCCCGAGGTTGGAGGTCATGATGATGATCGTGTTTTTGAAATCGATCGTCCGGCCCTGGCCGTCGGTCAGACGCCCGTCGTCCAGAATCTGGAGGAGAACGTTGAAGACGTCGGGATGGGCCTTTTCGATCTCGTCGAGCAGGACGAGAGCATACGGCCGCCGCTTGACGGCCTCGGTCAGCTGCCCGCCTTCGTCGTAGCCGACATACCCGGGAGGCGCTCCGATCAACCGGGAGACGGTGTGCTTTTCCATGTACTCCGACATGTCCAGCCGGATCATGGCCTTCTCGGTGTCGAAGAGAAACTCGGCCAGCGTCCGGGCCAGCTCGGTCTTGCCGACGCCGGTCGGCCCGAGGAAGATGAACGACCCCAGCGGCCGGGAGGCGTCCTGGATGCCGGCCCGGGCCCGGCGGATGGTGTCGGACACCGCCCGCAGGGCTTCGTCCTGGCCGATCACCCGCTTGCGGAGCGCCTCTTCCATCTTGATCAGCCGGGCCAGGTCGCTTTCGAGCATCTTGGACACCGGGATGCCGGTCCATTTCGAAACGACTTCGGCGATGTCCTCCTCGTCCACTTCCTCTTTCAGCATCTTGCGCGTTTTCTGGACGGAGGCCAGCTCCGCCGTCAAGGCCGCCAGATGTTTGTCCGCCTCGATCTTCTTTCCGTAGCGGATTTCAGCGACCTTTTCCAGGTCGCCCCGCCGCTCGGCCGCCTGCTCCTCGATTTTCATCTGGTCCTGGCCGGCTTTCAAGGCCTTGATCTTGTCGATCAGCTCCTTTTCCTTCTTCCACTGGGTTTTCAGGACGTTGGCCTTCTCGTTGAGGTCGGCCTGTTCCTTGCCGAGCTTCTGGAGCTTGTCCTTGCCGGCCGGATCGTTTTCCTTTTTCAGGGCCTGGCGCTCGATCTCGATCTGGCGGATTTCCCGCTCCAAGCCGTCGATCTCCTCGGGCATGGAATCGATCGCCATCCGGGTCCGCGAGGCCGCCTCGTCGACCAGGTCGATGGCCTTGTCCGGCAGGAAGCGGCTGGTGATATAGCGGTTGGACAAGGTCGCGGCCGCGACCAGGGCCGCATCCTTGATCTGGACGCCGTGATGAACCTCGTATTTTTCCTTGAGGCCGCGGAGAATCGAGATCGTGTCTTCGACCGACGGCTCTCCGACCATCACCGGCTGGAACCGCCGCTCCAGGGCCGCGTCCTTCTCGATATGCTTGCGGTACTCGTTGAGGGTGGTCGCCCCGACGCAGTGAAGCTCGCCGCGCGCAAGGGCCGGCTTGAGGAGGTTGGATGCGTCCATCGCCCCTTCGGCCGCCCCCGCCCCGACGATCGTGTGCAGCTCGTCGATGAACAGAATGATGTCTCCCTCGGATTCCTTGATCTCCTTGAGGAGGGCTTTCAAGCGGTCCTCGAACTCGCCACGGAACTTCGTCCCGGCGACCAGCGCCCCCATGTCCAGGGCCGCCAGCCGCTTGTTTTTGATCGAGGCCGGCACGTCGCCGTTGGCGATCCGCTGGGCCAGGCCCTCGACGACGGCGGTCTTGCCGACGCCCGCCTCGCCGATCAGAACGGGATTATTTTTCGTCCGCCGCGACAGGACCTGGATGACCCGGCGGATTTCGTCCTCGCGGCCGATGACCGGATCGAGCTTGCCCTTGCGGGCCATGTCGGTGAAATCGCGCGTGTAGCGGGCCAGGACCTGGTACTTGCTTTCGGGCTCCTGGTCGGTGACCCGCTGGCTGCCGCGGACCGACTGGAGCGCCTGGAGCACGGATTCCTCCGTGACTCCCGCCTCGGCCAGCAGCCGCCCGGCGTCGCTGCCCCGGTCCTTGATCATCGCCAGGAACAGGTGCTCGGTCGAGACGTAGTCGTCTTTCAGGGCATCGGCTTCTTTTTCCGCCTGGTTCAGGACGCGGTTCATCCCCTCGGACATCCGCGCTTCTCCGCCGCGGGCTTTCGGCCGGCGGGCCAGGACGGCCTCGATGTTGTCCTTGAGGCGCGCTTCAGGCACACCCAGCTTGGCCAGCATGGCCCGGACGATGTTTTCATCCTGGGTCAGGAAAACCGAGAGCAGATGCTCCGGCGTGACCTCGGGGTGGCCGAGCGCGGCCGCCTTCTCCTGAGCCCCCTGCAAGGCTTCCTGGGACATGACCGTCAATTTTTCCCAACGCATGTTCAATCTCCCTCAAACGCCGCCTTCGGCTGGCTCTGAAATAAGTAGATAAATCCCCAAAATATTTTTGTCAAGTCAAGTCTTTTCCGCGACTTTTTTTTCCCGAAAAAAAAGTCCTCTCATACCCCCTTGACAAAGAAAAAAAAGTTGATATTTTGGTTTTGTCTCACCCGATTCGGAGCGGATCATGGAAGAAGTCGAAATCTCAAGCTGGGTCACGTTGGACGCCCTGAAAAAGAAGGCGGAAGTCCACGAGACCGTCGGTAATCTTCAGACCGGCCATTCCATGTCCGTGTTCTGCCAGATCGAAGAGGACTACCTGGAGCTCGTTTACAGCGACTCGACCGGCAACACCCTGCGGCGTTATGAGGACAAGGACGAATTCGAGATCGGCATCCAGCAGCGCCGGGAGGAAGACGGCGAGGCGCCGTACGACGAGGACAAGGAATTCGACGACAAGAGCTTCGACGAAGATAATGACGGCGACGAGGACGAAGACGACGATTTCGAAGAGGACGACGAGGCCGAGGAAGAAGAAGACGAGTCCTGACGCCGCCTCTCCCGCTTAATCCCCTGACCGTCTCTTCAATCCGGTGATGTCCCGCCAGACGCAGTGGTAGATCGGGCGGCCGTTCAGAACCGAGTATCGAGCCCAGACCTTGACCTCGCGGATCTCGCCCTGGCGGGTCCGGTGCCGGGTCGTGAATTCACCGCTCCCTTCCCGGACGATCTTGTCGATATGGGCCCGCGTCTCCTCGGGCGTTTCGAGAACGTCGATGTCGGAAACGGACAATCCCATAAACTCCTCCCGCGTGCACCCCAGCTGGCGGCAGGCGGTGTCGTTGAACATCCGGATCTGCATCGTTTCCTGATCGATGATGACGATGCCGTCGGGAGACGACTCGAACAACATGCGGTAGCGGGCTTCTGCCTCGCGAAGGTCGTCCTGGGATCGATGCATGTCCGTCACGTCCCAGACCGTGGAGACCATCAAATTTTGCTCTAGAATGGGGATATTTTGGGCGGAGATATATCGGTTTTCCCCCGATTGGGTCGTGATCCGCAAATCGCTCCAAATCATCCTCGCCGGATCGCCGCTTTGCATGTCTTCCATCACCCTGGCTTTCAATTTTTCCCCCTCGGGGCCGGGGTACACGCAAGCGAAGAATCGGTCGACGTCGGTGAGGACCTCCCGCGGCCAACCGTAGATCTCGGTGAAACGGCGGTTCAGGTAGCGGACGGCGCCGTCGTCGATCGTGTTGGCGGCGAAACCGATCGGCATGTTGTCGAGAATGCTTTCGATGTACTGGTTGCGCCGGCGCAGGGCCTCTTCCACCAGCCGGCGCTCCGTCATGTCGCGGATGATCATGCTGGTCCGCTCATGGCCCTCCCGGTCCTTGAAAACGACCGAGGAGACCTCGGCCGGGAATTTTGTCCCGTCCTTACGGAAATAAGTCAATTCGCCTCTGAAACGGCCGGTCCGGGCGCGTTCCTCGAGAGCCGGCGGCAGGCGCGGGTCCGTCACATCGGTAATCCCCTCCCGCCCGAGCCGGATGATCTCGTCGGCGGGCCGGCCGAACATCCGCTCGGCGGCGGCGTTGGCCTCCAATATCCGGCCGTCGGGAGCCGTCAGCAAAATCGCATCCAGGGAATTCTCGAAGACGGCCTTATAACGCTCCTCGCTCTCGCGCATCAACGCGTTCGCCCGTTTGCTCTCCGTCACATCCACGAAAATGCAGGCGAACTGTCCGGGTTTGAACCGGAAGGCTTTCACTTCGAACGTCTTGTCGAATTCGGAGGAGTAGCTCTCGAAGCTCGCGGGTTCTCCGGTCAGGGCCACCCGGCCGTATCTCTCGATCCAATACGCTTCGGTGCCGGGCAGGACTTCGAGAACGGTCCGCCCGATCAACTGATCCGCTTTCAATCCCGTGAAGCGCTCGAAGGCCGGATTGACCGCCAAAAACCGATAATCCACCGCCTGGCCCGATTCGTCGAGAATGATTTCGTGAAGGGCGAAACCGTCCATCATTTCATGAAAAAGGATGCGATAGTTCCCCTCGCTCTCGCGCAACGACTTTTCCTTTTCCATTTCGCTGATTTTCGCGGCGAAAAGCTTGAAGGCCATCTTGATCGAGGCGTCGAGGACAGTGCCTCCGGAATCCTTCACGACGTAGCCGTAGGAGGTGATCTTCTCCGTTTTCTCCACGACCTCGGGCTCGGTGTGGCTCGAAAGAAAGACGACGGGGAGATCGCGGCTCTTCAGGATGAGAGCCGCGGCCTCCGTGCCATCCATGCCGGACCCCAGGTTGATGTCCATGAGGATGAGGTCGATGTCGGGGTTTTCAACGACAGCCTTGACGGCGGCCTCGCCCCGGTGGACGATTTGGACGCTGTAGCCGTATTCCTCGAGGGTCATCTTCGTCCCCAAGGCGATGATGGATTCGTCCTCGACAACCAGGAGCTTCTTGCGCTTATGGTTCGGCGTCATTTGGGGCCTCTCCCTCAAGGCCGATTCCGCCCTCGATATTCCCCCTGAGCGAATTGATGAACCGGGCCATCGGTCCGCCGTCGACCGCATTATGATCGATCAGCAACGTCAGATGAAGGATCTCGCCGACCCGGATCCCGCCGTCCGCGGCGACGGGTTTGGGAACGATCGCCCCGACGCCGATAGAGAGCGGATGGACGGACGTCTGGACAAACCAGCCGCTGACCTTGGCGATCGTGCCGAGAGAAGTGACCCCGACGTTTCCCATTTTCCAGTAAATGAGGCGCGGAGACCGGAGCATGCCCCTCCAGACCGCCCGCCGGACCGCGCCGGGAAGAAAATAGTAGGCCCTTTCGGCCGCTCCCGTCTTTCGGGCTAGGACGATCCGCTCCCCGGAAAGATCTTCCGTCTTGGCCGTCTCGATTTCGGCGGTGATGTCGGCGGCGGACTTTTCCTGGACCTTGCGGATAACGAGCGGGATGGGGACCTTGCGGCCCTCGAGGACTTTTTCAACGATGATCGAGATATTGACGTCGTCGAAAACGACGATTTTGCGCCGGCCCTTCCGGAACGCCGCGACTTCCTTGTGCCGGGAAACGGCTTCGCCGACGGACTTGAGCAGCCAGCCGGTGAAGGAGATTTTCGCCCCGCCGGCCTCCTTCGCGATTTTGAGCTTTTTCCGCGCTTCGGTGACGTCGAATTCAAGAAGGGCCGTCACGTAATGCTTTTTCTTGCCGACGGCCCCGATATCGAATGTGGCAAGCCGGCTGCGGGGAAACGTGGACGCCGTATAGTCGCGACGCTTCATTTAGTTAATACCTACGGCGATATTAGAAAAATGTCAAGACGAAGAAGACGCGTCCCGGACTTTGGCGGCCAGCTTGTCCAGGAGGTTGAGGGCCTCGAGGGGCGTGAGCCGCGTCGTGTCGCAGCCCGAAAGCGCCTCCCGTATCTCGCGGAAAGCGGCCAGCTCCCGGTCCCCGACAAAAAGCAGCTTCTGATTGGGATCGGCCGGTTCGGCCATGGAAACGGCCAGGCGCGGGCGGCCGGCCTCGTCCAACTCCTGCTTTTCCAGGTTGAATAGGATTTCCCTGGCCCGGCCGACGACCGGCGCCGGGATGCCAGCCAGCTTGGCCACGTGGATGCCGTAGCTCTGGTCGGAGGGGCCGGGGGCGATTTTCCGCAGGAAGACGATCTCGTCTTTCCATTCCTTGACCGTGACATGGGCGTTTTTGATGCGCGGGAACGTCAGCGGCAGCTCGGTCAGCTCGTGGTAGTGGGTCGCAAACAGCGTCTTGGCCCGGACTTCCTCGCGGTTGTGGAGGTATTCGGCCACGGCCCAGGCCAGGCTCAGGCCGTCGAACGTGCTTGTCCCCCGCCCGATCTCGTCGAGCAGGATGAGCGAGCGGGGCGTGGCGTTGTGGAGGATCGAGGCCGTCTCGATCATCTCGACCATGAACGTGGACTGGCCGACGCTGAGGAAGTCCATGGCCCCGATCCGGGTGAAGATCCGGTCGACGACGCCGATGCGGGCCGAGGCCGCCGGGACGAACGATCCCATCTGGGCCAGGATGACGATCAGGGCCGTCTGGCGGAGGTAGGTCGATTTGCCGCCCATGTTCGGTCCGGTGATGATGAGGATCTGGTCGTCGGCCCGGTCGAGGTGCGCGTCGTTGGGGATGAACGGCTCGAGGCCCATCGATTCGACGACCGGGTGGCGGCCGTCGCGGATGTCGATGATGTCGGAATCGTCCACCGCGGGCCGGATGTAATTGCGGCGGGCGGCAAGCTCGGCCAAGGCCGAAAGGACGTCCAGTTGGGCTACGGCCGATGCGATCCCGAGCAGGCGCGGCGCTTCGCGAGCGACTTTCTCGCGCAGTTCGCCGAACAGCTTGAATTCGAGCTGGCCGATCCTCTCCTCGGCGCGGAGGACCTTGTCCTCGTATTCCTTGAGCTCGGGGGTCAGGAACCGCTCCGATCCGACGAGCGTCTGCTTACGGAAGTAGTCGGGCGGGACCTGGTCGAGGTTGGACTTCGTGACTTCGATGAAATAGCCGAAATTCTTGTTGTATTTGACCTTGAGCGAGGAGATCCCGGTCCGGTCGCGCTCCCGCTTTTCGATCATGGCGATGAACGACTTGCCGGAGCGGCTGATCGACCGCAGCTCGTCGAGCTCCGCGTTGTAGCCGTCTTTAAAGAGCCCGCCTTCGGTCAGGAGGAAGGCCGGTTCGTCCAAGACGGCCTTTTCGAGGAGCGCCGCAACGTCCTCGGCGCTGTCCCAATGGGAGCGGATTTCGGCCAGGGCGGCGGCCGAAAGCGAGGCGAGCTTCTTTTTGAGGCCGGGAAGCGGCAGGAGCGAGCGCTTGAGGGCGACGAAATCGCGCGGATGGGCCGCCGACAAGGCGATTTTCCCGGTCAGGCGCTCGAGATCGAGGATGCCCTTGAGGTCCTCGCGGATCTCCGAGCGGCCGATCGTTTCGTTGAGAAGCTCCCCGACCGCGTCCAGCCGCCGGTTGATCTCGTCGGGATCGAGGAGCGGGTTGAGCAGACGGTTGCGGATGAGGCGGCCGCCCATCGGCGTCACGGTGAAGTCGATCACATCGAGCAGCGAGTTTTCCACCCGCTGGTCGCGGAGGTTTTTGACCAGCTCGAGGTTGCGGATCGTGGCCGGGTCGAGGACGCAGGAGTCGCCGGCCGGGAGATACGACAGCCGCTGCAGCAGGGCCAGCGAGTCCTTACGGACGCGTTTGAGATAAAAGAGGAGGCCCCCGGCGGCGGCCACGGCCCGGATTTTCCCTTCGAGCCCGAATCCGGCCAAGGTCGAGACTCTGAAGTGCTCAAAAAGCAGGTGGCGGGCCTGGGTATAATCGAAGGCCCAGGGCTCGACGGCGCTTTTGACGATCGATTTGAAGTCGCCGTTTTTGAGATATGGCGCAAGGGAATCTTCGGCCCCTTCCGGGTAGACGATTTCCTTGGGCGACGCCTTGGCCAGCTCGTCGACAAGACGCTTGGTTTCGGTAGCGAGGCCTTCCAGCACCCGCATCTCCCCCGAGGAAATGTCGATTAGGGCCAGGCCCCATCCTTCGGAATCAACAAGCAAGCCGGCGATATAGACGTTTTCCTTGGCCGCTTCCGGATCCACCTCGACGGCAGTCCCGGGCGTGAGGATCTTGATGACTTCGCGCTTGACCACGCCCTTGGCCAGCTTGGGATCCTCGACCTGCTCGCAGATGGCGACCTTGTAGCCCCGGCGCAGGAGCTTGGCCGAGTACTGGGCGACGGCGTGGTATGGCACGCCGCACATCGGGACCTTCTGGCGGGAGGTCAGAGCGATCTCCAGGACGCGCGAGCCGACGGCCGCGTCCTCGTAGAACATCTCGTAGAAATCCCCCAGGCGGAAGAACAAAATCGCGTCCGGATGAGCCGCCTTGACCCGGAAATACTGCTCCATCATCGGGGTTGTCGGGTCGTCAGCGAACAGGCGGGGCTCGTCCATTTCGACCGGATTATAGCACAGTGAGGATATGTAAAAGATAATAGAAGATCACTTCTTGAACTGCCCGAATTTGAATCGGTTATTTCTTAGAAAGGTGTCTATTTGATACTTTTTTCTAATGAGGCTTTTTATATTTTCGATCTACTTCCGCGACTTTCTTAATTTCCGTTGGCGTCCCATCATATAGTGAAATGCTCGACATATTTATCTCCATTCGATCTTTAAAATATTTTTCCGTTTCCTTATTTGTAAAATACACATAACAGCCTTTCATTCCACGAGTAAGAAGAGTCCGATATATGTTTTTTACATGTTTCTCGATATTTTCCTGACCTCTTTTGAGAGTTGGGTCTTTGGTCGCCGTGATATCGGCCGCTAGACTATCTTTATCGCGGTCGTAACATAAATCATCGCCAATAATCACTCCAATATAATCAAACTCGAATCCTTGAGCCGTATATATACAGCCGACTTGTTTAAAACCTTCAGGACGATATGCCCACTCATACCATTTTACATATCCATCAGGCGGCCGCGAGATATCCCCATGCGTTTCCCAGGGCATCGAAAAACCGCCGATTTTCACATCTTTTATCAATTCTCCATTTTTATCGAGCTTATTGCTCCATGGCCAGCAAAACCCCGCGACTATGCGCGCCGAATTACTCTTAGTTTTTTCTTTTTTTGCCAGTACGGCATAGATTTCTTCGGGCGTATCATAGATTTTAAAATCAAATATATCGTTTTTTCTAAGCATTCGCCTTTCTGTCGAATATCCAAGGACCGATTCGATCCAGAGAAGATAATCGTTGGATCCCATACATCTAAACTGGGTCTGTAATGTGACCTCAGAGATATTGCATCCATATTTTTTAGCTGCTTCACGTATAAGATCCGATTTCCCTATTTCCTGAAATCGGACATTTTGCTTGTCATCAATAAAAAAAACGGACGTTTTTGCGCATCGGACTAATTGATCAACCTGAGGCATATCCGTTCGATGTTCGGGTTTCGTAAACTGGTGATTGCTCTTTTTTTGAATTCGATGAGCTTCATCAACTAACAGCAAATCGATTTCATCCGGTTTCACTACGGCCGGTAAAAACCGATACAGATTTGAAATGAGCAACTCGCTATCTTTCCCGACCTTTGATCTTAAGGATTCATAAAACGGCTTCGATTTACAACCATAAAACACTTTTTTCCGGCGATCAGCCGCTTCGGCCAATATATTAATTGCTATTACAGACTTACCAGTTCCAGGTCCGCCTTGAACAATGACAACAGATTTCTCATTTTTCTTTTCGGCATTTTTCACTTTCGCCCAAATGAGATTCTTGGCAACAATTTGTTCATTTAGCAGAGAAAATTCCTTTTTGTTTTGGATAATTGCGGCCGCATGATCCAACAATTTTTTGGAGGGCCTGACAGGGCTCTGCATAAATCGATTGTAAATTTCCAACCCGGAGCCATAAAAGAGCAACGCTTTAATCTTTTTAGCTAAATGCTCGGTATCTTTCTTACAATAAACAGGATATTCACTTAATATTTTTTGATATTTTGAGTCAAAAAGACCGCGATTATCAGAATATTCATAGTTATGGCAATATGAACAGCTGAACAAGATTAGGGGAGGCGGTTCATCAAATTCAGATATAAAGTTTTTTAAATGATTATGATATCCCTCAACCTGTTGCGAAGGATGGGCGACAACGCGATTCGATCCGCCAACATAGGTCTCAACAAAGTTCCCCTCTTCTGCCGTGACCTTAATCGCCGACCATTGTTTTAATTCCAATAAAACAATATTAGAAAATTCGTTCTGATCTTTTCCAAAAAGGAGACAATCGATTCTATTTTGATTATATGGAACCTCATATTCAATGGCGATCCAATTCTTTTCCAACTCCGCAATTTCTATTAAATCGCGCACTCTCGGAAGAGAATTTTGCCAAGAAACCACCTCGCTATCCCCTGGTTTTCTTCCAAAATGGCTTTTAAAGTTTGAAGAAATAATATCGCTAATTTTATTCAGCCTAACCTCATTTATGAATTGAGCTGTTGAATTCTGATAAATAAGCATTAATTATAAATCCTTATATTTTTTTGCCGTTCCTTTCGCTTTCTCTACCGTATATTTATTCGCATTCAATTCTATCTTTTTCATTACTTCATCAAATAAATCGACTTTTAAAACGTCACAAAGATATAAAATGAAAATAAAAATATCGGACAATTCCTCTTTTACTTTATTGTACTTTTTTTCGTCTAAATTTGAAGACTGCTCAATATTAAGCCATAAAAAAATCTCCAGAAGCTCGCCAGCTTCAACGGATATCGCCTCGGCTAGATTTTTTGGATCATGAAATTGGAACCAATCACGTTCGTCGCGAAATGTCCTAATTTTTTCCAAGATTTTTCTTAATTGAATATCCATCTTTCCTCAGTCTCATTTTTGGCAACCAAAACATCCATAATAATCCAGGCATAAAATATAAAGAATTCCCCGCCCAACATGACCGGAGTATATGCCTGCGTGAATAAATTTGTCAATAAAATCAAGCAGATAAAGGCGTTCGCGCATCTTTTTTTAAAGACGATGTCGACCTTTTTACCCGAATTCGCGTCTTACAGGGTGGAAACTGGAAAAAGGAACACGTCTAATGTTTAGAAACGACATCAAATCCGCTCTCCGGCTCATGAAAAAGCAGAAGAGCTACACCCTGATCGGGATCTTCAGCCTGGTCGCCGGGATGACCTGCTTCATCCTGTTGATGCTTTACTCGAGATACGAGCTCGGATACGACTCGTTCCATAAGAACGCCGACCGAATCTACCAGATCGGGCAATCCTTGCCGAACTGGAGCGTCAACGGATCAAACCGGTTCGCCGAGACGTCCGGCGTCCTGGGCCCCACCCTGGCCCGGGAATTCCCGGAGGTCGAATACGCCGTCCGGATCTACTCGACCGACTCGCCTCTCATTTATCGGGAAAACCGCGTCCTGGGACAAGGAATGTTCGCCGACGCGGACTTCTTCAAGATGTTCACTTACCCGATGACGACCGGCGATCCGGGGACCGCCTTGAAAGATCCCTTCACGATCGTCCTGTCCGAGACCCTGGCCGCGAAGCTCTTCGGCCGCGACGATCCGGTGGGGAAAACCGTCCTCCATCAAGACGGGCGCGAATACCGGGTGACGGCAGTCATGAAGGACGGGCCGCCGAATTCCGTTCTCCGGTTCGACTATCTGCTCTCATTCGTGACGATGTACTCCCTCCGAAACGACATCGACACGTCCTGGTCGATCCTCAATTACGGTAATTTCGTTCGATTGAAAGAGGGCGCCTCGGCCGGGGATTTCGAAGCCAAGCTGGCGGGGATCGTCGAGAAATATCATCCGGCCGGCGACAAGGGCCGGAAATATTTTCTCATGCCGCTGCGGTCCATTCACCTCGATACGAAAATCTGTTTCCCCGTTTCGAATCCCGTCGACAAGAAGAACCTCTTTTTCCTCATGGGAATCGCGGTCATGGTCCTGGTCGTCGCCGGCGTCAATTACATCAATCTGGCCACGGCCCGGGCGGCCGGCCGAAGCAAGGAAGTGGGCGTCCGGAAGACTTTCGGCGCGGGCCGGCGCCAGCTGATCGGCCAATTTCTGGGCGAATCCTATCTGCTGACGTTTTGCAGCGTTCTCGCCTCGCTCGCCCTCGCCTCCCTGCTCCTTCCCGCGTTCAATTCCCTGGCCGGTATCTCCCTGACCGGGAGGGTATTGACCGAGGGAACGACGCTCATCGGGGTTCTGGGATTGGCGGTGGTCTTCGGTCTTTTCGCCGGCGGATATCCCGCTCTCGTTCTGTCCTCCCTCCGCCCGGCCCATGCCTTCCGCAACGCCTCAGGATCCGGAGAAGGCGGACGTCGGACGATTTTCCGCAATGCCCTGGTCGTCTTTCAGTTCTTCGCCTCGATCATTCTCCTCGTCGGGACGTTCGTCATCCAAAAACAGCTGAATTATATCCGCAAGGCGGACATGGGATATGAGCCGAAAAACGTCCTGGCTTTGCGGCTGTGGGACCGGGAAAGTCGGACGAATATCGAAAACATCAAGCGCGAGCTTCTGGCCGACCCGGACATCCGGGCCGCGGCGGCGGCCAACATCGCCCCGATCGAGGCGGTGGAAAACAACAATTTCAAGGTCGAATCCGAGACCGGGGATTTGATCGAGCTTCCCCAGGTGGCCAATTATTTCGTGGATTTCGACTATTTCGACCTTTTCGGCATGAAAATGGCCGAAGGCCGGGCCTTTTCCCGCTCGCTGCAGGGCGAAGTCCGCGACGAAGTCATCCTCAACGAAGCCGCGGTCCGGATGGCCGGCCTGAAAAGCGCCGTCGGCAAAAGCCTCGTCTGGGGAAACTATCGGATGCGGATCATCGGCGTCGTCAAGGATATCCATTTCACTTCGCTCAAAACGAAAATCGGCCCGCTGATTTTCCGCTACCGGCCCGAGCGCGCCAAGATGCTGTTTCTTAAGATTTCGGGCGGGAACGTCCGCCGGACGATCGCCTCAATCGAGACGGCGATCCGGAAACACGCTCCGAATTTCGTCTTCGACTACGCCGCGATGGAAGATATTCTGAATGATCTTTACAAGGGCGAGGACCGCCTGGCGGATTTGTTGACGGGATTTTGCAGCATCGCCATCGTCCTGGCTTCCATCGGGCTGTTCGGATTATTTTCCTTCATCATCGAAAAAAAGAGGAAGGAAATCGGCATCCGCAAGATTCTGGGCGCCTCGATCACGACGATCTCGCAGCTTCTCCTCCGGGATATGGTCGTCCTGATCGGCGTGGCCGGCCTGGCCTCCATTCCCGTCGCGTTCATCTTCTCCAGAAAGTGGCTGCAGGGATTCTATTACCACACCGAATTGAGCGCCGGGGTGTTTGTCCTGGCCATCGCCGCCGTCCTGGCGATCGCCCTGGCCTGCGTCGCCCGGCTGACGCTACGGGCGGCGAAGGAAAATCCGGCCAACAGCTTGAAAAATTTGTGATCAGAAATACTTTTCGATCCCGCCGTAACCGAACGTCTTGCCTTTGGCGGTCATGCGGATGAAGTAGCTCAAGCGCGTGCGGAAAAAGTCCGGGCGATTGCGGGACCGGTCGATGAAGCCGACGCGGATCCGGATATAACGGGGGGAGAGCTTCTGGAAATTGCGCCAGGCGTCCTTGTCGGCTTTAATGGCCTTAAGGATGTCGGGCGGGACGACGAATTCTTCCTCTTTGGTCAGGTTCCCCAGAGTCGCCAGAACGTCCTTGGCGACCTTGCCCTTGGCGATCAGGGACTGCAGACGCTCCGTGTTGGCCTGGGAATAAGGGCTTTTCGGATTGCGCGGGGAAAAGCGCTGGGCGAAGCGCTCCGCGTCGACTTTTTTGATGATGCTGTCAATCCAACCGAAGCAGAGGGCTTCCTCGACGGCGTCGTTATAAGGAATGCGCGGTTTCCCCGAATCCTTCTTATAGTAGATGAGCCAGATGTCCCGCTCTTTTTTACAATTTTTCCTCAGCCAGGCGCGCCAGTCCTTGCGGTTTGAAACGTACAGGGTTTTCCCGATTTCCATGCCCGCTCCTTTATGAAATCATGCGGCCGCGTTGCCCTTCCGGGAATAAAAATACTTCTTGGCCAGTTCCACGGCCAGGACATAAAGCGCCGTCAAGGCCACGACGGCAAGCAAGAGCGGCCCGGGCAGGGGAACGAAACCGAAGATCGTCGTAAACGGAAGGTAAGGAATGACGATCGTCAGGCCGATGAAGATAAGCGAGCTCGCCAGAAGAAGCTTGCCCGGGCGGCTTCGGAAAAAGACCCGGCGGGTTCGGACGACCAGGGCGATGACGAGCTCCGTCAGCAGCGATTCGATGAACCACCCGGTCCGGAATTTTTCGGGTGCGGCATGGAAGAGGAAAAGAAGCGCTCCGAACGTCAGAAAGTCGAAGATCGAGCTAACCAGGCCGAAAAGCACCATGTAATCGCGGATGAAGCGCGTGTTCCAGCGGCGCGGTTTCTCCACCCATTCGGGGTCCACGTTGTCGCCGGCGATTGTGGTCGCCGGGATGTCGGACAGGAAGTTGTTGAGCAGGATCTGGGGGGCAAGCAGCGGCAGGAATTTCAGGAGCAGCGACGCGCCGGCCATGCTGATCATGTTGCCGAAGTTGGCGCTCATGGTCGTGAGGATGTACTTGATGGTGTTGGCGAAGGTCTTGCGGCCTTCATCGATGCCCTCGCGGAGGATGCCCAGGTCGGTGCGGAGGAGGACGAAATCGGCGGCCTCCTTGGCCACGTCCACGGCCGTATCCACCGAAATACCGACGTCGGCCGCATGCAGGGCCGGCGCGTCGTTGATGCCGTCGCCCATATAGCCGACGACATGGCCGGTCTCGCGCAGGGCCAGGATGATGCGCTCTTTCTCGTTGGGGTCGACCTCGGCGAAGATCGTCGTTTTTTCTGCCAGGTTCCAGAGGGCCTCGTCGCGAAGGTCGGCGATTTCGCCGCCGGTCAGGATGCCCTCGACCGGGAGATTGACCGCCTCGGCGATGTGCCGGGCGACCTTGCGGTTGTCGCCGGTGATGATCTTGAGCTTGACGCCGCGGCCGGCCAGGTCGGCGATGACCTCTTGAACTCCGGATTTGGGCGGATCGAAAAAGAGAAGAAAACCCGCAAACGCGAGAGCCGCTTCGTCATCGCGCGAATAGGCGCCCGGACGCGCGTCGACAATTTTCGTCGCCAGCCCGAGAACGCGGAAGCCCTTGGCGCTCCATTCGCCGTACAGGCGTTCGAGCTCGTCCCGGCGGAGATCGTCCAGCGGCTCGGCGCCGGTTTCGGTTTGGACGGAGACGCAAACGCTCAGGACGTTCTCTAAAGCGCCTTTGGTGATCAGAGTCAGCGCGCCCTTCGGGCCGGCCGTGACCACGCTCAAGCGCTTGCGGATGAAGTCGTAAGGGATCTCGTCGACTTTGCGTTCGAGACTGATATCGGCCCTGGAATCGGCGGCGGCTACGGAGATCGCCCCGTCCAGGGGATTGGCCAGGCCTGTTTGGAAATGAGCGTTGAGATATGCAGAGCGAAGGACGTCGGCGGAAGCCCGGCCCCGGGGATCGAGCGCTCCGTCCAGACGGACCACGCCCTCGGTGAGAGTCCCGGTCTTGTCCGTGCACAGGACGTCCATGCTGCCGAAATTCTCGATGGAATTGAGGCGGCGGACGATCACGCCCCGCCGGGCCATCCGCACGGTCCCGTGAGACAGGGTGAGACTGATGATCGCCGGCAGAAGCTCCGGCGTCAGGCCGACGGCCAGGGCGAGGGCGAAAAGCAGGGAATCCATCACCGGCTTGGCCAGGAAGACGTTGGCCGCGAGCACGATGGTCAGGATCACCAGCATGACTTGGGTCAGGAGATGGCCGAACCGCCGGATGCCGCGCTCGAATTCCGTTTCCGCCGGACGTAAGCTCAAGCGCTGGGCGATCCGCCCGAAGACCGTGGCCCGGCCGGTCTCGACGACCAGCATCCGGGCCGTGCCGGCCGAGACGCTCGTGCCCATGAAGACGCTGTTGGCCCGTTCGGCGAGCGTCGCGCGCGCGGGGGCGGTCCCCGGCTGTTTTTCCACCGGGAACGTTTCGCCGGTCAGGACGGCCTGGTTGACGAAAAAGTCCCTGGCTTCGAGGATGACGCCGTCGGCCGGAATCAGGCTGCCCGCGGAAAGAAGGACGATATCGCCCGGGACGACCTGGGCGGAAGGCAGGGTTTGAATATCGCCGCCGCGAAGGATGTCGGATTTGATTTTTATCGTCGACTGGAGCTTTTCGACCGCCTTGCCGGCCCGGAATTCCTGGACGAAGCCGAGGATCGTGCTTCCGAGGACGACGGCCAGGACGATGATCGCGTCCGTCCATTCGCCGACGGCGAGGGAGACGACCGCGGCGAAGATGAGGATCAAAACGAGAGGGCTTCGGAACTGATTTGCGAATTGGCGGAGGGCGGACAACCGCTTGCCGGCTTTGATCTCGTTGAAGCCGTATTGTTTGAGGCGTTCCGCGGCGTCCTCGGGTTGGAGGCCGGCCGGAATGGAGCCGAGATCGGCGAGGAGCCGATCGATCGCAAGGGTCCAGTAAGACGGGATGCCGGGCTTGGAGTCTTTTTGATCCGCGTTCTGTTTAGGGCGGGAAAAGAAGCTCATCTCATATAGCCGGTGAGCAGGGCGTTCTCCCATTCGGGACGCCCGCGCCGCTTCGCCAGGGCGGCCATCGGCTTGAAATTGTAAGGCACGGAAATCAGGGACGCGATCCAGGCGTCTTTCGATTTCTCGACGATCGCATACCGCGCGTCGGGCGAGCCCGTTTCGACGATATGCGGCACGGGGAGGACGTCGTCGTAGGCCGGCAGCCCGACGCTTCCGGGATTGACGATGAGCTGCCCGCGGCCCGTCCGGACGGTGCGCGGCATGTGGGAATGCCCGCAGGCGATCAGGGAATAGCGCTCTTCTCCGAGGCGGGTTTCGATTTCGGAGCCGTTGGCCGGGCGCAGGCGGCCCCGCTCGATCGAATCGAGCAGGTACTCGGAATCCTTCGTCGGCGTTCCGTGACAGCCGAAAATCCCCGGCGAAAGGCGCGCCTTGGCCGGCAGCGAGCCGAGCCATTTGAGCTCCGCGGAGGTGAGCTGCGAGTAGGCGTACTCGTCCGAGGCGCATCTTTCCCCGGGGCCCTCGGTGAGGAGCTGGCGCTCGTGGTTGCCGGCGAGGCTGACCCAGTCCTCCTCCATGAGGAATTGGGCGGTTTCGCGGGGCAGCAGGGGCCCGGAAAGGTTGTCGCCGAGGTTGAGAATCCGATCGACGCCGCGGCGGCGGATATCGGCGGCGACCGCCTCAAGGGCGGGGAGATTGCCGTGGATGTCGGCGACGAGGGCGATGCGGATGACGATGTTTTTCATTGGAAGGCGCCGATTCTGCCGTCACTCCGATTCGACGATCTGGATCAGGTTGCCGCAGGTGTCTTCGAAGACGGCTTCCGTAACCGGGCCGTGGAAATGCAGCTCTCCCCGGAAGACGACTCCGGCGGCCTTGAGCCGCGCGAATTCGTTCTTGATGTCCTTGGACGCAAACGAGGTCGCCGGGATGCCCGCGTCGTAGAGGGCTTTCTGCCAGACTTTCGCGGGCGGGAAGCCCATCGGCTCCAAGGCCAGCTCGACGTCGTCTCCCCCCTCGGGCGAAACGACGGTCAGCCACCGGGCGTCGCCCACCGGAATGTCGGCTTTTTTCACGAAGCCCAGCTTCCCGGTATAGAACGCGAGCGCTTTTTCCTGATCGTCGACCATGACGCTGTTCAGATTGATGCGCATGGCCGGAGTGTATGCCTGGAATCGGAGGACGTCAAATCATTTTGCGTCGTCGACCATTTGGATGGTCTTTTTTTCGACCTCTTCGGCCACCTGAACGAGGGACGGCTCCCGGGACAGCGCCGAAAGCATCTTCGTCGGGAGGATGAGGCCGATTTTCGTCTTGCCTTCGTCGGTGAACACCGAGATGCGGCACGGCAGGGCCATGTTCAGCCGCATGTCGGCCGACATCACTTTGGCCGCCTGCACCGGATTGCAGACTTCGAAGATTTTGCACTGTTGTCCGAAGGCCTGGCCTTTCCCGCGCAGGGTGGCCCCCACGTCGTGCACGCAAAGCACTCCGAAGCCGCGGCGTTTGATCGCGGTCTCGAGATCCGCGGCGGCCTGTTCGAAGGATTTCTCCGTTTCGACGATGTAATACATGCAAATCCCTCCCGTTAAGCGATCCTTATTTTCTTCATCATCGCGACCTTCAGGCCGTCATTTATGACAAGACAACCGAACGCCGCATAGGCGAACAAGGCCAGGATTTGTCCCCAGGGAAGCGGCGCCAGGCCCGGAAGGCCGACGGTCGCCAACGCCGTGCCGATGATGATCTCGGCGGCAACCGCGGCCAGAAGAGTCCGGCTGGGCCGGGACGCCCAAAACCATCGCCGCTCCCGGGCCGAGAGGATGGAAAACGCGGCAAAATAGAGAAGCAGCAGGAAGCTGAGCGTGTAAAGCGCCCCGTCGTTTGACGCCAGGCCGAACCGGGACCAGGCGAACAGCAGGAAAAGAAGCGTTTCCGCCGTCATGGCCAGGCCCAACATGACCGCGATCGCGATATGGCCGCCGATTTTCCACGTTTCCGGTTTTCGGCCGGGACGGACGTTGTCGGTGGCGAGGGAGATTTTGGCGAAGTCCGTCATGAAAACCAGCAGCAGCATGGCGAAGGCGGAAACGACGAACTTGCCGGTCGCGGCATAGGCGACGGCCACGAAGCTCGCTTTCAGAATCGTCCGGCTGATTTTATTGATGATCCAGGTCAGGACTCTCTGGTAAGTAGCCCGGCCCTGGCCGACCAAGGTGACGATGTTGGTCAGTCCCGGTTCGGTCAGGACGACGCTGGCCGCGCTCTTGGCCACGTCGGTCGCGCCGCTGACGGCGATGCCGACTTCCGCCTGGCGCAGGGCGGGAGCGTCGTTGACGCCGTCGCCCGTCATACCCGCCACGTGGCCCGCCTCTTGCAGGCGGCGCACGACGAGGTATTTGTCTTCGGGATAAACTTCGGCGAAGCCGTCCACGCCGGCCGTGGGATCGGCGGCGCCGGAGGAGGATTTAAGGTCGGCCACGCTCCGAATCCGGGGCAAGCCGAGATCCCCGCCGATCTCGCTCGCCACGGCGAGAGCGTCTCCGGTCAGCATCTTCACGGATATGCCGCGGTCCCGGAGCTGGGCGATCAATTGGGCAGCGTCCGGCCGCGGCGGATCAACCAAGGTCACCAGGCCGAGGAGCGTCGGCCGGCCGGGCTCGGGGCCGCGGGCCACGGCCAGCGCCCGGTATCCTTTCCGGGCCGATTCTTCGACCCGCGCCTCGAGGCCTTCGATTTCGGCCGGGGCAAGGCCGCCGGCTTCCGCGACGGTTCGCACCGCGCCTTTCATCACCCGCAGCCGCCGCCCGTCTTGTTCGATGACGGCCTCGGTCCGCCTTTTTCCGGCATCGAACGGGACGAACGAAATCGGCTTGACCGGCGGCTCGCCGGCGAAGACATGCTTTTCCTCGGCCGCCGCGAGAAAAGCCAGGTCGATCGGGTCCTGGTTGGCTTCGCGCGAGGCGAGGGCCCCGGCGCCCAGGACGTCGGCCTCCGTGGCGCCGTTCAGCGGGACCACGCCCGTGACCGTCAGGCGGTTGAGGGTGATCGTCCCCGTTTTATCGGCGCAAAGCACGTCCATCGTCGCCGCGTCCTCGACGGCGCTGAGACGGGTGACGAGAACGCCGTGCCGGGCCATCTCCCTGGCCCCCAGCGACGTGCTGACCGTGAACATGACCGGAAGAGCCACCGGGACCGCGCTCATCAGGAGAACGAGGACGAGCGGAATCATTTCGAGAAGCGATGATCCGCGGGCGAGCGACAAAACGACGATCGCCGCAAGGAGAGTCCCGACGATGACGAACAGCGACCGGACCACCTTGGCCACGACGGCCTCGATATGAAGCTTGGGACGGGCCTGTTGGACGAGCTCGGTGGTGCGGCCGAAGGAGGTTTGCGCTCCGGTCAGCATGACCACGCCGTTGCCTTCGCCGCGCCGGACCACGGATCCCGACGAAAGTACGCCGCCGGGGGCTTTTTCAACATCCCCCGACTCGCCGGTGAGGGCCGACTGATCGACGCTCATGCCGGCGCCGGTCAGGAGCTTGATGTCGGCGGGGACGATGTCACCGGCGCGGACGCGGACGATATCGCCGGGGACCAGATCGCGGGCCGGGACGACCTGCCAGTCCGCCTCGCGGAGGACCCTGGCCGTGACCTGGAGGCGCCGCCGCAGGGCTTCGACGGCGCCGGCCGCCCGGCGTTCCTGGAAGAAGCTGAGGACGGCGTTGACGACGAGCAGGGCGCTAACGATGACGAGATCCGAATGTTTGCGGAGGATCGCCGAAAGAACGATGATCGCCTCGAGCATCCAGGCCGAAACGCCCCAGAACTTGCCGAGGAATTTGAGGACGGGGCGGTCTTTCGGCGGCGGGACTTCGTTATAGCCGTGTTCGGCGCGGCGGGCCGCGACGTCGGCATTCGCGAGGCCGGTTTTGGCGTCCACGCGCAGGGCCGTAAGCGTCTCGGGGATGGACAAAGAAGCGAGGTCCGGCATGACTTGCGGAAGCATGGATATGATTATAATACCTTATTTGCGGAAATAAATGCGGGGCGGCCGGGCCTGATTTTGGCCCGGCGGGGGATTTCGGGTAGAATGGTTTTTTAGGTGAGGGCATGAAAATTCAACCGTTCAAGCTCGAGCGATATTTCGCCGCCCACGAATTCTCCGCCCGCTATCTCATGTGCGCTTCGGACTGCGAGGCGCTGTCGATGGACGAGCTTCTGGCGATGACCGACGATGATTCGTGGCGGCTTTGGCGCGGCTTGAAGCTGGGCTACACGGAATCGCAGGGGCATCACGAGCTGCGCGAGGAGATCGCGAAGCTCTATGAAACGGTCAAGCCGGCGGAAATCATCACGATCACGCCGGAGGAAGGCATCTTCATCGCCATGACGACCCTCCTGAAAAAGGGGGATCATGTCGTCGTCACATATCCCGGGTATCAATCCCTTTACGAGATCGCGATTTCCCAGGGTTGCGCGGTTTCAAAATGGATGCCGCGCGAGGAAAACGGTTGGACGTTCGCCATCGACGATCTGCGGGAGCTTGTCCAGGAAAAGACGAAAATGATCGTCGCCAATTTCCCGCACAATCCCACGGGGGCGACGATCTCCCGGACCGACCTGGAAACGATCGCCGGGTTCGTCGATCAGAACGGGATCCTCCTTTTTTCCGACGAGATGTACCGGTTCCTCGAGCACGATCCGGCGATCCGATTGCCGTCGGCGTGCGATTTGACCGACCGGGCGATCACGCTCTGCGGGATGTCCAAGAGCTTCGCCCTGGCCGGGCTGCGGCTCGGGTGGCTGGCGACGAAAAACGCCGCCGCGTTCGCGGAAATCGCCGCGTTCAAGGACTACACGACCATCTGCTCGAGCGCCCCGAGCGAAATCCTGGCGATCATGGCCTTGCGGGCGAAAAAGAAGATCCTCAGCCGAAACCTCGACTTGATTCAAAAGAACCTGGCGCTGCTCGACGAGTTTTTTGAAGAGAATGCGGGGTTGTTCGAGTGGCGCCGGCCGAAAGCGGGCCCGATCGCTTTCCCCAAATTGAAGGGAGCGGTGAGGGTCGGAGCGTTCTGCGCCGATCTTCTCGCCAAAAAAGGCGTGTTGCTTCTCCCGGCAGATCAATACGGATACGAAGGCAACAATTTCCGGATCGGCTTCGCCCGCCGGAACATGCCCGAAGCCCTGTCCAAGCTCCGCGAATACCTCACCGAAATCTCTTAAATCGGTACCAGGTCAACCATTCCCCGATTTCCGAAGAATAATTGGTAGCAGGTCAACAATTCCCCGATTTTGATTTTTACAATCGGCGAAAGAAAAAATTAATAGATCGTATATTTTTCGACGCCTTTCTTCGCGCACTGATGAATTATCGAAATGCCGATTTTGATAAGTAAACAAAGGAAATATTAATCGGGGAATGGTTGACCTGGTACCGATTTCGGTCAATTAATCGGGGAATGGATAACCTGCTACTGATTTAAAACCAGGCGCCGAGGGCGATGAGGACGGCCGAAGTCAGGCAAATGAACGGGCACAGCTTGAACGGGATAAAGGCGATCCGGAAGCCGGTGAAAAAGGCGACAATCGCCATCACCGCCAGAGTCCCGACGGCCACGGCGAAAACCGCGGAGGAAACCGCCGAAGACGAGCCGGCCGCGGAAAGCGTGGCCGCGAGGACGAAAGCGGCGATTGAAAGAAACGCGACTCCCTCGACAAGCCATTCCATGGTGATGATGCGTCTGTTGTCGGGCGTAAGGGCACCGAAGCCCTTGACCACGCCTTTCGTGGCGCAAAGATGCGAGGTCCCCCACAGAGCGGTCAAGCCCGCGGCGACATAAAGCAGAACAGGATTCATTTTCCACCCCCGAAAAATTAAAGATTCGGCTATTCCGCCGAAATGATTGCGCGGACTCCGGACAATCGCGGATCGACCCCCAGCAATTCCAGGAAATTCGCCCTCACGGCCTCGACGATGGATTCTTCGGATGTCTTTCTGATCTCGGCCAGCTTCTGGACGACGTCTTTGATGAGGGCCGGCATCCCCGGCTTCCCGATGAATCCCTTCGGCCCGCCGGGATTATCCGTTTCGGTCAACAGACGGTCCGGCGAAATCTCCTTGGCGACGGCTTGGATGTGTTGGGAATGAATGACCTCGCACCCGACCGTGAAATACGTTCCGCGGGCCGCCAGTTCCCGAAGGATCGGCAGCGGCCCCGAATACCAATGGACGATCGCCCGCCGGATGTGATACCGGTTCAGGAGGTCGAGCGTTTCCCGCTCGGCTCCTTTCGTGTGAAGGATGACGATTTTGTCGTCATCCATGGCCAGGCTGAGGAGATATTCGAAAACCCTCCTTTGATCGGGATACGCGGCCGGATCTTCAACGAAATAATGGTCCAATCCGATCTCCCCGATCATCGGGCTTTGCTCCGCGGCTTCGCGCAACTCGGGCAGGCGGTCGATGTAATCGGAGGCATACCAGGGATGCACGCCGAAAACGGGCAGGACGAGATCGCAGCGGGAGGCGATTTCGAGATTCCGCCGATATGAAGGCGGATCCATCGAATTGGCGACGGTGAAGATCCGAAGCCGGGAGATCTCGGCCAGGGCGGCGTCCAGCGCCCCGGCGTCCAGAAGATCGTAGCCGTTCAGATGCGCATGGGCATCGATCAGCACGTCAGGCCCCCTTTTTCTATTTCTTCAAATACTGCAAAAATTCGACCGGAGCGCCGTCGGACACGATCATGGCGACGAGGACGCCGGGCGAGGGGCTATTGGGCGGAGTGAGGATCGTCCGGCCGGCCAAGGCCGCTTCCAAATCATTCACTTCGAAGGCGACATGCGGTACCGTCTTGATCAGATCGGGAAACGGGCAGCGCGGCCCATACCGCATCCATTGGATGCCGAAGGGATTGCTCTCGTGATCAGTGCAGTGGATGTCGAATTTTTCGAGATACTCCTCATCCTCGCGCGGGACGGTCGTGGGAATGCCGAGATGGTGGTATTTCATGAAAAAGCTTCCCTCGCTCTTGAGGATAAGATTCTCACGGGCGCATGATGATGTCAAATCGGCGCCATCCTGGGACCGGACCTCAGCGGCGGCGCCGCTGTTTGACTCCGGGCTCCAACCGCGATAAAAAGATATTTCATATTTCACAGTCCTGGAGGCCGAAGATGAACTGTTCTCCGGAACGCCGCCTCACTCTCACCGTCATTCTCATTTTCGCTTGCGTCTTATCCCTCACGGCTCAATCCGCGCCGGGGAAAAAGATCCTGACCCTGGCCGATTATCCGCGCTGGCAACAAATCACCGCCTCGGCGATCTCTCCCGACGCCAATTGGTTCGCCTTCGTCCTGAAACCCAACGGCGGGGATGAAACGCTTCATATAAAAAACCTTTCCATCGAAAAAGGCTTCGATGTTCCCGGCGGGGCGAGGCCGGTTTTCTCCCGCGACTCGAAGTGGGCGGCCTACGCGATCAATCCGCCCAAGGCCGAAGCCGCGAAGCTGCGCAAGGAGAAAAAGCCCGTTCCCCGGAAAATCGAGCTTATAAATCTGCCCACGGGCGCGAAATTCACCGTGGACAACGCCGCTTCCTTCGTCTTTTCCAATGATTCGCTTTGTTTTGCCGTCAAGAAAACGAAAGCCCAACCCGAGGGCGGCCCGCAAAGCGGACCCGGCGGTCCGGGCGCCCCAGCAGCCGCGGCGTCGCCGGGCGCCGACCTCCTCGTCCGAAACCTCCGGACGGGAGAAGACCTGATGCTGGGCAATGTCGGGCGATTCGCCTTCAACAAACCCGGCCGTTTCCTCGCCTATACGGTCGCCGTCGCCGAAAATAAAGGCAACGGCCTCTATCTCTTTGAACCCGCCGCCGGCAAAATGAGCGTTCTCGACTCCGCCGACGTCGAATACGCCGCCCTCGCCTGGGACCGGGAGGGTTCGGCCCTGGCGGTTCTTAAAGGAACGAAAAACAAAGACGCCAAAGAAAAAGACAACACCCTGCTGGCCTTCACCGGGATCGGGAAAACGACTCAATCCGAGGGGCCGCTCCGCGTGGAATACGAGCCGGCCAAAGACACGGCCTTTCCCCGGGGCATGGTTCTTTCGGAACGGTCGCTGACCGAACGGCGCTTCGGCCCTCCGGCCGACGAGCCGTCCGAGGACTCGCCCCTGACCTGGAGCGAAGACCTGTCGCGGATCTTCTGCGGCGTCAAGGAACAGGAACGGGAACCCGAAAAATCCGACGAACCGGTCGCCGACGTCGACGTCTGGCATTGGAAAGACGAGCGGATCCAGTCGCAGCAGATGGTCGAAGCCGAAGACGACCGGAATTTCACCTACCGGTCCGTTTTTTCCCTCGGAACGAAAAAATTCATCCGCCTGGCCGACGAGAACATGCGGACCGTGACGACCGAACGCGACGGCCGCTGGGCCGTGGGGAGGGACAACAAGCCCTATCTCTCCGACGTCGAATCCCAGAAGGCCGATTATTACGCCGTCGACACCGCGACCGGCGGCCGGGCGCTGATCGTTTCCGGAATCCGGCACGAGCTGGGCCTCTCCCCCGACGGCCGGCATTTCCTTTATCTGAAGGACAAGCAATTATGGATCTATACGTTTGCCACGGCTAAAACCGCGAACATTTCGGAAAAAGCGGGCGTCATCTTCGCCGACGAAGAGGACGACCACCCGGACGAGCAGCCTCCCTTCGGCGTAGCCGGATGGACCGGCGACGGCAAAGCCGTGATCATGAATCACAAATACGATCTCTGGCTCCTGCCGCTCGACGGCGGGACGCCGCGGAACATCACGGCCGGGATGGGAACGACGGAGGAAATCCGCTTCCGTTATGTCCGCCTCGATCCGGAGGAGCGGGCCATCGACCCGGCCAAGCCGCTGCTCCTTTCCGCGTATGGGGAATGGACCAAGAAAGCGGGCTTTTACTCGCTCAAGATCGGCGCTCCGCCGATCAAGCTCGTCTTTGAGGACAAGCAATTCGGCCGCCCCGTCAAGGCCCGGTCCTCAGACCGCCTCGTTTACACGATCGAATCCTTCGTCGATTATCCGGATTATTACGTCAGCGGGAAGGATTTCGCCGGGCCAAAGCGGATCACCGAGGCCGCGCCCCAGCAGGCCGAATACGCCTGGGGTACGAGGATGCTCCTGGATTTCCAGAATTCCAAGGGCCGGAAGCTTCAAGCCGCGTTGACCCTACCGGCAGGATATGAAAAAGGCAAGCGCTATCCCATGCTGGTCTACATCTACGAAAAGGTGTCCCAGCAGCTTCACCGTTATTCCATGCCGACGTACGACGACCGGCCGCACATGTCGGCCTATGCTTCCGACGGATACCTGGTCCTGATGCCCGACATCGTTTACGAGATCGGGAAACCCGGCTCCTCGGCCCTCGATTGCGTCACCGCGGCGGTCAACAAGGCGGTCGAGCTCGGCTACGCCGATCCCAAACGCATCGGTCTTCAGGGCCACAGCTTCGGCGGATTGGAGACGGCCTTCATCATCACCCAGACGGACCTTTTCGCCTGCGCCGTCGCCGGGGCCGCGCCGTCCTCCGTGGCCATCGAGTTCAACCAGGTCTTCAAGGGCAGCGGCGAGAACAACCATTTTTATTATGAGCGCAATCAGGGTCGAATGGGCACGACGCCTTGGAAAGATCCGACGCTGTACGACAGCCAGTCCGCCATCCGCCAGGCCGAAAACATCAAAACCCCCTTCCTCCTGCTCCACGGGACCGTGGACGGCTCGGTGGACTGGATGGAATCCCTCGAGTATTACAACGCGGCCCGGCGCCTCGGCAAGGAAGTCATCTTCCTGTCCTACCCGGGCGAGGACCATCACCTGGCCCGCGAGGAAAACGCCAAGGATTTCCAGACGCGGATGAAGCAGTATTTCGACCATTATCTCAAGGGCGTCCCGGCCCCGGAATGGATGACGAAGGGCGTGCCGTTCCTGAAAAAGGGAAGCGGGCCAAGGCCATCGCGGCCGATGTTCCCGCCGCGCGATCCCAAGGCGGAAGCCCTCCGCGGGGCGTACGGGCCGTTCCGGGCGAACAACGACCTGCTGTCGTACGACCTCGACATCCGGATCGATCCCGCGGCCAAGTCCTGGGGCGGGAAGAACACCATTCGCTTCAAGATGCTCAAGGAGGATGCGCGCATCCAGCTCGATCTTTCGGCCGGATTGAAGGTTGAAAAAATCACCTTCGAAGGAGCGGAGCTGAAATATGCGCGCGAATACGACGCGGTGTTCGTCGATTTTCCCCGGCCGCTGAAAAAAGACGAGATCGCGGCGGTCGACTTTTTCTTTTCCGGGCAGTCGACGGGCGAACGGCGCTGGGGCGGGATCTCGTTCGCCGCCGATCCGGCCGGGCGGCCGTGGATCACCACCGCCTGCCAGGGGGCCGGGGCGATGACGTGGTGGCCGAACAAGGAGCAGCAGCGCGACGAGGTCGAGAACATGCGGCTGCGGGTGGCGATCCCCAACGGCCTGACCAACGTTTCCAGCGGCCGGTTCGCCGGGAAGACCGATCTCGGCGACGGCTACACCCGCTGGGACTGGGAGATCCATTATCCCATCAACAATTATTGCGTCTCCGTGAACATCGGGAATTACGTCCATTTCGACGATAAGCTGGGCGACTTGACGATGGATTTCTATTGCCTGCCGGAAAACCTGGACAAGGCGAAGAAGCAATTCGCCCAGGCCAAGCCGATGATCGAGTGCTTCCAGAAATATTTCGGGCCGTATCCGTTCCCCGAGGACGGCTACAAGCTGATCGAGGTCCCCTACTCCGGCATGGAGCATCAGTCGGCGGTGACGTACGGCAACCGGTTCGCCAACGGCTACCTCGAGCGGGACTGGACCGGCGTCGGGACCAGTCTGAAGTTCGACTTCATCATCATCCATGAAAGCGCCCACGAATGGCTGGGCAATTCCATCACCGCCGCCGACGTCTGCGACGAATGGATCCACGAGGGCTGGGGGACGTACATGGAGGCCGTCTACGTCGAACACATGTTCGGCAAGGCCGAGGCCATCAAATACGTCAACGGCTACAAATCGAAAGTGAAAAACGAGCTACCCATGGTCGGGGAGCCCGGCATCAATTATTACTCGTCGCAGGACATCTATTTCAAGGGCGCCCTGTTCATCAATACGCTCCGGGGCATCGTCGACGACGACGCGAAGTGGTGGGACCTGGTGAGGGGATTCTACGACCGCTTCAAGTATCAGAACATCGCGACGGAAGACGTCGTCGAATATTTCGATCAGGGGACGGGCCTCAACCTCCGTCCGGTTTTCGACGAGTATTTGCGGCACGCCGCCCTGCCCAAGTTGGAGCTGGCGTTCGACGAAGCGACCGGGGAGATCTCGTACCGCTGGAAAGCGGACGTGAAAGAGTTCGCCATGCCGGTCAAAGCCGGAAAGAAGGGCGGGGAAAAGCGGCTGCTCCTGCGGCCGACGACCGAATGGCAGAAGATGAAGACCGACATCAAGAAGGATGAATTCGAAGTCGCCGGGGATCTTTATTATATCGATGTGATCATCGGATAAAGGAGAAGGAGGGCGCCATGAATCCGAAGCATTTTCGTTTGACGGCGATGGCCGGGCTCGTCGTTTGCGGCGTAGCGGCGCTGGTGACGGCGTCATGCGCGACGGCGAAATATCCCGAAGGACTTTACGCGGAAGTGACGACGGCCGGCAAGGGCCTGTTTGTCTTCCGGATCGAATTCGAAAAGACGCCGATGACCGCGGCCAATTTCGTCGGCCTGGCCGAAGGCACGATCGAAAATTCCGCGTTCCCCCCGGGCACGCCGTATTACGGCGGCGTCGTCTGGCACCGGGTCGTCCCCGGCCATGTCATCCAGTGCGGCATCCCGAAGGGCGGGAAAGAGGAAGATCCGGGCTACGAGTTCCCCAATGAGATCGTCCCGGGATTGAGCCACGGGAAGCTGGGGATGGTCAATATGGCCAACGGCGGCCCCCACACGAACGGCAGCCAATGGTGCGTGATGCTGGGCGACCGGTCGTATCTCGACGGCGACTATACCGTCTGGGGCGAAGTCATCCAGGGGCTCGACGTCGTCCAGGCCATCGTTCAGGGCGACGTCATCGAGACCGTGAAAATCGTCCGGGTCGGGAAAGCGGCCAAGGCTTTCCGGCCGACGACCGAATCCTTCAAGAAAATGGTGGACGAGGCCTGGGCGCGGGTGAAAAAGGAAGACGCCGACCGCGCGGCCGCCGAAGAAGCGGCGGTGGCGGCCGGATGGCCGCAAGCCGCGGCCGGAGAAAAAGGGCTGAGATACGTCATCCTGAAGGAAGGCAAGGGCAAGACGGTCGGAGAGACGGCGGCGAAACTGGCGCGGAAGGCGGCGGCGGGCGAAGGCGGGGAAAAAGCAACCGAGGCGACGGCCGGACCGGTCATCAAGGTCGCCTATTCGGGCAAATGCCTGCTGAGCGGGAAAGCGTTCGTCAGCACGGAAGAGGACGGGCTCCCCTACTGGGGCGAGATGCCGGCCGTTTTCGAATATGAAGTCGGGAAAACGGCGGTCAATCCGGGCTTCGACGCCTCGGTGGCGGCCATGAAGCCGGGCGAGAAGCGGGTGGTGATCGTCCCGGCCGACCAGGCCTACGGCCTGAACGGGTTATACACGAAGCAGCGCCCGGGCGAGAAGCGCTTCATCATCTCCCCCCGGACGATGCTCGTCTATGAAATCGAGATCTTAAATCGGTAGCAGGTCATCAATTCCCCGATTTATCTTGTTTATATTCTGCTACTTGTAATTTTGGATTTTTGCAACATATTGTTAATAAATAAAATAAATTCGGTTAATGGATAACCTGCTACCGATTTAAGATCGCTTTATTTATCGACGACGGCGAGGCCTCCGGCGGAGGTTTCCTTGTAGCGGGCGGAAAGATCCCGGCCGGTCTGGCGCATCGCTTCCAACGCTTCGTCATAGCTGATGCGGTGGCGGCCGTCCGAAAGAAGGGCGAAGGCGGCGTGGCTCATCGCCCGCGAAGCGGCGAAAACGTTCCGTTCGATGCAGGGGATTTGAACCAGCCCCATGACCGGATCGCACGTCAGGCCGAGGTGGTGCTCGATGCCCAATTCGGCGGCGTTTTCGACCTGTTCGACGGTCCCGCCCAGAAGCTGTGCGGCCGCTCCCGAGGCCATGGCGCAGGCCACGCCGATTTCCCCTTGACAGCCGACTTCCGCGCCCGAAATCGAGGCGTTGTTCTTGGCCAGGTTGCCGATCAATCCGGCCGCGGCCAGCGCCCGCAGGATATCGCGATCGGAGAACCGGTGTTCTTTTTTCATATGATAAAGAACCGCCGGAACGACGCCGGCCGAACCGCAGGTGGGCGCGGTGACGATCAAGCCGCCGGCGGCGTTCTCCTCGGCCACGGCCAGGGCGTAGGCGAACAGCAGCGCCGTCCGCTTTTCCGTCCGGCCGAACATCCCGGCTTTGGCATAATACGACCGCGCCTTGCGGGGCAGGTGAAGCCCGCCGGGCAGCGGCCCTTCCGTCTTCAAGCCGCGGCGGATCGATTCGGTCATGACCTTCCAGACTTCGGCCAAATATTCCCAGACGGCCGGATCTTCGACGCCGGCGACGATCTCCCAGAGCGCCCGGCCGCTCCCGCGGCATTCGGCGATGATTTCATCCATTGACCGGAACGGATAAATGGAGACCGGCGCGGTGGCCGGCGAACCGTCCACGATCTTGCCGCCGCCGATGCTGTAAGCGGTCCAGGATTCCGCGACGGCGCCGGTCGCCTCCAACGCTTCAAAGAGCATGGCGTTGGGATGGAAGGGAAGAAACTCGCCCGGCTTCCAGACGATTTCCAGGCGCCGCCCGCCGAAGCCGGCCTTGACGATCTCATCCGTCAGATGCCCCTTGCCGGTTGCGGCCAGGCTGCCGAACAGCGTCACTCTGTACGCCGGCGCCTCCGGGACGCGCGCAAGAAACATCGCCACCGCGGTCCGCGGGCCCATGGTGTGGCTGGACGAGGGACCGTTTCCGATCCGGAAGAGCTCGCGAAGGGATTCCATTCCTTAGAATTCCGTCTTCACTTCCTCCCACTTGGGCGATTCGTTCAAGGGGATGAAAATCTTCTTGCCGAATCCGAGAATCCTGTGGACCTTCTTCTCGGCCGGGTTCTCGATTTCAAAGATGCTGAAGACCGCATAGTCTTTTCGGACCGCCCCTTTCGCCAGAGCTTCCTGCAAGGCCGTCTTCGAAACACCGACCATCATGTCCCGGATCTGCTTGTCGACGGCGGTCTCCTGGGATTTCTCGATCTGAGTTTTGATATAAGCGTTGAATTCCATGAGGCCGGGATTGGAGGCGGCCAGGACGAGAACGATCACCGCGACAACCATCAGAAAACGGATTCTGGGGCTCATCGTAATCCTTCCTTTCCGGCCGGAGGGCGAAAAGCTCGCCCGCCAAAACGGCAGCAAGAACATGATAGCACAAGCCGATTGATGTAGAATACCTCCAAAGGAGGATCAAACCATGCCTCAAGCCGACCGTTCATTCCGGGAAGATGTCCGTCCGGCCGCGTTCAGCCGCCGCGAATTCGTCCGCACGATCCTGGCCGGAACCGCTCTTACGACCGCCGCCCTGGCCGAGGCCAACGCCAAAATGGCCCAGAGCATCACCAAGCTCAACATGAAGTATCTGGACGACGAAGCGCCGGACGGCGCCTACTGGGATGCGGTCCGGGCGCAGTACCTTTTTGAAGACAACCTCATCATGATGAACAACGGAACGGTCGGCCCGATGCCCCGGCCGGTCTTCAACCGGCTGATGAGCGCCTTCCGGGTCCAGACCGAGAATCCTTACGACGTCTACAATTTCCTGCCCAATTTCCGCGAGAGCGTCCGGGGCAAGCTGGCCGCGTTCGTCAACGCCTCGCCGGACGAGGTCGCCCTGACGAGCAACACGACGGAAGGGATCAATTTCGTCGTCAACGGGCTCGATTTGAAGGCCGGGGACGAAGTCCTCATGTCCAACCTGGAACATCCCGGCTGCCTGGGCCCGCTCCAATTGAAAGCCAAGCGGCACGGCATCGTTCTGAAGAATGTACCCATCGGGCCGCCGCATGGAGACACGGCCGCGATCGTCGCCGCGTTCGAGAAGGCCGTCACGCCGCAGACCAGGTTCATCGCCGTCTGCCATACCTGTTACGTCACCGGATTGATCTCCCCCATCCGGGAATTGAGCAAGATGGCCCACGAAAAAGGCCTTCTCATCCTGGCCGACAGCGCCCACGGCCTGGGAATGATGAGCTTGGACATGCACGACCTGGGCGTGGACTTCTTCTGCTCGAGCCCCTACAAGTGGCTGGGAGCGCCGACGGGAATCGGGCTCCTGTACGTCCGCAAAGAGGCCCAGGAAAAAGTCTGGCCGACGGTCGTCTCCTCCGGGTTCGACAAAGCCGTGGGCGCGGCCAAATATGATCCGTCGGGCCAGCGGGCCGACGCCATGATCCTGGCCCTGGACGAAGCCCTCGATTTCCAAAACCGCATCGGCCGGGTCCGGATCGAGCGCCGGATCAAGGCCCTGGCCGCCCGGCTGAAACACGGGCTGGCCGCGATCCCCGGCGTGACGATCAACACGCCGGCGGATCCGTATCTGAGCGCCGGATTGACGGCGTTCACCGTTGAGGGCGTGGATCCCGCCAAAATCGTGGATTATGTCCGGGAAAAACACAATCTCGTCGTTCGGACGATCGGCAATCCGTCCACGGGGGCTATCTCCGTCCGGGTTTCGACGCCGACCTATGTCTCGACAAAAGAAGTCGATCTGATCCTCGAAGGCGTCGCGCGGCTGGCCCGGGACAAGGCTTGAAAATTAGTTTTCGAGGATTTTGAAAACGACTCCGGACGGGTATTCCGCCGTCCGGTAAAGGCGGTGCATCGCCTTCCGGAAATCCTTTTCCCCGGCCGCCCGGATATCGACGAACGTCTGAGGATTGCGGTCGAAAAGCGGGAACCAGGAGCTTTGAACCTGGACCATGATCCGGTGCCCCTTGAGGAACGCATGCTGGACGTCCGGCAGCTCGAAGGCGACCTTTGTCACCCGGTTCGGGACGAGCGGCTCGGGCTTCTCGAAGCTGTCGCGGAATTTGCCGCGAATGATGTCGCCGCGGATAAGGCGCTGGTAGCCGCCCATGCGGATGTTTTTCGGATTCGTCTTCGGATCGGGAGCATCATCGGGATACACGTCGATCACTTTAACCACCCAGTCGGCGTCCGTCCCCGTCGTTGAAACAAAGAGCTCGGCCCGGATCGGGCCGGTGATCGTCACGTCCTCGGTGAGGACGTCTCCGCAATACGTCAGGACATCCGGCCGGGAGGCGGCGAACCTCTGGTCTTCGACGAAATATTCCCGGTTGTAGCGGGGTGTCGTCTGCATCGTATAAGGAACCGGCTTGGCCGGATCGCTGATGAATTCGTCGAAAGCATCTCCCCCGGCCCCGGCTGCGCCCTCCTCATGCGGTTGCTCGAAGGAAACGCGGCCGGAGCCGGCGAAGAAGAGCTTTTTCTCTTTGGCTTCTTTCGGCGGCCAGGCGTCGTATGTCCGCCACTGGTCGGTGCCCGTTTCAAAGACGACCGCTTCGGGGATGTTCAGTGTTCCTTTTCCCTTCAGGTAATAATTGAAGAACGGCAGCTCGATTTTTTCCATGAAATAGGCGATCGTCCCGCTGAAGGGAAAGACGTCCCGGTTTTCATTCGTGCCGGCGTAATAGCTCCAGCCGCTATGGCGCCAGGGTCCCATGACCAGCGTGTTTTGAAGGCCCGGATTCCTTTTTTCGATGGTGCGATACGTTTCCAACGTCCCCAGGAGGTCCTCGGCGTCATACCACCCGCCGACCGTCAGGATCGCGGGCTTGATGTCGTGGAGGTGCGGAAGGATCGAATGGGCCTGCCAGTAGCCGTCATAAGCTTCGTGGGCCATGATTTCGTCCCAGAGCGGATTGGCGTTTTTAAAAACTTCCGACGTTAGATTTTTAAGCGGGCCCGCTTGAAGATAGAAGGCGTATCCGTCCGGCGTGGGAAACCGGAGCCGGGGAAGAGGTTCGTCCGACGGGCTCGGGTGGACCTGTCCCATGGAATAGACATAGTTGGCAAAATGGGCGAGATATAACGCGCCGAAGTGGTGGCCGTCGTCGCCGAGAAAGAGGTCGGTCATGGGCGCCTGAGGCGAAACCGCCTTGACCGCCGGGTGGGCGGAAACGGCGGCCATCGCCGCAGTGAAGCCGGGATAGGACGCGCCCCAGAATCCGACCTTGCCGTTGTGGCCGGGGACGTTTTTCAGAATCCATTCGACGGTGTCGTAAGCGTCGCTGCTTTCGTCGACGTCGGCGGAGGATTTTTTATCGGAAATGTACGGCCGCATGAATCCGAACGTCCCTTCGGACTTGGACATGCCCCGGATGTCCTGGCAGACCAGGATATAGTTTTCCTTGGCGTATAAAAAGGAAGGGACGAAAAGGTTCGTGAACGCTTCGCCGTAAGGATCGAGCCCGTAGGGCGTCCGGAATATCATAATGGGGTGAGGCTCGGACCGATCGATGGGTTCGAAAACCTGGGTGAAGAGCCGGACGCCGTCGCGCATCGGAACCCGGTGTTCGGATTTCCGGTAATGCCGTTCAAAATATCCCTGGCGGTCGCTGGGAGAGGCGGGATCGGCCGCGGCGTCGTTGAACCCGGCTTTTTTGACCGCGATCATATCCATTTTAACGGTCTCGTTGACCGCCCGGAATTTCGTGTAGAGGCCCTTTTCGTCCTTGAGGAATTCGAGCGTAAACGTCCCTTTTTTTTCGTGGATTTTCTCGAACTTCAGCCCGGGACCTTCGACCCGATCGAATTTCGTCGATTCGGCCTCTCCGTTTTCGACGGTTCGAAGGGCGCCGTCCTTGAAATACACCTGCATGGTCAACGGGCCCTGATCGGGCACGTTCATTTCATAAAGGCCGGGAACTTCCGGATACCTAGCGGCAAGATCCTCGATTTCTCCCTGGGCGAATCCGAGGCCGAGGAGAAGCAAAAAAGCCAGGGACGTCCCGGCCGGCCGAACAAAGAGACGGGAGAAGAGCGATCGGTTCCGCATAGAAACTCCTTTTTTTGCCGCACCAATTGAAAAGACACAACGGCATCCCGTTTGGTTGCCGTACAAATGGATCAACGTTTTGCGCCCGGGCGGAGTTCCCCGAAATTCGGCCTTAAATCGGTAGCAGGTCAACCATTCCCTGATTAGCCGATTTTAATTGGTAGCAGGTTATCCATTCCCCGATTAATTTTTGTTGGAAATAGCTGCAAAAAGATTATTTTGAAGTTTGCGTTTCGCCCGAGCAGATCTGATCAAAAATGGGACAATTCGCGTCTTTTTTCTTTCCCCGCTTGCATTTATTCTAATCGGGGAATGAGTAACCTGCTACCGATTCTTTTTCGTAAATCGGGGAATGGTTGACCTGCTACCGATTTAAAGAATTTTATAATATTTGAAAACCGGGTAGGCGAAAGGCGCGGAGGCGGCGCCGAGCTTTTCAAAGGCCGCGCCGAACACGCCGGAGCCGACGAAACCGTCGGCTGCCTGGGGCTCGAGAAGATAGAAAGCGAGGTTGGCGGCCGGCTGGGCCAGATCGATCTTAAACGTCCCGGCCGGGAATTCCCTTCCCGCCGGCGGCGCCGGAACGAAGGCCCCGCTCAGCTTGACCATGTTGTTCGTGGAAAAATCTCCCCCGTGCCCCTTATCGATTTTATCGATGACGAACTCCTCGCCGGCGACCTTGACCGGCCCGGCCAGGACCTCGACCTTGACGTTGTGCGTCCGGAGCTTCTCGACGATGAAGCCGTACTCGGCCGGGATCAAATATCCGCGCGGCATGGGCGCCGAATCCGTCCCGACGGCTTTGGCCATGAACTCGACGCCCTTGACCGTTTCGGGCGCGCCCCGCATGCTGTCCGGCATCAATTGATAAACGCTGGTGCCCGGCCGGAGCGAGGGCCAGCCGCGATCCTTGTACATCAGGATGTCGACTTTGCCCAGGGATTCGTATTTCCCGGCCAGCCAGTTGCGGAGCTGCCCGGACTCGGCTTTCGTCTTGACCGCTTCCACGATCTCCTCGTCGGCCTTCCGGCAAATCTCCCGCATCTCCCGGCCGTGGGCGGCCGCGTACTTCAAGACCTCGCCGATCAGGGCGTAATGGGCGTAAATCCGGCGCTCGAATTTCTCATGCCCGGGCGTCTCGGCCAGAATGGACATCCGGTTGCGCAGCCCGTAGGCGTTGGCCACGAATTTCGCCTCGGTCGACCAGATCGCCAGGCCCGGCCCCCAGAACGTCGGCGGCCATTTCCGGTCGGTCCCGCTGTGAGTGAACATTTCCAGCCCGAAATCGTCGCGGACGGCGTCGCGGACGGCCGGAAAGAGCTTGTCGAAGACGTAATCGCGCGGGCCCGCCGCGGCGGCCGGAACGGTGCATTGGATGTATCCGTTGGCGTAGCCGTGCTGGACCCAGCCCATCATGTGGGCGTCGAAAATCAGCGTCGGATCCCAGGGATTGAAGACGTTCCGGTAAAGGCCCGTCATTTCGACCGTGTCCACGCGGATCGCGTCCCGGTTGAGGTTGAGGCCCTGGGAGTTCTCCCCGGATCCGATGATATGCGGAGTGTTGTCGTTGAGGCTCAGGGTGGCATTGCCGTCGACGTTGAAATTCGGGCAGATGATGATGATCAGATCGTCGAGAAGATTCCCCATTTTGCCGAAGAGGATTTCCCGGGCCAGCATGAGAAGGGCTTCCTTGCCCTCCGGCTCGTAGGCGTGGATGTTGCCCTGTAGGTAGACGACCGTCTTCCCCGACCGGGCGGCGTCTTCCGGCCGGGCGACGCGCGGATTGGCCAGGACGACGGCCGGACAGACGTTCCGCAGGGGGCTGATATAGACGGTCAGCGTTTGGACTTTATCGCTGTTCCAGCGGAGCATGTCGATGAACTCGAGGATTTCCCGGTTGTCGGCGGTCCGCTCATATTTCGACTTTTCCGCGACCGTCAGGAATTTCTCCGGCCAGACGCCGTTCCATCCTTCGGGAACGTCCTCGCCCCAATAGATTTTCGGGGCCTTGGAGCCGGCGGGCGGAGCGCCGGCGGGCGGGATCTGGGCAAAAGCCGAAGTTGCCGCAACCATTAATATCATCAAGCTGAAAATCCGCCAAACCTTCCCTCGCGTTTTTTTCATGACATCCTCACTCATATAATAAGGGGGGCGGACCGCAATCCGCCATCCGCCTCCTCGAAATCACCTTACTTCTGCAGAGACGAAAGGTCGTCCAGGACCCACATCCCGCGGCCGTTGGTCGCGATGATCATCATATTGTCGCGCGGATGGATCTGGACGTCCCAGACCGGCACATGCGGCAGGCCCGCGCCCAGAACGTTCCAGGTTTTAGCGCCGTCCACGCTGACGAAAACCGCCTGGTCGGTGGATGCGTACAGGACGCCCTCCTTGCGCGGATCCTCGCGGATGATGTTGACCGGGCCCCCGGGGATGTTGGCGGCAATGCTCGTCCACATCTTTCCGTAATCGACGGACTTGAAGACATAGGGGGCGAAGTCGTCGTCGTGGCGGCCGATCAGAGCGATATAGACCGCGGCCGGATCGTATTTGGACGCGACGATCGTCCAGACGTGCTTTCCGTAAGGAAGGCCGGCGGCGATTTCCGTCCAATTGACGCCGCCGTCCTTGGTGACGTGGACGCGGCCGTCGTCCGTACCGGCGTACAGGACGCCGAACTTGATCGGCGATTCGGCCAGGGCCGTGATCGTCGCGAACGGGATCGCGTACGGCAGCTTGCCCTGCTTCTGCGGATCATAAGCCGTCAAATCCGGGCTGATCCGGTCCCAGGTGTTTCCCTTGTCGACGGACCGGAAGACGTATTGAAAGCCGTGGTAGAGAATGCTCGGATTGTGCGGCGAAAGGATCGAAGCCGCCAGCCACTGGCCGCGGTAGGGCGCCTCCCCTTCCGGAGCTTTGGGCCAGACGGGCGTGCTTTCCCACAGGCCGTCCTTGTACACGGACCGCTCGACCCGGCCGTAATACGACGAGGAATACATGGTGTTCGGATCGGTCGGATCGATGTTGATGAGCGTGCCCTCGCCGCCGGGAGCCATCTCCCAGCGCAATTCCAGGCCGCGCTCGCGGCTGTAATACGCTCCGCCGTAGCCGGCCGCCGGCGGGGCGACGTTCAGCGCCCGGTAGGTTCCGGCATCCTGCACCGAGCCGTAAACGGCGAAGGGCTTGTTCCTGTCGTAGGCGACATTGTAGAACTGGGTCAGGGGGAGCTCTTTCGTGAATGCGCGCCAGGCCTTCCCGCCGTCGTAGGTGACGTACACGCCGCCGTCGTTGTTGTTGATGAGGAAATTCGGATCGGTCGGATCGATCCACAGGCCGTGGTGGTCCCCGTGGACGCCCTGCGAAATATAGGCCCAGGTCTTGCCGCCGTCCGTGGACCGGAAGAGGCCGAGGCCCATCAGGTAAACCGTGTTCTCATTGGAGGGATCGACCCGGATCTGGCCGAAGACCCAGCCGTACGTCCCGCCGAAGCGCTCGAACATTTTATTGGCCGGGCTGACCTTGGTCCAGTGCTCGCCCTGGTCGTCGGAGCGATAGACTTCGGCGCCGACGATGTCCGGGTAGGTCCGCTGCCGCCCATAAGAGTCGCGTTCCTTGGGATCGGGCATCCGAAGGGCGTGGTGGTTGTCGACGTAGGCGTAAACGACGTTGGGCTTGGAGGCGCAAAGGTCGATCCCGATGCGGCCGGTCAGGTCGGTTTCGGGCAGACCGTCCTTCAATTCCTTCCAGGTCTTGCCGCCGTCGGTCGTCTTGAACAGACCGTCCGCCCCGCCCGGAACGGGGTCGCTCCAGCGCTGCCGGATGCGGTTGACCATCGAGGCGATGAGCACGTCGGGCTTGGTCGGATCCATGACCAGGTCGATCGCCCCGACCTTCTCGTTGATATAAAGGACCTTGGCCCAGGTCTTGCCGCCGTCGGTCGTCTTGAAGACGCCTCTCTCGGCATTGGTCGTCCATTCATGGCCGACGGCCGCGACGTAGACGATATCGGGATCGGCCGGATGGATCAGGATGCGGCCGATCGAATTCGTGTCGGCAAGGCCCATGTGCGTCCAGGTTTTACCCGCGTCCACGGACTTATAAACGCCGATGCCTGCGGTCGAAGCCCGGAAATGGTTGGCCTCGCCGGTGCCGAGCCAGACAATGTTCGGGTCCGCATCGGCGACGGCCAGGTCGCCGACGGAAAGCGTCGGCAGCTCGTCGGCGATGGGCGTCCAGGTGACGCCGGCATTTTCGGTCTTGAAGACGCCGCCGGTCGCCCCGCCGGCGTACCAGACGTTCCGGCTTCCTTTTGCCACGGCCACATCGGTAGCCCGGCCGCTGAAAATGTCGGGCCCGATGAACCGCCACTTTAAGCTTTTATAAGGCGAAGAAGCTTTCAAGGCGACGAGCTGGTCGTACCATTGCAAGCGGAGAGCGGGGTCCGTGCTCTGAACGAGCTTCGGAGCTTTCGCCGCCGTTTTTTTCTGCGGAGAGGCCAGGGCGAAAAAGCCGACGGCCAGAGCGAGAATCAGGAAAATGGGCAGACCGATACGAATTGACCGTTTCATGATTTGCTCCTTTGGGAGTGGAATGAATAAGAATGAAACAAGGAGGTGATATATTTCATATCAGTCATGAAATAGTATACGGATATTAAATGGAAGTCAATCTTTTGACGTTTCCTTTCGACGATTCTTCCCCCAAAAAGAAGCCCGGCCCCTTTTAAGGAGCCGGGCTTTGAATCTCGTTTTTATTTTTCCAGTTTTGGAATCCGGTCCAGAACCCAAACGCCGCGGCCATTGGTCGCAATGACCATCATGTTTTCGCGCGGGTGGATCTGGATATCCCAAACGGGACAATTGGGAAGCCCCTTGCCGAGATACTGCCACCCGCCCAATCCGGACCGGCCGATGAAAACTCCCTGGTCCGTTCCGGCATAGATGATTCCCTTCGTTTTCAGATCCTCGCGGATGACGTTGACCGGGCCGCCCGGCATGTTCGCCGCCAGCGATTTCCAGGTCTTGCCGTAGTCCGCGGATTCAAAGACGTAAGGAGCGAAGTCGTCCTCATGCCGCCCGATCAGGGCGATATATACGGTCGCAGGATCATGTCGGGATGCTTCGATCGTCCAGACGTGCTTACCGGCCGGGAGCCCGGCGGTGATTTCCGTCCAAAGCCCGCCGTCGTCCATGGTCACCCAGACGCGCCCGTCGTCGGTGCCGGCATAGAGAACGCCCGCCTTGAACGGCGATTCGGCGATGGACGTGATCGTGGCGAACGGAATCGCGTACGGCAGCTTGCCCTGCTTCTGCGGATCGTAAGCGGTGAGATCCGGGCTGATCTTCTCCCAGGTCTTGCCTTCATCCCGGGAGCGGAACACATACTGGAAGCCGTGGTAAAGAGTTTTCGGATCGTGAGGCGAGAGGATCGTCGCCGCCAGCCACTGGCCCCGAAGCTCGGGCTCGCCCTTGGCCGCTTTCGGATAAATGTCCTTAGCCTGCCATTCGCCGTCCATCAACACGGCCCGCATGAGCCGGCCGTAGAACGCCGACGAGTACATCACGTTCGGGTTGGTCGGGTCGATGGCAATCTGCGTGCCTTCCCCTCCGGACGAAAACGCCCATTTGACCGGCGCCGGCGTCTCGCCATTTTTGGCCGGAGCGATGCCCGTCCCGCCCATGGTCCCTTCGTCCTGGACCGAGCCGTGGGCGCCGAACGGTTTGGCCATGTCGAGGGCGACGTTATAGAACTGGGTGGTCGGGAGGCCCTTGATAAAGCTCGTCCACGTCTTCCCGCCGTCCTTCGACAACGCCGCTCCGCCGTCGTTCACATTGACAAGGAGGTTCGAATCGTCGGGGTTGATCCATAGGCCGTGATGGTCGCCGTGGACGTCCCGGGCAAGTTCCGCCCAGGTCTTCCCGCCGTCCTTCGAGACGAACAGCCCGAGGCCCATGAGGTAGACGGTGTTCGCGTCGTTGGGGTCGACGCGGATTTGGCCGAAGACCCAGCCGTAGGTCCCGCCGAAAGTCTCCATCAGGGCATCCGAGACGCTGACCTTGGTCCAATGACCGCCCTGGTCGTCGGAGCGATAGACTTCCGCGCCGATGATCTTCCGGCCGACTTTCAGCCGGCCGTAAGCGTCGCGCTCGCCGGGATCGGGCTCCCGGCCGAGATTATGGTTGTCGACATACGCATAAACGACGTTGGGCTTGGTCCGGCAGATGTCGAGTCCGATCCGGCCGGTCAGGTTCGTGTCGGGAAGGCCTTCGTTGGCCTCCTTCCACGTCTTGCCGCCGTCGGTTGTTTTGTACAGGCCGTCCTCGCCGCCCGGGACCGGATCGCTCCAGCGCCGGCGGATCCGCTGGACCATCGAAGCGATGAGCATGTCGGGATTGGTCGGATCCATCACCAGATCGATCGCCCCGACCTTCTCGTTGACGAACAGAACCTTATCCCAGGTATTGCCGCCGTCGGTGGTTTTATACACGCCCCGCTCGGAGTTGTACGTCCATTCGTGGCCGGTCGCCGCGACGTAGACGATGTCGGGGTTGGTCGGATGGATCAGGATCCGGCCGATAGAATTCGTGTCCGTGAGGCCCATAGGAATCCAGGTCTTGCCGGCGTCCACGGACTTATAGACGCCGATGCCGGCGATCGAGGCCCGGAAGTGGTTGGCCTCCCCCGTGCCCAGCCAGACGATGTTCGGGTCGGACTCGGCCACGGCCAGGTCGCCGACCGACAGGGTCGGAAGCTCGTCGGCGATCGGCGCCCACGTCTCCCCCATGTCCTCGGTCTTCCAGACGCCGCCGGTGGCCGCGCCGATGTAAATGACGTTCGGCCGGCCTTTGGGGACGGCGATGTCCGTCGCCCGGCCGCTCGCGATGTCCGGGCCGATGTAGCGCCAGACCGCGTCGGGATAGGGCGTGGCCGCTTTCATCGCCGCGTATTTCTCCGCCCACTGCAGGCGGACAACCGGATCGGTCGTCTGGGCCGACAAGCCCGCGGCCGCGATTACGCCGGCGGCCAGAACGAGAACGGACAGAAGAAAGATCGTCTTTCGGTTCTTCATCATCCTCAATCCTCGTAATCCATCCACCAGGCCCGGCGCTTGTCTTTTCCGTTGATCGGGTTGGCGTCCATCACCCACATCCCGCGCCCGTGGGTGGCGATGACGATCATGTTGTCGCGCGGGTGGATGATCAGGTCATGAACGTACGCCGAAGGCAGGTTGCCGCCCAGGACGTCCCAGGTCGCGCCGCCGTCTTTGGTGACATAGACCGCCTGGTCGGTGCCGACGTAGAGAATTTTTTCGTCGACCGGATCCTCGCGGATCACGTTGACCGGGCCCAGGGGAATCCCCTTGGAAATGTCGGTCCAGGTTTTACCGAAGTCCGTGGATTTCCAGATATAGGGCATGACGTCGTCGTCGCGCTTGCCGTTCTGGGTCATGTACACGGTGGCCAGGTTGTAACGGGAGGCGACGAGGGAGGAGACCCATTTCTGGTACGGCAGGCCGGCGTTGATCGACGTCCAGGTCTTGCCGTTGTCCTTGGTCACCCAGGCGTTGCCGTCGTCGCAGCCGGCGTACAGCAAGCCGTACTTGATCGGCGATTCGGCCAGGGCGAAGAGGGTATGGTACGGGATGTCGCCCAGCTCGCCCGGGACTTCGGCCGTCAGATTCGGGCTGATCTTCTCCCAGGTGTCGCCCCGGTCGTTCGAACGGAAGACGAACTGCATTCCGTGGTAGATGATGTTGGGGTTATGGGCCGAGACGACAAACGGAGCGAGCCATTGGCCGCGCAGGCGCGGCTCATTCTCGTATTGCACCGGAAGGATCGTCTTGCTGTAGGGAGAGCCCGGATACTCGCCCGGTTTGTCGTATTCCGACCGCTCGAGCGTTCCGTAGAAGCCGGCGGAGTAAACGATGTCGGGATTGGTCGGGTCGATGGCGTGCCGCGAGCCCTCGCCGCCGGGGGCGCTCTCGAACTCCTGGGGCGTGATTTTATCGCGTCCGGCGGAGATGTCCACCTTGGCCCGGAAGCTGCCGTGGTCCTGCATCGAGCCGTAGACCTTGAACGGCGTGGCCATGTCGTAGTTGAGGTCGAAGAACTGGCAAACCGGGAGGACGTCCTGGAAGTATTTCCAGGTCTGGCCCTTGTCGTAAGAAACGGCGATGCCCTGGTCGAAACCGTTCAGAAGGTAATTGGAATTGGCCGGATCGATCCAGAGGGCGTGGTGATCGCCTCCGGGCGAACGCAGCCGGGCGAAGGTCTTGCCGCCGTCGTGGGAGACGTTGAGCGAGAGGCCCATCGTATAGACCGTGTTCTCGTCGCTGGGATCGACGCGGACCTGGCCGAAGACCCAGCCGTACGTGTTGGAGTGGCGTTCCATGAAGGTCTTCTGCTGGGGGGTCTGGCCGCTGACCTGCGCCCAGGTCGCGCCGGCGTCGTCGGACCGATAGACCGTGGCGCCCTTGATGATCCCGGCGGAAGGCAGGCCGTAGGAATCGGTCAGCTCGTCTTTGTTGGGATCGCGGGCCTTTTCATAGTTGTCGACGAGCGCGTAGAGGACGTTCGGCTTGGTCAAACACAGATCGATGCCGATCCGGCCGCGGTAGCGCGCTTCCGGCAGTCCGGTGTTGATCTGGGCCCACGTCTTTCCGCCGTCCGTGGTTTTCCAGATGCCGCTTCCGGCGGAGGCGGCGTGGTTTCGCGGGTCGTTCCATTTCGGCCGGGTCCGCTGCCAGGTCACGGCATAGACCGTGTCGTTGGCCTGCGGATCCATGACCAGGTCGTAGGCCCCGGTCTCGTTGTTGACGAACAGGATCTTGTCCCAGGTCTTGCCGCCGTCGACGGTCTTATAAACGCCGCGGTCGGGATTCTGGGTCCATTCCGTTCCGCCGGCCGCGACGTAGACGACGCCGGGATTCTTCGGATGGACGACGATGCGGGGGATCGTGCCGACGCCGATGAGACCCTGGTGAGTCCAGGTCTTGCCGCCGTCGGCGGATTTATAGATGCCCGTGCCGGACTGGGACGAGCGGAAGATGTTCCCCTCTCCCGTTCCGATCCAGACCGTATCGGGGTTGGACGGATCGAGGGCGACGTCGCCGATGGCCGTGGACGGCCCTTCCTGGTAGACCGGCGTCCAGGTCGTGCCTTCGTTCTCGGTCTTCCACAGGCCGCCGGAGGCCGTGGCGACGTACATCGTATACGTCTTGCCTTTCGGCGCCGCGACGGCCACGTCGATGCTCCGGCCGCTGATGTTCTTGGGACCGAGGAATTGCCATTTCAAGTCCTTGAACTTCGAAGCCGCCTTCATTTCGACATGCTTGGCGTAGGCGTCGAGCCGGACCGCCGGATCGGTGTTGGTGATCCGGACCGGCTTTTTGGCCTGCTGGGGAAAAATCAAAACCGCCAGGGCCAGGAGAGCGAGAGACAGGGTAAGAATGCGTTGGGGGCGTCGGAGACGCATGATGGACCTCCGTACGAGATTAGTCACGGCCGAAGGGCGGGCCGCCCGCCGGCCGCGGTTTTTCGATTGTAGCCCTATCGGCCTTCAAGCGCAAACAAATCGGTCGAAATCGGTAGCAGGTCAACCATTCCCCGATTTTATCTTCATTTTATTCAACAAGTTTCCAAAAACATCGATTCCTAAATATCAGATAATAAATAAGAGATATCGGGGAATGGTTGACCTGCTACCGATTTAACATCGCGTCGCGTTTCGCTTTGAAGTCGCTTCCTTCCTTCCATCCGGGGAAGGTCGTTTCGTTGATCAGCCGCAGCCCGACTTTATAAAACAAGGTCAGGTCCTCGATCATCCCGGCGTAATTCCAATCCGGGGAAAACTCGTCGGACGGCTGGTGGTAGTTCGCCATAGCCCAGGCCATTCTCGCCTTGGCCCCATACTCCGGGCCCTTCTCCCGGTCGTCGACGCCCGAGCCGGCCGATATCGCCGGCACGCCGGCCAGGGCGAACGGGAAGTGGTCGGAGCGGAAATATCCGCCGCTCTCGGGATTCGCGTCGAGGGCGATCACCCGGCCCTGCTCTTCCACCGCCGTCTTGAAATACTCCTCGAGCTCGCACCGGCCGTACTCGCCCACCGAGACGTCTTTCGTCGGGGCCATGACGTTCATGGCGTCCATGTTCAGATCGGCGACTGTTTTCGCGAGGGGAAAGACGGGATGGTCGACATAATAAAACGTCCCAAGAATGCCCTGTTCCTCGGCCGTCGTGGCCAGGAAGAGGAGAGATCGCTCATGCGGGACGCCCGGCTTCATGAAAGCCCGGGCCAGCTCGATGACGCCGGAAATGCCGGTGGCGTTGTCGACCGCGCCGTTGAGGATCTTGTCCTCTCCGGGCACCGCCGGGTTCACGCCGAAATGGTCCCAATGGGCCGAATAGATGACGACTTCGTCCGGCCGGGCCGTGCCCGGGATCAATCCGATGACGTTGCGGGTGATGACGTTTTCGACCGCGTCATGCATCGCGATGGACGTCTTGAGGCCGAGCGGAACGGCCTGGAATCCGCGCGCATCGGCCGCAAGCTTCATCACCTCATAATCCTTCCCGGCCGCGGCGAAGATCGCCTTGGCCGTGTCCAGGGAAATCCAGGCCTCCAGGGCGCAACGCGCGGCGTTTCCGTCCGGAGTGCTCAAGCTGTAGCGGGTGCCCATCCATGAATTGTTGACCACGTTCCAGCCGTACGATGCCGGTTCGGTTTCGTGAACGAGGAGGGCGGCGGCCGCGCCGCGGCGGGCGGCTTCCTCGAATTTATACGGCCAGCGGCCGTAATAGGTCATCGTCCTGCCCTTGAACAGGTCCGGATCCTTTCTGGCGAAACCGGGGTCGTTGACCAGCATGACGACCGTCTTGCCGCGGACGTCCAGTCCGGCGTAATCGTCCCAACCATACTCCGGGGCGACGACGCCGTAGCCGACGAAGACCATGTCCGAAGCCGCGACGGCGACATCCTCCTTGGCCCGGAGGGTCCAGCCGACGAATTGCCCGCCTTGCCGGAACTCAAGATTCGCCCCCTTCCCCGTCACCCGGAGAACGGCCGCCGGATCATTGGTGATCCTGGCCATCGGGACGTCCTGGACGAAGCCTCCGTCGACGGGCGGCTTGAGGCCCAGCTTGCGGAATTCGTCCGAGATATAAGCGACGGTCAGCTCCTCGCCCTTGGAAGCGGGGCTGCGGCCTTCAAACGCGTCCGAAGCGAGGACTTGAACGTGATGCGCCAGAAGCTTGGCGTCAAAAGATGGCCCCGCGGAAGCGGGATTGGAATTTTCGGACTTTCCGGCGCACGCCGCCATGCCCAAAACCGCGGCGACGGCGAAAATAACGGGGATCAGGAATTTTTTGGAATTCATCTCCGACTCCTTATGACGATAAGAATGTTTTAATCTATTCCTCACAAGGAAATATGTCAAAATAATCGGTAGCAGGTCAACCATTAACCGAATTTATTATATTTATTATCAATAATTTATAAAAAACGTCAAATCACAAGTAGAAGTAAACAAATAAGTTAATTAGGGGAATGGATGACCTGCTACCGATTTAATACCGATTTAATTGCGTTAGACCGAAAATTCCTTTAGCATAAAATCCAAGGAAGTCGAGGCCATATGCGGCGAATTGTTGTCCTTGTTCTGTCCCTGGCTTTCGCCGGGGGGCTCCCCGCCCAGGAGAAACGCGTCTACATCGCCAACGACGATCATACCGATTATATGTGGAAGGCGGGCGAAAGCGCCTACCGCCAGGCTTTCCTGGAAATGCTCGATTACTATCTCAATCTGGCCGACTCCACGGCCGGCAAGGCCTCCGACTACCGCAGCCGATTCAACGTTGACGGTTCGTTCTGGGTCCGGACTTACGAGCAGAACCGGACGGCGGCCAAATTCACCCGGCTGATCAACCGGATCAAGGACGGATCGATCAGCGTCCCCCTCACTTTGCTCAACATTTGCTATGGAGCGATGCCGGCCGAGGCGGTCTTGCGGAGCATGTACTATGCCGGGCGGTTGGAGCGCCAGTACGACCTTTCCCTGAAGCTGGCTCTCTGCCAGGAGAATCAAACCCTCCCCTTCGGCCTGGGAACTCTTTTTGCGGGGGCGGGCGCCTCCTATTTCTGGAAAGGCATCTGCGGCTGCGCGACGAAAGTCACCGACGCCTCGGAACGGCCTCACGACATGTACTGGTGGACGGGACTGGACGGGAGCCGGCTCCTGACCAAATGGAACTCGATGATCCGCCACGACTACTACGATATCGGCGGATACGCGGAAGCACGGAAGATCCCCGACGTCATCGATTTCGCCCTCTCCGACGCCACCTTCAAGGCCCATCATCCTTACGACGTTATCGGCCTTTTCGGCTACGGCGGAGACGACCTCAGCACCACGACCGACCTGTTCGTCCGCACGGCCCAGGCCGAATCCACGGCGAACGTCCGGGTCATCGTTTCCAACACCATCGATTTTTTCAAGGATTTTTCGGCCGCTTACGGCGGTTCCCTCCCCTCGCAATCCCTGAGCTTCGGCAACGAGTGGGACATTCTCAGCGCCTCGATGTCCGGGCTCTCGGCCCGGGTCAAGCGGGCGGCGGAAAAGCTGCGGGCGGCCGAAGCCCTGGCTGCGTACGTCAATCTCCGCGATCCCTCCTTCATGCAAAGCCGCCAAGCCGACGCCGAATCGGCCTGGATCGATCTCGGCATGTACTACGACCACGACTGGACGGCCGATGGGCCGGTTTCGCGGACGGATCGGGCCGCCTGGCAGCGCGCCCGCGCCGCCGGAATCGAAACCTACGTCTCAAGCCTTCTGGCCGACGCCAAGACCGCCCTGGGCGGAATGATCTTCCTTGCGGGGGCTAATCCGCGCTACTTCGTTTTCAACCCTCTGGGCTGGGCCCGGACGGATGCGGCCGACCTCCCGTACAGCGGAACGGGCTCCGTCCACGCGATCGACGTCTCGACCGGCCTCGAAGTTCCATCGCAGCGGGTGACCGTCGGGGGGAATAGCTTCCTCCGGATCTGGGCCGCGGACATTCCGCCGCTCGGATACAAGACCTTCGAAGTCGTATCCGGCGCGGGAGCGGCGTTCGGCGGAGGTCCGACGACGGGCGCCGACACTCTCGAAAATAATTCATACCGCCTTCGGGTCGGAACGAACGGAGCGATTGTCAGCCTGATCGACAAGCTCCGGGGCAACCGCGAAATGGTCAAGGCCAGCGGCGGCCGCACGATCAACGACCTCGGTTCCGGGAGCGGAACGATCGCCGTCGAAAACGCCGGCCAGGTTTCGGCGACGCTTCGGATCACATCGTCCGATCCGCTTTCCCATGAAAGCGCCGTCACGCTTTATCGGGATTTTGCCCGGATCGACATTGAAAACGAAATCCTCCAGAATTTCGGCGACGTCCGGACCTGGGATTTCGGCGTCAACCTCGATGCTCCGCTCCTCCGGCATGAGGAGATCGGAGCGGTCCTCCTGGCCCGCAAGGCCGCGGACGGCGGACAGTATTCCTCCACGGCCGCACGATACGACTGGCTCAGTCTCAACCATTTCGCCGATTTATCGGCCGGGGGGACGGGCCTGACGATCTCGAGCCCCGACCTGTCCTTCCTCCGGCGGGGAAGCAGCTCGACGACGTTTCTCGATATCATCACGCCCCAGCTTTCCATCCTGGCCGGCGGCCAGGTCGACGGGGCTTCGCTCGGCATCCTCGATCAGGGCGGAGACACATCCTTTCTGCAGCGCTTCGGCCTTCGGACGCACGGAAATTTCGACGCCGCCGAGGCGATGCGCTTCGCCCTTGAGCACCAGAATCCTCTGGAAACGGGCCGGGTGACCGGCGGGACGTCCTACCCGGCCGATGCCTTTTCGTTGTTTTCCGGCACGCCGCCCGGCGTTTTCGCTTGGGCGGTCAAGCCGGCCGAGGACACGGCCGCAGGCGGGCTCGTCGTCCGCCTGTGGAACCAGACATCGGCCGCGACTGATTTCAACCTCGCTTTCGACGGTTTCACCGTCACCGACGCCAAGCGGACATCGCTCGTGGAAACTCCCCTGGCCGCGGCTTCCTTCCAGCCGGACAGGGTCTCGGGATCCATCCCGGGATTCGGCTGGCGGGCTTATCATCTCAAGCTCAATGACGACGCCATACCCGTCGCCCTCGTCCTGACGTCGCCCAACGGCGGAGAGACTCTGTTCAACGGCCGGACGCACACGATCACCTGGACAACCTACGGCGCAATCGCCGCCGTCAAAATCGAGTACTCCACGAATAACGGCGCGAGCTGGACGACGATCGCATCTTCAACACCCAATACGAATTCCTATGTCTGGACCGTGCCGGCCGTCGTCGCGGCCGGCTGCCGGGTGCGAATCAGCGAAGCCGCCTCGGGTCGGTTCGCCGATTCCAGCGACGCGGTTTTTTCGATCGTGGAACCGGTCCTGCTTGTCCTCACTTCGCCGAACGGCGGAGAAAGCTGGAGCGCCGGAACGACTCAGAACATCGCCTGGATGACCGGAACGGCGCTCGCGGGCATCAAGCTGGAATATTCGACGAACGGAGGGACGGCCTGGACGACGATCGCCGCTTCGACGCCGGACGCGAGCCCGTACGCCTGGACCGTTCCGGCGGTGGCTTCGACGAATTGCCTGGTCCGGGCCGGCGACGCGGCGGCGGGGACCCCGCGCGACACGAGCGACGCCGTCTTCACGATCAAGAAGGACAAGCCGATATCGGGCTCGGCCGGACCGCCCTCAACTTCACGAAGGTCAAGAACGGAGCCCTAACACCGGCGGAAAAGGTCGTCCTGTTCAACCAGGGAGCCGGGACTCTTGCCTGGAAAGCGGCCAAGTCGGCCAGATGGATCTCCGTCCGGCCGGCAAGCGGGACGGGCAACGCGACTCTGACCGTCAAAATGGTCAATCTTTTTTCGTTGGCCGCGGGGACATACTCGGGGGCGGTGACGGTCACGGATCCGGCCGCCGCGAATTCTCCTGAAGCTGTAGAGATCGCCTTGACCGTCAAGTCCGCCGGGACGGACGCCGTTCCGTTCGGCGCGTTCGAAGCTCCGGCCGACGGCTCGTCGTTCGGAGCATCCATCGTCCTTTCGGGATGGGCCCTGGATGACGTGGCCATGCGGGCCGTGAAGATCTTCCGGAAAACAGGGGAAAAGACCAAAACCCTGCTCGGGAAGGCGGTCTTTGTCGCCGGAGCCCGGCCGGACATCGAAACCGAGTACCCGTCCTATCCTCAGAACTACAAAGCCGGCTGGTCGTACACGCTCAAGGCCTCGAGACTTCCAGGCGGCGGAGCGGGGGCGTTTACGATTCAAGCGTATGCCGTCGATACGTTCGGACATAGCGTGCTCCTGGGCGAGAAGACGCTCACCGGAACGGGCGCGGCGGGAAGCCCTGGCGCAGCGGTGATGACGCTCGGAGAACACGATATACTTGAAGAAGACCGGATCGCCGCGGGATTTACGGTTTGGATCGATGGGATGGCCGCCGGACATTCGGTCGACGGCGGTTTTAGGGAGGGCTTCCCGAATAAGACTAAATACGCCGACGGCTGGCATACGATCGCCTGGAACGCCGCGGATTCGAGCGGAGGTTCCGGCGCGATCCGAAGCTGGTATTTCAAGATCGACCGGAGGGCGGAAACGGCGAGGGCCTCCCAAACGGAAACGGAAGACGAAGATTCGAGCCCCGTTATCGGCCGCCGCGAGCCGGCTGTAGGTTCGGTCAGCGGGATCGCGGCCATTCCGATCGAGGGAATGGCGCCGGTCTTCCTTAAAAGCGGATTCGCGGACGTCCGGCCGGCCGAGACGGTTTATCCGGATGCAGATGGATCAATCAGGATACGATTTCCGCGATTATCCCGGCTGGCGATTTACCTCAACCGGGAACAGTCGTTCGAGAGCGAGGCGGAAGAGAGGGCTCGGGCGGCAAGAATTCTGGCGGCGAATAGAAAGGATTCCCGATTCCGAGCGTATGCGCTGGTCGGCGTGGAATTGCGGCCCTTGCCCATCGGCGCTTCTTTTGACGCGGGCGACGGCATCCTTTATTGGCAACCCGGCCCTGGATTCTTCGGAGAACACCGATTCGTCATCCTGGATGCGGAAACGTTGACTCGGAAGGCAATCACCGTCACGATATTTAATCGGTAGCAGGTTATCAATTCCCCTATTTCGTCTCTTTATTTTCAAGCACTTAAAAAATCAAATAATTGGAACTTATTGATAATAATCGAAATAAAATCGGGGAATGGATGACCTGCTACCCATTTCGATCGATTTCGCTTATTGCATCATCAGGATGAGGGCTCGATCCGCCAATTTCTGCCCGGCGGCGTTTTTGACTCTCAAGCCGAAACGGGCCGAGCCCGAAGCGTCGAAAACGGCGACATCGGCCGGCATCAGATCAACGTAAGCGAAATCCTTCAACAGTGCCCCGCCGCCGACCTTGCCTAAAGAAGCGATTTCCCGGCCGGCCCGGCAGAGAAACACTTCCACCGTTTCCGCGGGATTTCCGAGCGCATCGCGGAGGGGGGCGAGGTTGACCGTGATTCGGTTTTCAACGGCAGTCCCGTTGCAATAGAGGGAATCGGGGAGCTTGAAGGACGCGGCGGGAGCCCCGGTTTCAACGTCCGCTCCAGGGCCCGTCGCTGAAGAACAGCCGGCCAGGCCGACAAGGATCAACCCGAGGCCGCAGATGCCGATCAAACGGTTGATTTTCATAAATTCCTCCGGATACGAATTAAGCCGTTTTTTCGTGATATATTATATACCAATTCTTTCCCCGGAGAAAAGAGACTCCTTCGTTGACATAATGGGACGCATATACTACTCTTTTATGCGTTCATGAACCTGCCGAATGCCCTGACATCCCTGCGGATCCTGGTGATCCCGCTGCTGCTGGTCTTTCTCTCGGCCGAATTTCGGAACCATGAATGGGCGGCCTTTGGAGTGTTCATGTTTGCCACCCTGACCGACACGGTGGACGGCGTCCTCGCCCGGCGGACCAATAAAATCACCACCCTCGGACAGCTTTTGGATCCGATCGCCGACAAGCTCCTGATGACCGCGGCTTTGGTCAGCCTTGTCGGGGCCGGCAAGGTCCCGGCTTGGATGGCCGTAGTCATCATCGGCCGGGAAATCGCCGTCACGGGCTTCCGGGCGATCGCCGCGTCCAAAGGCGTCGTCATCGCCGCCTCCTGGCCGGGAAAAATCAAGATGCAATTCGAAACGGCGACGATCGCTCTCCTGATCCTGGGGAAAGCCGTCCTTGGGAAATTCATGATCATCGCCCAGATCGGGCTCTGGCTGACGATGGCCATGGCCGTTTATTCAGCGGTCGAATATTTCCTCAAGCACGGCCGCGACATCGTCCTGGACGATTAATCACGGCACGAAGATCGCGTTCGCTTTTTCCAGCGATTCCATATCCTCGATGTTGGCGACCGTGAACGGATGCGGCCAGCCCTTGCCGATCCGCCTGATCAGCCCGCAAAGGACCTTGCCGGCCCCAAACTCGATGAAGGCGTCGATCCCCTCGCCGGCCAGCACCTCCATGGATTTGGTCCAAAGGACCGGGCGGCTGACCTGCCGCTTGAGGGCGTCCCGGGCCTCGGCCCCGGTCCGGATCACCCGGGCGTCGACGTTGGTGATGACCGGAAAGGCCGGATCGCGGAAGGCGACGGCATCCAGGTCGGCGGCCAGCCGCTCCTCGGCTCCCTTCATCAGCGCGGAATGGAACGGCGCGCTCACCGGCAGCATGACCGATTTGGTCGCCTTGACGTTGCGGACGACATCCTCGACGGCCGCCGTGTGCCCGGAAATGACGATCTGCTCGGGGCTGTTCCAGTTGGCGATCTGAACCTGGCCGCCTTCAGCCCGGGCGCAGGCGGCGGCGACGGCTTCATAATCCGCCCCGAGAAGGGCGGCCATCGCCCCGACGCCGACCGGAACGGCGTCCTGCATGTACGTCCCCCTCTTATGAACCAGGACCAGCGCGTCCTCGAATCCGATCGTCCCGGCGGCCACGTGGGCGGAATATTCGCCCAGGCTGTGGCCGGCGGCGAAATCGGGCTGCCGTCCCCACAAACGGAAAGCGACGGCGCTGACGCACAGCAGCGCCGGCTGGGTGTTCCGGGTCAGGCGGAGAGTCTCTTCGGGGCCATCGAAACAGATCCGGGACAGGGAGAAGCCCAGGGCTTCGTCGGCCCGGGCGAACATTTGCTTCGCTTCATCGGAATGATCGTAAAAGCTTTTTCCCATGCCCACGGCCTGGGAACCCTGGCCGGGAAACAGATAAACAGAGCAGGCCATCCGTCTTCTCCTATTCGCATCTTAGAAATGATTCCGTGGAATATAAAGGAAACCAATCAATTTTTCAAGATATCGGGACGGATTTCGATTTCGGCCTGTTCCCGGAGGGATTGAATCCAGAGGGCCGACTGGGCGGCGATCTTTTCCGCTTTCAGCCCCTGTTCCAGGGCGTCCACGACCTCCAGAAACGGCCGGGGAGCCCGGCCGGCCGAGGATTCGGCCGGGACGTAAGCGCTCTCATAACGGGCTTCGATCTCGCCGAGGCTTACGGCCACACTCCGGCTGAAACGATCGGCGATGACCGCCTCCACCCTCATCTTCTCCTCCAGGTACGGCCGAAGATCCGCCTCCTCAAATCCGAAACGCTCGAGGGCCGCCCGCAAGCCCGCCTCTCCCAACCGCTCCTTGATGCGCCCGATTTCCGCGGTCATCCTCTCCGGTTCGACCGCCGCAAGCCCCCGGGACAGATCCTGGACCACTTTCTGACTGATGAGCTTATCAAGAATTTCGCGGCGGGCGGCCTCGCTCCCGGCGGGAGAAACCGTTTCCGCGAGCCCGAACGCCTCGACGACCTGGACGTCCACCAGGGTGATGATCCGGCCGTTGACCACGGCGACGATCCCGTCGGCCAGGCGGTCTTGGCCCGGCGCGCGGACCGCCGCCGCCATCGTCGCGGCCGCGGCAAAAACCGAAAAAACCGCCGCCGCGACGGCGCTTCCCAACCCGATCCGGCGAATCCGTTTAGAACACATTGCCGATTGTCACGTACAACCGCGGCCCGCGGTTGCCTTCCTTGGGATTGAGGTTCCAGCCGAGGTCGATGCGCAGCGGGCCCAGGGGGGTTTTGTAGCGGAACCCGAATCCGAGGGCGTCTTCGAGCGCGGCCAGACTGACATCGTTGCGGTGGGCAAAGACGTTGCCCTTGTCATAGAAGACGGCCAGGGAGAGGGCCGGCCAGGACGGGAACGGCTGGACCTGGGCGTCGAAATTGAAAAGGACGATGGCCTTCCCTCCAACGGGCTTGCCGGATCCCGCATCCGTCGGTCCCAGTCCGTCGAAAGGCTGTCCGCGGAAGGACCCGGATCCGCCGGCGAAGAACCTCTCATGGATCGGCATCCGGCCCATGGCCAGGCCGCCCCTGAACGTGCCCAGGAGAAGGACGCGCTGTCCGACCGGCTGGTAATATTGGAACTTGAAGAAGCTTTTCAAGTAGTCCGACTCGGCGTTGAACAAAGGATAGGCCCAGGCGACCATGGCGCTGAAGAAATGGCCCCGGGACGGATTGAACGTGTCGTCGCGGGCGTCCCAAATCACGCTCTCCGAAAGGGCCGTGGCCGAATAGGGATAATGCTGGCGGTCGACCTCCGTCTCGGAAGTATCCAGAAAATAGAGGGTCGTGCGGGCGTAGCTGAGGGTCGTCAGGGAGGTCCAGTTCGCCCCGATCGATCGGACCGCCGAAAGGCCCGCTCCGCGGCGGTCGAATCCGTAGCTCACCCGTTCCTCGCGCTCAAGGTAGGCGTTGAAAGCGGCCTGGTACGGCAGGCCGAAGAGCGTCGGGGACTCCCACGAAGCGACGGCCCGCTTTTCCATGAGGCTGAACTGGCCGACCAGACTGAGCTGGGCCGCCCGGCCGAGCATGTTGGAGCGGATGAACTCGGCCGTGAACCGCGGGCGGAGGACGTTGTCCCAGATGGCCGAGGTGGACAGCTCGTTTTTCGTTTCCAGGCCGATTCCGGCGGAGGCATAATTGCGCTCGCCTTCGCGGAGGCTGACGACCAGGGTTTCGCCGTCGCCCGAAACGATCTCCTCGATCTTCACCTCGACGAACACCCCGAGCCGTTCGAGGCGGCGCTTGGATTCGAGGATCAGATCGGCCCGGGGCGGATCCCCCACCTTGAGAAGGAGCGCCCGGTCGACGACGTCCCGCCGGGTCACGGCGTTTCCGGAGACGACGATTTGCACGATCCGGATCGGGCGGCCTTCCTTCAGATTGAAGATGACGTCGAACCGTCCGTCTTCGCGTTCCTCGGCCCGGGCCTCCACGGTCGTTCCGCGGATGCCCCGGTTGGCGTAAATCGTCTCGATCCGCTCGGCGTCCCGGCGGACGCGGCCGGCGTCGTACGGGCCGCCGGTCCGGCATTGAAGATCCGCGGCCAGGTCCGCCGCTGAAACGGCGGCGGCGTTGAGGATCGTCACTTCGCGGATCCGCTTGCGCGGGCCTTCTTCAATGACGAAAACCGCCTGGTAGCCGCCGGCCCGGGACTTGAACTGGAGCGAAACCCGGGCCTCGGGAAAGCCCTCGCCTCGATAAAAATCCTCCAGGTCCGTGGGGATGGAAAAAATCCGGTCGCCGGAGACGCCGCCGAAGATCGGCAGCTGGGGAGTGAGTCCGATGATCCGGCGGAGCTCGGCGTCGGGAAAGGCCGCCGCGCCTTCGAAGGCCACATTGGAAATCCGGATCTTCGCCCCCGGTTCGATCCGGTGGATGATATGCAGCTCGCCGGGATTGCGCTCGACGGACGAGCGGACCGAGGCAAAGACATGGCCTTTCTTTCGAAGATAATTGAGGATGGCCGCGTCGGCCTGGTCCAGGCCCCAGTTCTCGAAAATCCGCTCTTCCCACAACGGCCGGACGAGCGCTTCGGGGACATCGGCTCCGACGATCGTGATGCGGACGCGCTCCCCGGGATCAATGCGCAAAACGAGCCCGACCGTCGAATCGGACGAACGGAAAAACCGGTTCTGGACGACGACCTCGGCCCGGGGATATCCCAGGACGACATAAGCCGCCTTGATGGCCTCCAGGTCGGCGTCCAGGGACGCCGGTCGATAGGGGCTGCCGGTGCGGGTGGCCAGGGACCGAAGGGCTTTCACTTGGACGCCCTCCAGGCCGCCCTGGATCTCCACGCTCCGAACGGTGAACCGGCGCCCCGTTTCGATCTCGAAGGCGATATCGACAAACCGCCCGGAAGGGTCCGGTTGGGCGGCGGCATGGATCGCCGCGTCGAGGAATCCCTCGTTGCGGAGGATTTCCCGCAGCTCGTCCTCGGCCCGCCGCAGGCGCGGCTCGGAATATTCCGTGTCGGGCCGGAGAGCGTAAATCCCGGCCAAGAGGGTTCTTCTGGAGACCGGGTCCCCGCCCGTAAATTTGATCGACCGGGTGAACAGCTTCCGCTTTAAAATGAACGTCAATCGGACGTCGCCCTCGCCCTCGGCCCGGACCTCGACGTCGGCGAACAATCCCGTTTCGTAGATCTGCTTGACCGCGGCGTCGATCCGGCCGGGCGTGCAGGGCTCGCCGTCGACGAGCGGAACGAGGGCCCGAAGGTCGGGCCGCGTCTCCTCGCCTTCGACCCGGACGACGACGGCGGCGATCCGGTTATCCGGAGATGGGACGGCGGCCCGCCCGGTTCCCGCCGCCGCCAAGGCGGCGAGGCCGGCAAGGACGATTGCCTTAAAACCGCTTCCGGATCTTGGCATCGAAGCTCAGCCGTCCCCGCTCGTCGCGCATCCCGACAAGCGAAAAGTTTTCCAGGAATTCCCATTCCAGCCGGATGATTTCCTCCCGCTGGGAGGTGAGGTTGGTCGAATACAGGAGCATGATGTTCCGCGAGAGCTTCTTGCCCACGGTCAGGCGGGCGGTCATTTCCGTCGAAGCGCCCAGGACGAACGGATCGATCCGGAAGCGGTCGAGGCGGAACAGCTGCTCGGCCCGCCGGGTGGCCGGATCGGCAAGCTGAAACGACATCAGGGAGCCCGTCCCGACCTGGGTCGAGGCGTCATACGAATAAGTCCGCTTGAACGACTCTCCCATGGCCAGCAGGGCCAGAACGTCTTCGGCCGGAAGCGGCGGCGACGAGGTGAACTCCGGCCGGAGGGACTTCAAGAGGCCGGATACGGACAACGTCACCCGGTAATCCTTCAGATAGGTTTCCCCCTGAAAATCGATATACGGCTCATTGGAGGTCGGATTGAAGAAGCTCAACCGGGCCCGGAGCACCCGGAAGTCGCGGTCTTGGAAATGGACCACGCCCTTCAAACCCTCGAGGTCGCCCAGGACGACCGGCGTGGCCACCGTCCCGCCAAGGGTCAGGTCGAAGCGGCCTTCCATGTCGCCCAGCGAATTCTGGAGAACGGCCCCGTCGTCGGCGTGCAGGCGGATGTCCAAAGCCAGATCGTCGAACATCCCCGGTCCCTTCTGGATCTCCGGATAGGGCGAAGCCGAAAAAGTGAATTTTTCACTGACTTCGCGCTTCCAGAGGAGCTTCTTGACGGAGATGTCGCCGGAGAGGATGTATTCCCGGGCGTTCTTCAGGAACCGGAATGATCCGTCCCCCGTGCCGCGCGTCCGCTCGAAGACCGACAGGGTCATGTCGTGGCCGTCGGCCCGCAGGTCGATCAGCTCGATTCCCCCGGGCCCGAACCGGACTTCCCCGGAACCGTAGACTTCACCGCCGCCCAGCGTTCCTCGAAGCGATCGGACGGTCGCGACGTTGTTTTCGATCCGGATCAAGCCGGAATAATCGTTCAAGGCATGGGAAAACTTCGGGAAGGGGAAAACGGGGCCCTTGAAATCCAGAATCCCGTTCCAGCGGGCGGGCGCCGACGGGCCGCCCCGGACTTCCGCCCTGTATCGGATTTCGCCCTGAGCCCCGCGCCAGGGCAGGAAAAGATCATAGTTGAAGACGGTGCCGGAGGCGTTGACCGCGTACAAGCCGTCGCTATCCGGGTAGCGGAAGTTGATGTCGAACGTGTTTTTTCCGGGATCGAGCTGGCCTTTGAGGCGCAGGCCGAAGATCTTGTCGCGCAGGCTCATTTCGGCCGTGCCCGAAGCCTGCGTATCCTTCACCGGCCCGAAAGACAAACCCCGGATCGTGAAGGGCCCGGAAGCGCCATCCCGGGCGAGGTTGCCTTCGCCTTTGATTTCGATATCGGCGAGTCCCCGGAGAGCCGGGGCCGGCCCGGAAAGGTCGACGCCCCGGAAGGCAGCGTCGATCGCGAAATCGCCGCTGTGAAATCCCATGGACCAGGAACCGGCGGCCGTTCCCCCGTAAAAACCGCCACGGAGATTGGTCAGATCGAGGCGGAAAGCGGCCGTGTCCCAATGGTAATGGCCCCGCACGTCGCTGACCTTCTGGCCGTAGAGCTCGGCCGAGGCCGAAACGAAATCGCCGCTGGAAACGATGCCGGCCCCGTCGTTATGAAACTCGAGCGCGCCGGAGACGCGGCCTTTGAACGGCAGCTGAAGGGTCAGAGAGGGAAAGATCCTTTCCAGGGCGCCTTCGCCCTCCTCGACGGTGCAGGCATAAACTCCCTTGGCCGAATGGAACCGGAGCAGGCCGTTGAGCTCCGGATCCTTCACTCGAACCGTGCCGCGGCTCTCTCCCCCGGCGATCTCGACGACGCCTTTCGCCTCGGCCGCGTCGAAGTTGCCGAAGCCGCCGGGGGCCAGGGCGAAATCGAATTTCACCTGCGGCGTATGCCAGGGGCCGACGATATTGACGACGGCGTCGCCGCGGCCGCGGATTTCAGGGATCGTAAAATTCATCCGCAGGGCCCGCGAGGTGAAATCCCGGCCGCGCGGGATGTCGGTCGCTTCCCCCCGCAGCTCGATGTCCATCTCGCGGCCGATGTCCAGCCGGCCTTCGACGCTCATCGCCCCGAAATTCGATTCCACCTTCTCCGAGGAGAACGTCATCTCTTTATGAAGATCCCAATGGAGACGGAAGGGGCCGCGGAACGGAAAGCGGCCGTCCTGTTCGGGGAGGAGGTCGTCGCGGAATTCCCCCTCGACTTCGAGGGATTTTTTATCGATGGTAAAAGAGCCCCAGAGAGGAGAGCGGACGGGCCAGGGGATGCCGACCCGGGCGATCAGGGGATCGACGTGGATTCCCCGGACCCGACCTTCGAGCTTTCCCTGCCCGAAGAGAAGATCCAGATATTCGACCGTGGCCGCGGGCCGGGAAAGCTCCAGGTTCAACGTCCCGGGGCCTTCTCCGAGGACCAGGTTTCCGGCGACCCGGCCCATGGGCATTCCGGTGAACGTCATGTCCCGCGATTCGAGATCGGCGGTGACCCGGGACCGGCCTTCCGCATTGCGGACGAACCGTCCCCGTCCGTCGGCCGATCCCGTCCAGTCGAAAGGCAGATTGAAATAATCCGCGGCCAGGGCGACCGGGGCATGGAACACGGCTTGAACGTCCACGACCGGATTCTGAGGGCTGATGATCGTCCCTTTCGCCTTCATCAGGAAGTCCGGGTGCTGGACGACCAGCCGGTGGATCCGGAGCTCCTCGCCGCGGGCTTCGAACAGGATTTCCGAGCTTCCTTCAAGCAGGTGGGTCACAGTCGGAATGTGGACGGCGTGGGAGGCGACGACCGCCCGAACGACCAGGACGTCCTTGGACTGGCGGAAATAGCCTTTGATCCCGCGAGCCAGGACGCTGACGCCCCGACCCCAGTAAGAGATCTCCGCGTCCTGAAGGATCCCGTTCTCGACGAAAAACGGCAACCGGAGAGTCGCCGTCATCGGAGGACCGGCCACGGATCCTTCCGGTTTCTGATAAATCCGGGCTTTCAGGCCCTGGACAAAAATATTGAAGGCCTTCTGGTTGCGGAAAAGCGAGCGGAGCGGGAGCTCGAGAACGACCTTGTCGGCCGATATATAAGGGTCGGCCGTGACGGAATGGACGTTCTCCAGGACGGCCGAAGGAGGGAAAAGACTCAAGCGGAGGCGGTCATAGCGGAGGGTGGGGGCGACCTGCTTCCGGATCTGGCTCAGGAGAACGCTGCGAACCGCGACCACTCCCCCGGCGAGCCCGACGATGATCGCCAGGGAGATGATCAGCGCTTTCAGTTTTCGGCCGTTTTTCATGATTACCGGCGCAGTCCACACCACATTGAAATATACCACGAACAAAAGGAAAAAGAAAAAAGGACGAAAAGCCCTATTTCTTCACTTTCCCCCAGTCTTTGAGGAATTTCTCGATTCCGATGTCGGTCAGGGGATGGCGGACGAGCTTTTCAATGACGCCGTAGGGAATCGTGCAGATGTCCGCCCCGAGCAGGGCCGCCTCGACGATATGGCGGGGATGGCGGACGGAGGCGACGATGATCTCGCAGGCGAAATGGTAATTTTTGAATATCGCGACGATCTCGCCGATGAGATCCATCCCCTCCTGGGAAATATCGTCCAGCCGACCGATGAACGGGCTGACGAATTTCGCCCCCGCCTTGGCCGCGAGCAGCGCCTGGGTGGGAGAGAAGATCAGGGTCATGTTGACGGCGATCCCTTCGGCCGAAAGGACTTTGGTCGCCTTGAGGCCTTCCAGGGTGATCGGGACCTTGACGGCGATGTTCGAGGCGATCTTGGCCAGGGCCCGTCCCTCGACGATGATGTCGTCGGCTTTTTCGGAAACGCATTCCGCGCTGACCGGGCCGGGACAGATCGAGCAGATCTCCCAGATCAGGTCTTCGAATTTCACGCTCTCCTTGGCCGCCAGCGACGGATTGGTCGTCACTCCGTCGAGGATCCCCCACCCGGCGACTTCGCGGATTTCCCTCAGGTTGGCCGTATCAAGGAAGAATTTCATTCCCGTCTCCTCCAGCTTGAACAGGTTAATCGTGGACGCGGAGCACCCGGTTTCGGAGCGTCCCGATTCCTTCGATTTCGACGTCCACCTCGTCGCCGGGATCCATCGGCCCGATCCCCGAGGGCGTGCCGGTCGTGATGACATCGCCGGGGAGCAGGGTCATGACGTTGGAAATGAACCGGACCAGGTCGGGAATGGTGAAGATCAGATGCCGGGTATTGGACGACTGGCGGAGCTTGCCGTTGAGGTACGTCTTGATGTCGAGAGCCGACGGATCGACGCCGGTTGAGATCCAGGGTCCGATGGCGGCGAAGGTGTCGAACGATTTGGCTCGGGTGAACTGCTTGTCCTTATCCTGCAGGTCGCGGGCGGTGATGTCGTTGAAGCAGGTGTAGCCGAGGATATACGGCTCGACCGGTTCCAGGGCGGTCACGCCGGACGCCCTCTTCCCGATGACGACGGCCAGCTCGCCCTCATAATCCACCCGGCGGGACATCCGCGGATAGACGATCGCGTCATGGGGGCCGATGACCGCGGTGGACGGCTTGAGGAACAACAGGGGTTCCTCGGGAAGCGGCTTGCCCCGTTCCATGGCATGGTCCCGGTAATTGAGGCCGACGGCGACGATCTTGGACGGCTCGACGGGAGCCAGCAGCCGCACCCCGGCCAGGGGCAGGGCTTCTCCGCCGATGGCGAATTCCCCGAAAATCGAGCCGTCGATCGGGACCAGGCGGTCTCCGTCGACGACGCCGTACAGGATCCGGTCCCGGAACTGAGCCCGGCAGATGTTCACGGCCGATCCTCCTTGATGAATTCCGCCAGGGCTTCCGAACGGGCGCTTTCGTTTCCGGCCGTGTCCACGGCGGTGATGACATAGGCATACCGATGGCCGCTCTCGACCCGGTCGTCGGAAAAGGTGTTCTCGGCGATCGCCGCGGCCGTCAGGGCGCGGAAATCGCTTTCGTCATCCGTTTTCCGCCAGACCCGGTAGCCGGCCAGATCCGGCTCCGGATTCGCGTCCCAGATCAAGGTGACGAGGCCGACGGCGGTCAGAAGCTGCAAACCTTTCGGCGCCGACGGCGGGAAGATATCCACCGGGGCCGCTTCAACCGGCTCCGAAAGCTCGCTTTCGATATAGGGGGCGTTGTCGCCGGTCAGCGCGGCCACGCGATAGGCGTACTTTTTTCCGAAAACGAACGACACGTCGCTGTACGGGGGCATGGTCTCGGGGGACATATTCAGAAGAACCGGCTCTTCGCCCGTTGCCGAGCGGTAAATGTTATATCCTTTCAAAAGAGGCGGCTTGGTTCCGTCGGCATTGGCTTCGGGAACGGTCCAATGGATCTCGATGCGGTCGGAAAAGACGGCCGCGGTCAATCCGCAAGGAGGAAGCGGCGTTTTATACGGCCGGAGGACCGCCCAGGCGAATTCGGAAAAATTCCGCCGCCCGTTCACGACCCGCACTCCGAAATCCAGCCGGCCGGCTTTCATCTCCTCAGGCGTCATCGGCCGCTCCACCCGAAATTCCTTGACGGGGCCGGCGGCGAGCGGGGGGAGGGGCTCTTCTTTCAGTCCCGCCTCGATCGGGCGGCCGTAAACGTCAAAAACGCCCAGCCGCGTTCCCTGTTTGAGGAATTCCTTGACCGACTCCTCGGAAGGAGAAAAAGCCGGGGCTTCGGCGGAACTTTGCAATTCCCAGAGCTCGTAGAGAACGTCCGTCCCGAGGGCCCGGTCATCGACGAAGACGCCGGACGGAACCCAATTGAGCAGCACCCGGCCGCCTCTCTGGGAGGCGGTGACGGCTTCAACGCGCTTGGGCTCTTTGGTCAGCGGGGCCAGGACGGGCCCCTTGTGACCGCAGGCCGCGGCGACGACAATCAGCCCCCCGATGAGGACCATCGGGCGGATCGTTTTCATCAGAGAATGAACCTCCGCAGGTCGGCGTTCTTGGCGATGTCCTTGAGGGCGTCGCGGACATACGCCCGGTCGACGACGATCTTTTTCAGGTTGACGTCCGGGGCTTGGAAGGAGATCTCCTCCAGGACCTTTTCCATGATCGTATGCAGCCGGCGGGCGCCGATGTCTTCGGCTTCCCGGTTGACTTCCTCGGCGGTCTGGGCGATCTCATCAATCGCGTCGGCCGTGATATCGATTCGGACGCCTTCGGTTTCAAGCAACGCCCGATACTGCTTGATCAGGGCGTTTTCGGGCTCGGTCAGGATCCGGACGAAATCGTCCTTGTTGAGGGACGTCAGATCCACCCGGATCGGAAACCGGCCCTGGAGCTCGGGAATGAGGTCGGCCGGCTTGGCCACATTGAAAGCCCCGGCCCCGATGAAGAGGATGTGGTCGGTGCGGACCAGCCCGTACCGCGTATGGACGGTCGTTCCCTCGACGATCGGCAGCAGGTCGCGCTGGACGCCCTCGCGGCTGACGTCGGGCCCGTGTCCCGACTCGCGGCCGGCGATCTTGTCCATCTCGTCGAGGAAGACGATGCCGGACCGCTCAACCCTTTCCACGGCCAGGCGCGAGACCTGGTCCATGTCCACGAGCCTCCGCTCCTCCTCGTCGAGGAAATGCTCCCGGGCTTCGCCGATTTTGACCTTTCGCTTCTTGGTCTTGCCTCCCATGAAGCCGGGAAGGATTTCCTGGATCTGAAGGCCGATCTCCTCGACGCCCTGGTTGGAGAAGATTTCCAGAGGCGGGCCCGACCGTTCCTTGACCTCGATCTCGACGGTCCGATCCTCCAGCTGCCCGGCCCGAAGCTGGGCCCGCAGCTTTTCCCGCGATTCCAGATAGCGTTGGTAGTCTTCGTCGGAGACGTTGTTGTCCCGGCGGCGGAGGGGAGGCAGCAACAGGTCGAGGAGCTTTTCCTCGGCTCCGCTCTGGGCCTTGTCCCGGACCTCCGCGGTCTTCTCCTGGCGGACCATGTCCACGGCCATGCGGACGAGGTCGCGGACGATGGACTCGACGTCCCGGCCGACGTAACCGACCTCGGTGAACTTGCTCGCTTCAATCTTCAGGAACGGCGAGGCGGCCATTTTGGCCAGGCGGCGGGAGATTTCGGTTTTCCCGACGCCCGTCGGCCCGATCATCAGGATGTTTTTCGGGGTGATTTCCTCGGCCAGCTCGGCCGGAACCCGGCGGCGGCGATATCGGTTGCGGAGGGCGATGGCCACGGCCTTTTTGGCCGCTTGCTGGCCGATGATGTATTTGTCGAGCTCGGCCGTGATTTCGCGGGGGGTCAGCTCGGCCTCGCGGTCCTTTTCCCGGGGTTTTTCATAAGGTTCGGACATGCTTTTCGGCAGAGAGATGGCCATTCAAAGCTCCTCGACGGTGACGTGGTCGTTGGTGAAGACGCAGATGGAAGCCGCCGTCCGGAGGGCTTCCTCGGCGATCTCCCGGGCCGAGAGCGGCGTGTGCTTCAGGAGCACCCGGGCGGCGGCCACGGCGAAAGGCCCGCCCGAACCGATGGCCAGCACGCCGTCGTCGGATTCGATCACGTCGCCGGTGCCGGAAATCATGAAGGCCGCGTCCTTGTCGGCCACGATCATCAGGGCCTGGAGCTGGCGGAGCGCTTTGTCCAGACGCCATTCCTTGGCCAGCTCGATGGCCGCCCGGGAGAGGTTGCCCTTGTACTCCTCGAGCTTTCCCTCAAACCGGGCGAACAACGCGAACGCGTCCGAAGTCGAGCCGGCGAATCCCGCGACGACCTGGTCCTTGTAGAGGCGGCGGATCTTGTTGGCCGATGCTTTGAGGATGGTCTCCCCCATCGACACCTGGCCGTCCCCGGCGATGGCCGTTTTGCCGCCGCGGCGGATGCAAACGATTGTCGTCGAACGCGTCATGGCAATCTCCCTCGATAAGTCATCAATATAAGTCAAGGCCCCGGCCGCGTCAATTTTTAACGAATCTTCATCCGGTCTTCACACGATCCACATGATTGCGCGTTATCCTGTCATCAGGAGGATCGGACATGGATCAAAGACGCGTTTTATTCGTCTGCGCGCACAACAGCGCCCGGAGCCAGATGGCGGAGGCTTTTCTCACGGAACTGGGCGGGGACCGGTTCGAGGCCCAAAGCGCGGGATTGGAGCCCGGCGCTCTTCTCCCCGAGGCCGTCGAGGTCATGCGGGAATCCGGGATCGATATCTCCGGCCGTCAAACAAAAAGCGTTTTCGACTTCGTCCGCCGGGGCGAGCTATTCTCTTTTGTGATCACCGTTTGCGACGCCGATACGGCCGAGCGCTGTCCCGTTTTTCCGACCATCGCCCGCAGACTTCACTGGAGCTTCCCTGATCCCGCTCTGATCTCGGGATCGCGAGAGGAGCGGCTGGCCGGGACGCGGAAAATCAGGGATTCGATCAAGGCCGCCGTCCAGGAATTCATCGCGACCGCCTGATCCGGATGGAATCCCTCCTCCGGATTGAATCCGGCGCTTTTTTTGAGTATCGTGTTCCCGAATCGCTCTTCACGGGAGGGACACATGGCCAAAAAAATCGGTCGGCGCGAATTCATCAAGTCGGGTGCCGTCCTCGGAGCTTCGGTCATGGTCGGGGGAAAGGTCTTCGGGATGCGGCCGGCGGCCGCGGCCCAAGGAGCGGCCGCGGTGAGCGTCGTCTCCGGGACGGACGCGGCGGCCATGACGGCCAAGGCGGTCGAGATGGCGGGAGGAATCGGCGCCTTCGTCCCCAAGGGAGCCAAGGTCGCCCTCCTTCCCAACGCCCAGAGCAAGCATCCGGGGACGTTCACCAAACCCGAAATTCTCCGTACGGTCATCCGCCTCTGCCGGCAGGCGGAGGCCCGGGAAATCGCCTGCCTCAGCTGGCTCGGGCCGCAGAATTGGGAGGGAACCGGTCTGGGAAAAGTCGTCCAGGACGAGGGCGCCGTCCTCCGGCTCATCCCCCGCGAGGACGAGAACTTCAAGCCCGTGTCGATCGCCGGGGCCGCAGCTCTCTCCGAGGCCCGTCTGATGAACGCGCTTTTCGACTACGACCTCTGGATCAACCTGCCGATCACGAAGGACCACGCCGGCAACAGGTTCACCGGGACGATGAAGAACCTGATGGGCCTCAACGCGCCCTCGGTCAACCGGGGCCAGTTTCACAAGCCCAACTGGACGACCGATCCGGCCGAGATCGCCCATCTCGAAAAATGCATCGTCGACCTCAACTTCGCCGCCAAACCCGCTCTGAACGTCGTCGATGCGACCGAGATCATCCGGACGAACGGCCCGATGGGCCCCGGCGAGATCATCCGGCCGGGCCGGATCGTCGCCGGCACGGATCGCGTCGCGATCGACGCCTACTGCGCGACGCTTCTCGGACTGAAGGGCGAGGACGTCGTTTCCATCCGGCTCGCGGCCGAACGGAAGCTCGGCGAGATCGATCTCGGAAAGGCCGGCGTCAGGGAAACCACGGTCTGAGGGCGGCGGCATGAGAGCACGGCTGGCCGGGATTCTACTCGGGACGATTCTGGCGGCGGCCGGAGCGGCCGGAGAGACGCACGATCCGGCCGATTTTATCCCGGCGGCCTCGGACGTCCCCGGTTGGACGCCGAAAGGCGAAACCCAGCGTTTCGACAGCGACGAGCTTTTCGTTTATATCGACGGCGGAGCGGAGATCTTCAACGAATACGGATTCCGCCGCGTCCGCGCCCGGGATTTCGAATCGACCGGCGGCCTGGGGATCACCATCGAGATCTATGAAATGACGGATGCGTCCGCGGCCTTCGGCATCTATTCCTTTCAGACAAGCGGGAAAGGCCGGCCGGCCGATCCGGGGACGGAGGGCGAAATCGAAGATTATTATCTCCGCTTCTGGAAGGGACCGTATCTGGTCATTGTCACCGGATTTGCGGCCGGGGAAGAAACGCGGCCGGAGCTTCTGGACGGTCTTCTCCTCATCGCCCGGGCCGTGGATGCCCGGATCGCGGAAAGCCAGGGCCGTCGTCCCGCGTTCCTCGATGCCCTTCCCGCCGACTGGCTCGCTCCCGGATTCAAGTATCTCCGGGGCGCTCTGGGCCTCAATAACATCTTTTCCTTTTTCCCGGGAGACGTTTTTAAATTCAGGGAAGCGGCCGCCGTGCCCGTCGAGGGCGGGTGGTTGTTTATCTTCGGATACGGGGATGAAACGGAAGCCCTGGACCGGCTGGCCGAGGTCCGGCTTGCGATGACGGCCGGGAGGACGTACCGGGATGTCCGATCGTTTCCGGACGGCCGGATCGAAGCCGCCGATTCCCGCGGCAATCGCCTCGTCGCCCGGACGGTGGGGAGAAAAATCGGCCTGGTGATCGGGCCGCGGGCGGAAGAAACGGCCGGAAGCTTGCTTGCCCGGATCCGCTGAATCGGGCCCCTCCCGCCCGCCGTCCGAAATCGCGGGAAGGTAACAATATTCCCCATATGGGGGTTTCAGTTTTTGACTATCGCCGTTGGATGGAATAAAATAATCCAACATTTCTAAACAAAGGCGGAGATTCTCATGGACATCCGGATGAGAGGCATTCTGGCAGTCTTCGCAACGGCGGGAATCGTCGGCTTTTCCTCGGCTGGAGGAGCCGGTCAAATGAGGGCGATTCTGGTCCCTCCGAATCCCGACTACCTCCGGGCCCTGGCCTCGTCGGCAACCCCGCTTCCCAGTCCTCATGACCTTTCTTCTCTTTTAAAATCAGCTCCTTATACGGACGAAACGCTTCCTTCGACCTATGATCTGCGCGGCGAATACCGGGTCACCGGGGTGCGCAACCAGGACCCGATCCTCAACTGCACGATTTTCGGCCTGTACGGATCGCTCGAATCGACGTTCAAGCCGCTGGTGACCGAGGATTTCAGCGAAAAGCACCTGGACGAGAGCACGGAAAACAGCGGAATTCTGGAAGCGAACATCGGATCTCTGGCCTCCTGGGCCGATCCCGTCAATGAATCGGACGTGCCCTGGGAAGGCGGCGGATCCGGCGGAATCGTTTGGCCGGCGGTCAAGCATGTCCAGAACGTCGTCTTCCTGCCTCCGCGGACCGGCTCCCTGGATAACGACCGGATCAAGCGGGCCGTCATCGATCTGGGCGCCGTCCACGCCGAAATGAATTTCAACCGCGACCTGCTTTACGCCGTTTATAATTCCTACAACGGCGTGTCCGCCGGGACCGGCATCCAAGGCGTGGCCATCGTCGGCTGGGACGACAATTTCAGCCTGGCCAAGTTCAGTCCCCAGCCGGCCGGCGACGGCGCGTTTCTGTGCAAGAACAGCCTGGGCGGCAATTTCGGCGACGCCGGATACTTCTGGGTGTCCTATTACGACGCCTCCCTCGGCCGGAACTCGCTTTCCGCGGTCCTGACGGCCGAACCGGCGGCCGGATTGACTCAGAACTACCAGTACGATCCCGTCGGCTGCACGGCCCGCCTGGGTTTCGACGCCGAAACCGCCTGGTTCGCCAATCAATTCGTTTCGGTGTCCGCCGATCCCTTGGCCGCTGTTTCCTTTTATTCCTATGCCGCGACGGGCTATTACCGCGTTTTCATTTACGCGAACACGACGCCGGGCCTTCCCCGCAGCGGAACCCTGGTTTCGGAATTCACCGGCGTTTTGAACGCGCCGGGCTACGCCACCGTCCGCCTGCCGGAATCCGTGCCGATGGCCGTCAACGAACGCTTCTCCGTCGTCGTCCGTCTCCGGACTCCCGGCGATCTCTTTCCCGTTCCCCTCGAGCATCCGATCGAAGGATTCATCGCTGATTTCAAAGCCGCGCCCAACCAGAGCTTCATCAGCGCCGACGGAAACGCATGGAGCGATCTTGTAACGGTTCAGGGAACCGCCTATGCAAAGACGAATGTCTGCCTGAAAGCGTTTGCCGGATATCCGCCGGTTTACCCGCCCGCTTCCCTGATCGTCGGACGCGAGGTCAATGACCTGGTCTTCTTCAAGGAGTATGTCGATAAAATCAGCTGGGTGGCTCATCCGTCCAACACGGAAACGATCGCCGCTTACCGGATCTACCGGAAAGTCGAGGGAGCCGGCAACGAGACGTACGAATTCCTGGCCGAAGTCGGAGCCTCGGATTTCGTCTATTACGTCCGCGGCTTGACCGAAGACAGCGCCTACGTTTATCGCGTCACCGCCGTCACCGACTCCGGACGCGAAGGCGATCCCGCCGAAGCGTCCGATTGAAAGGGAAGCCGATGAGGAAAAGCGCGTTTTTCATCGTCCTCCTCCTGGCGGGAATGGGAATCGCCCAGGCCCAGACGCTGGAAGTCGATGTCATCGGCGGATATCGAACCCTCAAGGACACGACCCTTCGCGGGATTTACGGCAACGGATATGTGGTGACGCCGACGCTCAGCCTGGCGGTTTCCAAAAGCCTGCGGATCGGCGCCGAGTATGAAACCGGCTTCATCCGGGACGCCGAGATCGGCATGTTCGACGATCCTTCCACGCTCAAGGTCCGGGGAGGCCATCTTTTTCTCCAATACGGGCAGAGGAAAAACCGGATCCAGCCGTATCTCAAGGTCGGCGTGGGCATGTTTACGTATCAATTCGATGTCGTCCGGGCGGACCTTCCCGCTCTTGAAGTGAAAAACGACGACGTTTCCTTTATCATCGCCGGCGGGATCCGCTTCGTGATCCTGAAAAACATGTTTGCCACGACGGAATTCAAATACGGCGCCTTGTGGGTCGATTCCTACGACGACAAGGTGGACCTCGGCGGCCTCCGCCTTCTCGTCGGAATCGGATTCGGAATTTAACCTGGATTATTGCCTAATCCAGGTTAGATAAACGCCGCGGAGCGGGGCGGGATTTCGACTCCGAAGCCCCGCCGCGCGGTTTCCGAAAGGTTCACGACCAGGCGGAGGGTTCCGCGCGGCTCCTTTTCCGAAGTGATCACGTAAAAATCATCGTCCCAGATGCCGGCGACGCTCACCCGTCCGCCCTGGAGGGCGACGGCTTCTTCAAACAGCGCCTTCCCTTCAGGCGGGACGAGCTCCAAGTCGTCGCTGTCGATCAACATGGCGTCCAGCATCCCCGCCGCCCGGGCATAAAGCGCCCGCTCGTTGGGCCGGAGCTTGATATCCCGGTCGCGAAGCAGAAGACAGTCGGGATCGTTCAGCCACCAGCGCCGGTGCATGAACCAGCGGAGGATGGGATTTTTGATCGCGATTTTCGCGTTGGGGCCCTGGACGCCCGATTTGTCCGGGTCCCAGAACGGCGCCGTGTCCTCGCCGACCCGCATCCCGTCGACCCATCCGAGCGAAGGCAGGAGCGGCGCCCCGCACCCGAGGACGAAATCCGAGCCGACCGCCTCCCGGATCGCGGCCATTCCCCTCCGGTAGGCCTGCATGGGCGTCTCTTGAGCGTAGCGCCGGCCGGGCACGGCCGCGGAAAAAAGAAAATCGATCTTGAAATAGGCGAAGCCCATCCGCCGCAACTCGGCGAACGTCTCCCGGAGCCAGGCCAGGGCCGCGGGATGCGTCGTGTCCAGGGCATAAATGTCTTTGCCCCAGTTGCGGTAGGCGACGAGCGGCCGGCCGTCTTCGCGGACAAACCATTCCGGGTGCTCCCGGAAAAGCTTCGACGACGCCGACGCGCTGAACGGGGCCGTCCAGATCCCGGCCGTCATTCCGGCTTCGTTGATCATTCGGGCCGCGGCGGCCAGATTGCCGAAGCCCGGCTTCGTCTCAAGCCAGTCGCCGATATCGGCTTCGTACCCGTCGTCGATCTGAAACACGCTGAAAGCGTAACCTTCGCGGGCCAGACCGAGGTTTTTGGCGAGATCGGCCGGAGTCAATCCAATGAAATATTGGTACCAGCTCGACCAACCGATGGGATTGGCCGCGGCCGGCCGGACGCCGTTTTCCTCCGCCGCCTTTTCGGCGTATGCGACAAGGAGGCTCTCGAGCGGTTCTCCGCTCAGGACGAGAAGAGGTTCGAGAGGAGCCTCCCCGGAGATTTCCGTTCCAAAATAATCGATAAAGCCGACCAGCTCATCCCCTTCGATCTCGAAATAGGGATGGCCGATCCGCGAGGCGAGAAATCCGGCCAGGCCCTCCGGCCAGCCGAAGTAATAATCGCTGACGAGCGTCCGGGCGGCGGCCGAAGGCACCGGCGTGAACACGAACCGGCTGTACGCGGCCATGCGCTCGTCGAGTCCGGCCAGCCGCTCTCCCGGGGACATCACCTGGGTCGGTCCCCAGGACTGCCAGTTGTTCATCAGGAACCGGGACGGAGCGGGCATCCGCAGGGTCTCGATCCGGCCGGCCCGGCCGCTGATGGTTCCGGTCAGGAGGAATCCCCCCGGAACCGGCCGGATTTCGCCCCGGACGACGGCCGAACCGTCGCCGGCGCGCACTGCTCCGGCCATGACGGGACGACCGAAAATCTTCAGGGCTTCCCGCTTCGGCATGTTACCGCGTCATCCCCTTCATTCACGATCAGAAGACGTTGTATTCACTGAGGGTTTTTCCCGTCCGGAACCGCTCGAGCCGGAGAATCGAAATGTCCAGCGACGATGCCCGCCCCGCCAGAATCTCCTCGGCCGCCAGCCTTCCGGCGGCCGGACTGTGCATGAAGCCATGGCCCGAGAATCCCGCGTTCATATAGAAACCGTCCAGCCCTTCCACCGGCCCGATGATCGGGTGATGGTCGGGCGTGACTTCGTAAAGGCCGGCCCAACGGCGGGCGATCCCCATACGTTCCATCAGCGGCAGCCGGAAGGCGGCCGTCTCCAGATGGGTCAGCTCCCAATCCTCGTCCACCGTCTGATCGAAGGCGGGCGGTTGATCCACGCGGGACATGCCGGAAAGCAGGCCGGGGCCTTCCCGGTGGAAATAGAGACCCGTGCCGAACTCGATGACGAAAGTGAAATCGGCCGGGATCTCCGGCGTGGGGGCGGTCGTGAAGAGCTGGCGCTTGACCGGTTGAATCGGGATTGCGAGCCCGGCCATCCGGCCGATTTCCCCGGCCCAAGCCCCCGCCGCGTTGACCAGGACGGGAGTTTCGATCCGTCCCTTGTTTGTGACGACCGCCCGGACCCGGCCGCCGCTCGTCTCGACTCCGACGACCTCGACGCCGGTCAGGCAACGGACTCCGAGCCGCGAGGCGGCCGAGACATACCCTTGAACGACGGCCCCGTTGTCGGCCAGGCCGTCGTCCGGCCCGAAGAGGCCGCCCAGGGCGTCCTCGAAATTCATCATCGGAAGGCGCCGCCGGATCTCGTCGCCGGACAGCCACTCCGTCCGGATGCCGAGGCCGAGCTGCATGTCCATCTGCCGCCGGAAAGCGGCCACGTCGGCTTCCTTGTTCAGGACGAACAGATAGCCGATCTTCCGGTAATCCGCCGTATATCCGGTTTCTTCTTCGAACCGCTCAAACGCCGGCAGGCTCAGCATCGACATCCGGCAGTTGATCTCGGTGTCGAAGTGGGCCCGCACGCCGCCGGCGCACTTGGCCGTCGATTCCGTCCCGAACAGATCGTGGCGCTCGAGGAGGACGATGTTTTTCGCCCCGCCTTTGGCCAGGTGGAAAGCCGTCGAAGCCCCGATGACGCCGCCGCCGGCGATGACCACATCCGTTGTTTGAGGAACATCCATTGGACTCACCTTGTAAGGATTCGGGCGGATATTATCCCCGACTTGAATCCGCCGCGCAAGTATCTATATAATCCGGGCGGATTTGTTCATGAAACGCGGTCTGAGCGCTCCCCCGTCCTTATCTTCATCTTCATCATTCGCCATTCGCCGGTGAGTTGTTTCGCCCCGTTTCACGGGCCGTCCGCGCCTCAAACGCTCATTTTTCGGGAGGATATGATGCCCGTTCCCGTCAAAACCGTCCTGCGCTTCGTCCTGTTTTCGCTCCTTGCGGCGATCACCGTCTGGAGCCCGGCCGCAGCGGCCGATCCGGCCTCCGGCCTCACCCGCCATCTGAAATGGCGGTCCATCGGCCCGGCCAACATGGTCGGGCGCATCTCCGATTTCGAAGCCCTCGAATCCGACTTCACCCAGGTGCTTGTCGCCTCCGCCTCCGGCGGCGTTTTCAAGTCGGTCAACGCCGGCACAACCTGGGAACCGATCTTCGACCGTTATACGTCCGCCTCTATCGGCGACGTCGCTTTCTTCCAGAAGGACCCGAACATTATCTGGGTCGGGACGGGCGAGGAATGCGTCCGCAACTCCGTCGCCTGGGGCGACGGCATTTACAAGTCCACGGACGGCGGCAAGACGTTCTCCCGTATGGGTTTGGAAACGACCCACAGCATCGGCCGCGTCCTCACCCACCCCGTCGATCCGAACATCGTGTATGTCGCCGCCTCCGGCCACGCCTGGGGTTATACGGGCGAACGCGGATTGTTCAAGACGACCGACGGCGGAGCGACCTGGGTCAAGCTCGGCGGCGGCCTGCCCGACGACGGCAAAACCGGAGCGATCGACCTGGTGATGGACCCCTCCAATCCCGACGTGCTTTTCGTCGGCTTCTGGCAGCGGCTCCGGCGGCCGTGGCGGTTCGACTCCGGCGGCCCGAACGGCGGCATCTTCAAGACGATCGACGGCGGAAAAACCTGGCGGAAGCTGACGACAGGGCTTCCGGAAGGCGACACCGGCCGGATCGGCCTGGCCATCGCCCGCTCCAATCCCAAGGTCCTCATGGCCTATGTCGAACACGGCTTTCAACCCAGGCCGACGATCACGGAAGGCGGGAAAGCGAAACCGAATCCCGAGTACGCCGACATGACCAAGCTCGGCACGGGCATTTATCGCTCGGAGGACGGCGGGGAATCCTGGATCTTCGTCAACCGGATGAACGTCCGGCCGTTCTACTACAGCCACATCTATATCAATCCCCTCGAGGACAAATGGGTCTATTCGCTGGCCACGACCATGAACTTCTCCAGCGACGGCGGGCGGACGTGGATGCAGATTGAAGGCCTCCATCCCGATTTCCACGCGATGTGGCTCGACCCGACCAATAAAAACCGGATGTACGTCGGCCAGGACGGCGGGGCTTCCCTGTCGCATGACAACGGAAAAACCTGGATCTTCTTCGACAACCTGTCCTTCGCCCAGTTTTACGCGGTCGGCGCGGACATGCGCGATCCCTATTATGTTTACGGCGGCCTTCAGGACAACGGCACCTGGGGCGGCCCGTCGATGAGCCGCGAAGGCGGGATCCTGACCGATTTCTGGTACAACGTCGGAGGCGGCGACGGCTTTCACGTCCAGATCGATCCGACCGACTGGCGGACGCTCTATAGCGAGAGCCAGGGCGGCTCGATGAACCGCTGGAACGTCGAAACGCGGGAAATGAAATCGATCCGGCCGACGCCGGCCACGATCGTCAATTTCAAGGATTATTACCCCGAAGCTCCGGCTCCGTCGGAAGCCAAGCCGGGCGTGACGCCCCCGACGGGGCCGGAAGATCCGGCCGCCTGGCGGAGGATGGAAGCCCAGCGGCGGGGCCCCTTCCGCTATAACTGGAGCACGCCGATTCTCCTTTCGCCCCATAATCCCCGGACGATCTATTTCGGCGGAAACCATCTGTTCAAGTCCGCCGACCGCGGCGAGAAGTGGATGATCATCAGCCCCGATCTGACGACGGCCGATCCGGAGAAAAATAAGCCGACCGGCGGAATCACCGACGATACGACCGGAGCCGAAACGCACTGCACGATCATCACCGTCAGCGAATCGCCGCGTCGGCCGGGCCTGCTCTGGGTCGGGACCGACGACGGCAACGTCCAGGTCTCGCCCAACGACGGGGCGTCCTGGACGAACGTCCGGTCGAACATCCCGGGCCTGCCGGCGGAGATCTGGTGCAGCCGGATCGAGGCCTCGCCTTTCGACGAGGGAACGGCCTACGCGACGTTCGACGGCCACCGGAGTGACGATTTCCACGTCTACGTCTACAAGACGACGGATTTCGGAAAGACCTGGGCGCCGATTTCCAACGGCATCCCCGACGGCCAGCCCGTTTACGTGATCCGGGAGGACCCGAAAGCCCGGAACCTGCTTTTCCTCGGGACGGAATTCGGCGTGTATTTCAGCCGCGACGGCGGGCTGAATTGGACGCCCTTTTCCCTCAACCTGCCGACCGTGGCCGTCCACGACCTTTACCTCCATCCGCGCGAAAACGACCTGATCGCCGCCACCCACGGCCGCGGGCTCTGGATCATGGACGATATTTCCGCCCTGCGCCAGGCGACCGACGATGTGCTCAAACAGGATCTCGTCCTTCTCGCCCCGGGGCGGCCGGGAACAAAATGGCTGAACATTTCCCGGGGCGGATACGGCCGGGGAAACCTCTTCTTCAAGGGCGAAAATCCGCCGGCCGGGGCCTGGATCGATTTTTATTGCCGGGTGGCGCCGGCCAAGCCGGGCACGCTCGAAATCTCCGATATTTCCGGCAAACGGAAAACAACCTATATCCTTGACAAGATCGAACCGGGCCTCACCCGGCTCGCCTGGGATTTCGCTTTTGACCCGGCCCCGACCATGGTCCAGTCGATCGTCTCGACGTTGAAAACCCAGCTGGAAGCGGCCGCGGCCAGGACGGATATGCCGCCCGACAAAAAGACAGCGGCCGCTTCGATTCTGAAAGAGCTCGAAGGCGCCGGCGGCAATTACCGCCGGATCCAGGACATCCGGCGGAAAGCCGCGGACCTGGGTCTCCTGGGAATGTTCGGCCGGTTTGGCGGCGGATTCCGCGGAGGACCCGGCGGAAACGACCTGGAAGCGGGCGCCGGGACATACGCCGTCAAGCTCGTCGTGGGCGACAAGACGCTCGCCGGGACGGTCGCCGTCAGGCTCGATCCGATCGCGGCTCAAAGCCAATAAAGTGCAGCTCGCAGACTTTTTCTTAAAAATGGACGTTCAAAGAGGGAACGGATCTCGGGATCCGTCCCCGCCTTTTTTATTGCGTTTCCCAACGAGCGAGGCACAAGAAAATGCGAGTTCATCTGACCTCTCGAGCGACCGCGATTCGGAGTCTCCGGGAAATTCCCGGCGTGGGCCCTTCCATCGCCCATGATCTCTGGCGGCTGGGGATCGAATCGGTCGGCGATCTGAAGGGGGCCGATCCGGAAAAACTCTATGCGCGGCTCGGCGCTTTGAATAAATCAAAG